>ENA-OQJR01000284-OQJR01000284.1-human-gut-metagenome-genome-assembly--contig:-NODE-284-length-16095-cov-2.894289_pt1 | contig 16095 bp, 14 predicted proteins | sample MGYA00242614_ERZ504781 | MGnify/ENA primary metagenome ERZ504781 (study PRJEB26092, sample SAMD00036365) | human gut metagenome | host: Homo sapiens | study: EMG produced TPA metagenomics assembly of...
CCTGCATATCTGTTTTCATGACAGTAAATTCTGTGTCAACACGAATATCTCCATCTTTATACACCATTCTTGCAGAATCAAGATTAAAGAAATAAACAATTCCTTCCCCTTTACAGGAACGATTAATACGCCCCATAAACTGCTCTTCACTGTCCAGCTTTGAACAGTCTTTATATCCTATATCCATATCAATATCGACACCCGCCTCTATCACCTGAGTTGCCACCAGAATAACAGATTTCAGCTTCGAAAGTTTTTCAATTATTTTCTGTCTTTCCCAGATACTGCTGTCTCCACTCATAAACAGCGTTTCACAGTCTATTTTTGTATCCGTTAACATACCGTAAAATTTTTCTGCACTCTTTTTGCTGATAAATTCTATCAATATTTTCTTCTTTCGCAGTACCTGTTTTTGCACATGTTCACACAAAATTTCCAATGTCATCTTCTGTTTCAGTAAACTATAATCAGGTATGACTCTTTCCGCAAAAACAGGATGTTTAAAGTAGCTTTCTTTTTGTGGAATCAGATTGACAGCATCTTCCTTATCATCTGTCAGTGCTTCCAGATTTGGCAAAGTTGCTGACATGATAATGATTTTCATATTAAGCAATTTCGCATACCCTTTCAAAAAAGTTATGATTTCACTCCAGAGAGCATTTTTATAACTTTGTATCTCATCCAGCACAATTACTGAATTGCATAACTGATGAAAAGCAAATACATCCTCTTTCTCATGCCCAAATAAAGTTTTAAACCAAGTCACATGTGTAGATAAAACAATTGGATAGTTCAAAAACTGTCTGTCAAGAAGAACTTTCTGATAGAATTTTTTTGTCTTATCCTCATACTCATCTTTCTCTTCTTTCATAGGTACCAGTGAATTTACCACAGCAATCTGGTTCATAATATCTTTCTGATTTCCAAATATTTTCCCCAGATTTTCAATATTCTGATCTACAAGCGTGTTAAACGGATAAATGTAGAAAATTTTATTGATATTCTTTACTTTCTTTATAATCTGAAAGCTGAGGTTCAATGCAGTATTGCTTTTCCCTGCACCTGTAGGTTCTTCCAGATAAAATATGTGGTCATTGATATGTTCTTTTAATGTATTTTCCGCATCCAGAAACATTTCTGTTCTTAAATCATTGATTACATCCGCTTTTTTCTTTTTCACCAGCCTTTCTCTTCTCTGTGGATATTTTGTTTTTTCATACTCCCGAATACTTTGTTGTGTTCCCGTTTTTTCATATGCCTGTATAATATTTGAAATATCATCCAGTTGTCCAAAAGCTTTCAATTTTATCCCGTTCATATAGTCTGATGTGGCATAATAGTCAACAGCTACCAAAAGTGAAAACAGCAGTCTGGTATATCCAAATAAATATACCTGACGGGAAGCATCGTCTCCTGATATTCTTTCAAACATATCCTCCTGTTTATCTTTTTTCAGATACACCTTCTTTCTTACTTTCTGATTTTCATTTTCTTCTTTCCACTTTTTCAGCCATTGCTGTGCATGCCACCCTAATACTGTACCCTCTGTATCATTCAGACTTGCAAAGCTGTCCAGATATGTCTGAAAATCAGTAAGTGCCCCATGATGTTTTGCTATTAAAAATGAGTGAATATATGCAAGATCTCTTAAACTTTTTCTTTCTTCCAGATTTTCTATTTGAGAAACTCGATCAAGGAAATAATCCAGATACAAAACTGAAGACAAAATAGAATGTTTACTTCCTACACTGTTATCCGGCCTTGCCTTTCCTTTCAATTCATAATTTCCCATATTTTTTCCTGGAATCTTGGATTAATTTTTCCGATATCATGAAAAGTGATAACATTGTCTCTCATTGTTTCAAAAAAATGGATTCCTTCCCGACTCATCTCGGAAAAATACAATTTTTCAAACTGCTCAAAGACTACCTGTATCTGTTTGTGCTCTACTATTTTCTCATAATATTGCTGGCATAATTCTGTATTGCTTCTATTAGTGTTTCTTTCTGTCTTTGCTACCATGCTCTTCTTTTCATTGCCAGTTCTATGTGCATAACAATGCACAACATCTTTCTGTACTTCTGTTAAATCAATAAATTCAATATTCAAAGAAATCCCCCTTTACGACAGAATCCCGCAAAAAAGCTGCGGGATTCTGTCTAATAAAATACAAGCATACGATCTTCTGTTTTAAAAATTTTTTTTCCTTTCAAAGTCACTTTCATATTTGTAAAACAAAACGTTTCATACTGATACAAATTCAAATGGCTGTCTATTCCGACGGGAAGCTTTTCTTCATATTTAAACTCCGGAACTTCCTCTTCATCTTCATACTCTTCCTCTTCGTCATCAGCAATTCCCAGTTTTCCATCTTTTTTCTCATAAAGGCAAGATAAAACTACATTTTCGCATGTTACTACATCCAGTTCCACAACTTTTGCAGCACAGATATCCGCCAGATGGTCATTTTTTCCCATATATGGGATATATACGCATTTCTATTCAGAATCATCTCTGCTAATCTATCCGCTTCCCGGGAATCTAAAAGAATATAAGATATCCCATACCGGATTCTCCAGCCACTGCTCTCTTACGATCAGATTTCCTCCCAGTTCCTGGGATGCATATCCTACTGTGTTATTAAACATCTGTACTTTCTTCTGTATATATCCCTGAGAGTTTCGCGGTACAACAGAAACTTTCAAATCTTTAATTTTCATAAAACTCCGGATACGTTCCTGTACAGCCATAACCTTTGTACCCTACAATAGCTCCAAGTATGCCTAAAAGCGCAACTCTATGGATTTGTCCATATGTAAAATAAAAGTAAGCATTCACTTCCGGCTTTTTAAAAAAGGCATTTTTTCCACTGAGAGTAAATTTCAAAGCCCGCATAAATCACACCTCTTCTTGTGTAATAATATTAAATATCTTCGCCCCTTCAATTTCTCCTTCAAGTTTTGTTGTATACGGATTATAATAAATTTCTACATTTTTAATCCTTGTTTTAAGCACCTGTAAAAGCTCAGCACACTGTTCCAGATTAATTATGTTTTTTTCTTCTCCTTTATCAAAAGAAATATATTCTGTCAGATTCGGAAGATATAAGTCTGATTCTGTTTCAACAAAAAGTGCAAACTCATTTTCACATCCTTCTTTTGCATTTGTGGCAAATGCTGTGGCAGATACTAATGCTGTTCTTTTAAAATTCTGGTAATCTTCCTCTGTGTACCCATCTGTAACTCCCAGCTCCTTAAACTCTTTATATGCCAGAGGATTAATCACAAATGGATAAAAATAATGCGCTTCATTGCTGGTGATTTTAGTTCCAAGCGTTGAGTTTTTTGCTTCTTCATCCTTCTTATCATCTTTACTTGAATCCCTGAACGGTGACAATATATTCTGCTCTTCCGAACAGGTATCTGCATATTTATTGAATCCCTGACCAAATTGAACAGCACCCGTAATAGATATGTTATTTTTTGCTTCTGCAAAAGTTGCACCAAAGTTTTTTACATCTACTGCTGAGAACAGATTTTTTAAAGTTTTCTGTGGATTCTTTTCCACCTTTTCTCCAAAGATATATTCATAACGCTCTCCCAATGAACGTGGCACCAAAGATACCAATGAAGCATCTTTTCCGCCAAATTTCATTGATTTAATATACAGAACTTTTTTTCCTTCATTATCCCACATTTTTTTCATCGGATACTTCAAGGCCTTATCACTTCCAAATACCAGGCCATCAGATGTTGTTTTGGGATATCCGGAAAAATCTGCATTCCAGTTTGCCATAATAGAAGAGATGCCTAATACTCCATATACTCGTTTATTCATTTACCTGTTCCTCCATATTCTTTTTCTGATATAAAATGTTATTATTAATATATCCCGCGATCATAGAATTCTGATCTGTTTTTTCTGCTTTTGTATAATTGCAGATCATTGCATAAAGATTATTAAACCATGTTCCTGAACAATTCAGCTGGTAATTATATTTTATAAAATACTGGCGCAGTTTATCTTTTAAAGCCTGATTATTCTTTATGTTAAAGAAAGGATTCGCCAGAGAATGTTTCTTATCCTTTGCCTTACTGAGAGAAATAAAGTAATTCACAAGCTGTCCGACTGCATAATAATATTCTTCATCACTTGTAATCTGCTCTGTCTCTTTACTCTGTATCTTTCTTCTTAATTCTTTTCGTATTGACTCATAATCCGTACTCATTGGCTCTCCTCCTGAAAAATATTCTTCCAGTGAACACTTCAGATTAAACTGTTTCACAGCCTTGGAAATATATCCGTTTTTTATAGAATCTTTTATCATGTTCACACTGACTTTAGATAAAATTCCTGCAATATTCTGTGTTTCATTCTTATATAACCATGCAAAAATTGCATCTCTTGACCATATCAGATTTCGTGCTGTCTCACCGGAAATCTGCAATTCATCAACAGGTGTAAAATAATTCGTAACCAGCCATTTTGAAAACAGGATTTCATTAAGTAAACTCTCCATCTGTCCGACAGTTCCGTAATCCCTGTAGAGTTCTTCCTCTGTTTTTCTGTCGAATACATTTATATATTGAAAACGCTTTCGCAGATGATAACGGTAATCTACAATAACATCCTGATGCATGATCTGCACTTCTTTTCCTTTCTGCACATACAGATAATAGCCTGTGAAATCTTTCTGCATCTTTTCTTCTTTTGAAAAAGCACTGATTTCTCCTTTTTCCGGATCAATATAAATATTTACTTTTCCTGCAGACGCCTGATTGTACAGGTAATCAAAAAATTTCCTCTGCAAAACTGCATCTTCTGCAGTAATCATATATGGCAGCTCTGTCTTTCTTGTTTTATGTGCCATATATGGTTTCTTCTGGTTCATTCCCAGATTGTCGTTAGGAAGTCCCCATATTTTCCCATCTATTTCCTGATTATAATCATTCTTATTAAAGATTTTCGTGATCAGATATCTCTGTTCTTCCTGTATATATCGTTCTTCTGTATCTTCAAAGAAGATTTTCAGATAATTTTTTCCTGACAGGGAAATTCCCATATCTTCCAAACTAAAAATATGCTTCTTTACCCAATCCCGACACCATTCCAGTTTTTCTACATTAATTTCGTCAATCTGAGCAGCAATATAGTCATACATTTGTCTGTCTTTTGACTTGGCATATTTCTTTTCTGGATTTTTTAATACATCAAAATATCGGTCAATTGCCTCCTGATTTAATTTCCCGTTACCCAGACTTTCCTGCTTCACCCAAAATGAAAGGTAATTATTTGAATGAATAACTTTCTTTGGATCTACAGGTTTATCCATGCTTACTAACCTGCTGTGATAATCAAAAAAGCACATTTTCCCATAATATCTCTGCGAAATCCCCTCCATTTGTTTTGCCTTCTTGTTAAATTTCAAATCCATCTGGCATGCGATAATTCCATCAGAATTTACACTGATATAACACCCATCTGCCGGAATATAGGAATCCAGGATCAAAGCATCTTCTGCCCTGCCTTTTTCTTTTACCTGTTTGCATTTTGTCTTTTGAATACTTCAAGACAATCCTTCAGCACATACTCACCCTCTTTACTTTTATATAGCAGTTTATTATTACCATAAATCATATGGCTATCCCACAGGTCAGTTCCAGCAAGCACTGATCAGAACCACCTAGAAATTAGCAAAAACCCAGCTCCTCTGCTGTTTAATTCACAAAGTCCTACACCTAATATGAAATATGCAAGTTTCTGACTCTTCTCATCATCTGCAATCTGAAGACTTAATTTATCACCTAACAAACTAATACGTTTATACTTGCAACTAATTGGATGTCTGTTTAAAAATGTAATATTTGTATATAAGGGAAAATCTTCTTCAATCTGCTCTCCTGTAAATGAATTATACTTCTTCACTAAATTAGAAAACAATCTTTCTTCATATTCATCAAGACTCATATAACTTCTCCAGTATCCTTCGTCTGACTTCATGATAACCGGACTCAGCGTATATATTTCGCTTATCATTTTGTGCGGAATAATACGATTCTCAACAGTTAAGCCTTTCATTTTCTGTGTATAGTGATTTTTTAATACCTCTGAAAAGTATCTCGCAAGAATCGGTTCTACAGTTCGTACAGTTAAGGTATAAATCTGGTCTTTTTTATATGTCATGCCGCGTTCCAACGGCCACAGAGTCCCTACACTGTAGAATTTGTAACAATTTGTCTCATGAAAAGAAATTAAACTCTCATTCTGACACAGTGCTGAATCCACAAAATTTGCTACTGCATTCTGCAATTCCTTAAATGGAATATCCTGCAGCAGATAAAGCTTTACTCTCATTTCATATACATTTAGTTTTTGCTCCACAATACCCTCCTATTTCTTTCAACGTAAATATTTGTTTATTTAATTATAAAGTAACACGTTTGTTCTGTTTTATCAAGCTGAATCTTTTTATTTTTCTAAAAATTTATTTGCAATATCTGTTAATTTATAATAAAATACTCGTAACTGTTCAGCACCTTTACAGTTACAAATCCAAATCTATTGATACTTGCTTACAACGATGGAATTTGGGAACTTCATTAAGAATAACATAGCTATGTATTGAAACACGTATATATTTGTTTCTATTTATCAAGTGTAACATGTGATGTATAACAAAAATCCCTGACAGAAATTTAACTGATCATCAGTTTTAATTTCTGTCAGGGTATTTTACTTTATTATTATCCAATCGGCTCGAAGTCTACAGCTCCATGTTTACACAATGGACAGATATAATCTTCCGGAAGTTCATCACCTTCGTAGATATATCCGCAGACTTTACATACAAATCCTTTCTTACCTTCTGTTTCAGGTTTCGGTTTTACATTTTTCTGATAATAGGTGTAGCTCATTGTCTCCTGGTCACTTACCACGCGGGCTTCTGTCACACTGCAGATGAACATTCCGTGAGTTCCCAGATCTACATACTGCTCTACTTTCAGGGACATAAATGCGTTGATATATTTGTCCAGGAATATCAGTCCGTTATCAGAACGATTCACCTTCTGTCCCGCAAATTTATCCACGCTTCTTCCACTCTGGAAACCAAACTGTTCAAATACAGAGAACGGAGCTTCTACAGAGAGACAGTTTACATTCATCACCCCTGTCTGCTTGATAACATGGTGAGAATAATTTGTCTTATTGATATTAACTGCAACGCGGAACGGAGAGTCTGTCAGCTGTGTAACTGTATTAACGATCAGTCCGTTATCCTTTTACCGTCATTTGATGTCACTACATAGAGACCATAACCAATGCGGAATAATGCTGTCATGTCATTTTTATTTGCCAGTTCATCATTCTTTGCAATATATTCCTTACAAAGCTCGGAAGCCATCGCTTCCATCTGATCTCTGTTTTCCTGATTTACTGCGGACATGATCTTCACTGTGGTGTCCAGCCAGTTGATCTTCTTACATTCAGAAAGCATATTTTTCATTACTTTTGCTGCCAGAGGTGCCCAGGAACCGTTTTCAATAAGACCTACTGTACGGTTCTGGAAATTATGCTCTGCCAGACGGGTAATAAAGTCATTCATAAACGGATAGATTCCTGCATTATAAGTAGTTGTTGCCAGTACCAGCTTACTGTAGCGGAATGCATCGCTGAGTGCCTGAGACATATCATCTCTTGCCAGATCATAAACAACTACTTTCGGACATCCCTTGCTCTTTAATTTCTCCACAAACTGATTGACTGCTTCTTTGGTATGTCCGTATACAGAAGTATATGCAACTACGATTCCTTCTTCCTCCGGTGTGTAAGAGGACCAGGTATCATAGAGGCTGATATAATGTCCCAGATTTTCTGTAAGTACCGGACCATGTAACGGACAGATGATCTGAATATCCAGAGTAGCTGCTACTTTCAGAAGTCTCTGTACCTGTGCGCCATATTTACCAACAATACCGATAAAGTATCTTCTTGCTTCATCATCCCAGTTTTCTTCCACATCCAGAGCACCGAACTTACCAAATCCATCTGCTGAAAAAAGAACTTTATCTGTGCTGTCATAAGTCACCATAACCTCCGGCCAATGTACCATTGGCGCAAATACAAAAGTAAGATTGTGATTTCCCAGACTCAGTGTAGAACCATTCTCTACTTCCAGTTTCTGCCCTTCCAGATCCAGTCCGAAGAAATTCTTGATCATTACAAATGTCTTCGCATTGGCTACTACTGTAGTGCCGGGATATACTTCCAGAAAGTTCGCTACATTTGCTGCATGGTCAGGCTCCATATGCTGAACGATCAGATAGTCCGGCTTACGTCCGCCCAGTGCCTGTTCAAGATTATCCAGCCATTCATGTTTGAAATTGGCATCTACAGTATCCATAACTGCAACCTTGTCATCCAGAATCACATAGGAATTATATGCCATTCCGTTTGGCACTGCATACTGTCCCTCAAACAAATCTACCTGATGGTCATTAACTCCGACATATTTAATGGTATCTGTAATCTTCATATTTCTGCCCTCAATTCTTTCTTTATAGTATATCGTCTGTCCGTTACTATTCAGCAATCTGCTGTCACTCAACGTTAATAAGTTATAGTTGCTATGCATTCTTAATTTGTTTATGTTTTTATATTATACTATTTTAATCCAATTTTCAAGTCCTTTTGGTAATTTTTTTCATAATGTAGTTATAATCTTATACAATGTCTCCACGCTGTACGGCAGTATCCTCTCATCTAATTGAAATTTCGGATGATGCAGAGGATGATTTTCTCCTGGTATTCCCGCAAGAAATACTGTGAAAAGTCCTCTGGTTTCTCTAAAATATCTGTATGCGTTGTCACCGGAAAGAAACAACTCATCTTCTCCTTCCAGAACAAATTTATCTCCGAATACTTCTGCCCCCACTACCTTTGCTGTCTCTGTAAGTTCCTCATCATTGGCAAACGCATATACCGGATCTTTTGGAAATTCCATACGGATCTGTGTGCCAGTCTGCTTTTCAATTTCCTGCAGATTTCTCTCCAGCTCGTGCTCAAGTGCCATGTAAGTTTCTTCATGAACTGCGCGTATATTTCCGTTTAATACCACATGGTCTGCAATAATATTCGTATATTCACCGCCATGGATCGTACCCGTACCCACAATATATTTTCCTGCATCCGGATGCTGTTTTCCAAAACTTTCATTCAGATCATGAATGGCACTTATCACTTGAGCAGCTGCATAAATTGCATCAATCCCCTTATCCGCTTCACACCAGTGACTGGATTTTCCATGAACATGAATCTGCATACTGTTAATCATGGAAGATGCCTGTCCCTGATGCACTGCCATTCCAAATGTCATGTCCGCTGCGTAATGAAACATCAGAAATGCATCTGCTTTCGGATTCTCTAATGCTCCGGCCTGAAGCATTCTTTTTGCACCTTCACCAATCTCCTCTGCAGGTTCAAAAAGGAACCGGAGTCTGACCGGAAAACTTTCCTGCATTCTTTGCTCTTCTGCCACAATTTTTGCAAGGATCAATGCTGCTGCCAGGATCATATCGTGACCGCAGGCATGCATACATCCCTGATTTACTGATGCGTATGGTAGATTTGTCTGCTCCTGTATGGGCAATGCATCCATCTCCGCCCTGAGTACAACCAGTTTCTCCCTGTTTCTCAGAGATGGAAGTTCCGCGATCAATCCTGTAGGTTCTATCGGCACAATCTCATATCCCAGTTTCTCCAGATATTTCCGGATATATGCAGACGTCTCCACTTCCTGAAGTGCCAGCTCCGGATGTTGATGAAAGTAATGTCTCAATGTGATTAATTCTTCCGTATATTTTTCTATATTCATCTGTTTTCCAACCTTTGTTCTCAGGGATTACCATTTTCATCTTCCGACATACTCAAAACCGCATTCGGACGTTCCAGGCAGAACTTCTGTATCTCTTCCAGAAATCTCTGACCGTATTTCTTTAGCTTATTCTCGCCCACACCGGAAACCTCCAGCATTTCTTCTTCATTTGACGGACATTTGATGCACATATCTATCAGCGTCTTATCACTGAACACGATATATGGAGGCATGGCTTCCTCTTTTGCAATTTCCAGACGAAGTTTCCGCAGGGCTTCAAATAAATCGTAACCTGCTGCCGTAAGCGCATCTGTACTGCGTTTTCTGACAGATTTCTGGGGCTTTTTCTTTTTATCCGGTTCTTTTTCCTCGTAAGTACGCATGATCACGTGAGTATTTTCATCTCTTAGCGAAGAAATATCGCCCAGTTTCAGCACACTGTAACGTTCCTGTGTCTGATAGAGATATCCCATCTCAGTCATCTGGCTGATCAGTGCCCTGAGTTCTGCCTCACTGTGATCATTCAATGCTCCATAAGATTTATACTTATCTGCTCCAAGCTCCCTCAACCGGGCTCTCTTAGCCCCCAGCAGAGTACCAATCACAATTGTCAGTCCATACCTTCCTCTCGTCTCAGCTACACAGTTCACTACCCACTTCGCCTCTCTGGTCATATCTGTCTCATGGTATTCTCTGTGACAATTTCCACAATTATCACAGGGACCGAAGGTCTTTTCACCGAAATACTCCAGAATATAATTTCGCAGACATCCTGTTGTTTTACAATATCCTTCCATGATCTGAAGCCTTCGTATATCCCGCTGACGAATGAGAAATTCATCCTCTTCATCCACATCGGAAAAATCTTTGTTATCCAGAAGCATTCGGTCGATTATAACATCCTGTGCAGAAAACAATAGAACGCACTGGGAATTCTCTCCGTCACGCCCTGCACGTCCTGCCTCCTGATAATAATTCTCCATACTCTGTGGCATATTGTAATGGATCACATATCTCACATTGGATTTATCAATCCCCATTCCAAATGCATTTGTTGCAATAATAACGGGGGTTCTGTCGTAAATGAAATCATCCTGATTCTTTTTTCTGGTTTCATTATTCAGTCCTGCATGATATCTGGTAACAGCAACTCCTTTTTGGAAAAGCAGTTCAAAAAGATTGTCCACATTTTTTCTTGTAGAGCAGTAAATAATCCCGCTCTCTGTTGGATGTCTGTCTATGTAATCCATCACAAAATCGTCTTTTCGCCGGATATTTTCCACGCTGTAATATAAATTCTTTCTGTCAAACCCGGTGATCACTACTTTCGGATCTTCCAGATTTAAAGTACAGAGAATGTCGTTCTTTACTTCCTCTGTTGCAGTTGCGGTAAAAGCACTGACGATCGGACGACCGGGAAGATTTTTTACAAAGTCTACGATTTTGACATAGCTTGGTCTGAAATCCTGGCCCCACTGTGAAATACAATGTGCCTCATCCACTGTCACCATGGAAATCTCCACCTGTCTGGCGAATTCCAGAAACTCATAATTTTCCAGACGTTCCGGTGCAACATAAATAATTTTGTATCTTCCTCCTGCTGTCAGGTACAACGCCTTGCTAATCTGACTTTCCGACAGTGAAGAATTGATAAATGCGGCATGTGTTCCCGCTTCATTCAAAGCCTTTACCTGATCCTGCATCAGTGAGATCAGAGGAGAAATTACAATCGTAATTCCTGACAGCATCAGTGCCGGTACCTGATAACAGATGGATTTTCCGGCTCCTGTCGGCATGATTGCAAGCACATCCCGGTGTTCCAGAATGGACTCCACAACACTCTCCTGCCCTTCTCTGAATGTATCATATCCAAAATAAGTCTTTAAGGTTTGTACTGCCTGTCTGTTCACCTGAAGCCTCCCTCTGCATTTTAATCTATTTTAATCTCTTTTTCAGCTCCTGAATCAGTTCGGAATAGTCTCTGTGCTGCATCTTCGGAAATGCCTTGATGATACGCCCCTGACCGACAACGGTATGATTGGTAATAGAACTGGACAGTTCCTCAAACTGAGCCTGAAGCTCCGCTCTTTTTATACGAAGCATTTCGATAGATTTTTCTCGCTGTGCGGCAGTTGCATCACGCAGTTCTGCTGCTGCAAGAGTTGCCTGAACCTTTCCTTCTCCCACTTTCTGTGCTGTGCCAATCGTAGTCGTAGCCAGTGTATCACTCAGTTTATCACTTACAATTCTCAGATCTGAGCGAACCTTATCCAGTCTGGTAAGCTTTTTATTCAGTCCCTGGATCACTGCTACCGTCACAATAAAATCTGTCAGATACACAGCATACAAAACTGCTATCACAATCCATTCCCAGGTTGCAGGTGTATGTAACGCATGTGCCTCTACATATTTCTGGAAAACTTTTACTACCATAACGATAGCCAGTCCCCAGATCAGAGAAAACTCCAGGCAAATGTAGCCATGAAAATTGAAGGGTTTATCTGAATAATCCCACCATCTTGCGTGGAAACACACATCCAGCAGCCAGCCTGCAACCAGTTCCACCGCAGTTGCCAGAACAATTCCAAACACAAAAATCATTCCATCACTCATCTGACGCCCGCTGCCCTGAATTGTATTGAGCAAAGCAAAAACAGAAAGCACCCCAAATCCATATACCGGGCAAACCGGTCCATTCAGGAAACCTCTGTTTATAACTTTTCCCAGAGCTACTGCATGAAAAATAACTTCAACAACCCAGCCGCCAAAAGAATAAATAAGAAAATACAGACATATCTGAAAATACGTCATTCCACAAATCATTCGTTGCTCCTCCTTACTTTCATCAAACCACTTTTCATATCCCATTATCACAGTTCAAACAAAAAACTTACCTGATTCAGTTAAACTTACCCTAGAGTGTGTCTGAAAAATCATTCCCGCAATCTGCACGCCCCACTTTGCGGGATATTTCACCCGAATTCAGTTGCCGTAGCCCGCTACGGCGCCCTCATCCGGGCAAAATATCCCACAAATTGTGACGCACATCTTGCAGAAAGCCTTTTTCAGACACGCTCTAGACTGTTTTGTAATGTACTGATCAGTTCCTCTATAACAATTGGTTTGGATAGAAATCCATCCATACCACATGCCAGTGCTTTCTTTCTGTCTTCGTCAAAAGCATTGGCAGTCATGGCAAGGATCGTAATTCCCGCCAGTGCCGGATCATCCAGTGAACGGATCCGCTCAGTAGCCTCATATCCGTTCATTACAGGCATCTGCACATCCATCAGCACCAGATCATAATCACCTGGTGTTGAATTCTTAACCTTCTCAACAGCCTCTGCTCCATCTTCCGCTGTATCAACCTGAAAACCATATTCACTAAGGAGCGCTACTGCAATTTCACGGTTCAGTTCATTATCTTCCACAAGCAGTATGCGCCTGTCTCTGAAATCTGAATCTGCTGCCGGAAGAATATTATCCTCTGCCTCAGCCTGCTTCTGGCCGATTGCAGCCATCAGAGTCTCTCTGATATCTGACATAAACATAGGTTTGGCACAGAACGCAGTCACCCCTGCTGCCCTGGCTTCCACTTCAATATCTGACCAGTCATAAGCAGTCAGGATAATAATCGGTGTATCATCACCAAGACTTCGGATCTGACGGGTAACTTCAATGCCGTTCATATCCGGCAGACGCCAGTCAATGATATAAGCGTGGAATGCATCACCCATTTCCACAGACTGCCGTGCACGGAGAACAGCCTCTTACCGGAGAGTGTCCATTCCGAACGCATTCCAACCTTACAGCATCTAGTCACACTGTCACAGGTATTGAAATCATCGTCTACTACCAATGCCTTCAGACCTTCCAGTTCTGCGATTTTCTCTATACGGTGATTCTCAGGCTGGATCCGCAATGGCAGACGGATAATAAATTCAGTACCTTTTCCCTGTTCTGTCTGAACCTCAATGGTTCCGCCCATCATATCCACGATGTTTTTGGTAATGGCCATGCCCAGCCCTGTACCCTGAGTCCTGCTCACAGTGGAAGTCCGCTCTCTCTCAAAAGGAGAAAAGATCTTCTGTACAAATTTCTGACTCATGCCGATTCCGTTATCCTTTACCCGGATTTCGTACAGTTCACAGCCTCTCTGTGTACCCGGATACTCTCTCAGCCGGACAGAAACGGTTCCGCCTGCAGGAGTAAACTTGATCGCATTGGACAAAAGATTCAGCAGCACCTGATTCAGCCTCGTCTTGTCACAATAAACATCCTCATTGGTAACATCCATGACATCCATGTAAAGCTCCAGCTGTTTCGCATGGATCTGTCCGCTGATAATGGTTTTCAGATCATGAAGAACCTCTGACAGACTGACTTCCGTTTCTTCCAGATGAATCTTTCCGCTCTCAATACGGCTCATATCCAGGATATCATTGATCAGTGAGAGCAAATGATTACTGGAGGAAAGAATCTTACCCAGATAATCCCGTACCCTTTCTTTATCATCAATGTTGCTTACAGCCAGTGTGGTAAAACCAATGATTGCATTCATTGGTGTCCGGATATCATGGGACATATTGGAAAGGAAGGTGCTCTTTGCCTTGTTTGCAGTCTCCGCAGAGCGGACCGCCTCAGAAAGCGCCTGATTCATTTTTCTGTCAGAGGTACGATCTGACAGAACCAGGATATATTTCTTTTTTCCGTTTACCTCGCTGCCCATTGCAACATTATGAAACCAGCGGTGTTCTCCTGTTTTCTGATGAACATATTCAAAATCCCATTCCTGCTGCTCATGAACCTGGATTTCTTCCAGATAATTCTTCTCCGGATCTTCAACATCCCCGGGATGCAGTTTTCCAAGGACATAAACATCTTTACGAATCTGTTCTACTGTAATTCCCAGCAGTTTTTCCACATTGGGACTGACGTAATCTGCCTGATATGTTTTTGCATCCAGCATCAGGAAAACGTCATCTACATTCATTGAAAGCTTTTGAAACATTTCGTCCCTGTACAGAATCTCCGTATCCTTTCTCTTCAGGTTTACCCTGTTTTTTTGGAGAATAAATCCGATAAAAAGACCGGCAATACACAATGCTACGGCACTCACAAGCATTATAGTACTGCGCTGCAGAGCATTCATACTGGCATTGACGATATCAGCCTGGACAAGTCCCAGAAAGATCCAGTCCTGAGGTTTGGATTTCTCATAGACCAGATAGTAATCCTCTCCGTCCAGATTTATCAGCATTGCATCTGTATGTCCTTCCTTAAACTCTTCTGAAAGTTTAAGAATCTCTTTTTCAGACAGAGTAGAATGCTCTCTCAGAATCCCAAAGAAATTATACACCTCTCCCCATGCCTCAGAAGAATGATCCACAACAACACGGCCATCCGGATGAACCACATAACTCTGGGCATTTCCATTGAAAGCAGAAATATTCAGCACATTTACGATATCAGAGTTTTCATAGGCAATGGCAATGGCATCATATTCAAAGCCCTGATAATTTCCATGAGGCCTGGGAGTAGCAAAAACAAGGAGCTGGGATTTTCCGGGAACCGTTGCATTGGTTATCACATCATTTCCCTGCCGGATCTCATCTTCAATATTTTCCTGCAATCCCAGATACCCGGTTTCACCTGTTGCCATCTTATAGTTCCCGTCCGCTGACAGGAAATAAAAATCTAAAAAGCCTGCATCTTCCTGTGCTTTCTCTATATACTCACGAATTTCACTTTCATCGGAAGTGTTCTGCAAATATTCCCCCCATATATGGAGATAAGTCAGATTCTTATTTGTCAGCTCACTTAGCATATTATCAGACTGATGAAAAATTTCTGTCAGGTGAGAAACACTTTCCTCATAAACAGTCTTCGATACAAACTCAAAATATCGGAAAACAGTCAAAAGGATTCCAACGAATAGGACAATAAGAACTGCCGTATTCCATCGTTTTCTCACAACTCGTTTTTTTCTGTTTGTATTATGATTCATAACATCCATTCTTCTCACCTCAGAGTAATGTAGTCTTCAGGCTCTGCAAGAATGGCATTACCATCTGAAACATATGTTGTCCAGGTATCTTCCACAGAGGTATCCCCTCCATCAAATACAATATTTTCCTTCTGCCGGATAAGCTTCCATATATTGTGGTGCTGCAAGGCAGGTCACAGTAAAAGCATCCTTGTCCTGAATCTGTTTTCCATTCTTT
>ENA-OQJR01000287-OQJR01000287.1-human-gut-metagenome-genome-assembly--contig:-NODE-287-length-16051-cov-2.658252_pt1 | contig 16051 bp, 17 predicted proteins | sample MGYA00242614_ERZ504781 | MGnify/ENA primary metagenome ERZ504781 (study PRJEB26092, sample SAMD00036365) | human gut metagenome | host: Homo sapiens | study: EMG produced TPA metagenomics assembly of...
CAGAAATGGTAAGGAGGGATATTAAATGGAGATGGCATATATTCAGGCAGAGAACCTAAAGCATAAGAGAACTTTCACAAAAACGCTGATCGTTCTGGCCCCGTTTGTAACTGCGCTTATGAACTTTGGGAATGCAGCAGCCCGGTAAAAGTATGCGCGCTTATCAGAAGCCGTATGCGGTGCGGGGGAAGGGCAGCACGTCACGGATGTTCTGGATGCCCGTGAGGTACATGATCATGCGCTCGAAGCCCAAGCCGTAGCCGGCGTGCTCCACGCCGCCGAACTTGCGCAGGTTCAGGTACCAGTCGTAGTTGGTCTTGTCCATGCCCAGCTCGTCCATGCGGGCCACCAGCTTGTCGTAGTTCTCTTCACGCTGGCTACCGCCGATCAGCTCGCCGATGCCGGGCACCAGCATATCTGCGGCTGCCACGGTCTTGCCGTCCGGGTTCTGCTTCATGTAGAAGCTCTTGATCTCCTTCGGATAGTCGGTGACGAACACAGGCTTTTTGAACACTACCTCGGTCAGGTAGCGCTCGTGCTCGGTCTGGATGTCCACGCCCCACTCCACAGGGAACTGGAACTTCTTGTTGTTCTTCTTCAGGATCTCGATGGCCTCGGTGTAGCTGATGCGGCCAAACTCGCTGTTTGCCACCAGCTCCAGACGCTCGATGAGGCCCTTGTCGATGAACTGGTTGAAGAGGCCATTTCATCCGGGCAGTTGTCCAGCACATAGCGGATGACGTACTTGGTCATGGCCTCGGCAGTGTCCATGTAGCCGGACAGGTCGCAGAATGCCATCTCCGGCTCGATCATCCAGAACTCGGCGGCGTGACGGGTGGTAAAGCTCTTCTCGGCACGGAAGGTGGGGCCGAAGGTGTACACCTTGCCGAATGCCATAGCCATGGCCTCGGCTTCCAGCTGGCCGGAAACGGTCAGGTTGACCGGCTTCTCGAAGAAGTCCTGGGTGTAATCCACAGTGCCGTCCTCGTTCTTGGGCACATTCTCCAGATCCAGCGTGGTGACGCGGAACATCTCGCCTGCGCCCTCACAGTCGGAAGAGGTGAGCAGCGGAGAGTGAGAGTAAACGAAGCCGTTCTCCTGGAAGAACTTGTGGATGGCGTAGGCAGCGGCGCTGCGCACGCGGAAAGCGGCGTTGAAGGTGTTGGTGCGGGGGCGCAGGGTGGGCATGGTGCGCAGATATTCCATGCTCATCTTCTTTTTCTGCAGCGGATACTCGTCCGCCGGGCAGTCGCCCAGGATCTCCACACTGTCGGCATTCAGCTCAAAGGGCTGCTTTGCCTGCGGGGTGAGCACCAGCTTGCCCTTGACGCGCAGGCTGCTGTACAGACCGGTGTGGATCACCTCATCGTAGTTTGCCAGCTTGCCTGCTTCCAGCACGACCTGCAGGGTCTTGAAGCAGCCGCCGTCCGACAGGGCGATGAAGCCGATGTTCTTGGAGTCGCGGATGTTCTTTGCCCAGCCGCAGACGGTGATCTCGGTGCCGTCGGCGGGGGTGTTTTTGAACAGCGAAACGATCTCAGTGCGTTCCATAGTGTTTGTTCTCCCTTTCGATATAAAATGAAAAAGACAGCTTTGTTCTCCCTGAAAGTTCAGGGCGAACAAGCTGTCTTGTAATGTCCGCGGTGCCACCTGAATTACCGGAAGTGTCCGGTCGCTCACGCGCTCAATAAAAGCGCTGCCCCTGTAACGCAGGGCCTGCGGCGCACCTACTAATGGCAGCTGCCATGTTCAGTTTGCTGCTCCCGGGTGTTCGTTCACGCGGCGTGCGGGCGCGGCTCTCAGCTGTGCCGCACTCTCTGGGCCGGACGACCCGCGCTACTTTTCCCGATCTTTGCATTTGACCTTTAAAAAATAGCACTTTGGCGGCGTTTTGTCAAGCACCGCCCAGCAATGCGGCAGCAAGGCCCTTTGCCGCCAGCTGCCCGGCATAAAGAGCCTCGTTCAGGTTATTGCCGTGCCCGCCGATCTCAATGAGCAGGCTGCCGGTGGTCAGATCCTGATTGTAGAACCGGTAGCTGAACAGCACCGGCCGGGTAAAACCGGGGTACATTCCTTCCATGCTGCGCTCCCACGCAGCGGCAAAGCGCAAATTCTGCCGCCAGCCCGGCAGCTGAACGGTGGTGCCGTTGTCGCACCCGCAGATGATCATGACCTGTGCGGCCTGCCGCCCGTCCACCATGCACACCGGGGCATAGCGGCTACCGCTTTCCGTCTCGATGGCATCCCGGTGGACATCCAGCACCACCTTGATGCTGGGATACTGGGCCAGATACTGCTGCACCACGGCCCGGCTGTTGGCATAGCTGCCGGTGTAGCTAGGGTAGTCGTTCAGGGTCTCGTCGTGCAGGGTGTTGATGCCTGCCGCATTGAGGGTATCGGCCACCACACGGCCCACCGCGCACATGTTCACGCTGCAGTCGGTGCTGCGGGCACCATCGCCGGGGGCAAACCACAGCCCGGCCGAAAGGCGGTAGTCCTCGGTGGCGTGAGTGTGCATCACCAGCACCTGCGGGTCGGGACTGTTCGGCTCAATGGCAAAGGGCAGCGGATTCTCGATCTCCGCCGCAATGTCTGCCGCCGTCTGCCGGGTATTGTTTTTGATGCTGCCCGCCCCGCAGGGAATGTACTTTTCGCCGCTGCCCTGCGGATAATTTTTTTCAATGACAGCACCCGCATCCGCCGGGCGGGCTTCCTCGCCCAGCAGCGGCACAAGGTAGTCCTCAATGTTCCCGGTCAGCGCCTGCACGGCCTGCGGCAGAGAGGATGCCGCCGCTTCCGGTGTGCTGTCCGGTGCGGCTTCCACCTGCACAGATGATGCGGGCTGTTCCTGTGCGGACTGCCGCCCCAGCCAGAAAAGAGTTTCGGCCATTGGCAGCGGTGCAGTAATGGCCGCAGCCAGCATCAGTGCCGCCGTGCGGGCAAAGATGCACAGTGCGGCAAACAGAGCAGCCGCTTCCAGAAACGGCACGATATGCCCCTGCGCCCGGGCGGGCGGCAGTGCTTTGCTGCGCATAAAATAACCTCCCTTCCGGCCCACCGGTGTTACCCCGCCAGCCAGAACAGCTGCGCCACGCTGAGCCTTGGCTGCAAGGCCCGGTTGATGGCACCGGCCAGAAGAGCCGAGCCGTGGGCGATCACGCTGTCCAGCGCCCGGGGCGTGACCACAAGATCTGCTCCTTCGTCCGAATCCATCAAGGTGGGGATGCCCGCCGCGATCACCGGCACGCCCAGCGCTGCCGCGTCCAGATGCTTTGCATGATCCGCCTGCGCCGGGTACAGCCCGGTGTCGGAGAACTGCACGCTGCGGCCCAGCCGCGCGCCCTCGGCACTGCAAAGGCTGTCCACGCAGATCAGGGCCGCCGGCCGCACCGCTTCCACCATGGCCCCGGCCAGCTGGCGCAGAGTCAGCCCGGTGGAGGCTGACACCCCCGGCGCAATGGCGGCCACCGGCCGGATGCCTTTTACCGGCAGCGTGTGCTGCGGCCCCATGGTGACTAAAATCTTCTGCGCCGTGCGCGGGCCGAGGGCATCCGCCGTGACCCGCCGGTTTCCGATGCCCAGCACCAGCACCGGCCCTTCCGGCGGCAGCAGGGCGCGCAGTTCTGCCGCACAGGTCTCGATCACCGCAGCGTCCCGCTCGTCCAGCACGCTGACGCTGGGCATTTCCAGCGTGACATACCGTCCGCGGGGCTTCGCCAGCCCTTCGCGCGCGATCTCCACCCGCGTTATTGTGACCCCGCCGCGCTTTGCTGTGGCAAGCCTTACCCCGGCAGGCAGCGCCCCCTGTGCCGCGCCAAACATCTCGTCTGCCATATCGGTAAAACGCATTTTTCTGCTCCTCCTGCCTGTTTTGGGGCCAAATGCCCCCTCTGCATGCAGAAAGTATGGAAAAAATAAAACTTTTCTAAACAAAAATCAAAAAAACGCTTGCGCTGGTACGCGAAATATGGTATCATAGGGTGCGCTGTTATAGGTAGCCAAGGAGGTGGAACGAATGCCTAACATCAAATCTCAGAAGGACCGCGTCGTGCAGGCTGCTGCAGAGCAGGCTCACAACAAGGCCATTAAGACCAACCTGAAAACAGTCGTCAAGAAGGCAGACGCTGCCATCGATGCGAATGCCGCTGACAAGGACGCAACCGTCCTGGCTGCTGTTTCCGCGATCGACAAGGCTCGCGCTAAGGGTGTCATCAAAAAGAACACCGCCAGCCGCAAGATCAGCCGTATGGCAAAGCGTGCTAACAAGAACGCTTGATCGCTTTCTGATTGACGAACAAAACCTCTGTACCGGGTTCCCGGCACAGGGGTTTTTGTTTTGCCCGCTTTTCAGGGCACGGCAGCAGGCCGCTCAAAATCGCACAGGGTGGCAAAATCGAACCCCGGCACCTGCTCCAGAAGCTGCTCCGGCGGCAGGCCGTCGGGCGGCTCGGCCAGCAGCGCCCACGCAGCCCATGCCGTGGGCACCGCCGCCGCAAGGGCCAGCCCCGGCAGCGCCAGTGCCGGGCATGTATGGAACGCACTGCCCGGCGGCAGGGCTGCCACCGCGCACAAGGCCTGTGCAGCCCAAAGCTCCCACAAAAGGGTCGTCCAGCGGTGCTTCATCCGCATCACCTCCTGTTTTGCACAGTTTACCGCAGTGCGGTGGAAAAACAGGGCGAAGGGTGGCGGACAAAGTGACAATGTTCTGGTGTATTTCTTCTTCAGTTCTGGTCGTGACTTTTGCCCACCCAGCTGCACACCACGCCGCACACAAGGCTGGTGGTAACACCGGCCGCAGCGGCGGTCAGCCCGCCGGTGAGGATGCCCACAGCACCTTCTTCCTGCAGCGCGGTGCGCACGCCCTTTGCCAGCAGATGGCCGAAGCCCAGCAGGGGAACCGTGGCCCCGCACCCGGCAAACTCGGCCAGCGGGGCATACCACCCAATGGCCGAAAGCACCACGCCCGCCACCACATATCCGGTCAGGATGCGGGCCGGGGTCAGGCCGGTCAGGTCGATGAGCAGCTGTCCCGCCACGCAGATGGCCCCGCCCACACAGAAAGCCCAGAAATAGTTCATCTTACTTCTCCTTTTCCGGCGCACGCAGCTCCACCAGATGCGCCACCGCCGGGATGGTCTCCTTCTGCAAAAAGGTGGTCTGGCTCATCAGGGCCCCGGTGGCTGTGAACAGCACCCGCTTCTGGCTGCCCCGGCGCAGGCGCGGCAGGATGTGCCCGCACAGCACCGCCGCGCAGCAGCCCGGGCCGGAGCCGCCGCTCTTTACGCTCTGCTCGTTTGCGTCGAACAGGATGCACCCGCAGTCCACATGGTTTTTGATCAGCAAGCCTTCTGCGGCCAGCAGCTCCCGCAGCAGCTGACTGCCCACCTGCCCAAGGTCGCCGGTATAGATGCAGTCGAACTCCTGCGGTTCGGTGCCGGTATCCTTAAAATAGTGCAGCAGGGTGGAAGCCGCTGCCGGGGCCATGGCAGCCCCCATATTGTTGATGTCCTTTACCTGATAATCCTGCACACGGCCAAAGGTGGCAGCGGCAATGCCAACGCCTTCGCCCTGCGGCTGCAAAAGGCAGCATCCGGCAGCGGTGGCAGTCCACTGGGCCGTGGGCGTGCGCACCGCGCCGTAGCTCAGCGGCGTACGGAACTGCCGCTCTGCCGCGCAGAAGTGGCTGGAAGCCATGGCCAGCAGATTGCGCGCAGCACCGCCTTCGCACAGAGCAGCGCCCAGCGCAAGGCCCTCGGCCATGGTGCTGCAGGCCCCGAACAACCCGGCAAAGGGCACGCCCAGCTCCCGCATGGCATAGCTGGATGCCGTGCACTGGGCCTGCAGATCCCCGGCGAGGGCCAGCTGCACCTTTTCCTGCGGAAGCGCCGCCTTTTGCAGGCACAGCCGCGCGGCGCGCAGCTGCAGGTATTTTTCCGCAGCTTCCCAGCTGGACTGGCCAAAGCGGTTGTCTGCGCTCAGCTCGTCGAACTCTGCCGCCAGCGGGCCTTCGCTCTCTTTTTTGCCGCCCACCGCTGCACCCGCAGCGATCACCGGCAGTGTCTGGAACAGCAGGGTATCCCCGCACCGGACCGTCATAGGCAAAATTTCTCCTTCGTGGAAAATAGATGAAAAACGTTCCATAAAATGTTGTATAATAACATCATGCTGCAATCTTATGGCACACTTGCCCGTGTTTATGACAGCACAGGCACACCCGCCATGCCCAGCACCCACAGCACCGCGCCGTACACCACCGCCGCCAGCGTGCCGTACACGATCACCGGCCCGGCAATGGTGAACATCTTGGCCCCGGTACCCAGCACCCGGCCCTCGGCCTTGAACTCGATGGCCGCGCTGACCACCGCATTGGCAAAGCCTGTGATGGGCACCAGCGACCCGGCCCCAGCCTTTGCGGCCAGCTTCTGGTACCAGCCCAGCGTGGTAAGCACCGCTGAGAGCACGATCAGGCTGCAGCTGGTCAGGGTGCCGGCAAGGTCGGCTTCCACGCCCATGGCAAGATAGCTCTGGCGCAGCACTTCGCCCAGCAGGCAGATGCCGCCGCCCACGCCAAAAGCCCACAGGCAGTCCAGCTCCAAGGGCGAGCGCGGCCCGATGCGCCGCACCCGGCGCGCATATTCCTGTGCTGTCATTTTCATATTGTTTCCCCTCCGGGCATAGCTTGCCCATAGGAAGCAAACTCTATGCACATCCACCGGAAAGAAGGTATTCCAGATGAACCTGTCTGTCCATCCTCATCACCGCCGCCATCTGCGGCCCGCCGTGCGGCGCGTGCTCACCGTTACCGTCGTGGCCTGCATTGCCGTGGGCGGGGCCTCGTTCGTGCTGCACAGCCGTTCCGCTGTGCCTGCCGCCTCGGCAACTTCCACGTCCAGCGCCTCGGCAGCATCAGAGGCAGAAAGCAGTCTGCTGACCGCCCGGCAGGCGCAGGCCATTCTGGATGATCCCCGCATGGTGCTGGTGAACCACACGAACAAAATGCCGGACGATCATACCTTTACCACCAAGGCGTGCGGCTCGGCCACCGCTGTGAATAAGACCCTGCAGACCGAAGCCGCCGATGCGTTCCTCGCCATGCAGGCCGCCGCCGCAAAGGACGGCGTGACCATCTGGATGCAGAGCGGCTACCGCAGCGTGGACTACCAGAAGAACCTCTACGACCAAAAGACCCAGTATTTCCGCAATAAGGGCCTGAGCGAAGCCGAAGCGAAAAAGCAGGCGGCAAATATCGTGAACCCGCCGGGCTACTCGGAGCACAACTGCGGCCTTGCTGCCGACCTGAACAGCCCGGAGCACACCGACCTGACCGAGGGCTTTGAAAACACCGAGGCCTTCCGCTGGCTGAGCGCCCATGCCGTGGAATACGGCTTCATCCTGCGGTACCCCAAAAACGCAGAAGCCGTTACCGAGATCACCTACGAGCCGTGGCACTGGCGCTATGTGGGGCCGGAAAATGCGGCCCTGATCCAGCAGAGCGGCCTGTGCTTTGAGGATGCCGTTGCCGTGCTGCAGAAGCTTGCTGCAGGGGAAAAGATCACCGGTTAAAAATCCGTAAAACCGAGGGGCTTTTCGTTGCATTTTGCACACAGTTATGGTAAGATAACAATAGTCTGCCCTGATGCAGGACCGCTTTGGGCAGCTGCAAAAATGTTTTGAACAAAAGAAGGAATATTTTATGATAAATCGCACAAAAATCTTTACAATTGCTCTCACCGGCGCGCTGGCTGCTGTCGCTCTTACCGGCTGCGGCGGTTCCGCCAGCTCTTCGGCCGCTCCCTCCTCCGTTTCCACCGCTGCTGCGGAATCTCCCGCTTCCAGCGCCGCCGCATCCGCTGTTGTGGACAATGCTGCCGAGAACGGCTCTGATGCACTGGACGGTGTTTTCAATGCTCTGCTGGAAGCCGACCCCATCTCCAACCAGTTCGAGATCGCAGCTATGAACATTGAGTACGATTTCGGCCTGAAGGCTGAGGACGTGGTGAGCTACAAGGGCGTGAAGAGCAACGACAACGGCGATGCCGGTCTGGTGCTGGTGCTCGAAGCTGCCGACGGCAAGGCCGAGGACGTAGCCAACCAGCTGGCTTCCTACCAGCAGGATCAGGTGGCCTTCTACGGCAACTCGCCGAGTTTGCTCAGGCGCAGGATAACGTGGAGAACGCTGTCATCGCCTTCAAGGGCAACACCATTGTCATGGTGATCGCATCCAACGAGTGCACTGCCGATCTGGACAGCGCCGTGGACAGCGCACTGGCAGACTGAATCTGGATCCACCCAAGGCCGGTGCCATTTGCGGCATCGGCTTTTTTCGGCTAAAAGGAGGCTGACGCTTTGGTTTTCAGCACCATCATCTTTCTGTTTCGGTTTCTGCCCATCACGCTGGCGCTGTATTACCTTGCGCCCGCAAAGCTCAAGAACACCGTGCTGTTCCTCTGCAGTCTGGTGTTCTACTGCTGGGGCGAGGTACGGTTTTTCCCGGTCATGGTGGCCCTCATCCTCATCAACTACATCAGCGGCCTGTGCATCGAGCACTTCGACCAAAAGCCGGCCCTGCGCAGGACATTTCTGCTGGTGGCCCTCATTGGCAGCCTTGGGATGCTGTTCTACTTCAAATACGCAAACTTTGTGCTGCGCAGCGCAAACGCCCTGCTGGGCACCGCCTTTGCCGAGATCCAGGGCATTGGCACTCTGCCGCTGGGCATCAGCTTTTACACCTTCCAGACCCTTTCCTACTCCATCGATGTTTACCGCCGGGATGTAAAGGCAGAGCGTAATATCATCGACTTTGGTGCCTATGTGGTCATGTTCCCCCAGCTGATCGCCGGCCCCATCGTGAAATACCGCGATGTCTCGAACCAGCTGCACGTATACCGGCACCGCTACAGCCTGCAGCAGCTCGAAGAGGGCATGACCCTGTTCACCTTTGGCCTTGCCAAAAAGGTGCTGCTGGCGGATGCCATCGGTGCTTTGTGGACAGACATCATCGGCGTTGCGGACAGCCCTTCCACCACCTTTGTGGGCCTTGCCAATGCATCCACCCCGCTGGTGTGGCTGGGCATCATCGCCTACAGCCTGCAGCTCTACTTTGACTTTTCCGGCTACTCCATGATGGGCATTGGCATGGGCAAGATGCTGGGCTTCGACTTCCCCGCAAACTTCAACTACCCTTATATCTCCGCATCCATCACCGAGTTCTGGCGGCGCTGGCACATGACCCTTTCCGGCTGGTTCCGGGAGTATGTGTATATCCCTCTCGGCGGCAACCGCAAGGGCCTGAAGCGCCAGATCTTCAACCTGTTCGTGGTGGAGCTGCTCACCGGCATCTGGCACGGCGCGAACTGGAACTTTATCTAGCTGGGGCCTGTACTACTTTGTGCTGCTGGCTGTAGAAAAGCTGTTCCTGCTGCCCCACCTGCAAAAGGGCAGAGTGTGGCCCCACATCTACACCCTGTTCCTCGTTGTGGTGGGCTGGGCCATGTTCGTGGGCAACGATACGGGCGTAAGGTTCGGTCTGCTGTTCCACAAGCTGTTCGTTCCTTCCGGCGGTGTTTCGCCGCTGTACTTCCTGCGCAACTACGGTGTGCTGCTGGTGGTCAGCATCCTCTGCTGCACCCCGCTCATTGAAAAGATTTGGAACCTGCTCAAAAAGAATGCCGTCACCCGCTGTGCCGCCATTCTGGCGCTGCTGGTGGTCTCCACCGCCTATGTGGTGGGCAGCACCAACAGTCCGTTCCTCTATTTCAACTTTTAAGGAGGCGTGAAGATGGACAAGCATTCCAAAAAATCTTCCTCGCTCCTGCACTACCCGGTGCTGGTGGTGTTCAGCCTGTTCTTTCTTGGTCTGTTCGCACTGGACCTTATTACACCGGACCGCGCCTACAGCGAGATGGAAAACACCACCCTTTCCCAGCGCCCGGCGCTGACCCAGCTTTCCGCCAAGGGACTGAACAGCTACTTTACCGCCTACACAAAGTACGTGAAGGATCAGGTGTTCGGCCGCGATGAGTGGATCAGCCTGCAGAGCGTAGTGGAGACCACCCTGCTGCAGAAGGAGCAGAACGGCGGCATCCTGCTGGGCAAAGAGCACATGATGTTCCCCCGCACCTTCGGCCTGCTGGACAGCGAGAACCGCACCCTGCCCAAGAACACCGCCGCCGTGGAAGCACTGTGCCAGCGCCACCCGGGTAAGGTGGATGTACTGCTGGCCCCGGCAGCATCGGTCATTTACCCGGAAAACGTGCCTGCAAACGCGCCGCTGCTGAACGAGGATGCCTATCTCGACCAGCTTTCCGCCGCCGTACAGGCCGCCGGAGGGCGCTTTGTGGATGTGCGGCAGACCCTTGCCGAACACAAGGACGAATATATCTACTACCGCACCGACCATCACTGGACGAGCCTTGGCGCTTATTACGCCTACCAGCAGCTGTGCGGTACGCTGAGCCTGACCCCCTTCGACCCCGCCGCGCACACGACTCTGACCGCCGAAAATTTCTACGGCACCCACTACTCCAAGGCCCGCACATGGAATGCCGTGCCGGATACTATCACCTACTACGACCTGCCGAACAGCCTGACCATCTATAATGTCACCGCTGCAGGTCAGCCCGCAGACGGCCAGACCACCGGCCTGTACGACACGGACAAGCTGAACGTGTACGATAAGTACGCCATGTTCCTGCATGGCAACAACGGCCTGAGCCGCATTGAGGGCGACGGTACCGGGCGCATTCTGGTGATCAAGGACAGCTACGCCAACTGCTTTGCACCGTATCTGACGGCAAACTACGCCCAGATCGATGTGGTGGACTTCCGCAACTACAACTACGGTCTGGATCAGCTGATCGCGGATAACGATTATGACCAGATCCTGGTGCTGTACAGCTTTGACAGCTTCAAGAGCGACCCGTACCTCTACCGTGCCGGTGTGGCCGGGTAAACATGGCAGCGCCTTTTCCGCAAAGGAAAGGGCGCTGTTGTTTTATGTCATATTATTGCAGTCTTTTTTCACAAATTTTTCTAGTTCTTTTCGGAAGTCTCTCCAGTTTTTGCGCACTCTGCCCATTCACCCCTTGCAAAAAATCAACGGGTGTTGTACAATGGCGATATAGAGCAGTTGCTCTTCATCGATGGTTCGATCTGGTGTGAACAGTGCATAGAATGTGCTGATACGATCTTTGATTCAAAGGAGTGTTATTATGGAAAACAAGATCATGATGCCTGCTTCCTACAACGTTCTGTCCTGCGAAGAAATGACCTACACCGAAGGCGGTGCTACCGTCGGTCAGGCTGTCGCTGCATGGCTGTGGCCCGGCTACGCTACGGTTATCGGCATCAACACCTGCCGTGAAGCACGCAAGAAGGATCACGACAACTGGGTATCCAACGTCTGGAGCGATATCAAAGCCGACTGCAAGGGCAATGTGACCAACACCTTCTACCATGCCGGCATGATCTTCTGGAATGCTGCATCGACCATCAGCAGCTTTGGCCTTTCTGCCGTTATGTCTCTGGGCATCATCTACTTCTAATTTTCAGGAGTACACCAAAGGGCTTTTTGCGGCGGCTCTTCAACGGAAGAGCCGCCGCTTTTTTTATCAAACCTAAAAAAGGAGTTTTGCTTTATGACGAACGCCATTACTTATCCTGCTGCATACAATGTTTTGTCCTGCGAAGAAATGACCTACACCGAGGGCGGCGTAGGTGTTGTGGAAGCCGCCATGGCATGGTTCCCGCTGTACGGCTGGTACAAGGCTGTTTCTGCCATCCACGATTACCGCAAGGCAAATATCAACTCCAACTGGGTGGAAAACGGCATGAACGCTCTGGTTGCCCATGCTGAAAAAAGCCCCACGAACACCATCCATGACATCGGCTGCAGCTTCTGGTTCATTGGTTCCTGCGCAACCATCATCGGCCTTGTGCCCAACGCCCTGTTGATCTTCGGCAACTAAGTCCCGGTCTCTGTTCTGAAAAAGCAAAAGCGGCGGCACCTCCCGTTTGGGAAGTGCCGCCGCTTTTTATGTCATGCGGTTTTCAGTCTCAGTTGTTGAACATGTCCTTCAGCTTTTTGAAGAAGCCCTTGCGTTTTTCGTAGTTTTCTTCTTTCAGGGTGCCCTCGAACTTCTTCAGGGCCTCCCGCTGGGTCTTGTTCAGCTTCTTGGGGATCTCCACCTCGCACTTGACGTACATATCACCGCGGCCGCGGCCATTCAGGTACTGGATGCCCTTGCCGCGCAGGCGGAAGGTGGTGCCACTCTGGGTGCCCTCGGGCACGGTGTACTCCACCTTGCCGTCAATGGAGGGCACCTGCACGGTGTCGCCCAGCACGGCCTGACTGTAAGTGATGGGCACGGTGACCCACACATCGTAGCCATCGCGCTGGAACACCTCGCTGGGGCGCACCGTGACCATGACGATCACATCACCGGCAGGACCGCCGTTTGCACCGGCATCGCCCATGCCGCGCAGTGCAAAGCTCTGGTCGTCGTCGATGCCCATGGGAATGGACACCTCCAGCGTCTTTTTAGCAGCCACCTTGCCGCTGCCATGGCAGACCTTGCAGGGATTCTTGACCAGCTTGCCCTTGCCGCCACAGCGGGAGCAGGGCTGCTGGGTCTGCATCACGCCAAAGGGGGTGCGCTGCTGACGGATCACGAAGCCGCGGCCGCCGCAGTCCGGGCAGGTCTCGGGGCTGGAACCGGCGGCACAGCCGCTGCCGTGGCACTCGGTGCACTCCTGCTGGCGGGTGATGGTGATGTTCTTCTTGCAGCCGTGCACGGCCTCGTCAAAGCTCAGGGTGATGCGCACGCGGATATCCTGACCCTTGCGCGGTGCGTTGGGGTTCGCCTGACGGGACGAACCGCCAAAGCCGCCGAAGCCGCCGCCAAAGATATCGCCGAAAATGTCGCCCAGATCCACGCCGTCGCCGCCAAAACCGCCAAAGCCGCCCGCACCGGGGCCGCCGCCGTTCTGTGCTGCATAGGCAGGGTCAACACCTGCAAAGCCGTACTGGTCGTACAGCTGGCGCTTCTTCGGGTCCGAAAGCACCTCGTTTGCTTCGTTTACTTCCTTGAACTTTTCCTCGGCATCCTTATCGCCGGGGTTATAGTCCGGGTGGTATTTCATTGCAAGCTTGCGGTATGCCTTTTTGATCTCGGCATCGGTCGCAGTCTTGGATACCCCCAGCACTTCGTAGTAATCACGCTTTTCCTGTGCCATATCCACTCACCTCTCCGGGAACGTTTGATCCGGGAAACGCCCCGGTTGGTTCCTCGCTCTATAACCAGCAAGAGCCGCTCCGGCAAAACCGGAGCGGCTTTTGCTATTCCACGCGTGCGTCCGCCGGTTTGGCCGGGCACACACTGCTGTGTTTTTTATCAGACTTCCTTGAAGTCGGCATCCACAACGCCGTCATCACCCGGCTTCTGCTGGTTGTTTGCACCTGCGTCGGGGCCGGGCTGTGCACCGGCGGCCTGCTGTGCGGCAGCGGCTGCCTGATACATCTTCTCGAACACCTGGCTCAGGGCTTCCTGCTTTGCCTTGATGTCGTCCACGTTGCCGGACTGAACAGCGGTCTTCAGGTCGGCCAGCTTGCTCTCAGCCTCGGTCTTGACGTCGGCGGGCAGCTTGTCGCCGTTCTCCTTCAGCATCTTCTCGGTCTGGAACACCATCTGGTCGGCACCGTTGCGGATATCGACCTCTTCACGCTTCTTCTTATCGTCGGCAGCAAACTGCTCAGCTTCCTTCACAGCCTTGTCGATGTCCTCCTTGGACATGTTGGTGGAAGCGGTAATGGTGATGTTCTGCTCCTTGCCGGTGCCCAGATCCTTTGCGCTGACCTTCACGATGCCGTTTGCATCGATATCGAAGGTAACTTCGATCTGAGGCACACCACGGGGAGCCGGAGCGATGCCGTCCAGATGGAAGACACCCAGGCTCTTGTTGTCGCGTGCGAACTCACGCTCGCCCTGCAGAACGTTGACCTCAACAGAGGGCTGGTTGTCTGCAGCGGTGGAGAACACCTGACTCTTGTGGGTGGGGATGGTGGTATTGCGGTCGATGATCTTGGTGCACACGCCGCCCAGAGTTTCAATGCCCAGGCTCAGCGGGGTGACATCCAGCAGCAGCAGACCCTTCACATCGCCCTGCAGCACGCCGCCCTGAATGGCAGCGCCCACAGCCACGCACTCATCGGGGTTGATGCCCTTGAAGGGCTCGCAGTTCAGTTCCTTCTTGACTGCATCGTAGACAGCGGGGATACGGGTGGAACCACCGACCATCAGGACCTTCTTCAGGTCAGAGGGACGCAGGCCTGCATCCTGCAGAGCCTTGCGGACGGGGCCCATGGTGCGATCGACCAGATCAGCGGTCAGCTCGTTGAACTTTGCGCGGGTCAGGGTCATATCCAAGTGCTTGGGGCCGGTAGCATCGGCAGTGATGAAGGGCAGGTTGATCTGGCTGCTCATTGCGCTGGACAGCTCGATCTTTGCCTTCTCGGCAGCTTCCTTCAAACGCTGCGCAGCCATCTTGTCCTTGCGCAGGTCGATGCCGTTCTCGGTCTGGAAGGCATCTGCCATCCAGTTGATGATGCGCTCATCGAAGTCATCGCCGCCCAGATGGGTATCACCGTTGGTGGCCAGAACCTCGGTAACGCCGTCGCCCATCTCGATGATGGACACATCGAAGGTGCCGCCGCCCAGATCGTAGACCATGATCTTCTGGTCTTCTTCCTTATCGATGCCGTATGCCAGAGAAGCGGCAGTAGGCTCGTTGATGATACGCTTGACGTTCAGGCCTGCAATGGTACCTGCGTCCTTGGTAGCCTGACGCTGGCTGTCGTTGAAGTATGCAGGAACGGTAATAACAGCCTCGGTAACAGGCTCGCCCAGATAAGCCTCGGCATCAGCCTTCAGCTTCTGCAGGATCATAGCGCTGACCTGCTGGGGAGTGTACTCCTTGCCGTTCAGGGTCACCTTGTGGTCGGTGCCCATGAAGCGCTTGATGGAAGCGACGGTGTTCTCGGGGTTGGTGATGGCCTGACGCTTTGCGACCTGACCCACCAGACGGTCGCCGGTCTTGGTGAAGCCGACCACAGACGGGGTGGTGCGTGCACCCTCAGAGTTTGCGATAACAACGGGCTCGCCGCCCTCCATGACAGCCACGCAGCTGTTGGTAGTACCAAGGTCGATACCAATGATCTTACTCATAATGAAAACTCCTCTCGAAAGAACAAATCTTATTGTTTATGTGATGCTCAAATGTTTGTAAGCGGATGTTATATTCAAAAACCCTTTCGGGTTTCTGCTTTGTTATTCGGCCACTACAACGGTCGCATGGCGGACGATCTTATCGCCCAGCTTGTAGCCCTTCTGGTAGACCGTGATGACGGTGCCGCTCTCCTGTCCGTCCGGGGCGGGGATCTGCTGCACCGCGTTCATGAAGTTGGGGTCAAAGGGCTTGCCCAGCGCCTCGATCTCCTCCACATGGAGGGCATCCAGCGCCTTGGCGGCCTTGTCCAGCGTCATGGTCACGCCCTTTTTGTAGTTCTCGTCGGTGGTGGGGGCGTTGGCCGCCATCTCCAGCGTATCCAGAATGGGAATGATCTGGTTCACCGCAAAGGAAATGCCATCGTTGAACTTCTGGTCGGCTTCGCGGGTGGAGCGCTTGCGGTAGTTCTCGTACTCCGCTGCCATGCGCAGCAGCTGGTCTTTGGCCTGTGCAGCGTTGGCTTCGGCAGCATCCAGCTTTGCCTTTACGGCTTCCAGCTCACGGGCCTTCTTGTTGAACCAGCCGCCATCCTTCTTCTTGTCATCCTTCGGGTCGGCAGCTTCGGCAGCAGGTTCCTGTTCGGGTGCTGCCTGCTGGGCCTTTTCCTCGGGAGCCGTTTCGGGCTGCTCAGCTTCCTGAGCCGGAGCCGTCTTTTTTGCTTCTTCGCTCATTCCAGATCCTCCTTATAGATCACAGTCCGCCGGGGTGCGGCAGCCTGCGGGGTGTCTTTTCGTTTGCCGCTCATGCCCTCGCCCAGCTGATCTGCAAA
>ENA-OQJR01000290-OQJR01000290.1-human-gut-metagenome-genome-assembly--contig:-NODE-290-length-15972-cov-2.072957_pt1 | contig 15972 bp, 17 predicted proteins | sample MGYA00242614_ERZ504781 | MGnify/ENA primary metagenome ERZ504781 (study PRJEB26092, sample SAMD00036365) | human gut metagenome | host: Homo sapiens | study: EMG produced TPA metagenomics assembly of...
TCCGATCTTCAGCATATTACACGGAAGCAGAAGTCTCTCCCCGAGACGGCTGTCCTTTCAGCTGTCCCGTCAGATCCTGCCCTGTGATCAGACCTGATACTGTGATCCGCTCTCCAAAAAAGTCATTGCGGATCGCATATAAATGTGTGGTGATATTCGGGAATTTCTTTCTGATCTCCTCCAGAATTTTTCCGATATAAGGATACATCAGACGTCCCGTAGCCAGAGAAATCTCCCGCTGCCTTCCATCGCCTGTCACTGCAGAGAGCGCCTCCTGTACTTCGTTGAACAACAGACGCATCATTCCCACACCGTTCTCCAGCTGCAGGTAGCCGTCATATCGCTCTTCCTCCGGCACCTCCTCCTCTGCCAGCACATACCACTCGTCTCCCGCATGGATCATGTGGATCCCATGCTCCTGATAGATCTTCTCCTGCCAGCGGTGGATGACAGAAAGCACCTCCCTGGCATCTTCTTTTGTAAACGGCTCCAGAGGATACAGTCCGTCCCGATATTTTGTCAGTCCTACCGGAACGATCGAAACACTCTTTAAATACGGCAGATATCCTGTCAGATCCCGGATCGTCCGCTCCAGCTCTTCTCCGTCATTTACTCCCTTGCAGAGAACGATCTGCCCATTCATCTCAATCTGTCCCCGGTAGAGAATATCTACTTTTTTCAGCGCCTCTCCCGCAAACCGGTTGTGCAGCATCTTGCAGCGAAGTTCGGGATTTGTCGTCTGGAACGAAATATTGATTGGCTCCAGACGGTACTTTACAATACGCTCCACATCATGATCACTCATATTGGTCAACGTAATATAATTGCCCTGCAAAAATGACAAACGGGAATCATCGTCTTTAAAATATAGTGTCTCCCGCATTCCCTTTGGCATCTGGTCAATGAAACAGAACATACATTTATTTCTGCAGGAACGGTACTCATCCATCAGACTCTGGTCAAACTCGATCCCCAGACTTTCATCCTCATCCTTCTCAATTTCCAGCTCCCACTCTTCCCCGTCCGGCTTCTCGATCAGAAGCAGAAGCTGTTCACTCTCTTCATAGTAATAATAGTCAAATACATCCTGTATCTCATTTCCGTTGATGGCAAGCAGCTTATCTCCCGGCTCGATCCCCAGTTCTTCTCCAATCCCGCCGGGCATCAGAGACTTCACAATATGCTCGTGCTTTTTCATTTTCAAACTCCTTGTACTTCTTCTATTTTTAGACTTTGTCTCCTGCTTTTTACCGAAACAAAGTTCCTGTCTGCTCATACTTCTGGCATATTAACAGTACCAGTATAGCATAATTTTCTTCTATAGCAAAGCCATGCTTGAATTTCCCTGCAAAAAATGATATAACGATATATGAAATCGCATATCCGGAGGTCGGATATGGAAAAACGAAAACACAGGAGAAAATCATGGCAAATATTGAATTATTGGAAAAAACCCTTCCAGTTGCTCCATTGAAACTTGCAGCATTGGAAAGCTGTAAAGAACTGGCACAGAAAGTCAACGACTATATCGTATCTTTCCGTGAAAACACCATCAATGAGGTGACAGAGTCCCCATTGTATGTGAATTACCGCACAAATAACTATCTGGTAGAATGTAACTGCCCGCGTTTCGGAAGCGGAGAAGCAAAAGGTGTGATCAAAGAGACCATCCGGGGAACTGATCTCTTCATTATGTCAGATGTATGCAACTACAGTCTGACTTACTCTGTCAACGGACACCTCAACCACATGTCTCCGGACGATCATTTTCAGGATATCAAGCGTGTCATTGCAGCGTCTACCGGAAAAGCACACCGCGTCAATGTCATCATGCCATTCCTTTACGAGAGCCGTCAGCATAAGAGAACCAAAAGAGAATCTCTGGACTGTGCTCTGGCATTGGAAGAATTAAAAGATATGGGCGTTGCAAACATTCTGACATTTGATGCACATGACCCGCGTGTACAGAATGCGATTCCTCTGAGCGGATTCGACAACTTTACTCCTCAGTATCAGTTTATGAAAGCACTCTTCCGTGCAGTTCCGGATCTGAAAGTCAGCAAAGACCATCTGATGATCGTCAGCCCTGACGAAGGAGCAATGCACCGTGCTGTATACTTCTCCAACGTGCTTGGAGTGGATATGGGTATGTTTTATAAGAGAAGAGACTACTCTACTATCGTAAATGGAAAGAATCCGATCGTAGCACATGAATTCCTCGGAGATGATGTGGCAGGCAAAGATGTGATCATCGTGGATGATATGATCTCCTCCGGTGAGAGTATGCTGGATGTTGCAAAGAAATTAAAAGACCGCAACGCAGCCCGCGTATTCGTATGCACCACATTCGGACTGTTCACAGACGGATTTGAAAAATTCGATGAATACTACAAAAAGGGATATCTTGATAAAGTCGTAACAACCAACCTGACATATCTGCCGCCTGCTGTAGACGAAAGAGAATACTTTGTCAAGGCAGACATGAGTAAATTCCTGGCTCTGATCATTGATTCCCTGAATCACGATCTGACGATCGGTGCTGTTATGAATCCAACAGATAAGATCCATAAATTGCTCCAGAAATATCATCAGGTATAGATAAAACAGAACGCATAAACTCCGGAGAGAATTTTTGACTTCTTTCCGGAGTTTATATTTTCTATCAACTTTTTCGTTCAAATCCCTTCACAGCACCTCCTGAATTTCTTATTTCGCGCTTTGTGTCCCTGTTTGTAAGATGGGCTTACACATCATAAAGCTGGATATGAAGCTGCAGACACCGCCCTGCAAAATCGGGAAATGACATTCATAACATTTATATTATTACAGACGTAAGATTTTCTGTCAATATTTTTCATTGTTTGACTTTCTTATAAAATCCCCTTATAATATTTTTATTACATATGTAAGACTTGGAGGAATGAATATGAGTAAACTGCCACAAATTTCTGAAGCTGAATTTGAAGTGATGAAGGTCATTTGGAAGTATGCTCCCATCAGTACAAATGAAGTGACTGAAAAACTGACTCAGACAACCGACTGGAGTCCAAAGACAATACAAACAATGTTGAAGCGGCTTGTAACAAAAAAAGCGCTTACTTATGAAAAACAAAGCAGAGTCTTTGTATATACCCCTTTAGTTCCGGAAACTGAATATATCCGTCAGGAAAGCAATTCTTTTTTAAACAAATATTACAATGGAAACATCGTTTCTATGCTTACCTCTTACTTAGAAGATGATAAATTATCCAAAACAGAACTTGATACCTTGCGTCATCTTCTCTCTGATACTCACGAATAGGAGGAATTTATTTGTTTGATTTTGGAATCCATTTTTTAATATGCAATATTTTTATTTCCATTTTCATTGGAATCATGACAGGCATAAAAACACTTATTGCGGAAAATGTTTATCTGCCCGCATGCAGTATCGCCTTTGGTTTCTTCTGCTCAGTTTCATGGCTGTCCCTTTTTTACCTGCAAAACATTTTCTCTATCTTGCAGAAATTTCCAGCCTTGCACCTTTCAGATTTTCCGTAAAGACTTTTTCTCTCTGTTCCTGATGGACAGGTTTTCATAAAGAACATTCTGCCATTGAAAAGTAAATGATTTTGCAGTCTCAATCAGCAGTAAAACATCCTCTCCTGTTCACTTACTCCTTTTTAGTTTATGGGCTGTCGGTGCTGTCACAATGTTCGTTTTAGCTGCACGTTCTTTTTTAAGGCTCCGCACTTTGGAACAATCTGCACTGCCATTACAAAATCAACAAGTAAAACGGCTCTATGAAAACTGTTGTAAAGAGATGCATTGCAAAAAGAAAATCCCGATATACAGTACCGCATTTTTGAAATCACCTGTTACTGTGGGGCTCATACACCCTCGCATTTACCTTCCGATTCATTTGATTTCAGATTTTAATGCAAAGGATATGCGCTTCATGCTTTTGCATGAATTACAGCATTGCCGTCAAAAAGATACGCGCATTGTTTTCCTTATGAATTTGGCTGGTATTCTATATTGGTTTAATCCTTTTGTCTGGTATGCCTTAAAGGAAATGCGATGTGATCGTGAACTTTCCTGTGATTCGGCTGTGCTACATCTTCTTGACGAAACAGATTATCAGGCCTATGGAAACACACTGATCAATTTTGCCGAAAAAATTTCTCACATTCCTTTTCCTTATGCAACTGGGATGAGTGGAAGTATGAAGCAGATTAAACGGAGGATTCTCAATATCGCTGACCTTTCTAAAAAGAAACAAAACGGGGAAAAGCGCGGGGATTTCTCATTTATATCCTCATTGCATTTCTATCATTGAGCTATGCACCTGTACTGGCTGCCGCAGGTTCTCCGCAAAATGAATACCGATTGCCAAACGATATGAAAAATATTTCCACCATTGATCTTTCCAATCATTTCAATGGCTATCAAGGCAGTTTCGTTTTATATGATACAAATCAAAACGCCTGGAATATTTTTAACATCGAAAATGCCAAAGAACGAATCGCCCCAAACTCTACTTACAAGATATACGATGCCTTACTCGGTTTAGAATCCGGTATCATCACTCCTGAAGATTCAGATATGACCTGGAATGGCGAAGATTATCCATTCGATGCATGGGAAGCCAATCAGACCTTATCTTCTGCCATGAAAAACTCTGTGAACTGGTACTTTCAATCCATTGATTCACAATTAGGATTTCACTCTGTAAAATCATTTTTACAGAAGATTCAATACGGAAATCAACAGACCGGTTCAGACATCGACTTATACTGGACAGATTTATATTTAAAAATCTCTCCGATTGAGCAGGTCAACCTGTTAAAAAAATTCCATGACAACAAGTTTCAATTTGCTCCACAAAATATAGACGCTGTCAAAAATTCCATCCTTCTCTCTTCCGGTTCCAAAAGTTCTCTTTATGGAAAACCGGAACTGGGCGGATTGATGGAAAAGATGTAAATGGCTGGTTTATCGGTTTTTGGGAAACCGCAGACAATGTATATTATTTTGCAACAATATTCAGGGAGAAACCGAAACTACCGGAAGTAAAGCAACCGAAATCACAACTTTCTGTGCTACTCGGAATTAAATATTGGGAAATAAAAAGCGAAAGTAACCGACAGATTTCAAAATAACTCCTGTTCGGTTCTTTTTGTTGTTCAATCGGATGTCACCTCGCAATTCGATACTGATATTGTGGAATCTGATGGATTCCATCTTCTAAAATCTTATTTCCCCAATATTGAAAGCTTCCATCTTTTCGAAATTTCACAGTAAGTTCATGTGTAATCACTGCGTCATTGGAAATGACCATATCACAAACCGCCTCCACTGTCAAAGTAAGCGCCCCATCCTGATGTTCCTCTACTTTTATTACTTCTGGTAAAGAAGTTCCAAAATGAGTCGGTGCGTAATTGCCACATCCAAGCTTTGCCCATACATACTCTTGTTTTTCTGCATCAAATGTAGCTATATTCCGCAACTGTTCTGCAGTAACAGGAAGATATTCTGACATCAGTTGTTCAAATTCCTCTGCGGGGATTCCATTTTTTCCTTCTTCCATAACAAATCTTTTTTGATATTTCATCTGGTAGAGGTATTCATATAGCCCATTGTAATCCAGCCCCTCTAAATGTTCACGATCCCAATTAGAACATAGTAAATTATTTCCTTGATATCCCAATGGCAACACACATTTTTTTGACAATTCAATACATTCTGCATCTAACGGTTTTACCCTGATCATACAACTTCCATCCACAATTTCTGATACTTCCGGCGGTTCCGGTACACACAATTCATAAGCAAACCATCCCTTTTCTGTGTATCTCCATTCTTTCATTCTTGTGTAAGAGCGATATGCAATCACCGGATCTCCTTCCTCATTCCAAACTGCTCTGACTGCTAACAGATACATCTCTTTCCCGTCATAAAGATATTTTCTTCTCTCAATACTTCCGTCTTGTAAAATATCATATAAAATTACATTTCCTTCAACTCCCTGCTCCGAACTGTGTAAGAAGTTTTCCATCACCTGATAATTTTCCATAACAGAGTATTCCTCAGAACTAATTACCGGAACTCCCCCTCTGCCGAGTATCTTTTTCATCTGCTCCATAACAGAATCTGTAAGAACTACATTCGATGCATCTCCCTTATCCGCTTCAGCGTAAATATCTTGAACCAACTTCAAGGCAGCAATACTGTCTTTTTCTGCCTTCTCACGCTCTTCCTTTTTAATCGGAAGATGATATCCCTTTTCATAAGCCTCTCTCCACTGTTCATCTGTCAATCTTGGTACATACCACCTCGGCTCATCTTCTTCTGGTGACAAAATTGTATTTGACACATAATGAATTTTTCCACCTTCAAGTGGTTCCACAACTAATTCGCTTCGAAATGCCTGATCCAGCATTTCAATTTCCCAAACAGCTTCTACCACAAGTTTTAATTTTCCATCACCCAGTTCTTCATAAGAAATCACTTCCGGATACGGTTCATAAGGAAACTCACAATCATGGAGTCCCCTCGGACGATAACGATATCTCTGCGTATCGGGATTATAAACTGCATTTTTCTGAATCTGCTCACTCGTGATTGGAAAAAGTGTTTGTAATACACTTTCAAACTCTTCTTTCGGTATCTGATATTCCACCCCCTCTTTCATCGCATACGGAATCTCTTTTCCATAGATACTCGGATACTTTAATTCATATAGATCTATAAAAATTCAGGGTTTGAATAATCCTCTTCCTTCCAGTTTATGATCAGCATATTATTCAACCTATATCCGATTGGAAGTTACATATTTTTGATTTAATTCTCTAAGTTGCCGATCCAACGGTTTTACACGAAATCCTTTCTCTCCCGGGCGGTCCGTCAAATCCCGGAGGATGATATTCTTCGATGAAAAAATATCCTTTTTCTGTATATTTCCAGGAATGTACCTTAAATTTATGATAATAAATCATACATGGTTTGTTATCCGTCCAGCGAACTGTGCTGACAATGGCATCCATATCATCACCATCTGTATGCAGTTCATAACGAACTACACCACCCTGTTCTATGACAGAATATATCACCACATCTGCCGATTCTCCCCTTTTTGCCTTCTCACAATATGTTTCCACCTGCTCTGAATGAACCATATCAACTTGATCTTTCATATCTACTGCGGCATATCCCTTTTGTCCCAGATAATCAATTACTTGCTTTTGAAACTCCAGACTGTCCAGCAGCTTGTTTTCTGCTGCCTTTTCATATAATTCTCTCGTTCCTTCCATCAACTCTTCAAAATCATCAGCAATCTCCTTCTGCTGAATATCTTGAACAGTTTCCTCGCTCTTTCTTCCGGAGTTGTCTTACCACACCCAGATAGAACCATCACACATATAACCAGTAGTGCAATCACTTTTCGCTTCATACACATATCCTCTCAAATATTACAATTGTAAGTTTCTATTAAATCTTACAACTGTAATAGATAAAAGTCAAGAAAACTTTATTTGATACCAAGCGAACAATTTGAAATCTAAAAAGAGATAGACGCATTCCTGTAATTCATAAATAGCGTCAATAGACAAAAAAGAATCTCACAGTATAATTAAAACATCTTGGATTAATGGAAGTTAAGGGAGTGATATAGACATGAAAAAATTAATCGTTAACGATAAAATTGTATTAATACCTATGACGTCTCAGTTGTATCATATAGAAAGAAAAAATTATATAGCAGATCCTATGATGTGCGAAACATCTTACATTTATACGCCAGAGATTGCTCAAAAAGATTTCGAAAGAAAAGCAAATGATTGCAACAGAGTATGGTTTGCTATATTATTAGATGATATTGTAATTGGTGATGTATACCTTAAAAACATAGACTTACAAAAAGGTAGTGGCACCCTTTCCATTGTGCTTATTCAAGATTGCTATAAAGAAAAAGGCTATGGCACAGCGGTGGAAAGAACTGTCTTAGAGTACGGATTTAAAGAATTAGGATTATCGGTCATTTACGCTGATGTGGTTTTAAGAAATACTCGTAGCCAACATGTTCTTGAAAAAATAGGATTCGAATATTTACATGAAGATAGTTTTTTAATACTATAAATATACCCCAAAAGATACCAGCAATGCATTTTCTGTCAGGCCAAAGTATCCAAAGGAGTGATCCCTCTTTTGCAGCAGCGTTCCATAAATTGGTGCATTTAAGGTCTCGTCTTTTTCCAGCAAAGCAGAAAGTGGGGAACCATCTGTTCATAAAACGTCATCCAACTACCTCCATCGATTTCAATTTTTATTTCCTCTTTCTCGGTTTTGGCGCAGGCAATTCCTCATACATGGCCTTAAATAGACCTGTCAAAAATTGTTTACTATCAACCTCATCTACTAACAGCATTTCTTTTGCTCCTTCATAAGGCAATTCATAAGAAATTGTCGGCATATAGGAAATCGCTGAGCTTACAGGTTTGATCAGCAATCTGTCGTCGTAGATACCACCAACGATCTTCCCTCTATAATAGAGAATAAACTCTCCCATCATTGCCCTGTAATTGATTTCTTCCAACTCAGACAACTGCCCTAAAATAAATTGCAAATATTCTTTACTTGATGCCATAATCCACATCTCCGTTTCTTTTTACCAACCTTCACAAAAAAACTTTATTTTAATCCATTCTGTGAAGTTCCCATTTTATATTTCACCAATGTTTCAAGCCTGTTATCTCTCCGAACACATGACTTTACAATGTTTCATATAACAAGCAATCCCATATTTTAATATTTTCTCCACTCCGTTTTCTAAAAGCGTCTCCTCATACTTCGTTTCCTCTACTTGTTTCAGGGCTTTTTCGCAGGCATTCAGAAGATTCCCGTCTCCGGCATACTTGATTTCAATGATGATCCCCATTTCACTGTCCTCTGTTTCTATCATAATATCACTGTACCCATCCCCGGTTTCCCTGTTTGAAAATACTCCCCAGTCTTCTTTGACACCTAAAATGCCGAGCAAAATTCCATGGTAGAAATTCTCTTTTAATGATTTCTTCACAAATGTATCTTGAATACTGATTGTCTTTTTCAAGTACCCTTCAAAAAGACGTTCTACTTTTTCTGCATCTCCGCCTTTCAGTGCATCACAGAGCTGTTTTAACGTATCTCCGTCTTTTGCAACACCTTCCTTAAAATATTCCATGATCTGCGTTTTAAAAATATCCCGTACTTCCAGATTCGGAATTGCAAGTTTGTAATGACTGGCATCCAGTCGCTGCCTTTGTGTTAGATATCCGGTCATAAACAAAAGACTCCAGATATTTTCCACAGACTGATACATTTCCTGATAAGTAAGTTCCTGACGAATCTCTTTGACAATTTCTTCTCCCGCCAGCAAACATTCAATCTCGCGCTTTGTTGTAATATTTCCTGACATTTGAATGATTTTCTTGACTGCCTCATTACTACTGGTATGAACCCAATAATTTTCAGGAAAAGCCGCAGCATTCTCTTTTATTTTATCACAATGATTCAATACATCCCATGGACAATAGACATCTGTACTACCAAACCGATATCCATCATACCAGTTTCTCATTTCTTCATAATGATCTTCCCGATCATAATACCGCAGCATTTCTTTGACATCCTCATCCGTAAATCCAAAGTACTCATCAAAACGCTCATCTGTAATCGACAACACTTTCAGGTTGTTCAGTCCCGTAAAGATACTTTCCTTCGATATTCGCATACACCCGGTCATTACTGCAAATTTCAGGCTGTTATTGGTCTTCAACGTCTGTTCCAGTAAATTACGGATAAGAAAAACCATCTTGTCATAATATCCGTTTTCAAACGCTTTCGCCAATGGAACATCATATTCATCGATCAAAAGGATTACTTTGTTTCATAGTGTTTCTCCAAAAGTTCTGACAAATTTTTTAAGCTCCAAAAAAGCGTAGCCTCACTCATATTTTCATCAAGAATCGCTCGATATTCTTTCTTCTCGTCCTCGCCCAGTTTATCACTCATTTTAAGGAATCCTGCCTTTTGCACTGCTCCCTTTATGGTCTTGACAGTTAACTCAAATGCAGCCTCATAAGAAGCAGCATTGATGCCTTTTAGTGAGATGGAAATAACTGGATGCTTTCCCATATATTCTTCACATAACTTTTTATCTTTCGAAATCTTCAATCCATCAAAAATACTCTTGTCGCCCTCTACAGAAAAAAGTGTTCCAGCATACTCATATTCAGAGATTTACCAAAACGTCTTGGTCTGGTAAATAAATTTACCATTCCCCAGTTGCGGAGCAGTTCAGAGATCAATCCTGTCTTGTCTACATAATAAAAATCATCTTTGATGATCTGTTCAAAATTTTCTATTCCTATCGGGAGTTTTCTTTTCTCTCTGCACATTCTCTTCCTACCTCCTGACAACTATATTATAACAAATGTTTGCCGAAAATCCTATACTTCAGTCTGTACAATTCGGGTAAATTGTTTCTTGCTATTTTCATAATTCAAAATTCCACAACTCTTCATATGGATTTGTTTTTGCAAAACCGATCCGCACGACCCGGCTGCTGAACACTCCAAACTGCTCCTGCAATACCTGAAACGCTGCAAGCATCTCTTCTTTAGAAAGTTTCTTTCCGATCGTTGCGTGGGGAACCCATTGCATCGGACGATAACATTTGTGTACCCTGGCATCCGCTATTCTCAATAACTCCTTATAAACCTTCTCTGACAGTTCTTGCAGGTAAGTATTTAAAACCGGTGAAAGATACAGCACATTCGGGAAAAACGCTCCCACTGAACACCAGATTACTCTCCCCGCTTTGAAACATATCTCTCGTTTCTTCAAACAGTGAGATTACCTGATCTTCGCTTCGCGTTTCAAATGCAGAAATCGTCAAATGCGGAGGTACATTTTTCTCAATCATAAATGGATTTCCGCTTCTTTTTGCAACCTGAGTGATGTATCCCTGAATTCGACTGGTCGTTTTTTCATCAAAATAAATCGATACTAAATACATTTACACTGCCTCTCTTCTGATTTTCCATCCTTTTCATATAAAAAGTGTCCGCTCCCACACAGGTCATTCGGACACTTTAATTTTTTCTTCTATATCGTTTAGTACAGCTTCGCTCCGACTTTCTTCGGCTCATACCCCGCTTCTTTTAACGCACTCAAGATCTTCTGCTTATGCTCGGTTCCGAATGCCTCCATCGTGATACGCAGTTCCACAGCCGCATTCCGATTGGTGCTGACAAACTGATTATGTTCCAGTTTGATGACATTTCCTTTTTCGTTTGCAATGATCGATGCCACTCTGACCAGTTCGCCCGGCTTGTCCGGAAGAAGCACTGCAACCGAGAAAATACGGTCTCTCTGGATCAATCCATGCTGTACGATAGAAGACATGGTGATCACATCCATATTTCCGCCGCTTAACACGCAAACCGCTTTTTTGCCTTTCAAATCCAGCTGTTTTAATGCTGCCACAGAAAGGAGTCCTGAATTTTCTACAATCATCTTATGGTTCTCCACCATATCCAGAAATGCTCCGACTAATTCATCGTCATCCACCAGAAGAATCTGATCTACATATTTCTGCACATATGGCAGATTCTGTTTTCCGACCGCTTTTACCGCAGTACCGTCCGCAATCGTGTTGGCACTTGGAAGTTCCACCACTTCTCCGGCCTTTAACGCCGCAGTCATGCTCGCCGCTTCTCTCGGCTCCACACCGATCACCTGAATCTTTGGATTGAGCATCTTGGCAAGTGTCGCCACTCCTGTGATCAGTCCGCCGCCGCCGATCGGAACCAGAATATAGTCCACCGTCGGGAGCTCCTGAATGATCTCCATGGCGATCGATCCCTGTCCGGTTGCCACATCCAGGTCATCAAAAGGATGGACAAACGTATAGCCGTGTTCTTCCGCAAGCTTATATGCATACGCACATGCATCATCGTATACATCTCCATGAAGAATCACTTCTGCACCGTAGCTCTTTGTACGGTTCACTTTAATCAGAGGAGTTCCTGTCGGCATTACGATCGTTGCTTTGCATCCATAGCGTTTTGCCGCATATGCCACACCCTGCGCATGATTTCCTGCAGATGCTGTGATCAGCCCTTTATTTCTGTCTTCTTCTGACAACGTGCTGATCTTGTAGTAGGCTCCGCGCAGCTTATACGCTCCCGTATGCTGCATATTTTCCGGCTTCAGATAAATTCTGGCCCCTGTCTGAGCACTCAGATATTCGCTGTACACCAGCTTTGTCGGAGTCGTCACCTGTTTTACTACTTCACTTGCTTCTTCAAATTTCTCCAAAGTCAACATCTTCCATCCCTCTTTCTGTCGTTTTGACATATTTTTATCTTCTGTTTCTTCCGTCTTGGAATCACTGTAAAACAACGCATTAACAAATTCATCTGCATCAAACTTCTGCAGATCATCAATAGATTCTCCAACCCCGATATATTTGACCGGAATTCCAAGTTCTGACTGGATCGCCACTGCGATTCCGCCTTTGGCTGTTCCATCCATCTTCGTCAGGATCACCCCTGTGATATCTGCAACCTCATTGAACTCTCTTGCCTGAGCCAGTGCATTCTGTCCGGTGGTCGCATCCAAAACAACCAGCGTCTCTCTGTACGCTTCCGGATATTCCCGGTCGATCACGCGGTTGATCTTTTTTCAGTTCTTCCATCAAGTTCTTTTTATTGTGAAGGCGTCCTGCTGTATCGCACAATAAAATATCCGCTTTTCTTGCGCGCGCCGCTGCCACTGCATCAAATACAACAGAAGCCGGATCTGCACCTTCCTGGCCGCCGATCATCTCTACTTCTGCACGGTTGGCCCATTCTTTTAACTGCTCTCCAGCAGCTGCACGAAATGTATCTGCAGCTGCCAGAATGACTCTTTTATGCTGCTCTCTGAATTTCCCTGCCAGTTTTCCAATAGTGGTCGTCTTTCCCACTCCGTTGACTCCGATCACAAATACAACAGACTGTCTCTCCTCAAATTCGTAAGCAGTCTCTCCCACATCCATCTGCTCTTTGATGCTGTCGATCAGAAGCTGTCTGCAGGCAGCCGGTTCTTTGATATGCTGCTCTTTCACTTTCCGGCGCAGATCCTCTATGATCTCCGTCGTAGTATGCACTCCCAGATCTCCCATGATCAGAGTCTCTTCCAGCTCCTCATAAAAGCCCTCATCAATTTTGGAAAATCCGTGAAAAATACTGTCCATTCCGGATACGATATTATCTCTTGTCTTTGTCAGACCTGAGACAAGTCTTCTAAAAAACCCTTTCTTCTCTTCCATATGCTCTCCTTCCTTTTTTCTGACATCAGGTCAGATCTTCCTCCAGCAGATCTACAGATACCAGTGTGGAAATTCCTTTTTCCTGCATGGTGATTCCATAGAGCCTGTCTGCTGCCGTCATCGTTCCTCTTCTGTGAGTGATGACGATAAATTGAGTATGTTTTGTCAGCTTGTGCAGATACTGCGCAAACCGGTCTACATTACTGTCATCCAGTGCCGCCTCGATCTCATCCAGAAGACAGAACGGAGACGGTTTCAGATTCTGGATCGCAAATAACAGCGAAATGGCTGTCAATGCTTTTTCTCCACCGGAAAGTTGCATCATATTCTGCAGTTTTTTTCCAGGCGGCTGCGCAATGATCCGAATTCCTGCCTCCAGGATATCCTCGTCTTCCATCAGTTCCAGCGTTCCCTTTCCACCGCCGAACAGTTGCTTGAAGACCGCATCAAACTCTTTTGATATTCTTGCAAACTGTTCCTCAAACTGAGCACGCATTGCCGCGTCCAGCTCTGCAACAATCTGGATCAGCGTTTCTTTTGCCTCGACCAGATCCTCATGCTGTTCTTTTAAAAATTCATAACGCTCGGCAACCTGCTTATAATCCTCGATCGCATTGACATTGACGTTTCCAAGCTTACGGATCTCTACCTTTTAAAAACAGAATCTGTTTTTTCATAAATGCACGGTCTGTCAGTGTCTCATCCCTCAGCTTCAAAGCGCCATTGTAGGTAATCTCATACTCTTCCCACATATAGTTCATTTGTTTTTCGGACGCTTCCTCGCAATCCTCTTTCTGGCTTTCAAGTCTGAATAACTCTTTATCCAGCTCTGCCATATGACCGGACAGCGCTTCTCTTTGTTCCAGAAATGCCTTATGCTTCTGATTCAGCGCTTCTCTGTTTTCGGTCTGTGCCGTGATTTCTGTCTCAATTTCAGAAAATATCTCTGTGGATTCTTCGATTGTTTTTTCTAGCTCCTGAATCTTCTCTTCTCTCTGACTGATTTCTTCCGCTGTATTTCCTTTATTCTGATCCAGCTCTCCGGCTTCTTTCTCTAAACGAAGCATCTCCTGATCGATACGTGCAATATTCTCCTTGATAAAAAGATCCTGTTGCTGCAAACCTGCCAGCGATAAATGTACCTTTTCAGACTGTTTCAGCTGTGCAGCTTCTGCCTCGCGGTGAATTTCCAACTGCTTCTGCAATTCTTCGATTTTCTGATTCAGTGCAACTTCCAGTTTTTTTGACGCTTCCAGTTCAACCTGAATCGACTCCCCGTTTTCACGGATCTCCCGCAGCGATATTTCCAGTTCTTCCTGCTCTTTTGCATAGCTTTCACAACGTTGTCTGGATTCCGCCTGCTGCCTTTGCACCTGTTCCACATTCATCCGTGCCGTGTTCTGACGGACAGATGCTTCTGTGATCTTCTGCTGGATCTCGTCGATCCCGGCATAACACTCTGCTCTCTGTGTCTTGATCGCACTGATCGAGTGCTCCATCTCTTCCATGTCACGCTTTAACAACTTTACTGTTTTTTCAAACTCCTCGATCTCGCGGCGTCTGCTTAACAGATTGCTGGAGTTCTTAAACGCACCTCCGGTCATGGAACCTCCCGGATTGATCAGCTCTCCTTCCAGAGTAACCAGTCGGAGGGATTGCTTATATTTTCTTGCGATCCGGATTCCACAGTCAATATTCTCCACCACAATAGTCCGGCCGAGAAGCTGTTTGGCCAGACCGAGGAAACGCTCTTCCACATGCACCAGGGTATGGGCAAGTCCGATCACGCCTGTTTCTTTTAGTGCATCTATCTGCCGCAGCTCTGCGCCGCCCTGCATACTTGTCAGAGGCAGAAATGTCGCGCGTCCGTACTTATTCTGCTTCAAATATGCGATCATCCGCTTTGCAGTCTCTTCATCGTCCGTCACAATATTCTGGATACTGCCTCCAAGCGCTGTCTCCACTGCAATTTCATATTCTTTTTCTACCTTGATGATGTCCGCTACAACACCGATCAGACCTTTTTCCCGGTCCTTGCAGCTCATAACACGACGGATGCTGTTTCCGTATCCGTCATATCGTTCTGTAATATTCTTCAGCGACTCCAGTCTGGAGGATTCTCTGTGATATGCAGTCTGACCGATCCGCAATTTTTCCTGCTTCTCATCCAATTGGCGCTGAAACTCTGCGATGTTCTGTTCATTGACAGAAATCAGATCCTGAAACGCTTGAATCTCCGCCGTGATCTCTTCGAATCCCCGTCTTTGCTGCTCTAATTCCCGTCCATACTGCTCTGCCTCACTGGACACTTCCAGAATCTCTCTGTGGATCTGAGCCCTTCTGGTCGTGATCTGCTGCTGTGTGGTATCAAAATGCTGGATCTTCGCCTGCGTCGATGCCCGATTGCTCAAAAGCCGCATAATCTCTTCTTTGCTCTGCTCGATTTCCATCGTCTCTTCTGCAATCTGTGACTGCACCTGGATCAGCTGCTCTTTTGCATCCGTATCCTGATTGGATATCCGCTCCAGCTGTCCGTGGATCGCTTCGCTGTCCTTTACAAATCCGGCTTTCTGCTCCTTCTTGGCATCCCACTCCTGCTGGATCGTACGGCGGCGATTCGCATAATGTTCTTCATT
>ENA-OQJR01000291-OQJR01000291.1-human-gut-metagenome-genome-assembly--contig:-NODE-291-length-15971-cov-2.249811_pt1 | contig 15971 bp, 17 predicted proteins | sample MGYA00242614_ERZ504781 | MGnify/ENA primary metagenome ERZ504781 (study PRJEB26092, sample SAMD00036365) | human gut metagenome | host: Homo sapiens | study: EMG produced TPA metagenomics assembly of...
AAATTCATTCGGAAAACAGGAGGAATGTGAATGGAAAAAGAGAATACAACGCAGTTTCTGATGAGACCGAAAAATGATTTTTGTTTCAAACAGTTGATGGCAGATGCACAAATCCGTCAGGCATTTTTGTCGGCAGTTACGGGGATTCCCTATGAGGAAATCGAAGAGACAACACTGTTGCCCACCAGTCTTGAGAAACAGTATCAGGAAGACAAGCTTGGAATTTTGGATGTTCGGATCCAATTGAAAAACAGCGGTCAGGTCGATGTGGAGATGCAGGTGGCAGCGTACGAGTACTGGGCAGAGAGAACTTTATTTTATCTGTCAAAAATGTTTACGGAACAGATTCATGAAGGCGAAGGATATGATGTGCTGGAAAAATGTATCCATATCGGGATTCTGGACTTTGAAATATTCGAAGATACGGATGCATTCTATTCCCGGTTTCACTTATGGGAGGACAGCCGGCATATCAAGTACAGTGACAAGCTGGAATTGCATGTATTGGAATTGCCGAAGCTGGCAAAGCACCAGTATCCGGAGACAGAACTGCTAAGTTGGATGCAATTTATCAATGCAGAGACAGAGGAGGAATTCAAAATGGCAGCAGAGAAAGACCCTTATATTGAGAAGGCCTATGAGAGTCTGGTGCATCTGAGTGCAGATGAGAGGGCACGGTTAGAGTATGAGGCAAGAGAAAAGCAGATCCGGGATCACCAGTTCTTTTCAAGAATCTATAAAGAGACGGGATATAGGCAAGGGGTGAAAGAAGGGGAAGAAAAAGGTAGAGAAGAGGGCAGGATTCAGGAATGTATTGAAATTCTACAGGAAATGGGAGAAACGAAAGAACATGTTTTGATTCGATTGAAGGAGAAGTTTAAGCTCTCAGATACGGATGCAAATCAATATTTAGAAAAATACTGGAAAGAGTGAATTGATATACAAGAAAAAGCAACATTTCATGTTTTGTTGACATGGAATGTTGCTTTCTTTCATGGTGGAAGTTCTCTGTATATAAATCATACTTGTTTTCGGGCTGATTGTGAAATTTTTTGAAACACTGTCAGTAGTCTTCGATTATCTTCTGGATCCATGATGCAGAAGCGGACAAATTCTCCCTCTAATCCGGTGAAGGAAGAACAGTCCCGGATCATCAGTCCTTCCCGGATACAGGCTTCAAATACGTCAGATGAAGTCCAGTCCATCTTTTTGGATCTGTACCAGCAAAAAGTTGGGCATAAGCCGGATAAACATAGAAAAAAGGAAGTTCACGCAATTTTGTATACATGTATTCACGCTCGGAAAGTATCAAATTGCGTGTCTTTTTTATATACTCTTTGTCCTGAAACAAAAGTTCGCCGGCGAATGCGCCAAGGCTGTTTAATGACCATGGAATCTGTTTGCTTTTCAGTTTTTTGAGAAATTCAGCATTTCCGGTGATACCGTACCCGAACCGCATACCAGGAGCGGCAAAAAATTTGGAAACACCACGCAGTACCATCAGATTCTGGAAATTTTGGGTCAAAGGAACTGCGGTGACGGCATCTACATCAGGTGCAAACTCCACGTACGTTTCATCGATCATCACAAAGATGTTGTGATCCTGACAAAACTCCAGCAGCTTTATCAGCTCCGGATAGAAAAATTGACGGAAGAAGTCGGATTGTTCGGATTGCAATAAAAATAAGAAAAATCAAATCTGCTTTTTAGCCAGCGCCAGACACAGTTCCTCTACAGACAATTGGAAATCCTGTTCTGGTTTCAGATAAAAGCAGTCGATCGTGCTGTCTGAAAATACCAAGTTCTCTGGAGTATTCGGAATAAGTGGGTCCAAGGATCATCGTATGCTTTGGACGGCGCTCTTCAATCAGCAGGGAAATCAGTTCACTGGAACCATTGCCCGGCAGGATAAAGTCTGCAGGAATCTGACAGTATGTGGAGAGTATGTTTCTAAGACTGGTATAGCTCCGATCCGGGTAGGAAGAGAGCAGATCCAGATGAGCTGCAAGAGCTTTTTTTACCTGTTCGGAAAGTCCGAGCGGATTTACGTTAGCACCAAAATTGACAATATCATCTTTTTTTAATCCGTAGTGTTCGCACACTTTTTCAATATCACTTCCGTGAAATTCCAATTTTGTATTCATGTATACAATCCCCTTTTAAATTCTTTGATTCCACCGTTGCAAGAAATACAGTGTTGATGTTATAATACTTTATTATAGTGTGTTTACAAAAAAATGCAACGTAAGAAGAATGAGCAGGTGACGAATTTGAAGAATAAAATTAAACGCCTTTCAAAAGGAGATTTTCATATTCCACAGCCGGAGATTATTTTCCCGGAGACGCGGATCATCATGCGTGTCGGAGAAGGCGAGATGTACAAAGGAAGCTTTTCTCTCCAGAATCAGGGAGAGGGGACGATCCGTGGACTGGTTTATCCATCGTCTTTTCGGGTACGCTGTGAGGAGCAGGGATTTGATGGGAATCCGGTGAACATCTCTTATACATATGACGGATCCGGTCTGGTTCCGGGGCATGTGGAACACGGAAAATTTACCATTGTGTGCAATGGCGGAGAGTATGAGGTGGCATTTACTGCCATTATTGAAAAGCCGTTTGTAATGACAACTTATGGAAAAGTACAGAGTCTGGAAGATTTTAAGAAGCTGTCTTTTCGGGATCCGGCGGAGGCAGAAAAGCTGTTCCGTTCCAGAGATTTTTATGAGATCCTGAAGTATGAGGATAAGCGGATTCAGGCATTGTATGACAATATGAGAAAATGGGAGCTGGATCAGCAGGCGTTGGAAGAGTTTTTGGTGGGCTGCAAGCAGAAAGAGAAGATTTTTCTGACGCTGGAAGAGGAGAGCAGGGCATTTATTTCTCTTCAGGAATCCAGAAAAGACACCTTTACGATCAAGAAGAATACGTGGGGATATCTGACCATTGATGTACGTACCGAAGGTGAATTTTTAAGTGTGGAGCATACCAAGGTTACTACGGAGGAGTTCATCGGGAATGCGTACCGGCTGGAATATATCATTGATTATACAAAGCTTCATCAGGGAAGCAACTTCGGGCAGATCATCCTGGAGTCCCCGTATGAGATACTGACCTATGAGATCGTGGTGGAGAAGGATGTCTGCAGAGAGGAAGAGAGACGGGAGCGGGATAAAGAGTTTGCAAGTATTTTAAAGCGCTGTCTTGTTTATGAGAGCGGCAAGCTGGATCTGAACACCTGGTGCGAGGAGTCCTTAAAGAAGATCGAGCATTTGCGGAGTCTGGATGAGGACAATGAGATGTATCTTCTGGTACATGCACATATCTGTCTTTTGGGCAAACGGTTTGAAGAGGCAAAATGGATTCTGGAATCTTACAATTACAACCGGTTTGCAATCGGAAAAAATGTAGAGATCAGTTCCTATTATTTGTATCTGACCACTCTGCTTTCCAATGATTCGATCGGGACACGCAGAGTGGCAGAAGAGCTTTCAAAATCCTATATGAAGCATCCCGACAGCTGGAAGATCCTCTGTATGTTGGTGAATGTAGATTCTGAGTACAAGATCATCAGTGAACGTCTCAGAGCTTTGGAGCATCACTTCTATGAGGAAAAGACGCGCAGTATCTGGTTTTATCTGGAAGCCTTCCGGTGTTTCCGTGAGAAGAGTTCTTCCTTGAAAAAACTGGGCATTTTTGAAGTGCGGGTGTTGTATTTTGCAGCCAAGCACAAACTGATGACAAAGGAACTGGCATTATATACAGCCAATCTGGCAAGTCAGCTGAAAAGCTTTGACCGCTATCTTTATGAGACTCTGGTGCTTTCCTACGGGATGTATGAAGAGTCCATGATCCTGACCGCAATCTGTACACTTCTGATCAAGGGAAGCTGCATGGAAAACTGCTTTTTTAAATGGTATGAAAAAGCAGTGGAGTCGGAATTAAAGATTGCACAGCTGTACGAGTTTTATATGGCTGCGATCCAGCCTGGCAGAGTCAATAAAGCACTGCCGCGTTCCGTGTATCTTTACTTTATGCATGGAAATAATCTGGATTTCCATAAACGGGCGCTTTTGTATTCAAACCTGATTACTTATGAGGATGAATCCAGTGAGATTTATGCGCATTACAGAGATGAGATGGAAGCGTTTGCGTGGAATCAGCTGGAGCGCAGAAATATTGATCCCATGCTCCGCATTATATACAAGCGTTTTCTGACAGAAGATTCTATGGAAGCAGAGCAGATCAAAGCACTGTATGATATCTGCCATGCTTATGAGATCACAACAAAGGTACCGAATATGAAATTTATTCATGTGATCGCAGAGGATGGAACGATCACGCAGAAGGCGCCGTATACGGACAAAGGGGCAAGGGTATTTTTGTATGCAAAGACAGACCGGCTTGTATGGGAAAGCAAGGATGGAAGACATTATACAGATTCTATTCCATATGAAAGCAAGCGCCTGTTCTATGAGCTTCGTTACATGGATATCTGCAAGCGGTATATGAACAGTCTGAAGCAGAACCGTCAGGAGGAGAAGGTAGAAGAACTTTCTCTTGAGACTGTGCGCAAGTATGGCATTGAAAATTACGGGGAAGAAGAGATCATGGGACTGTGCAGCCGTACGATCCGTGAAAACAATTATGAATGTGATGATTTCCTTACCTACGTGTGTTTTGAGATGTTTAAAAGAAAGCAGTTTGACAGAGTGATCCTGACGTATCTTGCGAATTACTACTGCGGAGCGACTACAGACATGAAACTGCTCTGGAGAGAAGCAAGAGAGTATGAGGTACACACTCAGAAGCTGGCGGAGAGGATCATCACACAGATGTTGTTCTCGGAAGAGTTGTTCGGAGAGGTTCCGATCTTTGAAGAATATTATGAAGAGGGAGCTTATTTCAGACTGCAGCAGGCATATCTGGCGTATATGTCCAGAGAATATGTAGTGGAAGAGCGCAGGATGAGCAGAAGTATTATTGATATCATCTGTAAGGAATATGAAAAGGGTGAAGAAACGATAGACATCTGCAAGATCGCCGTATTAAAATATTATTCCACCAGAGAATATACGACGACTGTGCGTAAGACTCTGAAAAAATTCTTACAGGAGCTGTGCGGCAAGCAGATTTATTTCCCGTTCTTTCTGGCATACGAAAAGGAATGGCTCATTGAGCTGCAGCTTTGGGATAAGACGCTGATCGAGTACAAAGGGCAGAAGGGAAGCCGTGTCATGCTCTACTATCAGCTTCAGAAAGAAAATTCAGAGGCGGTAGATTATGCTACAGAGGTGCTTACGCCGATGTATGAGAATCTCTATGTGAAGAAATTTGTGCTGTTCTCCAACGAGCGGTTGAAATATTATTTCAAGGAGACCATTGATGGCAACACTTACCGAAGTGATAAAGAGTGCTGCATGAAGGATGCTGTGTTTGGAGAATCCGGGCGATATGGACGACTGAATGATATTTTACTTTCAGAGGGCAGTGAAAAAGAAGAAAAGATGAAAGCATATGCACAGGAAGATGCAATCGCCGCGCATATGTTTGAACAGTATTAAGGAGGCTGACTCCTATGGGACAAGGCAATATTATAGGTTACGAGATCAATGAAAAGACCTGTCAGATCAGTTTTTATAATGAAGAAATGGCAGAGCCGGAGACGATGGAAGTAGATGCGGATAATTATCAGATCCCTCTGGTCATCGGAAAGCTGCGTGATACCTGGGCATACGGAAAAGAAGCAAAACGTCTGGCCAGCTTGAAAGAAGGATTCACCGTAAACCGGTTACTGGATAAAAGCCTGGCAGGGGAAAAAATTGAATTTGGAGAAGAATCCTATGAAGCAGTATGGCTGCTTGCTAAATTTATCGAACTGTCGCTGCAGTCGTTTCCGAAGATCAACGGGATCGTGTTCAGTGTTCCGGAGCTGACGGAAGAGCTGGCGCAGATGTTGCGGGGAATCGCAGTACGGATGAATATTGATAAACGGCATATTTTCATTCAGGATTACAAAGAGAGTTTCTGCAATTATCTGTTTTATCAGCCAAAAGAACTCTGGCAGTATGAGGCGGCGTTGTTTTGCTGTGACAGAAATGAGATCAAAGCGTATATGCTCAGAAGGCTGAAGCCGGGGCTTGGAGCGGAAAGACGATTTTGTGACAGTGGACGAAGTGGCAAGTGCGCATATAAAAGAACTGGCAGCCGTGTATCCGGTGCTCAATGCGGACAAGGCAAAAGATGCGGATATGAGATTCTGCCGGTTTATTGAAGGCGTGTTTGACAAGAGGATCGTATCTTCGGTCTTTCTGACAGGAGAGGGATTTGAGAATAACTGGTATCCGACTTCTCTGAGAGTCCTGTGCAATGGAAGAAGAGCATTTATCGGAAACAATCTGTACAGCAAGGGCGCCTGCTATACCGCATACCGCAAGATGTTTATGCACATTGAGGATCCGGTTTATCTTTCCGAAGACAAGCTGACAGATCAGATTAGTGTGAATATGCGGGTGAATGGACAGGAGATGTGGTATCCGATCGTATCCTGGGGATCGCACTGGTATGAATCCAACAATCAGTGGGAAGTGCTTTTAGAGGATACAGAAGATATCGAGCTTCATATTGAGTCTCTGGTACAGGGTACGTTAAAGACGGAGGTGATCCCGCTTGGAAGGCTTCCCAAGAGAGGCGAGTATTCCATGCGGCTTCAGATCGAGACGTTATTTTTAGATGAAAAAACATGTAAGATCACGGTGCGGGATGTAGGATTCGGAGAGTTTTTCCCGCCGACCGATTTTCAGGAAGAGAAGATTATACATTTAGGAGGAAATGATGGGAAGTTTAATTCTATGTCATGATCAGCATGCGGCCCATCCGTATGAAATTACGAGGATCCACTGTAAGATATTTACAATGGAAGAGCTGTGCTATTATCTCTGCAATAATCTCTACCTGATCGATTATACGATTATGAACGAGCAGCTGTGCGGATGGCTGGAAGAGGACATCGGGAAAAGGGAGCTTGCAGACCAGCTTCGGGATGTGATCCGGATGCGGGGAAGTGTGGAAAAATTTGTACTCACGATTTTGAAGAGTTCCGGAATCTACAAGGAAGCGGAGATGATCCGGATCCAGAATGTTCTGGAGCGGCTCAAAAACCAGAAGGACATTGAGCGGCAGAAATACAAAGGAGACAATCTTCTGGAAAGTGGAGAAGTGGAAGAAGCGATCCTTGTGTATCAGGCAATCTTAAATGAAGGGGAGGATGAGAATACAGATCCCAAGTTTTATGGAAAGATCTATGCAAGTCTGGGGTCTGCCTATGGAAGAATGTTCCTCTATCAGCAGGCGGCACGGATGTATGACAGGGCGTATCAGATCTGCGAAGATCCAAAGCTGTTAAAGCCGTATTTGTATGCGTCTTATAAGTATATGTCGATGGAGGAATATCATATCCTTCTTACGAAAAATGACACCTATGCGGAGATCAATACAGAGCTGCGCAGCGAGATGAAAGAAATCCGGGAAGGAATCCAGATGGAGATGTCAGAGCAGCTGACAGACAAGTGGAAACAGCAGTACCGGAGGAGTCACATATAGAGTATTTAGTAAAAGTATCCAAATCAGAGTGATCAGATTTGGATACTTTTTTTGAATTAATGTGATTGACTTTGACTGAAAATGATTATATTATAAGGATAAAGGAAACGAAAATGATTGAAAATGAAAGAAAGGATGAGGAAAATGCTGGCAGAAGAGCGGTTTCGCGAAATTCTTAAGATCGTAAACGAAAAAAAACAGTGACTGTAACAGAGCTGACAGAACTTCTGGATACTTCAGAGTCTACGATCAGAAGAGACCTGACACAGCTTCATAAAAGAGGAGCCTTGTTGAAAGTCCACGGGGGAGCAACTGTACTGAATGGGGCATATACGACAAAGGATGCAAAGGTTTCAGAAGAGAGGGCTGTATGTAGAGAAAACGCAGCATTGCAAAGCTGGCAGCGGCTCTGATCGGTCAGGAGGATTTTGTTTATATCGATGCAGGAACGAGCACAGCGTCATTGGCAGAGGCGATTTCAGAGAGGGAGGCCGTGTATGTGACGAATGGAATTCTGCATGCAAAGTGTCTGGCAGAAAAAGGCTGCCGGGTGTTTTTGCCGGGAGGCGAGCTGAAAGAGGATACACAGGCTTTAGTCGGAGGAGCTGCGGTAGAGTGGCTGAATAAGTATAACTTTACAAAAGGCTTCTTTGGCACGAATGGAATTCATCTGGAGAAAGGGTATACGACACCGGATATCAGCGAAGCACTGGTAAAAGAAGCTGCAATGAAGAGATGCAGAGAGGCATATGTTCTGGCAGATTCGAGCAAATTCGGTCATGTATCATCCGTCACATTTGCGAGGTTTGAAGATGCACAGATCATTACGGATCATATCAGTGATCCGGTATTTCAAACATGCAGTAATATAGAGGAGGCAGAATCATGATTTATACAGTGACATTCAATCCATCATTAGACTATGTGGTACAGGCAGAACAGCTGGTGCCGGGAGAAATCAACCGGACAACAAGTGAAGCAGTTTATCCGGGAGGAAAGGAGTCAATGTTTCTGTGATCCTTTCCAATCTGGGTCTGGAGAGTACAGCATTTGGATTTACTGCGGGATTTACAGGAAAAGCATTGCAGGAGATGCTCCTGGAGTTTGGCGCAAAAACAGATTTTATACCGCTTGCAGACGGGCAGACAAGGATCAATGTCAAGATCAATGCAGGACAGGAGACAGAGATCAACGGACAGGGACCGAAGATTACGGAAACGGCGATCCAGAAGCTGTTTGAGAAGCTGAAATCCTTGAAGGCAGGAGATGTACTGGTTCTGGCGGGCAGTATTCCATCAACTCTGCCGGAGAATATTTATGAATGGATTCTGATGTGTTTGAGAGACAAGGATGTCAAAGTTGTGGTAGATGCTACAAAAGATCTGCTGTTGAATGTACTGAAATATCATCCGTTTTTGATCAAGCCGAACAATCATGAACTTGGAGAAATGTTCCAGACGACGCTTACTACAGAAGAAGAGATCATCGCTCATGCGAAAAAGCTGCAGGAAAGAGGTGCAAGAAATGTACTGGTTTCTATGGCAAAAGACGGAGCGATCCTTGTGACAGAAGACGGTGAGATATACAAAAAGCAGCCGCAGAAGGGCACGGTTGTAAATTCTGTCGGTGCCGGAGATTCTATGGTGGCAGGATTTCTGGCGGGATATCTCAATACTGGCTCTTATGAGCGCGCACTGGAGCTTGGAACAGCAGCGGGAAGTGCGACGGCATTTCAGTCCTGGCTAGCATCCAGAGAGGATATTGTAAAACTGCTGGACAGACCGTACAGCGAATATCAGATTTGAAAGGGGAAGAAAAGGTATGAAAATCACAGATCTTTTGAAGAGAGAAAGTGTGGAGCTTTCCGGAACACCCGAAAGTAAGGGACAAGCCATTGATCAGATGGTAGAACTGATGGCAAAAGGCGGAAATATCAACGATCTGCAGCGTTATAAAGAAGGGGTGTTAAAGAGAGAAGAGGAAGGAACGACAGGGATCGGAGAGGGAATTGCCATTCCTCATGCAAAGACAGATGCCGTCAGTGCACCGGGGCTTGCTGCGATGCTGGTTCCTCAGGGTGTGGATTATGATGCACTGGACGGACAGCCGGTACATATGATTTTTTTTGATCGCAGCACCGAATACAGAAGAGAATGTGCATCTGGAAGTACTCAGCCGTCTTTCCATGCTTTTAATGGATGACGAATTTCGGACAAATCTGCTGGATGCAGCGGATGTAACAGAATTTCTGGCACACATTGATGAGGCGGAGAGAAAGAAATTTCCTGAAGAGTACGGAGAAGAAAAGCAGGAGCAGGATCAGCCGGAAGAGGGATACCGGGTACTGGCAGTTACTGCATGTCCCACAGGGATTGCCCACACATATATGGCGGCGGAAAGCCTGGAAAACAAGGCAAAAGAAATGGGAATTTCCATTAAAGTGGAAACCAACGGCTCCGGAGGTGCGAAAAACGTACTGAGCAGAAGAACTGCTGACAGAAGCAACAAGCGGAAAAGTGGCAGTGTATCATAACGCATCGAAAGAATCAGGCAGTGGATTTGGAGGCGAGGAGGAAAGTCTTGGAAGAAAAATCTACAAGGCGCTGATGAATGGTGTCTCGCATATGCTTCCTTTCGTAATTGGCGGAGGAATTCTGATCGCTATGGCATTTCTGTTTGACGGTGCACATGCAGGAACTGCGGAATTTGGTATGGGCAATCCGTTTTCCAGAATTTTGAAACAGGTGGGAAATATTTCCTTTGGAATGATGTTCCCGATTCTGGCAGGATATATCGCCATGGCGATTGCGGACAGACGGCATTGATGCCCGGAATCGTAGGAGGTCTTCTGGCAAAAAGCGGTATGACAATGGCTGCAGAGGAGGCCGGCTGGGTGTCTTCCGGTTTCTTTGGCGCACTGATCGCAGGTTTTGCGGCAGGACTGATCATGCTCGGTTTAAAGAAAATTCTGGAAAAGCTTCCAAAAGCGCTGGAGGGAACAAAGCCGATGCTTTTGTATCCGTTTTTGGGAATCGCGGCAATGGGAGCCCTTATGGTATTTGTGGTCAATCCGCCGGTCGGAGCATTCAATGAGTGGCTGAATCAGGTGCTGGCAAGTATGGGAGAATCCAGCAGAGTCCTGCTCGGAGCAGTGCTTGGAGGTATGGTTCCGCCGATCGGAATTGCTCTGGCGACACTGTTTTTTAAAAACCGGTTTACAAAGAGTGAACAGCAGACAGTGGCAACGAATTTCATTATGGGACTTTCCTTTATCACAGAGGGGGCAATCCCGTTTGCAGCTTCCGATCCGCTGCGCATCATTCCACCGTGTATCGCAGGTTCCGCAGTGGCAGGAGCGCTTTCCATGTTGTTTGGCTGTGGAAGCAGAGCGCCTCACGGAGGTATTTTCGAATCGGAATCATTGATAATCCGCTGCTGTTTCTGGCTGCCGTTGCGGCAGGTTCTGTCGTGGCAATGCTTGGAATCGTTCTGCTGAAAAAACCGCTTGCAGCAAAGTGAGAAAATGTGCAAAAAAAATCAGAACAAAAATTGCGAAAAGTGATAAATAAAGCACAATATATAAGAACATCTTATTTATCTGTTGAGAAATAAATAATAAGCCACAGGAAATACAAGGCAGAGGGAATATTGATTTTCCCTCTGCCTTGTATTATAATCTATCTGCGGGATGTGCCGATAATCCCAGATCGAGTGAATGAAATTTAAGAAAAAGGACAGGTGTGAACGTATGAAAAAATTAGAACAGCTTTACGAAGGAAAAGCAAAGAAAGTATTTGCGACAGAAGATCCGGACGTTGTGATCGTAGACTATAAAGATGATGCGACAGCATTCAATGGAGAGAAGAAAGGAACAATCGTAGGAAAAGGTGTGATCAACAACCGTATGACAAACTACATTTTCCAGGTTCTGGAAAAAGAAGGTGTTCCGACTCACTATGTAGAAGAACTCAGCGACCGTGAGACAGCTGTAAAAAAAGTGGAGATCGTACCACTTGAAGTGATCGTCCGCAATGTGGCAGCGGGAAGCTTTTCTAAAAAACTCGGTATCGAGGAAGGAACAAAATTATTAGCACCTACTTTAGAGTTCAGCTATAAAAATGACGATCTTGGAGATCCGATGATCAATGATTATTTTGCAATTGCAATCGGAGCTGCAACAAGAGAAGAGATCGACAAGATCACAGAGTACACATTCAAAGTGAATGAAGTCTTAAGAAAATTCTTTGATGAGGCAGGAATTGAACTGATCGACTTTAAAATCGAATTCGGACGTTTCCATGGAGAGATCATCCTTGCAGATGAGATTTCACCGGATACATGTCGTCTGTGGGATAAAGAGACCCATGAAAAACTGGACAAAGACCGTTTCCGCAGAGATATGGGAAATGTAGAAGACGCATATCAGGAAGTCTTCAGACGTATTGGAATTAAATAGAAGGAGTTCATCCATGAGTGATTTTGAAAAAGTGGTAACAGGGCTGGGAGAAGAATGCGGAGTATTTGGCGCATATGATATGGACGGACAGGATGTTGCGTCTTCCATTTATTACGGACTCTTTGCACTCCAGCACAGAGGTCAGGAAAGCTGCGGCATCGCAGTAACTGACACATACGGACAGCGCAAGGTGCTGTCACGTAAAGGGTTGGGGCATGTAGATGATGTGTTCAACGAAGAGACATTACGTGAATTGAAAGGCAATCTGGGAGTAGGACATGTACGGTATTCTACAGCGGGAGGTACCCGTGTGGAGAATGCACAGCCTCTGGTAATCAATTATGTAAAAGGAACTCTGGCTATCGCACACAATGGAAATCTGGTCAATGCAGTGGAGCTTCGGGAGGAATTGTCAAAGACAGGTGCAATTTTCCAGACGACTATTGATTCAGAGGTTATTGCTTATCATGTGGCAAGAGAGCGTCTGAATGTTTCTAAGGCAGAAGATGCAGTAAAAAATGCTATGAAGAAGATCAAAGGAGCCTATGCGCTGGTGATCAGCAGTCCGAGAAAGATGATCGGGGCAAGGGATCCGTTTGGATTGAAACCACTCTGTATCGGAAAACGGGACAATACGTATTTTCTGGCATCTGAAAGCTGTGCGATCGCAGCAGTCGGGGCAGAGTTTGTAAGAGATGTCCTTCCGGGTGAGATCGTAAGTATTACAAAGCATGGCATGTCTTCGGACATGAGTATGGCGCTGCCGGAAGAAAAACGTGCGAGATGTATTTTTGAATATATTTACTTTGCAAGAACAGACAGTACGATCGATGGAGTCGGAGTCTATCATTCCAGAATTGTTGCTGGAAAAGCACTGGCACAGTCTTATCCGGTAGAGGCAGATCTGGTGGTTGGTGTTCCAGATTCCGGCCTTGTGGCTGCCATGGGATATTCACAGCAGTCCGGGATTCCTTATGGAACCGCGTTTCATAAAAACAGTTATGTAGGACGTACATTCATTAAGCCGAAACAGAGTGAGCGTGTGTCCAGTGTGAAGATCAAGCTGAACGTGATTCCGGAAGTGGTAAAAGGGAAGCGGATCGTTATGGTGGATGATTCCATTGTTCGAGGAACGACCTGTGCAAATATCATCAAGATGTTAAAGAAAGCAGGAGCGACAGAAGTACATGTGAGAATCAGTTCTCCGCCGTTTTTACATCCGTGCTATTTCGGAACAGACGTACCGTCTAATGAGCAGCTGATCGCGCACTCTCATACAACAGAGGAGATCCGTGAGATGATCGGAGCAGACTCTCTGGGCTATATGGAAGTAGAAAAATTAAAAGATATGGTAGGCGATCTGAAGTTTTGTGATGCCTGCTTTACAGGAAATTATCCGATGGAGGTGCCGGGAGAAGATATCAGTCTGGCATTTGAATAGGAAAAAAGGAGAATACGATTATGAGCAATGACCGTTATGTAAGTCCGTTGTCCGAGCGCTATGCAAGCCGTGAGATGCAGTACATCTTTTCACCGGACAAAAAGTTCAGAACCTGGAGAAAACTCTGGATCGCACTGGCAGAGACAGAAAAAGAACTGGGACTGAATATTACAGACGAGCAGATAGAAGAATTGAAAGCGCATGCGGAGGACATCAATTACGATGTTGCAAAAGAGCGTGAGAAAGTAGTAAGACATGATGTTATGTCACATGTGTATGCATATGGTGTGCAGTGTCCGAAAGCGAAAGGAATCATCCATCTGGGAGCAACCTCCTGCTATGTAGGGGACAATACAGATATGATCGTAATGTCAGAGGCTTTAAAGCTGGTGAGAACAAAACTGGTCAATGTGATCGCAGAACTGGCAAAATTTGCAGATGCACAGAAATGTCAGCCGACACTTGCATTCACACATTTCCAGCCGGCTCAGCCAACTACGGTAGGAAAGAGAGCGACTCTCTGGCTGCAGGAATTTGAGATGGATCTGGAAGATCTGGATTATGTTCTGGGAAGTTTAAAACTTCTTGGATCCAAAGGAACGACAGGAACCCAGGCAAGCTTTCTGGAGCTGTTTGACGGAGATCAGGAGACGATTGATAAGATCGATCCAATGATCGCAGAAAAGATGGGATTTAAGGCATGTTATCCGGTATCCGGACAGACTTATTCCAGAAAAGTGGATACAAGAGTATTGAATGTACTGGCCGGAATTGCGGCAAGTGCGCACAAATTCTCTAATGACATCCGACTTCTTCAGCATTTGAAAGAAGTGGAAGAGCCGTTTGAGAAGACACAGATCGGTTCTTCTGCCATGGCATATAAGAGAAACCCGATGAGAAGTGAAAGAATCGCGTCTCTTTCCAGATATGTGATGATCGATGCATTGAATCCGGCAATCACCTCTGCGACGCAGTGGTTTGAGAGAACACTGGACGATTCTGCAAACAAGAGACTGAGTGTGCCGGAAGGATTTCTTGCAATCGACGGAATCCTGGATCTGTGCCTGAATGTTGTGGACGGGCTTGTAGTATATCCGAAAGTCATCGAGAAACGTCTGATGTCAGAACTTCCGTTTATGGCGACAGAGAATATCATGATGGATGCGGTAAAAGCCGGAGGAGACAGACAGGAGCTGCATGAGAGAATTCGTGAGCTTTCCATGGAAGCCGGACGCAATGTCAAAGAAAAAGGTCTGGACAACAATCTTCTGGAGTTGATCGCAGCGGATCCTGCGTTCAACATGAGTCTGGAAGAGTTGAAAGAGACGATGGAACCGCAGAAATATGTAGGCCGTGCGAAAGAGCAGGTAGAGTCGTACTTAAATAATGTGATTTATCCGCTTCTGGAGGAAAATAAAGAAATTCTCGGAGTAAAAGCTGAGATCAATGTTTAGTTTTGCTATAACAGGCAAAGGAGAAGGAGTGTTGCAAAAGAGCAGCATTCCTTTTTCGCGTATCAAAAAAGCAGGGAGAATGGAAAAAGAATGAGAACAAGTGGAGATTGCGTTTGGGAGGAACAGCATATCTGGAACATACCGGGTGGATTAAAGAAAGTGATTACAGGAGTTGTAACGGTCAGTCTTTTGGGTGGAATCGGTGATGCCGTCAGTATGGTACCGTTACAGGAAGAGATAAGACCGTATGCTGCAACTTCAGATGAAACGATACGATGGAGTGTTCCGATCCGGCTGGGACAGATGGTAAAACAGGAGAGTATGCGGATTTATACACTGGCAGAAATGGAGAAACATGTGCAGATAGAGACAGAAAAAGCAACTGAAATTTCGGTGATCATGCCGCAGGAAGAGGTGGCAGAACCGGTGGAGACAGTACAGAATCAGGCAATACAGCCGGTGATTCCTGAGACGATGCCGGAGGAAATTGTGAATACCTTACCAGAGGAAGATGTGATACAGGAAGAATCTCCGATAGAGGCGTATCGATATTATCAGGGGTTCAAAATCGATCAGGAGGGAATGATCTGTGGATTTGACCCTGCAAAAAGCGAGATGACGGATGGTTATCTGGAACTGCCGTCAGAAAATTGTATCGGAATTCGAAGAGGGACGTTTTCGGGAGTTGGGACAGGCATTTTTGAAATTTATATTCCGGAGAATATTCAGAATATAGAAAACGGTGCGTTTTCTGAACTGGGAGAACTGACATGGATCGAAGCCGGAGGCACAGACGGATATACGGCAAGAGATGGGATTTTATTTCTGGAACAGAGTTGGCGGCGTTTCCTGCCGAAGACTGGAATTTTGAGATGCCAAGGATGTGACTGCGATCCGTGCATCTGCATTTGCCAATCAAACTTGGATAAAATGATATGAGAACTGTATTCGATTTTGATGATGAAGATATTCGGAGCGGGTCAGGCTGCGAGATCGATGGAGAAAGAATGGACTATAAACG
>ENA-OQJR01000297-OQJR01000297.1-human-gut-metagenome-genome-assembly--contig:-NODE-297-length-15677-cov-2.594469_pt1 | contig 15677 bp, 14 predicted proteins | sample MGYA00242614_ERZ504781 | MGnify/ENA primary metagenome ERZ504781 (study PRJEB26092, sample SAMD00036365) | human gut metagenome | host: Homo sapiens | study: EMG produced TPA metagenomics assembly of...
ATTCTTTTTGTATAGTACTATTATCTACAACAAACCGAAACGTTTCGGTTAAGGAAAAGGAGGAAAGAGATATGCCATTAGTAAACGTCGGAAAAAATAGACTTTTCAGACGCACAAAAAGGTGGGTATGCAGTGGGAGCATTCAATGTAGAAAATATGGAGATGGCAAAAGCTGTGATCGCGGCGGCAGAAGAGATGCGCTCGCCGGTTATGCTGCAGACTACTCCATCTACGGTCAAGTATGGATCTTTGGAAACATTTGCAGCAATTGTAAAAGCAGAGGCTTCTAAGACCGATATTCCGGTCTGTCTTCATCTGGATCACGGCAACAGCTTTGAGCTGGCTGTACAGGCGATGAAAGCCGGATATACTTCTGTGATGATCGATGGATCCCATGAAACATTTGAAGAAAATGTGGCACTGACAAAAAAAGTGGTTGAGGTAGCCAGGGCCTATGGAGTTCCGGTGGAAGCGGAGCTTGGAAAAGTAGGCGGGAAAGAAGATGATCTGGAGGCAGAAGCGGATCATAATACAGATCCTGAAGAGGCAAAAGAATTTGTGGAAAGAACGGGTGTTTCTTCTCTGGCGATCGCGATCGGTACAGCTCATGGATTTTATGCGGGAACTCCAGTGTTGGATAAAGAAAGGGTTTCAGATTGTAAAAAGGTTGTTTCTGTACCACTGGTACTTCACGGTGCAAGTGGACTCAGCGAAGAAGATGTGGTAGAATGTGTACAGCGCGGGATGTGTAAAGTGAATTTTGCGACAGAATTGCGTGTAGCATACACAGATGCTGAAAAACAGTTGCTGAAAGAGAATCCGGAGACCTTTGATCCGAAAAAACTGGGAATTGCAGCAATGAAATCCGTAAAAGAACAGACCATACTGCGAATGAAGATGTGTGGATGTACAGGAAAGGTACAGTAGTTCCACATAGATGTAGTAAGGAAGGCGGAAAGCATCAATGGGAGCGACGATGAAAGACATCGCGAGAGTGACAGGACTGGGACTGGCAACGATTTCTTCTTATTTAAATGGGGGAAATGTCCGGGAGAAAAACCGGATCAAAATTGAGGCGGCAATTGACGAATTGGATTTCGAGGTAAACGAGGTAGCGAGAGGTTTAAAGACAAACCGGACAAAGACGATTGGGATCATCATTCCGGAGCTGAACAACATTTTCTGTGCAGAGATTATTACAGAAGTGGAAGATGTGCTTCGAAATCATGGATATGCAACGATGATCTGTGACTGTAGAACAGATGCGGCACGGGAAGCGGAAGCGGTAGAGTTTTTGTTTCGACGCAGGGTGGACGGACTGATCTTGATGCCGTCCGGCAAATCAGGAAAGCATCTGGAGAGATTTTTACATGTGGGAAAACCAGTTGTGCTGATCGATCGTAATCTGGAAGACGTTCCATGTGACAGTGTACTTGTGGACAACCGGGGAGCTGCGCAGGCGGCAGTAGAGAGACTTTTTCTGGCAGGTCATCGAAAGATCGGAATGATTGCAGGACCGGAGCATGTATTTACAGCAAGAGAGCGATATCTTGGATATGAAGAGGCGTTCAAAAAGGCAGGAATCGAAGTACAGGATTCATTGGTTGTGCATGGAGATTATACGATCGCAGGCGGTGCCAGGGCGATGAAGGAGCTTGCAAAACAGAATCCGCAGATGACAGCAGTTTTTGTATCAAATTATGAGATGACGGTTGGAGCCATGATCGAAAGCAATGAGATTGGAATCCGGATTCCGGAAGATCTGTCAGTGATAGGATTTGATAATATCGAGTTTGCGAAAGCCAGCAATCCAAAGCTAAGTATTGTGACACAGCCGACAAAAGAAATCGGCAGAAATGTAGCAGAACTGATATTGGACAGACTGGACAATCCAACCCGGGAGATGCCTCCGAAAGAAATGAAGTTAAAGACCAGTTTTGTAGAAGGAAAATCCGTACACATGTTGTCTGTATGACAAGGTGTACGATTTCTTTATCCCGAAAACCGAAACGTTTCGGAATGTTTTGGAGGAGAACATGAAGACGTATTTAATAGGAATTGATATTGGAACAAGCGGATGTAAAATCGCTGTATTTAATAAAGCAGGAGAAGTCCTGGCCGCGCAGAGCGGAACGTATCCGGTGTATTATCCAAAGCCCGGATGGGCAGAGCAAAATCCGGAGGACTGGTGGAATACAATCTGCCAGGTACTTCCGGAAATGTTACAAAAAGCTGAGATTTCACCGGATGAGATTGCGGGAATCGGAATTGACGGGCAGAGCTGGTCAGCCATCGCAGTGGATGAAAACGGAAACGTTCTGACAAATACACCGATCTGGATGGACACAAGAGCGCAGGACATCTGTGATGAATTGAATGAGAGAATCGGAAAAGATCGGATTTTCAAGCTGTGTGGAAACTCCCTGCAGCCATCGTATACAACGCCTAAGATTGTCTGGTATCAGAGAAATCTTCCGGAAGTATATGCAAAAACAGCAAAGATCTTACAGTCAAACAGCTATATTGCATTTAAGCTGACTGGAAAAATGACACAGGATGTTTCTCAGGGCTATGGTTTGCATTGCTTTAATATGCAGGAAATGACTTGGGATTTTGCAATGTGTGAGGAGCTCGGATTTTCAAAGGATCTGCTTCCTGAAATCTATCCATGCCATGCTGTGATCGGAACCGTGACAGAAGAAGCGGCCAAAGAAAGTGGACTTTGCGTGGGAATCCCGGTTGTGGCAGGCGGTTTGGATGCAGCCTGCGCAGCACTGGGAGTCGGTGTACTTCACGATGGAGAGACACAGGAGCAAGGCGGGCAGGCAGGGGGGATGAGTATCTGCATGGATCATTATTGTGCAGACGAGAGGCTGATCCTCGGAGCCCATGTTGTGCCGGGACACTGGCTGCTTCAGGGGGGAACTACAGGAGGCGGCGGTGTCATGCGCTGGCTGGAAAAGGAATTTGGAGACTGGGAACGAGAGGAAGGAAAGCGAAGGGGCGTCAGCTCTCTGGATCTGATGAACGAAGAGGCAAAAGTAATTCCGGCGGGTAGTGACGGAGTTGTATTTCTTCCGTATATGTCCGGAGAACGTTCTCCGATCTGGGATCCGGATGCGAAAGGTGTTTACTACGGATTGGATTTCAGCAAGAAAAAAGGGCATCTGATCCGGGCTGCGATGGAAGGAACTGCCTATGCACTGAAGCACAATCTGGAAGCGGCAGAAGAAGCAGGAGCAAAAGTGGAAGTGTTAAAAGCAATGGGAGGAGCAGCAAATTCACACCTCTGGACACAGATCAAATCCGATGTGACCGGAAAAACCATGGAAGTCCCCTCATCAGATACTGCAACCACATTGGGAGCGGCACTTCTTGCAGGAGTCGGAGTAGGAATGTATGAAAGCTTTGAAGAAGCGGTGGAGAAGACCGTCAATAAAGGAAGAGTCCATACGCCGAATGTGGAGCATAAGGAAATCCACGAAAAGAATTATGAGACATACAGAGCTCTGTATGAACAATTAAAAAGTCTGATGAAAAAGACAGGAGGAAAGAAACAATGAAAGCAGCAGTAGTTTGTGCAAATGAAGATGTACAGTATCTGGATTATGAAGAGCCGATTCCGGGACCGGGAGAAGTGAAGGTTAAGGTTCGGGCATCCGGAATCTGCGGTTCGGATATTCCGAGAGTGCTTCACAATGGAGTACACTTTTATCCGATCGTACTTGGACATGAATTCTCCGGAGATGTTGTGGAGATCGGAGAAGGTGTCACAAAGGTAAAAGTCGGAGACAGAGTATCCGGTGCACCGTTAAAGCCTTGTATGAAATGTGATGACTGCCAGAAAGGAAACTTTTCCCTCTGCAAGCATTATAGCTTTATCGGATCCAGAGAACAGGGAAGCAATGCAGATTATGTGGTGATTCCGGAACAAAATGCAGTTGTCTATGATTCTTCGATCTCCTATGAGCAGGCCGCTATGTTCGAGCCTTCTACAGTTGCCCTTCACGGATTGTTACAGAACGAGTATCAGGGAGGGCAGTATGTTGCTGTGTTAGGCGGTGGAACGATCGGAATGTTCACCATGCAGTGGGCAAAGATTTTCGGCTCCAGAAAAGTTGTGGTATTTGACATCAGCGAGGAGCGTCTGGAACTGGCAAAACGTCTGGGTGCAGATGCAGTCATCAATACAACGAAAGAAAGTTATATGCAGGAAGCAATGGCACTTACCGGGAAAAAGGGATATGGCTATGTGTTCGAGACGGCAGGACAGATCCCGACTATGCATATGGCATTTGAACTTGCGGGCAATAAAGCAAATGTCTGCTTTATCGGAACACCACATGCAGAGCTTACATTCACACCGGCAATGTGGGAGAATATGAACCGGAAAGAGTTCCACCTGACCGGTTCCTGGATGTCTTACAGTGCACCGTTTCCGGGAAAAGAGTGGGAGCTGACCGCACATTATTTTGCAACAGGACAGTTAAAATTCGATCCGGGATTTATCTACAAAAAAGTCCCGATGAGTCAGGCACAGGAGGCATTTCAGATGTTCAAGACGCCGGGACTGGTCAAAGGAAAAGTGTTACTTGTAAACGAATCGTAAATGAGTGGGGAGATAGTTGTAAGATGATACTGACCGTGACATTAAACGCAGCAATCGATAAACGTTACGTTGTAGAAAATTTCCGTCTGGGAGAAGTAAACCGTGTGAAGGAGTGTGCATACACTCCGGGCGGAAAAGGACTCAATGTTTCAAAACCTGCAGCAATCGCAGGAGAAGAAGTAGTTGCCACAGGTTTTGTAGGAGGCCATGCGGGAAATTATATTGAGGAGGCGTTAAAGCCTTTCGGAATTCAAAGTGAGTTTTACCATCTGGAAGCAGAGAGCCGTTCCTGCATCAATATCTGGGATGAGACGAATCGTGTGCAGACAGAATTTCTGGAACCGGGGTTTACAGTAACAGAAGAGCAGTTTCAGGGATTCTTAAAGAAATTTCGAAATCTGGTAAAACAGGCAGATGTGATAGCAATGTCCGGAAGTGTGCCAAAAGGACTGGATGGAAGCGCGTATCAGCGTCTGGTGGAAATCTGCAGAGAGGAAAAGCGGAATGTGATTCTGGATACAAGCGGCGCATTGCTTACCATGGGAATTGAAGCAAAACCGACAATGATCAAACCGAATCTGGATGAGATCCGGATGTTGACAGGCACGTCCTGTGACAGCCTGGAGGAAATGATCGAGGCAGCAAAGCAGATTCATGAAGGCGGAGTGGAGATCGTGGCAGTTTCGCTTGGCGCAGAGGGATCCTTTGTGGTGTGTGAAGAAGGGATTTATCAGGCGCAGGTTCCGAAAATCGATGCAGTCAATACCGTGGGATGCGGGGATTCCATGATTGCCGGATTTGCAGTCGGAATGAGTCAGAAGATTTCCGTGGAAGGAAGTTTAAGACTTGCAAGCGCGATTTCAGCTGCAGCTGCACTTCGAGAAGAAACCGGATTTTTTGTAAAAGAAGATATGGAACGCATTTTTAAAGAGGTAAAAATAACAAAGTTAAAATAAAGAAAGCGAGGGACAAAACATGGCAGAAATGATTCAGCCGGCAATGGTGCCGAAAGTAAAATTGTATACAGGAGAAGAAATCCCATGTGTGGGAATGGGGACATTTGGTTCTGACCGTTTTACACCGGAGCAGGTGTCAAATGCAGTGGCAGGAGCAATCCGCTGCGGATACCGTATGTTTGACTGTGCGGCATGTTATGGAAACGAAGATCAGATCGGAGAGGTATTCCATGCGGCCTTTGAAGAGGGTGTGGTAGAACGGAAAGATTTATTTATCATGACAAAAGTATGGAATGATATGCATGAGAGAGTAGAGGAATCCTGCAGAAAAAGCATTCAGGACCTGCAGTGTGACTACATTGATTTGTTCTTTATTCACTGGCCATTCCCGAACTACCATGCACCGGGATGTGATGTGGATTCCAGAAATCCGAATTCCAGACCATTCTCTGTGGAAGAATTTATGAATACATACAGACAGTGTGAAGAACTGGTGAGAAAAGGACTGATCCGCCACATTGGAATTTCCAATATGACCATTCCGAAGATGGAGGCAGTATTGCCGCTTATGGAAATTATGCCGTCTGCCTGTGAATCCGAGATGCATGTCTGCTTCCAGCAGCAGGAAATTTTTGATTATCTGATGGCCCATGATATTCAGCCGATCGGATTTATGCCTCTTGGTTCTCCACAGAGACCGGAGAGAGATATGTGTCCGGAAGATGTAGCAGACCTGCAGACTCCTGAGATGCAGGAAATTGCAAAGGCACATGGCTGTCATCCGGCGCTGATCGCTTTAAAATGGGCACATCAGAGAGGACAGATTCCGATTCCGTTCTCTGTTCATGAAGCAGAATATGTAAGTAACCTGAAAGCGATGACAGAGGATCCGCTGACCGAAGAAGAAATGCAGAAGATCGCAACACTGGAGAGAAACAACCGTCTTGTAAAAGGACAGGTATTCTTGTGGGAAGGTGCAAAAGACTGGCACGATCTCTGGGATGAAGAAGGAAAAATTGTAACGTTGTAAAGATGTAAATAAGTAGAAAGGCATGCTGTATGGTATGTCTTTTTACTTATTTAAGGCAAATTGCTATTTTAAACAGAAAAAAATTCGGTTAAAATAGAAGTACATATGAAAAAGGAGATTAACTATGTACATTTTATATAATAGACTCATCACTGCATTGAATGAAGAAAAAACCAGATTCTACAGAATTTTATATTGCCAAAATGATGATCTGGAATTTATGGGAGCTTCCAAGAATGTCGATCAGTGATGTGGCAAAGATGTGTGCTGTTTCAAAGTCAACGATTTCCAAGTTTGTCAGAGACATTGGTTTTGAAGATTATTTAGATTTTAGACTGGAAGCAGTACGGCAGGGGAAGAAGGAAATTTATAATAGCAATGGAAAATGTAATATCACAGATTATATTCGGGGGCATGGCATATGGGAATATGAAAAAATTTTGTCAGAAGATATTAGATCTGTATTGTTTGGAATGGAGGAAGATCAGTTAAAACGTCTGGCGGTGGATTTGCATGAATACAAACACCTGGCAGCGTTTGGAATCAGTTATTCAGAATCTGCGGCGATCAATTTGCAGCATAAAATGCATTATTACCATAAGTTTTTGTATACGACAATGAATGACAGACAGCAGGAAAACTATATCGAATCAGCGGATGAGGAGACATTGATCTTTATTTTTTCGAATTCAGGAAAATACATCACTGAATATCAGAATCGGGAAGGGCGGCCGCCAAAGTATAGTTTTGATAAGACGAAAGCCAAAATCGTGCTGGTTACATCGAATGAACAAATGTTGGTTGATAAAAGAGTAGATGAGTGTGTGTTGTTTCGATATGCAGACTGTGTCCAAAATCATCCAATCCTGTATCAGGTGTTCATAGAACGACTATTATACAGTTATGAAGAGTTATATGGTGCTTCAGAAGGTATGAATACAAAATAAAAGAGGTTAAAAACAGAGAGGGTTAAAGTTTCCAAAATTCGAACTTTAAAAATCTCTGTTTTTTTATATAATGATAGTAACAAATAGAGCTTTATTTGAGAAGAAAAAGGAGGAGTCTATGGGAAATATTTATTTCCGAAAAGAGGCGGAAGAATGGAACCAGGCGTTTCCAATTGGAAATGGATTTCTTGGAGCAATGGTGTTCGGAAATGTTGCAAAAGAGAGGATACAGGTGAATGAGGATTCCGTATGGTCAGGCGGATTTTCAAATCGGGTTAATCCTGATGCAGGACGATATCTTGAAAAAATCAGAGAATGTTTATTTGAAGGAAACGTTCAGGAAGCAGAGAAGCTGGCAGAACAAAGTATGTATGCTACAAGTCCTAATATGCGGGTGTACCAGCCGTTAGGAGATATCTGGATTCGTTTTATGGATCAGGAAGCAGAGCGAAAACTGGCTCGGGATGAAAGTGGACTGCCATATTTAAAAGAATCAGCAGCAGAAGTGGAAGCATATCAGAGAATATTGAATTTAGAACAGGCAGTTGGAAAGATTGAATACTGTGTGGGAAGAACAAAATGGAATCGTGAATTTTTTGCCTCAAATCCGGCAAAAGTGGCTATGTACAGTATTTGTGCAGAAAGTGGAGAGGACATTAATCTTGAGATATCTGCAACCAGAAAAGACAATCGATCAGGTCGCGGAGTATCCTTCTGTGATCGGATTCTGGCAGAGGAAAATCAGTACATCTGGCTGGAAGGATCATCCGGAGGAAGGAAAGGAATTGGATTTGCCATGGGAGTTCGAGTTTGTTCCTGTGGGGGAAGGCAATATCAGATGGGAAGTCGTATTATTGTAGAAAAGGCAAGAAAAGTTCTAGGTCTGTTTTTACGGGAAGTAACGACATTTCGATCTGCAGAACCGAAACAATGGTGCTAGAGAGCTTCCGGTATTGGGGGTGCGATTATCGGATTTGGAGGAGTGAAACAGTACTCAGCAGGAACCAATGGAATTTTTGGATGGTTACAAGTACATCAACCCACAGACAGGATTTTGATTTCCACAGTAGTTGACAGCAATTATTGCATGTATAGCAAGTTTTGTATCAGCAGTAGTACTTATGAAAATATTTGATAAAAAACTGGGAATCGATCATATTTAGCGTTTCTTTCAGGCATGGAAAGAGTCGATGCAGATATATCTGGCATCGACTTTTTCTATGTATAAAAGAAAATCTCCGCCGAAATTTCTACTTTCACAATACAGTGCTTTGTTGTATACTAGGCGTAGGAATTTCTGTGTTTTTGACAGGAGTCATAGGTGGGAGGATACAAAAGTGTATAAAGTGTTATTGGTCGATGATGAAATCCTCGTCCGTGAAGCAATCAGCGCGAAGATAGAATGGGGACATCTGGGTTTGAACTGGTAGGTGATTGCGAAAATGGAAAAGCAGCGATTGAAATTTTTAAAGGAAAATCCTGTGGATGTGGTGTTGACGGATATTTGTATGCCATATCTGGACGGAATGGGGCTTAGTAAATATATTTATGAAAATATGCCGCAGACAAGAATCATTATTTTCAGCGGTTACAGTGATTTTGAATATGCAAAGCAGGCAATTCAGTATAAAGTCGCAGAGTACTTGCTGAAGCCTGTGACGGCAAAGGAGCTGACAGAGGTACTGACCAGGATCAGGGAAAAACTGGACAGTGAGAGAACGGAGGAGGAGCGGATCGATGCGCTTCAAAAAGCATATCGGACCTATACAAAGAATGAGGCATTGATTATTTCCAAAACCTTGTCCAGGCTGCTGCAGGGAACGCAGGCGATTGAGACGAGTATGGAAGAATTAAAAGAATTCGGAATTGAACTGGGAGGTGCGTTTTACCGTGTTGTGACGACAGATATCGATGTATATTCCAGTTTGTATGATACAAATGATGAACTGAAAAAAGAGAGTGCACTCATGTCGTTTGTGGTGGAAAATATCAGCAATGAGATCGTCAGTGATCACAATGCCGGAATTGCATATCGGGATTCGGACAGCAGAGTCTGTATGCTGTTATGGAGCGATAACCCAAAAGAATTTTCGCAGGAGATTCAAGTGATCTGCAGAGAGATTCAAAAGACAGTGAAAGAGGCCATGCAGTTGAGCGTTTCTATCGGAATCGGATTCTGTGTGGAAAAGCTGGAAGAACTGCCGAAATCCTATGAGTCTGCAGTGGCGACCTTAAAATACCGGTATACAAAAGGTAGCGGACAGGTATATGACTGTGAATCTCCGATGAGTTGCGGAAATCTTCTGGAGCTGGAACAGGACTTTAAAGATATTGAGGAGGCAGCGAAGAACCAGCAGAGTGAAGAGCTTATGGATATTCTGGATCATGTGGAAAAATGGATCAGTCATGGATATGTGACAAGAAACCAGGCTGTATCATGGCTCCGGCAGATCATGATGATCATTTACGGCGTGGTACGCAGAGCCAATGAAGATTTTCAGATGGATGAGCGTGATATCGGAGATGTGATGGAGTCCAGAAGCTTTACCAATGCCATGGAAAAGGTGAGAGCGTATGTTAAGCGTGCCATGGAAGCAATGGAGATGGCAGGGCAGTCCAGCGGAGAGCGCTGGGCAAGACTTGCACTTGAATACCTTAAGAAAAATTACGGCAATCCGTCTTTGAGCTTGAATGATGTATGCGAACATCTGAACATTAGCACAAGCCGTTTCAGCAGTGTATTCAAAGAAGCGACGGGAAAGACATTTACAGAAGCTTTAAATGGAATCAGGATGGATCGGGCAAAGCAGCTGTTACGTGAGACCAGCCTGAAAAATTATGAGATCGCAGAAAAAGTAGGATTTAGTGATCCGCACTATTTCAGCATTGCATTTAAAAAGAGCACGGGACTGACTCCAAAAGAGTATTCCAGGGAGAAGTAAGTGATGAAAAAGCGTGAGATGACGATATTTGGAAGATTTAAGAGTATACGGGACGCGATGATGCTCTCTTTTTCTGTGTTGGTGGTAGTTGCGGTTCTGATCTTTCTTCTGATCGCCATGAATTTCACAAAAAAAACAATATACGAGAATTCCAGAACTTCGACTTCTCAGCTGATCAGTCAGGTGAATTATGATATCGATTCCTATATAGACTATATGGAAAATATTTCCTGGGTGGCGGCAAGTGGAAGTGATCTGTCGCGTTATTTATTTAATCAGGAGCAGACGCCTGAGGAAAAGGAGGCTGCGAAAGAGCGGATCCTGACGCAGTTTACTACGATTCTGGAAAGCCGTTCTGATATTTACAATGTTGCGGCTGTTGCAGATAACGGAGAAGCTTTGATCAATTCAGGAGCGGATCGTCTCAATAAGTATGTGGATGTCCGGCAGCAGAGCTGGTATCAGGCGGCGATCCATTCACCGACCGGGATCGCGGTGTCATCTTCTCATGTGCAGAATGCGATCGCAGGCAGCTATCACTGGGTGATCACCTTAAGCCGTGCGATTGTGAATGAGCAGACAGGAGAACGCGAGGGGGTATTTTTTGTCGACTTAAATTACAGTGCGATCAGCAGTCTTTGCAGCAATACATCCATTGGAAGCAAGGGATATATTTTTATTCTGGATGAAAAAGGCAGTATGATCTATCATCCGCAGCAGCAGCTGATCTATGGTGGATTAAAAGAAGAACGGATCGAGGATATCCTGGCTTCAAAAGGGGATTTTCTGGAGACAGAGGAAGGTGAAGACAGTAAGCTTTATACGATGTCAAAATCTGAGAAGACGGGATGGACAGTGGTAGGGGCATCTTATGTGACGGAATTGATGAAAAACAATCGGCAGGCACAGATGTTGTATCTTCTGGCAGCAGCAGGGATTCTGATCGGTGTCATTCTGATTTCCAGCTTCATTTCCAGCGAGATCACCAAACCATTGAGACGCTTAAGGGATTCGATGAGTCTGGTGGAAAAGGGGGATTTTGAACAGGCCAGTGTGGAAATCACGGCAGAAAATGAGATTGGAAGTCTTAGCAAATCGTTCAATGCCATGACGCAAAAGATCCATGCATTGATGGAACAGAATATCTATGAGCAGAAGCAGAAACGAAAGAGTGAGATGAAAGCCCTGCAGGCGCAGATTAATCCACACTTTCTTTATAATACACTGGATTCTATCATCTGGATGTCAGAGGCAGGAGAAAATGATCAGGTCGTATTGATGACATCGGCTCTGGCAAAGCTGCTCAGACAGAGTATCAGCAACGACAGAGAGCAGATCACGGTGGCAGAAGAAATCGATTATGTGCGAAGCTATCTGACAATCCAGAAGATGCGTTATAAAGATAAGCTGGAGTATACGATTGACGTGGAAGAGCGGATCCTGGATGTTCGGATCATTAAATTTGTACTTCAGCCATTGGTGGAAAACGCAATCTATCATGGTCTGAAATATAAAGAGACCAAAGGAAATCTGGATATTCGCGGTTACAGAAGAGGCAATCGTGTCTGTCTGGTCGTTGCAGATGACGGGGCCGGAATGGAAGAGTCGGAATTGGAACATATTCTGGAGAAAAAAGAGAAAAAGACCAAGTCAAATGGGGTAGGGGTATATAATGTGCAGAAACGGCTGCAGCTCTATTACGGGGCAGAATATGGGATTTCTTATATCAGCAGAAAAGGCGAGGGGACGGTTGCGACCGTGACGATCCCTCTTGATGGAGGAAAAAGCAATGAAGAGACGGGCAGGTAAAAGACTGATTGGGGTAATGACGGCCGGATTTGTGCTTTTGATCCTGATTCTGATCACAATCGGTGTGCTTCAGGACAGCTCTCAAAATAAGCGGACTTATAAGATCATCATGGTTCCTAAGACCATTGATGAATCCAATGATTTCTGGACCGGGCTGATCGAAGGAGCAAAGCTGGGAGCAGAAGAGTTTGGCTGTGAGATCGAGGTGGTTGGAAGTGATTCAGAGGATGATTATGAAGGGCAGAACCGGCTGATTGAAGAGAGTATCAAGAAGAATCCGGATGCGTTTCTGATTGCGCCATGCAGTTATACACATACGACAGAAGCAGTTCAGGAGGCGATCAATGCCGGTATTAAAGTAATCCTGGTGGATTCTGTGATCGACAAAGAAATTGCCAACGGAGTGGTTGCGACCGATAATTTTAAAGCAGGGAAAGAACTGGGAACATTTGCAAAAACAATTTTAAAACCGGATTCAAAGATCGGAGTTGTGGCGCATGTAAAAGGAAGCTCCACAGCGACAGAAAGAGAGGATGGGATCAGAGAAGGTCTGGGAGAGGATCAAAATCGGATTCAGGATATTGTCTACTGTAATTCTTCTTACGATCTTGCAAGCGATCTGACAGAAAAAATGTTAAAAGAACGGCCGGAGATTGATGTTGTGATTGGAACGAATGAATATTCAGCAGTCGGCGCTGCCCGCGGCGTCAAAAAAATGGGGATGGAAGATCAGGTTAAGGTTGTTGGATTTGACAACTCCGTGGAGCAGATCCAGCTTTTGGAAGCCGGAGTCTTTCAGGGGATCGTGATCCAGAAACCATTTAATATCGGATATCTGGGGGTGGAACAGGCAGTAAAAGCAATTGAAGGCTATCCGATGGAATATAATCTGGATTCCGGCTGTAAGCTGATCACCAAAGAGAATATGTATGAAGAGGAAAATCAAAGACTTTTATACCCGTTTTCCGGTCAACAGTAAGCGAAAAAGGTGAAAAGGTTACACTACCGTGTGAAATATTACCCGGTGGTGTAATTTTTAACCTTTTTTAGGAAGATTTTCAATTTCAATCAGGAAAAAGAAAGACTATACTATATATAAATCTTAGTTCTGAAGTCACGGGTTCGAAAGTTGATCTCGATTCTGACACTACGAAAAGTATGAAATCTGGGGTTCATGTTTTCCAAGTATTGCAGCGGGCGCCTGAAGGAGTCGAAGCAGACACGGGGCGGTGGCGCAGAACAGCGAGATAGGAAATGATTCCGTATTTAGAACAGACGGAACAAAAGAAGTAGGAGGACGAAAAGTGGAAAAGATTAAACAAAATCCTTTTGTAAAAAAGGTAGGGTTTAACAGAATTGTGTTATGCTTTGTATTACTTCTGATGTATGCGTTCTTCTGTGCATTGACACAGGGAAACTTCTTCGGGATTGAACGTATTCTGAGTACCCTCAATTATGCATATTTTCTGGGGTTCTTATCATTGGGAGTTACCTTTGTAATCGCAACAGGAGGAATTGATTTCTCCATCGGACCGGTAATGTTCTGTTGTGCATTAATTTCAGGTTACTGTTTTACATCACATGGAATGCCGATGCCGGTAGCGCTGATCCTCAGCATTGTGATCGGATTGATCTTTGGTATCTTTAACGGGTATCTGGTAGCATACTGGTCAGTGCCTTCATTCATTACTTCTATGGCAAGTATGAATATTTCAAAAGGTGTTGCATCTGTATTTACAAAGACACAGTCAGTCAGCTGGCCACAGGAAATGCAGGATGGCGGATGGTTTAGAAAAATCATCAGCATTGATGGAATTCCGGTAGGATTGATCATCTTCCTCGCAGTAGCAGTTGTTTGTGCAATCCTGTTGAACAAAACAAAACTTGGACGCTACATCTTATGTCTTGGAAGTAACAAAGAGGCAGTGAGACTTTCTGGTGTTAATGTAAAGAAATGGGAAATGTCAGCATATGTTATCTGTGGAATTCTGGTTGGTATTTCAGCAATCTTCTATACAGCGGCATACACAACAGTTCAGCCGGGATATGGTGACCAGTACAACAACGAAGCAATCGCAGGTTGTGTAATGGGTGGTACATCCATGGCAGGCGGACTTGCTTCTATCAGTGGTACAGTGATCGGTGTGTTCATCATCGCACTGCTTCAGGAAGGAATTCTTGCTCTTGGCTTTACAAAAGATTATCAGCTTATCATCACAGGTCTTATCGTTATCGTCGCAGTATTCAGTGACGTTGTTGCAAGACGCAGAAAGAACTAATTTGTGATACATAATAATTGAGAGAAGAAGTGAAATAGAAAGGCAAGGGTAATAAAATGGGTGAAGTTATATTAACGATGAAAGGAATCGATAAGTCTTTCCCGGGTGTTCATGCATTAGACCATGTAGATCTGGAAGTCAGAAAAGGTGAAGTCCTTGCTCTGATGGGAGAGAACGGTGCCGGAAAGTCAACCTTGATGAAGGTTCTTACAGGTATTTATAAAAAGATTCCGGAACTATTACATATGAAGGAAAAGAAGTAGAATTCGCAAATACAAGAGAAGCTCAGGACAACGGTATTGTTATCGTACACCAGGAGCTGAATATGCTCGGTCACCTGACAGTAGCACAGAACATCTTTATCGGAAGAGAATTCAAAAAAGGAATTCGTATCGATGATAAGAAGATGAATGAAGAAGCAAAAAAACTGTTTGACAGAATGCATATCGACATTGATCCAAGAGAGACAATGAATCATCTGACAGTTGGTAAACAGCAGATGTGTGAGATTGCAAAAGCAATTTCTCATGATGCGAAAGTCATTATCTTTGACGAGCCTTCTGCAGCGTTGACAGAGACAGAGATTCAGGAAATGTTTAAGATCATCAATGACTTGAAGGCAAAAGGAATCGGTATTATTTATATTTCTCACCGTATGGATGAAATCAAGGTTATCACAGACCGTGTAACAGTTATGCGTGATGGTACTTATGTAGGAACATTGATCACAAAAGACTGTACAAAAGATGATATCATCAACATGATGGTTGGACGTGTCATTTATGAAGATCCAAAGACACAGAATATGGTACCTAAAGGATGCTCCGGTTGTATTAAAAGTCGATCATCTGAATGCTGGAAAGATGGTAAAAGATGTCAGCTTCGAACTGCATAAAGGTGAAATCCTCGGATTCTCCGGATTGATGGGTGCAGGACGTACAGAAACTGCCCGCGCACTGTTTGGAGCAGATCCGATTGACAGTGGTGACATTTATATCAATGGTAAAAAGTTGATATTAAGAGTCCGGAAGATGCGGTTAGAAACGGTATTGGATATCTTTCAGAAGATAGAAAGAGATACGGAATTGTTAGTACAGAAATCTGT
>ENA-OQJR01000298-OQJR01000298.1-human-gut-metagenome-genome-assembly--contig:-NODE-298-length-15629-cov-3.684492_pt1 | contig 15629 bp, 12 predicted proteins | sample MGYA00242614_ERZ504781 | MGnify/ENA primary metagenome ERZ504781 (study PRJEB26092, sample SAMD00036365) | human gut metagenome | host: Homo sapiens | study: EMG produced TPA metagenomics assembly of...
AGTCTGAGGCCGTGCATCGGGTCATAGGGACCGTAGACGCGGTAGCCGTAGCGTTGGCCGGGCTGGAGGCCGGGGATATAGTTATGCCATACGTATGAGTTCTGTTCGGTCATTTCGATGCGCGTTTCCGCATCGTGCTCGTCGAACAGGCATAGCTCGACTTTCTGCGCAACCTGTGAGTACAGCGCGAAGTTCACACCGGCGCCGTCATAGCTGGCGCCCAGCGGATACATTGATCCAGGTCTGATCTGCATAGTTTTCAGTATCCCACTTTCTTGTGTCACTGATGTGCCGGGGAGTTGAACGTCAGGAGAACAGCGACGGCTTGTCTTTGTCGGAGTTCCTGGCGATGAGTCTGCGTAACGCCTCATGCTGGATGGCGATCATCGAATTGGATGAGGTGATGCGCGTGGCGGCAAGGTCGCTCCACGGAATCCACGCGGATTCCACGTGCTCGTCCGCGTCGAAATGGCGCTGCTCCCGCCTGAACGGGCCCAAATGCAACACCATGATGTGGGCCAGTTCGTCGGTCATGCCTTCGGACGAGTAGAAATCGCCCACGAAGTCAACACCCATGGTGTCACGGTCCGGCACCACGCCGGTTTCCTCGGCCAGTTCCCTCAGGGCCGCGTCCATGATGTCCTCGCCCTCGTCCATGAGACCGGCGGGAAGCCCGTAGGCGAACATGTCCGATCCGGCACGGTATTCGCGTTCGATGAGGTAACGGTCGGTGGACATGTCGTGCACGAGCATGACCACACAGGGGGCGTGACGCAGCACCTGGCGGCCGATCTCGTGTTCCTTGCCCTGCTTGTCGGTCAGAGCGATGCGCATGTCGTCCACATGGAAGATACGCCCGGTATAAACGGTTTCGCTACTGATCACTTTGGCGGGCACGTCCATGTCGATGCCGTCCGAGGAGGCGTTCAGCTTATGGTCGAGCCGATGCTCCAGTTGTTCCTGCTTGCTTCCGCCAGACATGTCATCTCCTCGGAAAAAACGTTTTTGCCACGTTACTATAGCGTCTTAATCTCGATGCGCGGTAATGGACAGCGTCCATGGATCGGTCGTGTCGTGGAACCACTCGACTTCAGGCCTTGCTCCGGTCGCTTGTTCGATGGCGGCTGGCACGTCATCGATCGCGTAGTTGAACCACATGGATTCGATGGCGGCATGAGGGGTGTTGATGAAGCAGGGACGCACATGGCTCTCCCCCGCCATTCCATGGCCGAGCATGATGCCTTGGGACCTCATACGGGCTTCATACCGGGCTTGTTCGATGGCGTCGGTCACCGGGTGGTGACGCAAATCGCTGGTTACGTACACGTCCGCACCGGTGGCACGTACCTCGTTGAACAGGGAGTCCCCGGAGCCAGGCAGAATGGCCACATACTGAACAAAAGTGTCCGAATCGCCGCATACCTGGATGCCGAGCGCGCTGGTCATGCCATGATCGGACACTTCGTCGAATACTCGCTGAGCGAAATCCTTCAGGGCAACAGGCTTCGGCAAACGACCCACACGCCCCAAGCCGACCGGATGAGAGGCGTTTGCATCGTCAATCGGCACGAGTGGTTTCTGGTCGATGAGTCCGAAGTAGTCGGCCGCCGCCTGTCCCACGCCGCGATACGCAGCGTCGGCATTAGTGTGCCCTACCCACAGCCCGCAGCCGTGCTGGTAGAGTCTGCGGACGATGTCGCCCCGGAAACCGAGTCCGCTCGTCTCGTGTACGGGACGGAAGAACAACGGGTGATGGGTGATGAGCAGGTCCGCGCCAGTAGCGATGGCCTTGTCAATGATGGCGGAGGTCGGGTCGGCGGCGAACACGATGCGGTGCACGTCGTGGCTCAGATCTCCGACAATGAGGCCCGGCTCATCCCATTCTTCGGCGTAGCGCAATGGGTACAGGGTCTCGAGAACGTCGATGACTTGCTTGAGATTCGGCATATGTCCCATTGTAGTGGGCTATTGCGGCAAGGGACTCATTCTGCAATTGCGGACAAGCCATGCTCGTGCTCTTCATTGCTCGACTATCGGCTCGCCTTCGCCTACAAACAATCCACTGGACTGTTTGCTCAACGGCTCAGCCCCCTCACCCGAGGGGAGCTAGAAATTGTCAGTGTGCAGCGAGTTGCCAGTCGGAACCGATGCCGCACGATACGTCCAGCGGCACGGCAAGGTCGACGGCGTGTTCCATGGCGTTGCGCACCAGTTCGGTGACCTGGTCGCCTTCTCCCGGCGCGATTTCCACTACCAGTTCATCGTGAATCTGCAGAATGATACGGCTCTTGACGTGAGCCTCGGCCAAGGTCTGCTCGGCGCGAATCATCGCAATCTTCATGATGTCGGCGGCGGATCCCTGAATCGGTGCGTTGAGTGCCGCACGTTCAGCGGCCTCACGCGCAACACGATTGGTCGAATGCAGGGCCGGGAAGTAGCGACGTCGTCCGAAAATGGTTTCCGTATACCCCTTCTCTCGGGCATTGGCCACCAGCGATTCAAGGTAATCGTGCACCTTGCCAAAGGTATCGAAATACCGGTTTTTCAACGCTTCCGCTTCACGTGGCGCGATCTTGAGTTGCTGGGCAAGACCATACGTGCTCAGACCATAGGCCAATCCGTAGCTCATGGCTTTTACGTGGCTGCGCTGGTCGCCGGTGATCTGGTCGACCGGCAGCTTGTAGACCATCGAGGCCACGTATTTGTGGAAGTCGGCTCCGGAGCGGAACGCTTCGATCAGCGCCTCATCATCGGACAGATCAGCCATAATGCGCAGCTCGACCTGTGAGTAATCGCAGCTCATCAGGGCCTCGTACCCCTCCCCCGGCACGAACACGCCACGAATCTCACGGCCGGCGGCGTTCCGATTGGGGATGTTCTGCAGGTTCGGATCCACGGAGCTCAATCGGCCGGTGGCGGCAACGGTTTGCTCGAAAGTGGTGTGGATGCGCTCATCTGATGTGTTGGTGGCATCGATCAGCGTTTGGACGATCTGCTTGAGCTTGTTGATCTCGCGATGGCGCAGCAACGCTCCGAGGAAACCGTTGGCCCGCTCATTGTCCACTGATTTGACATACAGATCCTGCAATGCGGCCGCATTCGTGGTGTATGAGCCGGACTTGGTGCGTTTGGTGGGTTTCAAACCCATATCTTCGAACAGCACCTTCTGCAGCTGCTTGGGGCTTTGCAGGTTGATTTCGGTGCCGGCATACTCCCAAGCCATTTCCTGCGCTTGGCGAGCCTCGGCGGCAAACTGGTCACGCATGGAGACGAGTCGAACGCTATCGACTTTGGCTCCTGTGTGCTCCATGCCGTGCAGCACGCGGGAAACAGGAAGTTCAATCGCGCGCATCAGCCAGCATTGTTCACGCTCGTCGATAATCGGCCCGAGCGTGACGGCGAGGCTGCGGATAATGGCCAAATCACGCAGACGATGTTCGTTCGGATCTTCTTCGACCTGATCGTCGTCGAAGTCCAACGTGCCTTGCGAAGGCTGTTCGGTTTCGGTGAAGTGGATGTCGAGGAAGTGCTCGGCCGCCTGCTTGAGGCTATCGGCATGGAAATCCGGTTGGGCCAGATACCCGGCAAGCTTGGTGTCGAACATCGGCAGGTCCATGTCAAGATCGACCGCGCCCAAAAGATGCAGCAATTCTTTATACCCATGCACGATGGTGCGGGAGTGTTCGCTTTTCAGGAACCGCGCAAGCTGTGCTCGCAGGGTATCGGTGATTGGAAGGGGCACTATGGCCGCTGATGTTGCCGTGGCCACGGCAATGGCTTGTGCCGTGGCACGCCCCGGCCTTTCGTCGCCCCATGCGGCCACGGTCCAAGCGTGGCCGACCGCGTCGCCGCAGATGGCATGCCGCTGCGAGCCATCGCCATAGTCGGAAACCGTGAAATCGGCGATTTCACCGGGAACCTTGACTTCGACGCGATGGGCCTTGACCCATTCGTCGAACTGCTCCGGAGCAGTAATGCTCGTGGGTTCCGGCAGGTTCAGATCGAGGCTGCTATCCTGCTCGTTCTGCTCATTATTCGTAGACTCGCCAGCTCCGGATGTGTTGGATGCCTTGGCCCCGGTATTGAAGGTTTTCAGTACACGACTCTTGGTGCGAGGTCCGAATTCAAGCTCCTTGAACAGGGCGTCGATCTGTGCCACGTCCACGGTGCCGAATGTCAGATCCTCGATATCGACGCCTAGATCGACGTCTCGTACCAGTGCGTTGACTTTGCGATTGAGTTTGACCTGGTCGATATTGGCCCGCAGTGATTCGCCTTTTTTGCCGCCGATTTCATCGGCGTGCTCGCAAATGCCGTCGAGGGAACCGAATTGGTTGAATCCACTTGGCCGCAAAGCCGTCGCCTACGCCGGGCACACCGGGAATATTGTCGGCGGTTTCGCCTCGGAGTGCCGCCAGATCCCGGATATTGTGCGGGTAGTGACTTTGTATTTGTCGATGATGGACTGCGGCGTCATATGCTTCAGGTCTTTGAAGTGATGGCCCGGGTACAACACGGTGACGTTGTCATCCACCAGCTGGAAAGCGTCTCGGTCACCGGACAATACCAGTGTGTGGTAACCGGCCTTGTCTCCCATGGTGGCGAGGGTGGCGATCACGTCGTCGCCTTCGAATCCCGGCTTCTCGATGTAGGTGACGCCGAGGGCCGTGAGCATGCGTTGAATCAATGGCAGCTGGGTGAGCAGCTCTTCGGGAGCCGCCTCACGGGTGCCTTTGTATTGCGGAAGCATCTCATTGCGGAATGTGCCGCCCTTCACATCGAAGGCGACGCCCAGATGGTCGGGCTTCTCCGCATCGATCACCTGCGCGAGCATGGTGGCAAAACCCCAGACGGCGTTGGTGGCCTGGCCGCTGGAGGTGCTGAAGTTGTCGACCGGCAGGGCGAAAAATGCACGGAAGGCCAGCGAGTGGCCGTCCACCACCAGCAATGTTTCATTGGTGGGTACGGTCACGCTGGCCTCTCCCATAGTGTGTTTGTGTTGCTTTACGACTCGGTACGGCGACGCCGATAATCAGCGTTCGCCCGAATCAGAAGGCTTCGGATCGCCGTACTTGGCGATGATGGCCTGAGCCAGGCGCTTCTTGGGGATGCGCTGGTCCATGGAGGTCTTCTGAATCCAACGGAAGGCACCCTGCTCGGAGAAGTCCGCCTTGTCCATCAGCAGGCCCTTGGCGCGGTCGACGAGCTTGCGCTCCTCAAGCGTGTCTTCGGCCTTCTTGAGCTTCTCTTCGGTTTCCTTGAGCTGATCGGTGGTTTCCTTGAGCTTACGTTCGCTGCGCTCCACGCTGTCCAGCAAATCGTTGATCTCGGCGAAACGGCCCATGGCCACCTCGAGGGTCGGCAGCAGCTTGGATTCCTCGTACGGCTTGGTGACGTATGCCATGGCGCCAGCGCCGGTGGCCTTCTTCACCAGATCGGTCTGGGAGAATGCGGTGAGCATGACGACGGGGGCGATGTTTTCATCGCAGATAATGCCGGCAGCGGTGATGCCGTCCATACGCGGCATCTTGACATCCATGCACACCACATCAGGGCGGTACTTGCGGGTCAGTTCCACGGCTTCCTCGCCGTTGGCGGCCTGACCAACGACCTCATAACCGTTGTCTTCCAGCATGGCGACCAGATCCATGCGGTTCACGGCTTCGTCCTCGGCCACGACAACGGTACGCGGACCGTCCTCGGGCTTGGCCTTGCGCTCAGCAGGTTCGCTTTCATTGGCCACGGCCTTGAGCTCTTCGTCGGTCAGCACCTCATCGATGTTGATACTCGGTTCTTCGGACTTCTTCCTTGCAGCCATGCCAACCTCTTTCTTGAATTACCCAACAATGGGGTTCGCAATAATTTCAGCGAACTCCTAACTAAAGTGCCCTCGGTGGGACTCGAACCCACACTGCGCAGATTTTGAGGCTGCTTCCTCTACCAATTGGGATACGAGGGCGTGCCAAAGCACTCTGAAGAGAGTAGCATACCAATTCGACTCTTGCGACACAAGACACGCGCCAATCCTCCATTCCCCCCGGTGAAACAGGCGAAACACGTCGATATCGCGGACGGCGCACCCGTGTGTTGCCCGTTCTCCTGCGTGGTTTCACCGCTTACAATGGGCTGTAGTTTCGATGTATCGCTTTTGTTAGGAGGGCTTATGAGCAACGAAACTTACCGTCAGTTCGATCCCTGGCGCCCCTCTCCGGTCAAGGAGATTTCCCGTAGACAGATTGTGGAGACGCATTATTTCAATGTCGATCACGTCTCCTATGAGTCGAATCAAATCGGTTCGTTTGAACGCTACTTTGTTCAGGAGAACAATGGCGACACTGTGGCTGTGCTGGCCGTCACCGATGATGGCATGATTCCGCTGGTCGAGCAGTATCGCATCGCCAACCATCGTTGGACGTTGGAGATTCCGGCCGGTCACGCCAACAACCCGTCCGAACGCCCGACCGATGTAGCTAAGCGCAAGCTGGCCGAAGAGGCCGGTTTCGACGCCACCAAGCTTACGCAGTTCACCCGTTTTATGAACACGCCGAGCTATTCCACCCAGCACACCGCAATCTTCTTCGCCACCGGTCTAACCCCGGCTTCCCGTCAGGAAATCGGCCCGGAGACTCCGCGTTCCGACGTGCGTATGGTGTCGGTGGACGATGCCTATGAGATGGTGGTCAATGGCACGATTGTGGATGCCAAGACCATGGTCGCCATTTTGCGCCTGAAGAGCGGCACGCTCGATCATCTCAACGACTGATCGCCACGCTCGATCACCGCGGTGACTGTGGGCCATTGCAATCACCACACAATCGCAACAGGGGGTAACAGATAACGAAAGCCCCCATCCACTTTGGATGGGGGCTTTCGTGTGCTATATGCTAGCTGTCAGCAGCTACCAGAAGCCTGAAATCAGTCGCAAGCGCCAACGGTGTGCACGTAGATGGAGTCAGTGCGGCCCGGCTGGTGATCGCCCTGAGCAGAGCTCAGGATGACGATCTTGTCGCCGTCAGCAACCTTGCCAGCATCCTTGAGGACCTTGTCCGTGTAGACCATGAGATCCTTGCGGGACTTGTCGTGGTAGTCCTCCTTGAGCAGGAAGGCTTCGGTGCCCCAGGACAGAGCCAGCCAGTGGTAGGTGTGCTCGTTGCTGGTCAGGCCGTAGATCGGGGCGGCCGGACGCTCACGGGAGACGCGGTGCACGGTGGCACCGGTCTGGGTGTAAGCAACGATGGCCTTGGCGTTGAGCTTGTCGGCCAGGTCCACAGCGGCGGAGGAGACAGCGCCGGTGGAGGACATGTCAAGGTTCTTGAGCTCCGGGATACGGTCGAAGCCGTGGTCGGTGGCGTAGCCGGAGATACGGGCCATGGTGGCCACGGTCACATCCGGGTACTTACCAACGGCGGTCTCGTTGGAGGTCATGGTGGCGTCGGAGCCGTCGAGGATGGCGTTGGCGCAGTCGGAAGCCTCTGCACGAGTCGGAACCGGGGAGTTCACCATGGAGCCGAGGACTTCGGTAGCCACGATGACCGGCTTGGCGTACTGGCGAGCCAGCTCGATGATGCGCTTAGTGGCCAGCGGGACCTCTTCCAGCGGGCACTCAACGGCCATGTCGCCACGGGCGGCCATGACGCCGTCGAAGGTCTTGACGATCTCTTCGAGGTTCTCCAGAGCCTGCGGCTTCTCGATCTTGGCAATGATCGGGATGCGACGGCCTTCCTCGTCCATGATCTCGTGGGCGCGGTCGATGTCGGTGGCGAAACGCACGAAGGACATGGCGATGATGTCGGCACCGGTGCGGATGGCCCAACGCAGGTCGGCCTCATCCTTCTCGGTCAGAGCCGGCAGGGAGACGGCGACGCCCGGCAGGTTGATGCCCTTGTGGGAGGACACAGGACCGGCCACGACGACCTTGGTGTACACGTTGTTGCCCTCGACCTTGGTGACCTCAAGACGGACCTTGCCGTCATCGATCAGGATCGGGTCGCCCGGGTGGCAATCGCCCGGCAGGCCCTTGAAGGTGGTGGAGGTGATGTGCTCGTCGCCCTCGACGTCATCAGTGGTGATGACGAATTCCTGGCCGAGCTGCAGCTGAACCTTGTCTTCGCCATCGGCGTTCTTCTTGAACCAACCGCAGCGAATCTTCGGGCCCTGCAAATCAACGAGCGCGGCAACGTTGCGACCAGTGGCTTCGCTGGCCTTGCGCACGTTGTTGTAGACCTTGAGGTGATCCTCGGGGGTGCCGTGGGAGCGGTTCAGACGAGCAACGTCCATACCAGCTTCAACGAGCTTCAGGAGGTTGTCGTAATCCTCGGTGGAAGGACCGATGGTGTCTACGATCTTGGCTTTACGCATGAATGCCTGCCTATTCTTGTTCAATTTGGTTCGAGGCGCGATTGCCCCATTTGCCGAAACCCAGTCTACTAGCGCGAGCCGACTCATGACAAGTTTTCTTCACGGTGTGTTGTGAGCGCTCACATTGTTGTGTTGACTGGGTTTAAGGGTTGTATTCTCTAACGATTTCAGGCCTTTTCAGCGCTTTCCATGCTCTTCATCTTGATCACGGAAGCCACGGATGCGCCGCCAATTGCGAGCACAATCACAGCCAGCGACAGCCATGTGGGCACCTCCGGCACCCAATGGACGCCTTCGCCGCCGTTGATGAACGGCAAGGTATTGCCGTGCAGGGCCTCCATGATGAGCTTGACGCCGATGAAGCCCAGCACCACGGACAGGCCGGCAGGCAGGTAGACGAGCTTGTCGAGCAGAGCACCCAGCAGGAAGTACAGCTGCTGCAGGCCGAGCAGTGCGAACACGTTGGAGGTGAACACCAGGAACGGATCCTTGGTCAGGCCGAAGATCGCGGGAATCGAGTCGAAAGCGAACATGACGTCGGTGGTGCCGATGGTCAGGAACACGATGAGCATCGGGGTCCAGTAACGCACGCCGTTCTTGGTGGTGCGCAGCTTCTCGCCGTCGTAGTCGTCGGTAATCTTGATGATCTTGCGCAGATTACGGATGATGCCGTTCTCGTGATATTCCTCATCTTCATCGCCGCCGAGCACCAGTTTGACGGCGGTGTAGATCAGGAAGGCACCGAACAGGAAGAACACCCACGTGAAGCGGGAGATCAGGGCCGCGCCGATCAGAATGAAAATGCCACGGAAAATCAAAGCAATGGTGATGCCGATGGACAGCACATACTTCTGAATCTGCTTGGGCACCGCGAAGTTCGACATGATAATGACGAACACGAATAGGTTGTCGATGGACAACGAGTATTCGGTGAGCCAGCCGGAATAGAACTCGATGGCGGGCTTGGAGCCGGCGAAGAACCAGATGCATCCGCCGAAGATCAGCGCCATAACCACGAAGAAGGCGATATGCTGCACGCATTCCTTGGTGGAGGGCACATGCGGTCGACGCCCGATGACGAACAGGTCGACGATAAAGAACAACGCGAGCACCACGAAGGTGATGATTTCAAATGCGAGTGGGGTTTCTGCCATGATTCCCTACACTAACTTATGTATGTGACGGTTTTGGGGCCGTTCCGGTAGCGCTGATCGCCAGGCAGTCAGGGGATGTGTTGTTCGACACGCTCCGGGCCGCTCAGGCCAAGTCTTTACGGTCGACAACGCATCCCCTGACTGCCCGCCTCGGGTATGGGAATTTGGTTACTTGTTGGCTTCCGTCATTTGACGGAGTTCTTTTTTGAGGTCTCGGATCTCGTCGCGCAGACGGGCCGCAAGTTCGAACTGGAGTTGTTCGGCGGCGGTGTGCATCTGTTCGCTCAGTTGGCGAATCAGGTCGGCGAGGTCCTGCGCGGGCAGGCCGGCCTTCAGGATCTCCTCGTGGCGTTTGTCTGCCTCGTTGGGATCGAGTACCGGCACGCCCAGGTGCGTGTTGCCGGCCTTGCCCGCGTTGCGGTAGCCACCTTCAAGCAAGGTCTGGGTGTCCACATCCTCCTTGGCGAGCATGTCGTTGACGTCGCTGATCTTCTTGATCAGGGGCTTGGGATCGATGCCATGCTCCTGGTTGTAGGCAATCTGCTTGGCGCGGCGACGGTCAGTCTCGTCGATGGCTTGCCGCATGGCTTCGGTGGTCTCGTCGGCGTACATGATCACCGTGCCGGACACGTTTCGGGCCGCACGGCCGATGGTCTGGATGAGCGAACGATAGGAGCGCAGGAATCCTTCCTTGTCGGCGTCAAGAATCGCCACCAGCGATACTTCCGGCAAATCGAGGCCCTCACGCAGCAGGTTGATACCGACAATCACATCGATCTTGCCTTCGCGCAACATGCGCAGCAGTTCGACGCGGCGCAACGTATCCACATCAGAATGCAGGTATTCGACCTTGATGCCGCGTTCCAGCAGATAGTCGGTCAAGTCCTCGGCCATCTTCTTGGTCAGAGTGGTGACCAGCGCGCGCTCGTTCTTGGCCACACGGGCCTTGATCTCGGCGAGCAGATCGTCGATCTGCCCCTTGACCGGGCGTACGTCGATCTTCGGGTCCAGCAGACCGGTTGGGCGGATAATCTGTTCGACCACCCCATCGGACAGTCCCATCTCATAGTCGCCTGGCGTGGCGGACAGGTACACGGTCTGGCCGACGCGCTGCAGGAATTCCGGCCATTTGAGTGGTCGGTTGTCCATCGCGGAGGGCAGGCGGAAGCCGTGTTCGACCAGCGTGCGCTTGCGGGAGGCATCGCCCTCGTACATGGCACCGATCTGCGGCACCGTGACGTGTGATTCGTCGATGACCAGCAGGAAGTCGTCAGGGAAGAAGTCGAGCAGCGTGTGCGGCGGGGTGCCAGCGGCGCGGCCGTCAAAGTGGCGCGAATAGTTTTCGACGCCTGAGCACACGCCAACTTGGGTGAGCATTTCCAGATCGTAGGTGGTGCGCATGTTGAGGCGCTGCGCTTCCAGCTCCTTGCCTTGTTTGCGCAGTTCTGCCAGGCGTTCGTCGAGTTCCTCGCGAATGGTTTTGAGCGCCCGTTCCATGCGTTCGGGGCCGGCCACATAATGGGAGGCCGGGAAGATGTGGACTTCGTTTTCCTCGTCGATCTCGTCGCCGGTCAGCGGGTGCAGCGTGGAGATGCGGTCAATCTCGTCGCCGAAGAATTCGATGCGCACGGCCAGTTCCTCGTAGACGGGGATGATTTCGACCGTATCGCCGCGCACGCGGAAGGTGCCGCGCGTGAAGGCGATGTCGTTGCGCTTGTACTGCATGGCCACGAATTGGCGCAGCAGGTCGTCGCGGTTGATTTCCTGCCCGACTTTGAGGAAGAGCATGCGACCGGCGTATTCTTCCGGCGTGCCCAAGCCGTAGATGCAGGAGACGGTGGCCACAACCACGCAGTCGCGGCGGGTCAGCAGGTTTGCGGTGGCTTGGTGGCGCAGGCGCTCCACATCGTCGTTGATGTTGGAGTCCTTTTCTATATAGGTGTCGGTCTGCGGGATGTATGCCTCGGGCTGGTAGTAGTCGTAGTAGCTCACGAAGTAGCTCACGGCGTTGTCCGGCATGAGTTCGCGGAATTCGGCGCATAGCTGCGCAGCGAGCGTCTTGTTGGGCTCGATAATCAGGGTCGGTCGCTGCAGCTTTTCGATCAGCCAGGCGGTGGTTGCGGTTTTGCCGGTACCGGTGGCACCCATAAGAACCACATCATTCTCGCCGTTTTCGATGCGTTCGGCCAGTTCGGCGATGGCCTGCGGCTGGTCGCCGGATGGCTTATATGGCGATTTGACGACGAAAGGCTTGTCCGCGCGCTCGATATTGAATCCCATAGGGCCTCATCTTAGCGACCTGCGCACCATCCTGCGTATATCTCACCCACGTGGGCCAGCATCTCGGGCAATGGATGGGTGGAGTCGATGACGATATCGGCTATGGCCCGCCGCTCCTCCTCACTGGATTGGTGGCGGATGCGGGCCTCGGCCTGTTCCAGGCTCATGCCGCGTTCCTCGACCATACGGTCGAGCCGCATGCACACGGGAGCTTCGACCGTGACGATATGGTCAAAGGCGAATGGAATATCGTCAATGACCTCGGCGAGCAGTGGAATGTCGTGAATGATGATGGCTGCCTCGGGGTGCTCATGCTCCAGTCGCGCCGCCTCGGCATAGATCAATGGGTGCTCGATGGCGTCGAGCCGTTCACGTGCGCCCGGCGCGGCGTTCGCGCCGAAGACATGATCGGCAATCCATGGGACGGCGCTAAGATGGCCGAGTTCGCAGGTTACAACATGCCGATCGAATTTACGGGCATCAACGAAGAGCACCTGGCCGTGCGCAACAACGCGGGTGTATTCGACGTGAGTCACATGGGCGAGGTCTGGGTAAAAGGTCCCAAGGCCGAAGCGTTCCTGCAGCATATCACGACCAACGATGTTGCGGCGCTTTACGACGGGAAGGTGCAATATACCACCATGCCCAACGGCAAGGGAGGTATCGTGGACGACCTGCTGGTTTACCGGATCGATGCCGAAACTTATCTGCTCGTAATCAATGCGGCTAATATCGACAAGGATTGGAACCATATCGTCGAAGAGGGCAAGAAATTCGGCTTGGAGGCCGGTCATGGCAAGCAGCTCTACAACGCTTCGGACGAGATCTGCCAACTGGCGATCCAGGGTCCCAATGCGATGAAGATCGTGCAGAAGTTGTGCACCGAGCCGGTTGAGGATATGGAATACTATACGTTCAAGAAGCTGAAGGTTGCCGGTGTGGATGCGATCTTTCGATTACGGGATACACCGGTGCGGGCGGCTGCGAGATCTATGTGGCCAACGAAGACGGCGAGAAACTCTGGAAGGCTCTCTGGCAGGAGGGTTCGAAGGAGGGGCTGAAAAAATATCGGCCTCGGTGCCCGCGACACGTTGCGTCTGGAGATGGGTTTCTGCCTCTACGGTAATGATATCGACGATACGACTTCGCCTATCGAGGCGGGCCTGAACTGGCTGACCAAGTTCGTCGATGGCAAGGAGTTCATCGACCGCAAACTGATGGAAGAGCAGAAGGCCGGCGGTCTGACCCGCAAACTGGTCGGTTTCAAGATGATCGATCGCGGTATTCCGCGTCATGGTTACCAGATCGCCTCTCCTGAGGGCGATATCATCGGCCAGGTGACTTCGGGTACGATGTCGCCCTGTCTGAAACAGGGGATTGGTATGGGTTACGTGAAGAAGGAGTTCGCCAAGGTCGGCACGCAGATCGCCATCGTGATCCGCGAGAAGCTGATGAAGGCCGAGGTCGTGAAACTTCCGTTCATTCAGCAAAAATAGTTTCCGTCCGATCGGATGATTCGGGGCGGCTCTGCAAAAGAGCCGCCCCTTTTTTGTCGTATCCGTGATTTTTGCATCCGACATCAGATCTGCGCGTCCGGTCGGAGCCGGTAACGGGTTATACTGAGAAGCAATTCCGATTTTATAAAGCCGGGAAAGGCATCGGTAAATGGGGCTCGGTTTTTCAGCCGTTCGCAGCTATCTCCCGGTCGAATATTTCGTCGAAAAGCCGCCGGAGCTCTTGGCGGTTGCGGATCAGCTCGCGCAGTCGTGCGAGGCGCAGGGCATTGTCCGATTCCGGGATCCAGAGTCGGAGATAGCCTCCTTCCGCGTATTTATGTGTCAGGTGATCGACACAGCGGCGATATTGATCCTCGCGGTCCAGCTACCGGATAGTTCGCCAGCCCGATTTGATCGTGCGGCGGACGATGGTCGGTGGTCGATACAACGGTCGGCTTCGGCAACGATGCGTCCGTAAATCGTGCGGGGTTCGTGGTCCGACGAGGCGCGGTGGCTTCCACCGCCTCACGCATGACGGCGATCTGCTGCGGCGAAAACCACTGCCGCAGTTTTGTATCCGCAGCGAGGATCTCCCCCGAATGGATATCGGTGCATCTCCCGTCCTTTCTCCAGTCCCACGTCGTGGTAGGCCGCAATTGCGTAAACCATCTGCCGATCGACCTGGTAATGCCGGGCCAGTGCCAGACTCTGTTCGATGACTGTCCGGGCGTGTTCGGGTCCGTGGGCACGGTCGAAATGTTCGTAACGGGGGAGGATCGCCTGTTCGACGTAGGCTTGCAACTCTTTATTCATGTGTTTCGTAAAAAAAGTCCCTTCCATGATAGGGGAAAGGGACTTTGGTTGTAGAAACCGGATGGTGGTATCTGGATAAATATCCTATTTTGCGTATGCCACGGATCGGGTTTCGCGGATGACGGTGATTTTTACCTGCCCCGGGTAGGTCATTTCGTCCTGGATCTTCTTGGCGATGTCGTGCGACAGGCTTTCGGACTCCATGTCGGAGAGTTTCTCTGCACCGACGATTACGCGCAGCTCGCGGCCTGCCTGGATCGTATAGGTCTTCACTACGCCGGGGTAGGAGAGCGCGATGTCCTCCATCTCCTTCAGACGCTTGATATAGCTCTCGACCACCTCACGACGGGCTCCCGGACGGGCACCCGAAATGGCATCGCAGACCTGGATGATCGGGGCGATAAGCGACGACATCTCGATTTCGTCGTGGTGGGCGCCGATCGCGTTGCAAACCTCGGGCTTCTCCTTGTATTTCTCGGCGAGTTTCATACCGATAATTGCGTGCGGCAATTCGGGTTCGTCGTCGGGCACCTTGCCGATGTCGTGCAACAGACCGGCGCGGCGGGCCGTTTTGGGGTTGAGCCCCAGCTCGGCAGCCATGATGCCGGCCAGGTTGGCCGTTTCGCGGGCGTGCTGCAATAGGTTCTGTCCGTAGGAGGAGCGGTATTTCATCTTGCCGATCATACGGATCAGCTCCGGATGCAGGCCGTGAATACCCAGGTCGATCGCGGTACGTTTGCCGACTTCGACGATCTCCTCTTCGATCTGCTTCTGTACCTTGGCGACCACCTCCTCGATACGGGCCGGGTGGATACGTCCGTCGGTGACGAGCTGGTGCAGGGCCAGGCGGGCGATTTCGCGGCGCACGGGGTCGAACCCGCTCAGGATGATCGCTTCGGGCGTGTCGTCCACGATGATTTCGATGCCTGTGGCAGCTTCCAGCGCCCGGATGTTACGACCTTCGCGGCCGATGATGCGGCCTTTGACTTCGTCGCTTTCGATGTTGAACACCGTAACGGCGTTTTCGATGGCCGTTTCGGTCGCCACACGCTGGATCGAAGCCACGATGATTCGCTTGGCCTCTCGTGCGGTCATTTTGGCCTCCTCGATCGTTTCGTTGATGTAGGCTGCAGCGTCGGCTTTGGCTTCCGCTTTCATATTTTCGATCAGGATGCTCTTGGCATCTTCGGAGCTCAGGCCCGAAATCTGCTCGAGGCGCGTGTTCTGCTCGTGCATCAGACGGTCGATCTCCTCCTTCTTGTGTTCGAGCACCTGAAGCTGCGCTTCCATCTGCTCTTTGAGGCGGGCGTTCTCCTTGACCTTGCCTTCCAGTTCGCGCTGTTGGTTTTGCAGGTTGTTTTCGATCTGCTTGGCCCGCTGTTCGCTTTGGGCGATCTTCTGGTTGCGTTCATTGACCTGGCGGTCGTGCTCGCTCTTGAGCTGGATGAACTTCTCCTTGGCCTGGAGAATCTTCTCTTTCTTTATCATTTCGCCTTCCGCTTCCGCCTCTTTCCGGGCGGCTTCACGC
>ENA-OQJR01000299-OQJR01000299.1-human-gut-metagenome-genome-assembly--contig:-NODE-299-length-15623-cov-3.922948_pt1 | contig 15623 bp, 13 predicted proteins | sample MGYA00242614_ERZ504781 | MGnify/ENA primary metagenome ERZ504781 (study PRJEB26092, sample SAMD00036365) | human gut metagenome | host: Homo sapiens | study: EMG produced TPA metagenomics assembly of...
TTACTGTTCACTCCGTTCACAGTAACGTAGCCAAAATTCATTCCAGATTGCCTGCGGCAATGGAATTTTGGCTTGTATGTCTCGGGATTTTGGCATATTCATGCCAAAACACCTCGCGGGACAGTGGCATGTGAACAGTAACACAAAATATTCTCTGAAATTGTCATAAGTCATGATACAGAGAATAAAAAAGCATTTTTTATCCATACTATTTTCATGTAACAAAATACAGTATTTCTTAAAAAAGGAGACAACAGACTATGATTTTAAAAGAAAAGGAACGTTCAGTAATCGAAGATCTTCAGACACAAGAGAAAAGCTGTGTGGAAAAGTATGGAAAATACGCAGAACAGGCCAGAGACCCGGAGCTTAAAAATCTTTTCCGGAATATCCAGCAGGAAGAACAGAAGCATTATGAGTCTTTGTCAATGATTCTTTCCGGAAGTGTGCCTGAATGTAACTGTAATGACAGATCAGGCAAAGACTATCAGCCAAAAGCAGTCTATACAGCCATGAGTTCACCGGAAGATAAACAACACGATGCCTTTCTTGCAACGGATTGTATCGGTACAGAGAAGCTGGTGTCAGGAACATACAATGATGATGTATTTGCCTTTGGCGACAGTGGTGTACGCAAGCTGCTGGCAGATATCCAGATAGAAGAACAGAACCATGCGGAGATGCTGTATAAGTATAAGACAGTGAATGGAATGTTATAACAGCGAAAAGGATGTCGGATTTGCTCCCGGCATCCTTTTTATATGGGATCATACAGGATAAAATAGTATAAAAAAATGTCAAAATATTTTATTGAAACTCCTCGTGATTTTGCTATGATATAGTAAGATTATGTCGGCAGAAGGTCAGTACTATAGATATATAGTGAATCGGAGACAAAATTCAGAAAGGGGATTTTTACATATGTACACAGGAAACTATGAATGTCTGGAATTATTTGTAAAACCAGAAGCCGGGAAAAAAGGCAGTGTGAGCCTGAAGAAGGTAAAAGAAAACAAAACAGAAATAAAAGAACTGCAACATATCTATGGGAACTGGATTAAGTTTCCGACAGATAAAGATACAGAATACGAGATTACTGCACAGGACTGCACCATTACCTTTGCTTATTTAAGCGAATGTGAAAATATACCTGAAGAGTGGAATCTGCGTACTGAATACCACAGATAATTTTAAAGCAATGAATAAGAAGAATTTTTTAAATTCATTGGCACTCCGTACAGAGAGCAGTATCATTTTTCACCGGTTGTGAACTGGAATAATGATCCTAATGGACTTTGCTGGTTTAAGGGTTATTATCATCTTTTTTATCAGCTGAATCCTTTTGGACAGGAGTGGAATAATATGTACTGGGGACATGCAGCAAGCAAGGATCTGATGCACTGGACACATCTTCCGGTTGCGTTAGAGCCTCAGGAAGAAATCCTGGATAATCTTGCAATCAAAGGTGGTGCTTTCTCCGGAAGCGCACTTCCGATGGGAGACAAGGTATACTTCTATCTCACAAGACATATCGGACCTCAGGATGACGGATGGGACACTGTTCAGTATCAGACAATGACAAAGAGTAGCGATATGATTCATTTTGAGCCGGAAAAAGAGATTATCAGGGAGAAACCGGAAGGTACTAACTATGATTTTCGCGATCCGAAAGCAATTAAGATCGGTGAGAAATATTATATTGTATTAGGTGCATGCGTAGATGAAAAAGGAACATTTCTTCTGTATGAATCTGAGGATGCAGAGAACTGGAAGTACAGATGTCCTTTGATCACAGAGGAAACAAAGATCAGAACCATTGAGTGTCCGGACTTTTTCCCATTGGATGATAAATATGTAGCTATGGGCGCATGGATGAGCCATTATGATGAATACGGAAGATTCCAGCAGTGCAGATATTATGTGGGAGACTGGAACGGTGATGCAATGGATGTTCATACACAGCAGTGGGTAGACTTTGGAAGCAACTGCTATGCAGCACAGAGTTTTCAGCATGAAGACCGCAGGATCCTGATTGGTTGGATCAGTGATTTCTATGGAGAGCATATTGCTACAGAGCCGGGAGCTTATGGAAGCATGACTCTGCCAAGAGAACTTCATGTGAAGAATGAACATGTATATACAAAACCTGTAGAGGAAGTTTATACTCTTCTGGGGGATACAGTATATGAAGGCACAGGCCGTGAGATTAAAGTCGGCTCCATTGCAGATAACAGATATTATGCATCTGTATCATTTGAAGAAACAGGAGATTTCAACATTCTTCTTGGTCAGGATGGGGATAAATCCATCAGTCTGACTGCAGAAGGGGGAAAAGTATTCTTTAAAATGGCTGGTGTGAAGAGTGATAAGATACAGTTTGTTTCTTCTGTGGAGAAATGCAGAAATGCAGAAATTTTTGTAGACGGAAGAACAATTGAGGTATATTTAAATGATGGAGAAGATGTTGGAACCAGATTATTCTACAATAGTAACAGACAGGGGATATTCTGCCTGAACAGTGAAAAAGATGCGCAGGTGAAAATTTGTGAAATGAAATCCATCTGGAAATAAATCAGAGATTTCAGAAATCGGAATCTTAGATTTTTTCGAATATCTGTTTGACTTATGGAAACGTTATAAAAAATGAGGGATAAATAGAAATGACCACATCTATGATAAAGGGCAATCCGCTGAAACTGATGTTACAGTTCGCGTTTCCTTTATTATTAGGAAACTTGCTGCAACAGACTTATAATATTATTGATGCTGCGATCGTAGGCCAGATTCTTGGCGCAAAAGCACTGGCAAGTGTAGGAGCCAGCAGCAGTATTCAGTTTCTGGTACTGGGATTCTGCATGGGAAGCTGTACAGGCTTTGGTGTTCCTGTAGCTAAATATTTCGGTGCAGAGAAAATAGAAAAAATGCGGGATTATATCTTTAATGGAACTGTATTATGTGCAGGAATCGCAGTGATCCTGACAGCATTATGCAGTGTTTTATGTCCTCAGATTCTGCATATTTTATCTGTACCAGAGGACATTTATGACAATGCATATAGTTATCTGTTAATCATTTTCCTGGGGATTCCCTTTACGATTTTATATAACTATCTGTCCAGTATTTTGAGGTCAGTGGGAGACAGCAGGACACCGTTTATATTTCTGGCGTTATCTGCTGTTCTGAACATTTTTCTGGATTTATTCTGTATCGTAGTGCTGAAACTTGGATGTGCCGGAGCTGCCATTGCAACCATTTCCGCACAGGCGATCAGTGGAATCTTGTGCCTTATTTTTATTATCCGCAAAATGAAACTTCTGTGGCTCAAGAAAGAAAACAGGACGATAAAAGGGGATGCAGTAAAGGAACTTCTGGCAATGGGAATGCCTACGGGACTTCAGTTCTCCATCACAGCTATCGGAAGTATGGTTATGCAGTCTGCGAACAACGGGCTTGGAAGTACATATGTATCAGCTTTTACTGCAGCAATGAAGATCAAGCAGTTTACCATGTGTCCATTTGATGCTATCGCAACCTCTGCTTCTGTATTCTGCAGCCAAAATCTTGGAGCAGGACAGTCTGACAGGATTAAGAAAGGATTGCGCTGTGGTATTACAGTGGGAGTAGGATATGGTATTGCGGCAGGAATTTTACTGATTTTTGCAGGGCGTACACTTTCTATGCTGTTTGTTGGAAAGAGTGCGGTGGCAGTTCTGGATGCCTCTGCCAAATACCTCAGATGTATGGGATTTTTCTACTGGAGTCTTGGTATTCTCAATGTCGCCCGTATGGTAACTCAAGGACTTGGATATTCAGGCAGAGCCGTTTTCTCCGGCGTAACAGAAATGATCGCCAGAACAGTTGTCTGTCTTGGATTTGTAGGAACTTTTGGCTTCACAGCCATCTGCTTCGCAGACCAGACTGCCTGGATCACAGCAACCTGCTATATTTTTCCGACATGCCTGTGGTGCATCCGAAAGTCTACAAAAATGCTTGCATCTATAGCAGTCCGAGTAAATAATGCATCATAATCCAGCCCATCAGAGTGTGAAATTCTGCGTCATATATCTTCCTTGTCTTTCGCACTCTGCTGAACTGTCTTAAATGCATTATTTATTAGGACTGTTATAATAAAAGTATGACAAAATAAGAAAACAGCTATGCAAGAGCAGCAGATAAAAATATCTGTACTCTTCATAGCTGTTTTTATGTATGGTTTATATATGGTAAAGCTATTGACTATATGGATATCAGGTTAAAAGAGCTTCTGCTCAGATGCTTTTTTATCCGTAAATGGTCCTGCGACAGTTTTGACATCTCTGTGATTTCCAAAGAAATCCTGATTAAAGATAATCGGGCTTCCGTCAGGATTTTCGTATTTCTGCTCCGGTTCGAATGCCATACCAAGTGTTTCAGTTGAAATGATACCGTCGTTTTCTTCTTTGATGATATCATACAGGTTGGTCTTCAGATACCAGCCATCTTCTTTCTCTTCAACAGAGATATCTACAGTGTGTTCTGCATCTGTGACTGCATTTGTTTCTTTTTCCCATGCACGTGCTCCATTGAAATAGAGATTGCCGGATGCCCATACAGGAAGATGATCATAATAGCAGTTGCCTGTTGTTTCAGAACCCATTCCGCAGTAACCTTCGAACTGTCTGTTCCATTCATCAAAGGTTGGATATCCGTTAAATTTGAAAGTTCCTGTGATTACATTGCAGTCATCCCACATATTTCCATTGTTACCCATAAGATTAGCCAGATCCTGCATACAAGGACGGATCGGTTTCTGAACGAAGATGTTGTTGTAGAATCTGTCATCTCCATGAAGGATGGTCATAAATCCTGCAACCTGAGTTCCGTGTTTGGTGTGATATGGAGTATATCTGGGAGATGGAATATCAGGTGCACCGTTGTCTGTACCGATACCAACAGAAACGAAGCCGCCGCAGATCAGGTTATGTACAAGGGCAACACCCTGGGTTGCAATTTTCAGTGCACGGTCAGACAGCAGGATATTGTGGTCGATCAATGTCGGACCATGGGAAACCTCAACGAAGATATCTTCTCCTACGCTTGTGACAGCGTCATCCCCTGCCTCGAAGTCATTAGGAAGAGCATTGTCATGGAAGAGATTTCCTGTAACGCGGGTTCCCTGTGCCTGCCAGTCAAGCCACAGACCACGGGTGCAGTTATGGATATGGTTGCGGCGGAAAATAACATCGATAGCAGCATGCATTTTGATACCGCCGATCTCTGCTCCTGCCAGATTCTGCTTGTTGTTAATGTGATGAATATGGTTGTCTTCAATAACAGAGAATACGCCTCCAAGATGTCCTACAATACCTGTCTGACCGCAGTCATGGATTTCACATCTGCGCACAATATGGGAACCGATGTGTTCTTTATCCCATCCTTCATAGGAAGCCTGGCAGATGCAGTCGCGTTCTGTCTGAGTTCCGTCTTTGTATTTCCACTTTAACCATTTGTTATCATTTTCAGGCTGCAGATATTTACCAAGAGAAATACCGCTGCATTTGGATTCATAGATTTCACAGTCTTCGATGATCCATCCTTTGGACCAGTGAGGACCGACCATTCCCTCCTGATAAGCGGTAGGGGGAGCCCACTGAGTAGCAGCCTGACTGATGCGGAAACCGGAGAGAGTGATATATCCGATTCCTTCACTTTCTGGATAGAAGCAGTTTCTTCTTACACTGATCTCAACATTTTCTTTATTGGGATCTTTTTCATGGAAGTTTGCATAAATAATTGTCTGATTATTGGCTTCATCCTGTTCTGCGTACCATGTATATACAGAGAAATCAGGATCCCATGAGATAGTACTTTTTTGTGGATTTTTAACTTTATCCAGAGTGGTTACTTCATACATGGATTTTTCATTCAGATATACATCTCCTGTATGAGCAATAAATGTAGCGATAAACCAATCTCCGGATACCAGGGTAGTAAATGGGTTATAGTCACCGAAGATTCCGTTCGGAATGACTGCTTTCCATACAGTGCCTTCTACATTTTTCCAGTCTTTGACAGCTTCACTTCCTGTAATGTGCGCCTGTCCTTTTATTGCAGAACGGTAGGTGATACGCTTGTCTGCCGTTCCAGCGTGAATCGGATTAACAGCTTCACGGTATAATCCCGGTGCAACGATGACTTCATCTCCCGGAAGTGCCTTTGCAGCGGCCTCCTGAATAGTTTTGAATGGATTTTCTTTTGTTCCGTTTCCGGTCTGGATCACGGATGCATCAACGTAAATAATCATTATAAAAACCTCCCGGCCTTCTGGCCTGAATCCTTCTGTTTGCGGGCGAAATGCCTATAAGATATGTAATCTAGAGCGTGTCTGAAAAATGCTTTACGCAAGATGTGCGTCACAATTTGTGGGAGATTTTGTTCGGATGAGGGCGTCGTAGTGGACTACGACAACCGAATTCGGACAAAATATACCGCAAAGTGGGGCGTGCAGATTGCGGGAATGATTTTTCAGATACACTCTAGTGTAGCATGTAGATATGCAGCGAAGCAATGGAATCCTGTGTCGTTTTGTATGAATTTTGTGATGATTCATTACTGTTCACTGAAAACGTCGGATTCGAAAATAAGAGAACGAAAGAATTTCTGGCAAAAATCCTGTAAATAGAATAAATCTTGATACTTAAAACTTAAAATAGTGAGTAAATACCGGGCTTTATTTACCAGTAACTTTTGCCTGCATATCACATAGATTTTGATGTAAATACTCTGCAGATGATATATTATAAAAAATACAAATATTTTCAGAAAGTGCAGGCTATCATGAATAAAAAGAAATCAAAGAATAAAAAACAGGATAAGCAGAGTGAGAAGCCGGTTCCGAGGAAAAAGGAAGAGGAGCAGACAGAAGGAACTGGTAGAAATTCAGCTCAGAACCCTTGCTATGGATTACTGGTCTGTACTGGAATATCATATATATACTGCCTGGATTTTAAAAACAAAAATCCAGGCAGTTATTTTAATACCAGCGTGTCATTGGCAGATACATTATTGATTCCTTTAGTCATCAGAATCTGGTGCAGATCAATAATTCCGTTATGGAAGGTTGCAGCACATGCTGACAGGTAAAGTTCCCACATACGCAGGAAGGATTCATCAAACATGGTCTTTTCCTTTTCTATATTCTCACGGAAATTCTTTTCCCAGTGGAGCAGAGTTTTATTGTAATGCAGACGCAGATTTTCAATGTCCAGAGTGTGGAAATTGTCCTCTGCCATATGATTCAGGATTTCTCTCAGACTGGGAACGGTTCCGCCTGGAAAGATATATTTCTTAATCCATGGATCTCCCGGATGTTCTTTCAGTGCGCTGATAAAATGAAGCAGGAATAATCCGCCCGGCTTCAGAATTTTCTCTACACAGTCAAGGAAGAGCTGATAATTGTCGCGGCCAACATGTTCCAGCATTCCCACACTGACTACCCGGTCAAACTGATAGTCATACTTCGGAAGATCACGGTAATCCATCAGTTCTACTGTAAGATAATCTTCCAGACCCTGATCTTTAATACGCTTCTGGAATTCTGTATATTGCTCGTGGCTCAAAGTGATTCCTGTACCGTGTACTTTGTATTTCTTAGCAGCCTCAATCAGCAGAAAACCCCATCCGCAGCCGATATCAAGAAGACTCATACCTTCTTCCAGGTGTAATTTTTTCAGAATATAATCTACTTTATTGACCTGTGCCTGATATAAAGAGTCATCTTCATGAATGAAGTAGCCACAGGAATAACTCATGGTTTCGTCCAGCCATAATTTATAAAAATCATTTCCGATATCATAGTGGCTGGTGACTTCCTTTTCCTGATTCTTTTTGGATGTAGAACTGAACATGATTTTTTTCAGAGCAGATTCATTGGTAGAAAATTTACCCATCTGTCCCAGAAAATGATCCAGTGCCTCGTAAAGATTTCCTTCAATATCCAGATCTCCCCGCATATAAGCCTCACCTAATGCCAGGGAAGTGCTTTTGAGCAGTTCGGCCAGAGGAATTGTTTCCTTAAAATTTACTGTAAATGTGGGTTCTCCCTCTCCGATCGGATATTCGGAATTCTTGAACTTTACCAGAAATGGATAGTCCGTAAAGCGTTCAAGGAACTGCACCATTGCTTTTTCTTCAGCCTTTTCTCCTAATGTCTCAAACATAATAGTTTACCTCCTTTAACACAAAACTATGATACACCTTTGAGGGCGCTTATCGTCAAGGGGAGAATTAAACAAAGATATCTGGAAAATTGGTCAGACTTGTAGCAGAATAATGGAAACAAACGGAGAAACAAAAAGTTCACAAAAAACATCTTGACCATCAAAGAAACACAAGTTATAATCTTGTCTTTGACAGTTACTAAACAAAAAAATCGCTGTACCTCTTGATTTTACTGAGGTTCGGCGATTTTTTGTGTTGTTTTGGAATATAGTATTTTATTCCCGGCCTTTTCATCGTTCTTAGTTTATCCAAGATCGTTTCGCAGCTGATGGCATTTTCCAGGTTTCTTTCAAGGTAACGATATTATATCACTAATGCAAGGAAACATATAAGGAAATGGGCTTTTATGCGTATATCGTCTTGGAGAAAAACCAGTCTTGTTTCAAAATCAGTTTTCATTATACGGAAACATTCCTCGATTTCCCAACGACCTTCGCTGACTTTTAAGATATCTTTTACGTCATCGTCTAAGAGGTCTGTAGTTACTGCATACATCCCATCATATAAGGCTTCCTGTTCGATCTTTTCTGTGTCCAGATAATTGTGGATCTTTGCAGTTTCTCCATCTTCAGTTGCTGCGACTTTCCCTATGAATCGAGCAGGATCATTCGGATTCCTACGTTCCTTCTTTATCGTACCGTGCTGAGTCATTTTTTTCAGTCACGTTTCTATCTGGGCATCTCAAACGGATTTCTGATATCTTGCATACTGTGGTTTTAAAGAGTTGGTTATTTGCATTTCCCTATTGTTAATATAGCTTTTGGCAATATAAAAGGATTTCGAATTTTTTGATTTTGATGTAGTTACTTTCATGGAAAATCCCTCTACACACTTCTGAAAATAATGCTATATAATACTATAAAATAAAGCAAAAAATTTGACATAAAAAAGCAGGTACCATAAGGACTGCAAGCATTTTTCTTATATTCAACTGTCAAACTCCCGTGTTCACTGACAACGTCGGATTTTGTTTTTTTCTGAAAGTTTTTTGCGATTTTCTAAGAAGTATGATATAATATAACGTTATATAATGTTTGCACATGGAAGGAGTTATCGATGAGTTTGGATAAAAAATCACAGTTACCATTATATGCTCAGTTAATGAAAGAGATAAAAGATCAGATTCGAAAGGGAACATATAAGGAAGGAGATCAGATTCCCACAGAAGGAGAATTATCCGCTGCCTATCAGGTCAGCAGGATTACAGTGCGCAGAACAATTGAAGAGTTATGCTCTCAGGGATTTCTTGTAAAAAGACAGGGAAAAGGAACTTTTGTGGAAATACCCAAAATATATCGTAAAATAGAAAATGATAACAACATGAGTTTTTCTGAAGCGTGTCGTTCAAATGGAAGAAAGCCGTCTTCACATATCATTTCCTGTCATATTACGGAAATGCAGGAATGGCAGCAGGATTTTTTTAAACCTGAACATACTAAGATATATCATATAGAACGAATTCTGTCAGCCGATAACTTGCCGATTATTTATGAACATATTTATATTCCAACCGATTTTCTGCCAGATTTTCAGGTGGAAAAGCTGGAAAATGGATCTCTTACACGTCTTCTCAGTAAAGAATATCATATGAAAGAATCTGAAAAAGCGAGAAGTACAGTAGAAGTCAGTACAGTTTCTCAACCAGTGGCAGGATACCTTAGAATGAATGAAGGAGAACCTGTTATGATTCTGGCAAGCTATATTAATAATGAAAAAGAAGAACCTTTATATATCAGTTATGAAATTATTGCTGGTTCACGTTACAAAATTTCTATATAAACAACGAAAATGTAATATTAATAGATGGTGAAGAACCGTTTAAACACGAAAGGTTATATTGAATAAAAAGAAGGATTTCAAATCTTGTTTTCAGCACAGAAATATACTCTGAAAATGAGAAACGGAAATCCTTTTTTTGTGTGTTATAGACAAAAAAATAAAGAATAAAATATCAAGAATTCACAAAGTTATGATTTGCCCAAAAGGTCATATTGTATTATAACGTTATATAATGATATAATACAAACCAAGAAAGGAGGACGTGATAAATGAAAAAAAGATTTTCAAAAGTGATTATTGCAAAACATCTTTTTGACGGTATAAATGAGAAAGATTACGAAGGATATCTGTGTTTAAGTGGAAATCATATTGTCGAAAAAAAAGCAGGAAAACCTGAAAAAGATATTTTGGATCAGGCACAGGAAGTTCTTAATTTCAGGGATGAACTGGTTATGCCGGGAATTACAGATACTCATACATTTTTTACCGGATATGCAATTTATCATGTAGGAGCAGATTTTTCGAAAGTGACAGATAATGAAGAGGGATGCTGTATTCTGAGAAAATATGAGCAGAAGAAACATCCGAAGGGAGCATTACTGGGTCATGGATGGAATCCGGAGATGTGGGACAGGCAGAACGGAGAAGAAATGCTGGAGGAGAAATTTCCAAATAAAGCGGTGATCATTTTTTCGGCAGATCGTTCCTGTTGTATTATGAATCAGAAAGCCAGAAACATTTATCAGTTTTCGGCAGAAACATGTTATCCGGAAAGCTATTACCGCATCATGAGAGAATATCTGAATGACCGGGAATTTATTAAAAAGGAATTTTCAGATTATATGAAAATGATGAATTCCAGAGGGGTAACTACTGTAAAGGAAATGGGATTTGATGACTTTTATGGATTTACAGATTATCTTAAAGAACTGGAAGATTCTGAAGATCTTAATCTGAGAACCTTCTTTATGTCACAGCCTGTAGGTGAAGGAATGAATCTTGTTTATGCCCGCAGAATGAGAGAGCAGTTTACAGGAAATAAGATTCGTTTCAGTGGTTTTAACCGGATGACTGATGGTACGATTGCTTCTTATAAGGGTGACTTAAAAGAGCCATATGAAAATCAGGATTTCTGCTGTAAAGATCCGGTTCCATATGAAGAAATTGAAAAAGACGTTCTGGAAGCAGATGCAGAAGATTTCAGATGGTCTTTACATGCACAGGGAGATGGTGCAGTAGGAAAAATCACAGAAATTTATCAGAAATGCAAGAAGGTTCAGGGAAAGCTGAAAAACAGACATGCAATTACAGATATGGAGTTTACAGATCCAAAGGATTTGGAAATCCTTGGTCGGATTGGGGTAACAGCAGAATTATATTTTCAGATTATGTCACTGGATCCGGCAGATGTGCTGATTAATAATATTAAACAGACGATAGGTACAGAGCGTGGAAAATATTACTGGAACCGCCGTAAAATGCAAGACAGTGGAATGAATTTAAGTGGTGCCACAGATTTACCGTTACTGCTTACCAGTATACCGGAATCTATCTATTATTCCTGTGGAGGATACATGGATGGACGTGCTGAAGCATTTCAATCAGAAAATACTCTTACTGTACCGGAACTTCTGAAAGCATGGACAATCGGTGGACAGAAAAATCTGGGTATGGAAGAAGTACTTGGAACGTTAGAAGAAGGGAAACTGGCAGATATTACTGTGTTTGACAGAAATTTACTTGAAATTAATCCGGTAGATGCCAGGGATGCAAGGGTTGTAATGACAATCATGGACGGAAGAACCGTTTTTACAGAAAATAGTCAGACAGAAAAAAATTGATCTGACAGAAAACAATAAGAAAAGGGGAAGGTAAAATGGAAGAAAAGAAAAAATTCAAACTTCATATGCCACATGTGCTCACATTGATTTTTTTCCTGATCATTGTAGTGGCAATACTTACATGGATTCTTCCAAGTGGTGAGTTTGAACGAAAGGTAATGGAAACTTCTGCAGGAGAAAGAAGTGTAGCAGTAGCAGGAACTTATCATTCGGTAGATAAAGTTCTTGAAGATGGAACAAATTTAAGACAGGGAATTGCTCAGGTACTTATGGCACCTGGAAAAGGAATTCAACAGATGGTAGAGGTTCTTGCATTTGTCTTTATTATCGGCGGTGTATTTCAGATTATGGCCAAGACTAATGCACTGAATATGGGAATTCAGAAGATTGTGAAAAAACTTGGAGCAAAAGAAATTCTGATCATACCGATTCTAATGGTTCTTTTTGGATTGGGTGGAAGTACCTTTGGAATGTCAGATGAGTTGATTCCATTTTATTTGTTGATCATGCCAATTATGTTTGCAATGGGATATGATTCCATGACTACTTTTATGACAGTCTGCTTATCTGCAACAGTTGGTTATGCCGCATCTACAGTAAATCCGTTTTGTGTATTGATTGCACAGGGCATTGCCGGGATTCAGGGAAATCCACAGCTGGTATTTAGAATGCTCCAGTTTGTGATTATGATGGCTTTGGTTATTGCTTTTGTAACCTGGAGAGCATTTAAGATTAAGAAAAATCCTGAAAAGTCTATTACGTATCAGGATGATTTGATCAAGAAAAAAGAAATGAATACGGATATTGATTTTAATCAGGAAATGACAATTCGTCAGAAGTTGGTGCTCATCACTTTTGTGATCGGAATGGTTATAGTGGTAGTAGGACTTGTAAAAAATGGCTGGTATATGAATGAATTATCCATGTGTTTTCTGGGAATGGGAATCCTGATGGGAATCTTTGGTGGTATGAATGAAACAGAAATAGCAGAAGAGTTTATCAATGGTGTAAAGGATATTGCATTTGCAGCTATGGTAATTGGTTTTTGCAGTGGAATCATGGTAATTGCGCAGGATGGAATGATTATTGATACTATTTTAAATGCATTAAGTGGACTGGTAGAAAAATCCAATAATGTTAGTTTTCTCGGCAGTGATGTATGTGGTTCAGTCTTTACTGACATTGTTAGTACCGTCCTCCTCAGGACTGGCAGCATTATCTATGCCAATCATGGCACCTTTATGTGACCTTCATGGTGTAAATCCGGAAGCGGCAGTTACAGCTTTACAGTATGGAAATCAGTTGACAAACCTTATGAGTCCGGTAGCAGGAACAACAGTAGCGGGGCTTGCAATCTGCAAGATTTCATTTGGACAGTGGTGGAAAACTATCTGGAAAATGTTTTTGATCATGGCGGTTATAGCAATTGTATTCTGTACAATTTCAGCAGGATTATAGAAAACTATAAAATATAAATAAAAGGAGATTATTAAAATGAACAGACCAGAAGAATTAATCAAAAAAATCTATGAAGAGCAGGGACAGATTAATGATGTATTTTTTACAGCATGTGGAGGTTCTTTAGTAGATCTTTATCCAGGATTCTATTTTATCAATGCAGAATCAGAAACTATGCACTCTCATTGGCTTACAGCAAAAGAGTTGATTGTATCCCCATCCAAATTTCTGAAAAAGGGTGCACTTGTAATTCTTTGCTCTCATGGTGGTAATACAAATGAAACTGTAAATGCAGCGAAACTTGCCAAAGAACGTGGTGCAGCAGTGATTACCATGACACATAATCCAAATTCTATCTGTGCACAGGAAGATATGAATCCAGTCGTATATAGCTGGGAAGATGATACAAATGAAAAAGAAAGACCGCAGGGAATTGTAATGCGTGTTCTTAATGAACTGATGAAGTTACAGGAGCCATCTTATACAAAATATGAAGCTGTACTGGATGGACTTGAAAAAGCTGACGGTATTGTCCGTGCAGCAGTAAAGAAAGTACAGAACCGTACATGGGTATTTGCTGAGAAATATTTTGAAGAGCCGTTCCTTTATATTATGGGCTCTGGTGCTTCTTATTCACAGGCATATGGTTTCTCTATCTGTTCTCTTCAGGAAATGCAGTGGATGGATTGCTGCTATCTGCATTCCGGCGAATATTTCCATGGACCATTCGAATGCACAGATGAAGACCATCTCTACATTCTTCTTATGGGAACAGGTGCAGCCAGAGTTATGGATGAACGAGCACTTACTTTCCTGAAAAAATATGGAAAGAAATATGAAGTAATTGATGCTAAGGAACTGGGAATTGATGCAATTGACGAAAGCGTAAATGAATATTTCTGCCCAATGGTATTCTATGCAATGTCAGTAGCATATCGTACAGGTTTACAGGACAAGAGAAGACATCCTCTTGATATGAGAAGATACATGGGTGTTGTAGAATATTAATATTCTTTCGTAACAAGTCTGGCAGATATGAATCTGCCAGATAAAAAAGGAGAAGAAAAATGGTAAAGTATAATACAAAAGTATTGGGATTTGGTGATAATGTAGTTGATCTGTATGAACATTCTCATATGATGTATCCAGGCGGGAATTGTGTAAATCTGTGTGCATATTCCAAAATGTTTGGTGTAGAGAGAGCTGCATATATGGGATATTTTGGAAGTGATGACATTGCAGAATTTGTAATTTCAGTATTAAATGAACTTGGAATTGAAACTGTAAAGTGCAAACAGTTGGTAGGAGAAAACGGATGGTCTAAATGTACACTTCGTGATGGAGACCGTATATTTGGGGATTATAATGAAGGTGGAGTAAGAGGAAAGACTCCGTATATTCTTGACCGTTTTGACCTTGAATATATGAAAGAATTTGATTTTGTGCATACGGGAAATTATTGCTATACAGAATCACAGCTGAAAGTTATGAAAGAGGCTGGTATAAAAATTTCCTTCGATTTTTCTGATGACTCTTCCAAAGAATATTATGAAAAATATGCACCATACATTACATATGCATTTTGTTCTTTTGACGGAGATGATGAAGCAGCAAAAGAACATCTGAAATTTATTCATTCCCTGGGACCAGAGCTGGTATCTCTTACCAGAGGCTCTAAAGGCTGCATTATGTATGATGGTGAACAGTTTTATACACAGCCGGCAACACTTATTGACAATGTGGTAGATACAATGGGTGCCGGAGATTCTTTTCTGACTTCTTTTATGGATTGTTATATTGATCAGCTGAAAAGAGGAACTGACAGACAGGAAGCAATCCGTACTTCTTTAAAAGAAGCTTCTAAATTTGCAGCACATGTATGTACACTCAATGGTGCTTTTGGATACGGAAAACCATACGAGGATTAGAAATATAATATATAAAGTGAAAGATAAAGAGGAGAAAATATATGCTGTACCATGGAAATGCAATGGATTACATATATGAAACTCCTGATATCCTGCAATACATATTGGAACATAAGAAGGAAATTCTTGAGGACAGCAACAGAGTGCTGAAAGATAAGAAAATATCAGAAATTTACCTGACAGGTTCAGGATCTTCTTATAATGCAGCAGTAGCTGTAGCCGATTTTGCAAAGAAATTACTGGGTATACGGGTTACACCTGTATACCCAGTAATGCTTATAGAGGATTATGAATTTATTTCAAAAAGCGCAGTGGTAACAGGAATTTCACAACAAGGAACCAGTGCAGCAGTCATAAA
>ENA-OQJR01000302-OQJR01000302.1-human-gut-metagenome-genome-assembly--contig:-NODE-302-length-15581-cov-2.459493_pt1 | contig 15581 bp, 15 predicted proteins | sample MGYA00242614_ERZ504781 | MGnify/ENA primary metagenome ERZ504781 (study PRJEB26092, sample SAMD00036365) | human gut metagenome | host: Homo sapiens | study: EMG produced TPA metagenomics assembly of...
GCTTTTAACTCATTATTCAAAATGTCTATTTCTCTCTGTATATTCGTTCCATTCCAAACGCCCAGTTGTCATCTTCTGCTTTAACTTCAAATCCCTGATTTTTTTCTTTATCTCTTCTATTTTATTCATGGTATATACAATTTATTGATTACAAATTCAATGAACAGTACTCTAAGCGGGAAAGAAACAAACTATTCTTCAGAGTCATTTCCTTTAAAAAAAGCGGGGAAAGAAACGCCCGTTGCCGGATACGTATGCTTTCCCCGCTTGAAAGAATTTATAATTTCTACTTTGGGTAGAAGTTGCTTCTCACGAAGGAGAAGCGGACTTTTACTTTATAGTATGATTATTTTTTAATCATCTAAATTCAGATTAGAGGTTAGATTTTACAGTTACAGGAATTTGTACCAACCGCAACACCCCAAGTGTATGTAACCGTAACTTTCACATTGATAGTCTTGTTGGCTGTCAAAGCTACACCATCATTCTGCCATGTAAATTCACCCGTTGTAGCATTTACACTAGCTCCCTTAGCAGCATCCTCTTCCGATACTTCGAACTTAGCTGCCTGAGCATTATAGTAACCGGCAATAGTAGCATCCATCGTACCGTTTTCAATTACTTTTTCACCAGCAATGCTTACCAAGTTGATTGCAGAATTCAACTGCAATTTATCGGCAGGATTCTTCTTGTCTGTAGTTTCAAACTTGGCATCTTTCTTCAAAGTGATATTCTTCAACGGGTCAGCAAACTTAACCTGGATCTTAGTACCATTGTCAATCTTCTGGCCCTTAATCAGAACAAATACCATTACATCAACCGGATCGATCTTAGAAATGTTGATACGGTTACCTTCTTTATCATTGCAAGATCCTGTATAGGTCAGGATATTGTTAGTCAAATCAAAATCTGTACGAGTTTCACCAGCTACTGTTTCAAATACCAAATCAAGGTCTTTATTCTTATATCCGCGACGTAAGTCACCAGACATGATATAATTAGAACCTACAAGTTTACCGGCATTAATCATATAACCGTCTTTCCAGTAATCATTGTCTTTAACCAAAGTTACTTCAGGATATACTACCTTAACCTCATAAACAACTTCTGCACCTGTATTACCAATTTTAAATACTACTTTGTACTTGCCAAGCTGATCCTTAGTCAAGATATTCTTAACGTTTACATACAAGAAGCTTTCATTGTTTTCATATGCTGTGCCAGCAGAAATAACACCATTACTACTGCTTGTTTGTACATATTCACTTCTTTCTGCATCCCAAATATAATATTCACGAGTATATCCTGCACTCCAGAATGTTTGAGAAGACATGCCCAATGTATTATATACATCATTCATATCAAACTTGAATCTATAATCTTTTGATTCAAGAGTTAATTCATGAGTTTCAGATTTGGTATAAGTCTTAGTAGTAGCAATCTTCTCAACTGACGATACAGTTAATTCTTTTTCAGCCAATTTATATCCGTCTTTCTTATCATATACAGATACGATGAAAGTACATTCATGACCTACAGAGAAATTTGTCCATTAGTCTTAATAACGCCATTTTCTACAGTGAAATAATTGCCTTTGTCTTCACCAGTCTTCTTAGCTACTTCGTAGTAAGGAGCAAAACCATATTTTCTCAAGTCACTATATGACGTAAGTAGTCATATAATAATCACCAACAGTTCGTCCAACAGTAAAGTATCAGCACATTCAATTCACCTGTATATAAGAGGTTTATATCAAGAGAAGGGAACTGGAAATACCCAATCTCTCCATTATCATCCTTACGAGCTTCGAATACTGTCAAGTCTTCGCGATTAATTGTATTAGATGTAAGCAAATGGTAAGTAGAAATTGCGCTCTGTGCATCATTCTGAACCTGTAAAGCCACGGCATATTTCTTATTCTTCAAAGAGAATGCTTCACCAGCTTTAGCTTTTACAGTCAAAACACCATCAGCAAACGATTTGTCAGCAACATCTAAGATAGAACCTGCAGCTCTTGACTGTACTTCATTTACCAAGAAACCAATATTTGCTTTTGCCAAATCAATACTTGCAGGAGAAACACGATAGTTGAAAACAATATCGTTAGTCAATGAAACATTATTATCCCACAAATGGTTCTTATCGTTAAGATCGTCACCAACAGAAATATTGATAGCAACTACTTTAGTCTGCATATCACTATATGTCGGCATAAACACCACGTTCAAAGCAGCTGCAGCGGCAGTAGCAGGAAGAACGATTGACTCATATTCCCCGGTAGTCTGGTTATACACATGCAATTCATAGTTATCACCATTCTTCACCACGTAGGTACTGGTTCCGGCAGCAGAGATGCCTGTATCTTCCACTTCTTTGTTTCGTGTTATAAGCAAACCAGTTACCGTTTTCACCGATATAAGGAGATACACCAGCAACACCAGCTTCGCCAGCTTGACCAACAGCCTGATACTCGGTCTTTACATCATTCTTATACCAGAAACCGTCAGTACCAATCTCCCATTTCACAGCATCAGCACCAGCAGCACCATCTTTACCATTCGTAATGGTATAAGAAGTGTTATCCGAAAAAGTTACGGTAAAACCACCAGTAGTTGGAGCCAAACTTGTAATCCATTTGCCTTCATTTACTTTTGCCTGTAAAGCACTCAGATCTCCTTTAAGAGTCGACAACTCTTTATTGATGTTGTCAATGTCATCATCATAGTCTTTACAAGACACAAATGTTCCCGTTGACGAAACCATCAAGGCTCCGAACAGGATTGCACTTAAAAACTTTTTGTTCATAATAGAAAAACTTTAAATTTATAAATTTAAAAAACTAAAATTGATTATACATATTAATCTCATTATTAATATCTTAGTTCGTTTATTACCTGTAGTTCCCGTTTCCTCCTTTCCCGTGACTGATAAGACAAAGGTGACACACCCGCAACCTTACTGAAAGCTGAATAGAAAGCGCTTTTAGAAGCGAAACCGCAACTACGAGGCAAGTCATTCAATGCACAACGACCGAAACTAAGAAGCTCCTTGGCATATTCCACACGATAGCCGTTCACAAGCTCCTTCAAGTTACAGCCAAAGTATTTGTTTACTACATTACTCAGGTAGGTCTGGTTTGTTTCAAGCAAATCGCTCAGTTTTTTCAGCGAAAGCGAAGTGTCAAGGAATATCTGACGTATCTCAAGCTGGTACAATATAGCTTTATATATACGACAGTCCACTTTACGAATATTCGCTTCCTTGCCGACAAACTCCTCCTCCCAATGCCGCTGGGCGGCCTTGAAAAGCAAGTTCTTCTGCCGCTCGGAAACGGCGCTACTTCGTTTACGTCTTAGAAATAGATATTCCATCTGCTCTATGTTAATTTCATTCATTCTCATCGCTTCAAAGACATACTTTATCATATAATAAAGGAACTTAAAAACGACATTTTCTATAGATCTCTTACCAAGAGATCTATAGAAAGTAACTAATGAACAATATATCAACATATTATATCCTATTTCAAATAGGATAAAGGAGTATAAAAATGGACTTGGAAGCTTATTTTTATATAAATTCCTATTTTTTTTGTCCAAAAATGTATTAGTTCTCAAAACTTTGCTTATTTTTGCACAGAAAATGTATATCTCTTGGTAAGAGATATACAAATAAGCATATATAAAAGAAGGGAACAATCAATTGTTAATCAATTGATTACTATCACAAAAAAGAGATTCTCTCCTTAAAAAAGATTCACCGAAATAATTTGGACAAACTCTTTGAACGGAAATCGGTCAACAAGTTTCAAGCATCAAGCCAACTTAATCACTTTACGAAGTCAATTTCTCCAGAAAAGAACTTAAAGAAACATTATTTCCTGAGCCGATAAACCGGTAACCTGGGCAATTTACATCAAATGCAATACCGACCTGTTTCATTTTTAGCATTCTTCCTTACGACCTGTTTCAAATCCTTCCTAAAGACCTGTTTCGAGTCCCTCTTTAAGGTCCTCCTCACGTCCTTTCTTCAATGGGGTAGACATTACGCTATACCAATCACGGAAGCTCTTCAAATTTTCCCAATGTTCACCAAACTCCCTAGAGGTGAATTTCGCAATCTCGGCAGCCTCGAAAAAACGATCGAATACACGGCTCCGCAACGCACACAGACGCTCAAGAAGGGAAGATAGATTACGCAGAACGAACAGGCATTTGTCAAACATGCCCTCCACCTTATCTTCCTTCTTGTTGAACTTCAGGATTTCAAGAAGCAAGGACTTAAAGATAAGAAAAAAAATCCTTAAGAGAAAAAGGATTTAGCATAAGTATAAACACAAATAAAGTTGCTTTGAACCATACATCAAAGCAACTTTCATAAAAGCCGGAACGAATGAAAACATTCCTTATTTTTTCTCTTCTTCGACAGAAGACAGTGGCGTACTGTTCTCTTTATAAGCAGCAAATCCTTTCACCTTTGTCCGTTCCTTATTAGCACTTTCCGAAGCGGCACTACCCAGTTGCTGCAAATTTTGCTTGATAGCATCGTGAGTAACAAAGAAATGATCGAGCATAGCTTTCAGATATTCGTCCAATTGGCCTTCTTTGGGAGTAAAGACCGTATGACATTTGGAATGAAGCCCCACGTTTTTCTCATCCTCATCCGCCGTAAAGACAGTGGTCACCAACGAATCCACATTGACCAGATTGACAATCTCTTTTAAGTAAGGTAAAGCCGGATTATCCATACTGATAGACGCCCACCACGGATTCCATATCATGATGAACCGGGCCTCATCCTCTACCGCAATATAAAAATCATCACCTTGATATTTAAAGACAATATGTCCTTCCTCATTGGTTTCCGGCTGACAGCCTATCTTTTTGAGCACAGCTATAACCAGCTCTTCCGTACCGATATCCTCCAAGTCTTCCTTTGTCATACGGTCCAAACGGTCTCTACGTTTTTTACGCTCATGACGGATGCGAAGAACTAAAAATGCAAGCGGCCACAATGCCAATGCAATAACAGCGATTAGAATGGTGAGGTCGGTCATATCTGTTTGCGATTTAAGGGTTCAACATCAAAATACAGATAGTTGCTACACTATGCTAAACAAATATAGCAATTATAATCTTAAAAACATCTATTTCCATCGATTTATTTCAAGTGTTTCTTTATCCAAAGCAAATGCCCGTATTCTGTGTCTTCAGAAGTCCAGTGCTCGTTGACTGGAGTAATCAACGCCTCTTTCGGACAGTTCAGTACATTATAGACAATGTAACTGGTAGTAGGAGGACAAGTATTGTCATTGAATCCCCATGTCATATAAACAGGAACAGTAATCTGTTTGGCAAAATTCACCACATCATAATATGCAAGGGTCTTCATCTTGGCAGGTGTATCCATATCTACCGTATTCTTAAAAAGATGAGGATATCCCCCGGCACGGCCGGCTTTGTAACCTGCCATATCACTTAAAGCGGGATGGTTTGCCACACATGCCGTAACACGCTTGTCAAGTCCTGCCGTAATCAAAGCCAAAGCTCCCCCTTGGCTCCCCCCTTGCACAATAACATTTTTACCATCCCATTCAGGTAATGAAGTCAGCAAATCAATGCTGCGGACGCAAGCCAGATAAACCCGTTTCATATAATAATTTTCACGGCTATCCAAGCCGTTTACCAATAACCGTTTTCCCGACTACTGAAAGCGCGGCTTATTTCGCCGAAAGTGTCCTCATCCAGCTCCGGATTCAAGCCGTGGATTTCTATCTCAAAGCGGATACAGCCTTCTTCCGCATAATATTTATGCCTCATAGGCCCTTTGATCGTCTTGATACCGGCCCCCGGAGGACAAAGCACTACCGGATACTTTCCTTCCGCCTTAGGATAGAACAGATAACCATAAATACACTGGTTCTGCTTATTCAGCTGAAGTCTGATCAAGTAACAGTCTATTTTGTCCGTAGAATATTTCTCTACGTACTCTTTAGTATAAGTCAGAGGGAACCGGGCTGCTTCCGCCTTAGTCTTATTCCAGAATTCATTAAAATCAGAAGGCAACTGGGTATAGGGTTGAAGCTTCTCAGGAGAGAAGCCGACTTTGATATGGTGGGAATAAGTTTTACCTCCTAGTTTAGCCGTCAGACGACAATCACGAAAACCGGGCTCTTTCATTGTCCCCATAGAAATAACCGCTTTTCCATTCTTCAGTTTTACAGTTCCCTTGGTATCCGAAGGCATCATGTCGCCTCCCAGCTCATATAAAACCTCCACACCATCTTGCGGAATACCATATTTATAGAACTGAACCTCAATCTTCGCTTTCTCGCCTGTCTTGTACAACCAGTCGGCATGATCGGGTACAGTTACCCAAAGCACATCACTCCGATAAGGATAATTTTCGGCCGCTGCTGAAAGAACGAACAAGACAGCCCCAATAAGCATGCTTAAAAATCTGTTTTTCATTGTAATTCTATTTAATGGTTCTAAAAATCAGTATTAAATCTGCGTAACTCCGCACGCAAGGCACGAGCTCTCCCTCCTGTCATACTATCCAGCAATTCCCAAAAACGAGGACCGTGATTCATTTCCTTGGTATGAGACAATTCGTGTAACAGTACATAGTCCATCAAATGGGGAGGCAACAACATCAAATAACAGGAAAGATTGATACTGCCTGTCCCCGAACAACTTCCCCATCTTCCCTTGCTGCCGGTAATCTTCACACGTTTAAATGGCAAATGATACTGTTCGGACAAGGCAGATAAAAGAGATGGCAGATACTCTTGTGCATTTTTCTTCATGGCACGGATGATGGCATTACGTACCAGCCTTTGTACTTCAGGTAAAGAAAATCCACATTCCTCGGACAGATAATCTTGAACTCCCTCCTCGGTAAAAACGTACGGAAAAAGCAAGTAAAGTTACCTTGCTCCAGCCATAAACGGAAACAGGGAGTGTGAATCGAAAAATTTAGATCAATCGGTTTCTTGCTCACTTTCCTCCAGTCCTCCAACAGACGTTGCCTGTATTGCTCCACCACCTCCAGCACTTTGCTGCTTAAACTATAAGGAGGAACAGTAACATGCAGTCCGTCGGGCTTTACCCGCATAGTAACATTACGCGCCAGCTTGTGTGTACGCACTATAATACGGTCAAAATCTTTATCCGGAAGTACTCTTTTAGTTGCCATACGGATACAAAGATACAGCTTTCCAATAAAAAAAGGCAGAGATTTGCAACTTTCCAGGAATCTTCACCGTCTAATTAACAGAAACCAATTAAATATATATATTACCATGAGAACAAAAACTATTTATTTTTTCAGTCTTTTTCTGACAATCACAATGATGACAGGCTGTTTCCACATATCATCAGGCCCGAAACCCAGCAAGAGTAAAATGACCAAAAAATATAGCGTAACTCCTTTCAATAAGATAGAGAACAAAGCACCTGCCAACATTGTCTTTACTCAAGGGAATGCGACCAAAGTAGAAGCCGACGGTCCGGATAATTACATCCCCCAACTCATTGTCATGGTCAAAGACAGTACACTGAGTATCAGTATGGATAAAGACAAATTCAAAAACTTCAAAAGTTCAAAAATCAATATCTCAATTACCAGTCCGGTTTTATGCAATATCAAGCAAAGAGGTGTAGGAAGTATTTATCTGAAAGACAGCGTGAAAGTAACAGATCTTTCTATCAGTGCCGAAGGTGTGGGGAGTATTGAAGCAAATGCATTAATGGCACGTTCCATCAAAGTATCCCAAGAAGGAGTAGGAAGTATCAATTTAAAGGGGCAGGCCGGTCATGCGACATATTATTTGGAAGGAGTAGGCAGCCTGAAAGCAAAAGACATGACTGTTTCTGATGTGGTAGTTGAACAAAACGGTGTGGGAAGTGTTTCTTGTTATGCATCCGGGACGATAAATATCAGTGCCCAGGGAGTAGGAAGTGTAAACTACTACGGTGACCCTCGGGTTACCGGACTAAAAAAATCCGGAATCGGAAGCGTTAAGAGCAAATAACTCATTTCATAACTCTCTCTTTACATTAAATTATCTACCAAGCAAAAAAGGATTACTGCTCACGCGGTAATCCTTTTTAAAATTATTTAGTTAGTTAATTTAAAATTTGAGAGAATTGAAACTTCACAGCCTCGAATTAAAAAGTTGTTTTAATAAGCACTAACTATCATATTTATATAAAAGCAAATGAAAATGTTCTAATTTGTTTTCCCTGTCCCTGTACCGGTATCATCAGCGGTAATCTTTGTCACCGTATCTGTAGGCAATACAGGTTCGTATGCCACTTGGGGATCGGTAGTAGAATCCTGATACTCATCGTGTACCGATACCGTATCACTATCACCGCCTTCCATAGCGTGTTGCATCACTGTACCCATAAGAAACAACACGGCAATCATTGCAGCCGCTTTAAACAGAGGCATAAAGCGCGTACGCATAGTCAGACGTTGCGCTTTTACCACCGGTCTTTCTATCCGGGTCAGGATTCTGGTATCAAAATCATCGCCCAAACCTTTCTCCTTCTCCACATCCTGATAAGCAAACAACTGCTTGTAACGGAGTAAATGAGCAGGCACTTCCTTCTGACGAAAGAATGAACGTAGTATTTGCTCTTCTTCCAATGAAGTTTCGCAATTCCAATAACGTTCCAAAAGCTGTTCAATATATTTATAATCCATAATCCTCTATTTCAGTGTATCTTTGTTTTATCTTCTGCCGGGCACGGAAAAGGGTTACTTTCACCTGTTCTTCCGTAATCTGCAGAATATCTGCAATCTCTTTATAACTCTTTCCTTCCACATCCCTCAACTGCATAATTGTACGCTGTCTTTCGGGAAGCTCATTGACCAGACGGTGAACCAACTGCATTTGTTCGTTCTGCGCCAACCGGTCATAAGGCGTCAATGTATCAGGCATCTCCCGCACTTCAGAGGTCAGTTGCAAATTCTGTGCTTCCATCTTCTGGCTGCGGTCAATTGCCAAGTTACGAGCAATGGTCAGGCAATATGCCTCGATGGATTCAAACTGCGGCCATTCATCCCGCTTGTTCCATACCCTGATCATCGTATCCTGCACCACATCCTCCGCTTCAGCACTATTCAGCGTAATACGAAGCGCCAACCTGTAGAGTTTGTCTTTCAGGGGCAGAATATCGTTTCGGAAACTGATCTCTCGCATTGCTCTGTAATAATGACGGGTGAGTTACACTAAAGTTACACTCACCCGCCTGTTTTTTTTGAATTATTTTTTGATTACGGTTCCACTTCCTTCATTAATGGCTGATGCTAAGGTTATTACCACCTGACTGACTCCTGCATCAATGGCAGAAAAAGAATTTTCCAGCTTGGGAATCATCCCTCCTTGAATAATGCCTTGCGCTACAAATTCTTTAAACTCTTCAGGAGTAATGACAGGAATTACACTGTCATCATCATTTTCGTCACGCAATACGCCCTTTTCTCAAAGCAATAAACCAATGTCACATCAAACAAGGACGCTAATGCTTTGGCGGTTTCTCCGGCAATGGTATCAGCATTGGTATTCAGCATGCTTCCTTTACCGTCATGGGTCAATGGAGCCATAACAGGCACAATGCCCTGACGGATCAATGTCGCCAGGAAACCGGCATTTACTTCTCCACATCACCAACAAAGCCATAGTCCACGTCTTTTACCGGACGCTTTACCGAACGGATCACATTCATATCGGCTCCGGTCAGTCCAATGGCATTCACACCTTTTGCCTGAAGGCCGGCTACAATATTCTTGTTCACCAGTCCGCCATATACCATGGTTACCACTTTCAGCGTTTCTGCATCCGTAATGCGGCGGCCATTCACCATCTTGCTTTCAATCCCTAGTTGTGCCGCCAGTCTGGTAGCAGAGCGCCCGCCACCGTGTACCAACAACTTATAACCTTCTATAGCAGAGAAATCAGCCAACAACTGATTAAGTGTAGACTCTTCCTCTACAATTTTTCCACCTACTTTTATGATAGTCAGTTTCTCTTTCATGCTATTATTCCAAATAAGTATATCCGTACAACCCGGAACGATAATTAGAGAGGAATTCTTTTCCTTCCTCTACAGAAATTCTTCCTTCCTTCACTGATTTGGTCACCCAGGTTTCCAGTGTACGCACCAATTTCTTCGGGTTATATTGTACATAATCCAAAACCTCGGCCACCGTTTCACCATCAATTACCTGATCAATAGAATACCCTTTGTCATCCACCGTAACATGCACCGCATTGGTATCTCCAAACAAATTGTGCATATCACCCAGAATCTCCTGATAAGCACCAACCAAAAATACACCTATATAATAAGCGTCTTTTCCCTTCAACGAATGTACCGGCAGGTCATGCGATACATAACGGGTAGAGATAAAATTGGCAATCTTTCCATCCGAATCACAAGTGATATCCTGCAAGGTAGCATTTCTGTCGGGCTTCTCATCCAGACGCTGGATAGGCATGATAGGGAATATCTGATCTATCGCCCACGAGTCCGGCAACGACTGGAACAACGAGAAATTACAAAAATATTTATCAGCCAGCAGTTTGTCCAGTTTGCGGAACTCATCGGGCGCATGTTTCAGCCCCGAAGCAATCTGATTGATCTCACGGGTCACCGACCAGTACAGACGCTCTATCTGGGCACGGGTCTTCAAATCCACAATACCGTGGCTGAATAAATCAAGTGCTTCCTCACGTATCTGCTGTGCATCGTGCCAAGCCTCCACCATACGGCTCTGATTCAGATTATCCCATATCTCATAAAGTTCATGTACCAGTTCATGATCATTTTCACCCACTTCGAAATCCTCATCCATTTCGGGCAGAGTCGCCGTTTCCAGCACCTCGAAAATCAGCACGGAGTGATGGGCGGTCAGTGAACGTCCGCTTTCGGTAATAATATTCGGATGAGGAATTCCATTCTGTCACTGGCATCCACCAGCGTAGAGATAGAGTCATTCACATACTCCTGAATAGAGTAGTTCACACTGCTTTCACTATTGGCAGAACGAGTTCCGTCGTAATCCACACCCAAACCGCCACCGATATCCACAAATTCCACATTAAATCCCATCACATGCAACTGCACATAGAATTGCGATGCCTCACGCAGAGCTGTCTTGATACGGCGTATTTTAGTCACCTGGCTGCCTATATGAAAATGAATCAGTTTCAGACAGTCCTTCATGTCTTTCTTTTCCAGAAAATCAAGCGCTTCCAGCAATTCACTGGATGTCAAGCCAAACTTACTGGCATCTCCTCCGCTATCTTCCCATTTACCACTTCCCGAAGAAGCCAGCTTAATGCGGATACCTATGTTAGGACGCACATTCAGCTGCTTTGCCATTTTGGCTATCAGGCGTAATTCATTCATTTTCTCCACTACCAAGAAAATGCGTTTCCCCATCTTCTGTGCCAGCAGAGCCAGCTCGATATAACTTTCGTCCTTATATCCGTTACAGATAATCAATGAATCCGAATCTGTATTCACAGCTATCACCGCATGAAGTTCAGGTTTGGAACCGGCTTCCAGTCCCAAATTGAATTTCTTTCCATGACTGATGATTTCTTCCACTACAGGACGCATCTGATTTACCTTGATAGGATAAATGATAAAATTCTGGGCCTTATACCCATACTCATCAGATGCCTGCTTAAAGCAGTTCGCGATTTTTTCAATACGATTATCCAGAATATCCGGAAAACGGACCAGCATAGGAGCTGCCACATCCCGCAATTGCAACTCATCGACCAACTCTTTCAAATCGACCTCAACGCCGTCCTTACGAGGAGTTACCACTACATGACCTTTGTCATTGATACCAAAGTACGAAGTTCCCACCCTGTTATGTTGTAGAGTTCTTCCGAATCTTCAATACGCCATTTTCTCATTTCTTCTTCTGTACAAAGAGTGTGTATTTTACTATATATAATTATTTATTCAATTTCTTTCTCAAGCTGTCAACAGAGGCTTGAATTTGTCTTTTATCCTCCAGCTCATCAGCCTTAAACAGATGTTTCGCCTTTGAATAAAACGGATGTCTTTTCTGTAACGCCTCACAGATAAAATCCATCAGTTCCTCATCACTTTTATTTGCTAACAATGGACGTTGCTGCTTGGCCACTCTCAGACGGCGGAACAATACGGCAGGTTCCACATCCAGAAACACCGTATCACCGCAATCATTCATATACTCCATGTTATCAAAAAAACAAGGTGTTCCTCCACCGGTCGAAACAACCACATCTTCAAACTCGGCCACTTCGTGCAACATTTTCCGTTCCAGTTCCCGGAATCCGTCTTCTCCGCGTTCCAAGAACAGCTGTTGAACGGTTTTATGGAAACGTTCCTCGATAAACCAGTCCAAATCAATGAAATTCAGACTCATTTCACGGGCAAACGCCTTACCTAGAGTCGTTTTGCCCGCGCCCATATATCCTATTAAAAATATACGTGTCATTTTTTTGCTTTTGCAGTGCCCTTTACCTTGGAAGCCGCCTTACTTTTTGCGGATTCTTCGGGCTTTTCGGACTCCTCTTCCATATTCACGGTTCCCCTGTTTCTTGAAGCCGCTTTCGTTTTACGCGTTTCCGCCTTGCTTTTCTGCAATTCAATCACCTTAAAACAAGCCTCCAGACTTAAATCTGCCGGTTCTACATTCTCAGGAATCTTATAATTCTTTTTCTGATAACTGATGTATGGGCCGTAACGTCCGTTCAAGACCTGCATATCAGGGTCAGCATCGAATACTTTAATAAACTTCTTCTCCTGCGCTTCTATCTTATTCTTGATCAACTCTACCGCCTCATCCAAAGAAATCTCCATCGGATCCGTTCCTTTAGGAATAGAAACAAACAGTTTGTCATAGCGCACGTATGGTCCGAAACGCCCTACTCCTACCGTTACCGTATGGCCGTCATAATCCCCCAACGTACGGGGAAGCTTGAACGCATCCAATGCTTCTTCCAACGTAATGGTTTCCATCGACAATCCCTTTGCCAACTGCGCAAAACGCGGTTTTTCCTCATCATCGGCAGTACCAATCTGAATAACCGGACCGAAACGACCGATCTTAACCGATACCGGCTTACCGCTTACAGGATCTGTTCCCAATACCCTTTCACCCACCTTATGCTCAGTCTTAGAGTGAATGGTCTTATCTACCAACGGATGGAAGCCTTTATAGAAACTGTCCATCATGCCAGTCCATTCCTTTTCTCCTTCCGCCACTTCATCGAACTCTTTCTCCACATTCGCTGTAAAGTTAAAGTCCATGATTTCAGGAAAGTATTCCATCAGGAAATCGTTTACCACGATACCGGTATCAGTAGGCAACAACTTGGCCTTTTCATTTCCCGTCATCTCTGTCTTGGTAGTTTCCGTAATCTTGCCGCCTTTCAGTTTCAAGATATCATACGGGCGTTTCACACCTTCACTGTTTCCTTTTTCTACATAACCGCGTTGCTGCACAGTAGAAATGGTAGGTGCATATGTAGATGGACGACCGATGCCCAACTCTTCCAGTTTGCGTACCAGGCTGGCTTCCGTATAACGGGGCGGACATTGGGTAAAGCGCTGAGTCGCCAGGATTTCTTTTCTTATCAGTTTTTCCCCTTTGCTCAGAGGCGGCAACAGACGGCCCTCGTCTTCCTGCTCATTGTCATCATCGTATGATTCCTTGTATACACGCAGGAAACCGTCAAAAGTAATCACCTCGCCGGTAGCGATAAATTTCTCGCTACTGTTGCTGATTACAATAGTAGCCGTTGTTTTCTCCAGCTCCGCATCTGCCATCTGTGAAGCGATGGTACGTTTCCAGATCAGTTCATACAATTTCTGCTCCTGACCGGTTCCGTTCACCGTTTCATTCTCCATATAGGTAGGACGGATAGCCTCATGCGCTTCCTGTGCTCCTTTAGTCTTGGTGGCAAACTTACGGACTTTGACGTATCTTTCTCCCATCAGGGACAAGATAGTCTGCTTGCTGGTATTCAAAGCCAGATCCGAAAGGTTCACCGAATCCGTACGCATATAGGTAATTTGTCCGTTTTCATACAGACGCTGTGCCACCATCATGGTCTGCGCTACTGTAAATCCCAACTTACGGGCAGCTTCCTGCTGCAACGTAGAAGTAGTAAACGGTGCCGCCGGCGATTTCTTCACAGGGCGGGTTGTTATATCTTCAATAGAGAACTGCGCATCCTTACAAGTTTCAAGGAAAGCCTGTGCTTCTTCCTTGGTTTTGAAACGGTTGGACAATTCCGCTTTCACTTCAACTTCATTTCCATCGACATCAGGTACTTCAAACACTGCTGTAACGCGATAAGACGGCTCACTGACAAAAGCATGCACCTCACGTTCACGTTCCACAATCAAACGAACGGCAACAGATTGCACACGTCCGGCAGAAAGAGCAGGCTTTACCTTCTTCCACAATACCGGTGAGAGTTCAAAACCTACAATTCTATCCAGAATACGGCGTGCCTGCTGGGCATTTACCAGATTCACATCAATGTCACGCGGATTTTCGATGGCCTTTAGTATCGCTGTTTTGGTTATCTCGTGGAATACAATGCGCTTGGTCTTCTCAGGGTCCAGCCCCAAGACTTCAAACAAGTGCCATGAAATAGCTTCTCCTTCACGGTCCTCATCGGATGCAAGCCATACCATATCAGCTTTCTTTGCCTCCGCTTTCAATTCGGCTACCAATTTCTTTTTATCTGCCGGTATCTCGTAAGTCGGCTCAAACCCATTCTCTACATCGATACTAAACTCCTTCTTTTTCAAATCCCGGATATGCCCGTAACTGGAAAGGACTTTATAATCATTGCCCAAGAATTTCTCAATGGTTTTAGCCTTGGCGGGTGACTCAACTATTACTAGATTTTTTTGCATAATACTATGTATTCCATTTTATTTTGGGGCAAAAGTAGAAAAAAAGCAGAAGCACACCTATATAATAAGGTATGTTTCTGCTTTTTTTTCTTAAAAAAAATCCTTTCCGAGTGCCTATTTAACTAAAAAGCCAAAGAAAGCCCGGCTAGAACATTCAGTTTTTCAGCAGGATAGCCGTACTCATAATAATATTGTTTATTCAACAGATTACTCACACGCCCAAAAACAGACAGATCTTTCAGGAAAGTATAACTGGCTCCCACACTCAAATTGCTGATATTGCCCAAACCAAAATCCCTGCTGCTATTCCCTTCTTCTATCACATATTCTTTCCGCTGTACATATTCATAGCCCAAATTAACCTTCAATCCTTCAAAAACCTTAGCCTCAGCATAGAAATTCAATTCAAACTTGGGCTTGGTCACTAAATACAGCTCTTCATTTTCATTGTCTGTCTTCCAGCTATAAAATGTACCTTTCAATGAAGCGTCAAACCAGTCCTTATAACCGTATTTCAATTCAGCACCTCCATACGCGGTTTTCGCTTTATCCTGCAAGAAATGAGTAAAATAATACCCGTCCGCATCCACCAGATTGCAAAACAACTCATCTTTACTGATCCGATATCCACCAAAG
>ENA-OQJR01000306-OQJR01000306.1-human-gut-metagenome-genome-assembly--contig:-NODE-306-length-15497-cov-2.861288_pt1 | contig 15497 bp, 15 predicted proteins | sample MGYA00242614_ERZ504781 | MGnify/ENA primary metagenome ERZ504781 (study PRJEB26092, sample SAMD00036365) | human gut metagenome | host: Homo sapiens | study: EMG produced TPA metagenomics assembly of...
AAGCTAAGACAAATGCAATGAGAATGCTGGACAGACAGAAGGTTAAATATGAGGCGTTCTCCTATGAATGTGATGAATTTATTGACGGGATCCACAGTGCGGATAAGATCGGTGCACCCTATGACCAGTCTTTTAAGACTCTGGTAATGGAAGGAAAGAGCGGCGGTTATTTCGTTTTTGTAGTTCCGATTGAAAAGGAAGTTGACCGTAAGGCGGCTGCAAAGGCTGTCGGTGAGAAGACAGTGGACATGATCCATGTGAAGGATATCACAAAGATTACCGGATATGTGAGAGGCGGCTGCAGTCCGCTGGGAATGAAGAAACCTTATCCTGTTGTGTTTGATGCATCTGCAGGAGAATTTGAAGAGATTTATGTGAGTGGCGGCCGTATCGGACTGACACTGAAGGTTCCCCTTGCTGATCTGCTTAAGGTGACAGGCGGAAAGCTGGCGGATATTATCATGAAGACAGAATAAAATAACAGGGTACGGCTAAGCCGTACCCTGTATTTTATTCTTTAGTTATCGGAAGCGTCCTCTTCGTTGATCTCGAATACGTGACGTTTCTTAGCCATCTCATCACTTGCCAGATATTCATCGTAAGTAGTGATCTTGTCGATCATGGTTCCGTTTGGAAGGATTTCCATGATACGGTTGGCTGTTGTCTGTACGAACTGATGGTCATGTGAGGTGAAAAGGATAACACCCGGGAATTTGATCAGACCGTTGTTCAGTGCTGTGATGCTCTCCATATCGAGGTGGTTGGTTGGCTCATCCAGGATCAGGATATTTGCACCGGAGATCATCATCTTGGAAAGAAGACAGCGGACTTTCTCACCACCGGAAAGAACGCGTACACGTTTGATGCCGTCTTCACCGGGGAAGAGCATACGTCCGAGGAATCCACGAACATAAGTAGCATCCTTTATCTCGGAATACTGTGTCAGCCAGTCTGTAATAGTAAGGTCATTATCGAACTCTGCAGTGTTGTCCTTAGGGAAATATGCCTGGGAAGTGGTAACACCCCATTTATAATTTCCTTCATCCGGTTCCATTTCACCAACTAAGATCTTGAACAGAGTAGTGATTGCCTGTTCGTTGGCACCGACGAAAGCTACCTTGTCATCATGTCCGAGTGTGAAAGAAATGTTATCCAGAACTTTTACACCGTCGATGGTCTTGGAAAGGTTCTCCACCATAAGGACTTCGTTACCGATCTCGCGGTTTGGACGGAAGTCGATGTATGGGTATTTACGGCTGGACGGACGCATATCGTCAAGCTGGATCTTTTCCAGGGCACGTTTACGGGAAGTCGCCTGTTTGGACTTGGAAGCGTTGGCACTGAATCGGGAAATAAATTCCTGAAGTTCTTTGATCTTTTCTTCTTTCTTCTTGTTGGCTTCCTTCATCTGTTTGATGAGGAGCTGGCTGGACTCAAACCAGAAGTCATAGTTTCCGGCATAGAGCTGAATCTTGCCGTAGTCGATGTCTGCTGTATGAGTACATACTTTATTTAAGAAGTAACGGTCATGGGATACAACGATGACAGTGTTGTCAAAGTTGATCAGGAATTCTTCGAGCCATTCAATAGCAGGCAGATCAAGGTGGTTGGTAGGCTCATCCAGAAGAAGAATGTCCGGATTACCAAACAGTGCCTGCGCCAGAAGAACTTTGACCTTCTGGCTTCCTGTAAGGTCAGCCATCTGGGAATAGTGGAGATCGGTTTCAATTCCAAGACCATTCAGAAGAGTAGCAGCATCAGATTCTGCTTCCCATCCGTTCATCTCTGCAAATTCGCCTTCCAGTTCACTGGCACGGATACCGTCTTCATCAGTGAAGTCCGCTTTTGCATAGATAGCATCTTTTTCTTTCATGATCTCATACAGTCTCTTGTTACCCATGATAACAGTATCCAGAACTGTATATGCATCATATTTGAAGTGATCCTGCTGCAGGAAAGAGAGACGCTGGCCGGGAGTGATAACAACGTCACCGTTGGTAGGCTCTAACTGTCCGGAAAGGATCTTAAGGAATGTGGACTTACCGGCACCGTTTGCACCGATGAGACCGTAGCAGTTGCCCTCAGTAAATTTGATATTTACATCTTCGAAGAGGGCCTTTTTACCTACGCGCAATGTAATATTGTTTGCTGAAATCATATCATACCTCTTTTTCGTGAAATTATTGTTTTGCAGTAACTGTCCGGCAGATTGTTTATGGAAAACGTATCTTTCGCAGGAAACAGTTACATTATTTCCTATTATATAAGTTACAACCGTTTATCATTGTACCGTAAATTGGGAAATTTGCAACTGTTTTTTGCTTTTTTGGGTTCTTTTATTTACAAAAAAAAGAAGCACTGTTATAATATAGAATAAATATAGCCTCTTGACGGACAGAAATATGAGGCATTGATATGACAGAAATAACGATTACTGTTTCCATTGTTTTATACAGAACAGCGATGTGGACAGTAAAGGATAATTAATTTTAGAGAGGTTGCAAAGACTATGTTTATTACAAGAGAGTGCGATTATGCAGTTCGAGTGGTACGTGCGCTTTGGGGAGAGAGCAGACTGAGCGTATCCGATATCTGTGAGAAAGAAGCGATCACCGCTCCTTTTGCCTATAAGATCCTGAAGAAACTTCAGAAGGCAGAGATCGTGAAGGGATACAGAGGCGTACATGGTGGTTATTCTCTGAACAGGGGACTGGATGAGCTGACTTTATATGAGGTTTATTCGGCGATTGATCCGGATATGTTTATCATCGAATGTCTGGATCCGAAATATAACTGTGTCAGAGACGGACAGGATGGATTGCCATGTCTGGTACATAGAGAATTGTTATCTGTACAGGATGAACTGATAAGTCTCCTTAAGAGAAAAACAATACAGCAGATCATGGAGGAGGCGTAGAGCCTCCTTTTTTTACTGATATACTGAATAAACTGCAGAGCAGTTGTCCGGTGCAGAGCTGCGCAGCGAAGCGAAGCGGATGATTTTATCTGCCTGATTTGTCCGAAATTTGGCATATCTGCATAATGTTAGTCATATACAACTCAAAAAATGCACATATTTGCTACTGAAATAACAGAAAATCCCTGCTTTGTACCTCAGAAGATACAAAATATGTCAAAACAAATTGGACACAGGCAGAAGATTATGTTATAATCTACAATGAAATTTGAGGTATATTTTACTTATGCCTTGAAATAAATAATTAATTTTCATCAACCTTTAAGGAGGAAAAACAAACTATGGCAAGAAAGATGAAAACCATGGATGGTAACCATGCAGCTGCTCATGCTTCATATGCATACTCAGATGTAGCCGCTATTTACCCGATCACTCCTTCATCTGTTATGGCGGAAGCAACAGATGAATGGGCAACCCAGGGAAGAAAGAACATTTTCGGACAGGAAGTTCAGGTAACTGAAATGCAGTCTGAGGCTGGTGCAGCAGGTGCTGTACACGGATCTCTGGCAGCAGGTGCTTTAACAACAACATATACAGCATCTCAGGGTCTGTTACTTATGATCCCGAACCTTTACAAAATTGCCGGTGAGCAGTTACCTGCAGTATTCAACGTATCTGCACGTGCACTTGCTTCTCATGCACTTTCAATTTTCGGAGATCATTCAGACGTTATGGCCTGTCGTCAGACCGGATGCGCAATGCTCTGCGAATCTTCTGTACAGGAAGTTATGGACTTAACACCTGTTGCTCACCTTTCAGCAATCAAAGGTAAAGTTCCGTTCATCAACTTCTTCGATGGATTCCGTACATCTCACGAGATTCAGAAGATTGAAACATGGGATTATGAAGATCTGAAGGATATGGCAGATATGGATGCAATCGCTGCATTCCGTAACCATGCCCTGAATCCGAATCACCCATGTCAGAGAGGTTCCGCTCAGAACCCGGATATCTTCTTCCAGGCAAGAGAAGCATGTAACCCATACTACGATGCTCTTCCGGCAGTAGTACAGGAATACATGGATAAAGTTAACGCTAAGATCGGTACAGATTACAAATTATTCAACTACTACGGAGCTGCTGATGCAGAACACGTAATCGTTGCTATGGGATCTGTAAACGATACAATCGAGGAGACAATCGACTACCTTGCAGCAGCAGGAAAGAAAGTCGGTGTTGTTAAAGTTCGTCTTTACAGACCATTCTGCGCACAGGCACTCATCGATGCAATTCCGGAATCTGTAAAACAGATCACAGTTCTTGACAGAACTAAAGAGCCGGGTGCACTTGGCGAGCCACTGTACCTTGACGTTGTAGCAGCATTAAAAGACAGCAAATTCGGCGGCGTAAAAGTATTCTCCGGACGTTATGGTTTAGGTTCCAAAGATACTACACCTGCACAGATCGTAGCTGTTTATGAGAACACTGCTAAAGAAAAATTCACAATCGGTATCGTTGATGATGTTACTAACCTTTCCCTTGAGACAGGTGCTCCGATCGTAACAACTCCTGAAGGAACAACAAACTGTAAATTCTGGGGTCTGGGAGCTGATGGTACTGTAGGTGCCAACAAGAACTCCATCAAGATCATCGGTGACAACACAGACATGTACGCACAGGCTTACTTTGATTATGACTCCAAGAAGTCCGGTGGTGTTACAATGTCCCACTTACGTTTCGGTAAGAAACCGATCAAATCCACATACCTGATCCACAAAGCAAACTTCGTAGCATGTCATAATCCATCCTACGTAAACAAATACAACATGGTTCAGGAACTTGTTGACGGTGGTACATTCCTCCTTAACTGTGCATGGGATATGGAAGGTCTTGAGAAACATTTACCAGGACAGGTAAAAGCTTTCATCGCTAACCACAATATCAAATTCTACACAATCGACGGTGTTAAGATCGGTATTGAAACTGGCATGGGACCAACACGTATCAACACAATCCTTCAGTCTGCATTCTTCAAACTGACAGGAATCATTCCAGAAGATCAGGCAATCGACCTTATGAAAGCTGCTGCCAAGGCAACATACGGACGTAAAGGTGATGATGTCGTACAGAAGAACTGGGCAGCTATCGACGCTGGTGCTAAACGGGTTGTAGAGATCCAGGTTCCGGAAAGCTGGAAGAACGCTGAGGACGAAGGTCTTCATATGACTCATGCAACAGAAGGACGTCAGGATGTTATCGATTTCGTTAACAATATCCAGGCTAAAGTTAATGCTCAGGAAGGTAACTCCTTACCTGTATCTGCATTCAAGGATTATGTAGACGGTACTACACCATCAGGTGCAGCTGCATATGAGAAACGTGGTATCGCAGTTAACGTTCCTGTATGGAATCCGGAAAACTGTATCCAGTGTAACAGATGTGCTTATGTCTGCCCGCACGCAGTTATCCGTCCTGTAGCTCTGACAGCTGAAGAAGCAGCTAATGCTCCTGAAGGCATGAAGACATTAGACCTTACAGGTATGAAAGAATATAAATTCACAATGTCCGTATCCGCACTTGACTGTACAGGATGTGGTTCTTGTGTAAACGTTTGCCCAGGTAAGAAGGGTGCGAAAGCACTTGCTATGGAAAACCTTGAAGCAAGCGCAGACGAGCAGAAATACTTTGACTACACAGTTAAACTGCCGGTTAAAGAAGATGTTATCGCTAAATTTAAAGAAGCAACTGTTAAAGGCAGCCAGTTCAAACAGCCTCTGCTTGAGTTCTCTGGAGCTTGTGCAGGATGTGGTGAAACACCATACGCTAAACTGATCACTCAGCTGTTCGGTGACAGAATGTACATCGCAAACGCAACAGGATGTTCTTCTATCTGGGGTAAACTCCTCACCATCTACACCATACACAGTAAACGCTAAGGGACAGGGTCCTGCATGGTCCAACTCTCTGTTCGAAGATAACGCTGAGTTTGGTTATGGTATGCTTCTTGCTCAGAGAGCTATCCGCGATGGCTTAAAAGCAAAAGTTGAAGACGTTGTTGCTAACGGAACAAACGAAGACGTTAAGGCAGCTGGTCAGGAATGGCTGGATACATTTGCTGTAGGTGCTACAAACGGCGCTGCTACAGACAAACTTGTTGCTGCTCTTGAAGCTTGCGGATGTGACAAAGCAAAAGAAATCCTTGCTCAGAAAGATTTCCTGGCTAAGAAATCCCAGTGGATCTTCGGTGGTGACGGATGGGCTTACGATATCGGATTCGGTGGTGTTGACCATGTTCTCGCTAGTGGACGTGACATCAACGTTATGGTATTCGATACAGAGGTTTATTCTAACACAGGTGGACAGTCTTCCAAGTCTACACCTACAGGTGCTATCGCTCAGTTCGCTGCAGGCGGTAAAGAGACTAAGAAGAAAGATATGGCTTCCATCGCTATGAGCTATGGCTATGTATACGTTGCTCAGATTTCCATGGGTGCTGACTTCAACCAGACTGTAAAAGCTATTGCAGAGGCTGAGGCTTATCCGGGACCATCTCTGATCATCGCTTATGCTCCATGTATCAATCATGGTATTAAGAAAGGTATGGCAAAAGCTCAGACAGAGGAAGAATTAGCAGTTAAGGTTGGATACTGGCATAACTTCAGATTCAATCCTGCAGCTGAAGGAAACAAGTTCTCTCTTGATTCCAAGGCTCCGAGCATGGAAGATTATCAGGCATTCCTTGACGGTGAGGTTCGTTACAACTCTCTGAAACGTCAGAATCCTGAGAAGGCTGCAAGACTGTTTGCTAAGAATGAGGCTGAGGCTAAGGCTAGATTTGAATATCTGCAGAAGCTGATCGCTCTTCATAGCGCTGAATAATCTTTTCGGTTTTTGAACGACTGTAAACAAGTTTATAAATCATTAAAAAATAAATAGATAGAGCTATTTATAGTGTCCAGACGATATATGTGGGCCGCGGTACTTTTTGTATCGCGGTCCTTTTATGTATTGCTTAAAAAGGGGACGCCGGGGAATGGCAGAACATCTGAGGCTCAGTCTCGGAACCATGTAATTTCTAAGTATTTGAAAAACCGCTAAAAACATTCAGAAATTGCTCAAACTCGCTTCGCTCAAACAGTGAGCAATTTCTGAATAACGCGGCTTTCCAAATACTAAGAAATTACATGAACCCTCGAGATTCGCCTCAGATGTTCTGTCATTCCCCGGCTGGTTGTTGGCTGATTTAAATACTTTCGTCGTTCTTAAACAATGAAATAATGTTGGCTATAAATTTGACAAGTATTGGATATTTGTCTATAATCAGTGAGAACTTTATAACTCGGTTTAGAATGATAGAATATAAAGGAGCGGTTATGAGGAAATTTGTGAGCAGGGATAGTAAGAAGGATTTCTACTTATTATATACGCTTGTATTTGGGGTTATTTCTTTTTTTATCTATTATCAGTTTGCGGGTAATGGGAAGTCTTTGGTGTGGAGTCATGATGGGATTCCGCAGCATTTGAATTCTCTGGCGTATTATGGGCGGTATCTGAGGGAGGTTCTGCATACGATTTTTGTAGAGCATAAGCTGGAATTGCCTATGTGGGATATGAATATCGGGTATGGTTCAGATATTCTTACAACTTTGCATTATTATGTGATCGGGGATCCGCTGACTTTGTTGTCTGTGTTTGTGCCGGCGGATAAGACGGAGGTTTTGTATGAGGTTCTGATTTTTCTGAGGATCTATCTGGCAGGGATTTCTTTTAGTGTTTTTTGTTTTTATCATAAGAATCCGAAGCAGGCGACGTTTATGGGAACGTTGATCTATATTTTTGCGGGATGGACGATTTATGCGGCTATGAAGCATCCGTATTTTTCCAATCCTATGATTTATCTGCCACTGGTTCTGATGGGGATTGATAAGATTTATAAGAGGGAGAAGCCATGGCTGTTTATCTGGGCGACTGCGGTTTCGGCTATGTCGAATTTCTATTTCTTTTATATGATCTGTATTTTTATGTTTATTTATGCGGCTTTCCGGTATTTTGGGATTTTCAGTGAGAGAAGTGTGAAGGATGTTCTGAGATGGCTGGTGAAGTTTATCGGCTATTATGTGGTGGCTTTGATGATCGCGGCGGTTATTTTTATTCCGGTGGTCATGACGATTTTTGGTACGGATAGGTTTCAGGCTGAGAATTATGTGCCTCTTTTATATGATAAAATTTATTATGAGAAGTATCTGGGTGATCTGATCGGGGAGAATATGATCCAGTGGGGGGTTGCCGGGTATTCTGCTGTTGCTATGGCAGGTGTGTTTGTGCTTTTTTCCAGGAAGAAGAAGTACCTGGATCTGAAATTAGGATTTGGGCTGTTGAATCTGTTTTTGCTGGTGCCTTTTGCAGGGCATGTGCTCAATGGTTTCTCTTATGTGTCCAACAGGTGGATCTGGGCTTATGGGATGATGATCGCGTATATTTTTGTGAAGGCATATCCTGAGCTGTTTACTCTGACTGTGAGGGAAAAGAAGAAGATTTTTGTCATGACGGTGGCGTATTGTGTGCTGGCTCTGTTTGCGAAAGCTGCCAGAACGCAGAGAAATATGGCAGGTGTGCTGGTTCTGGTATTGGCTGTGTTTACGGTTACTTCTTTTGGAAATATTTTTCTGCAGGGGAAGTATATGTGCGGGCTTCTCAGTGCTTTGCTTGTGGTGAGCATTATGTTGAATGTTTCTTATCAGTATTCTTATGAGAAGGATTATCTGTCAGAGTTTGCAGCCGAAGAGGAGTCGCTGGATAAGCTGGAGTCGAATACGGATAAGGCGGTTCTTGCCGCCGGGGATTCAGGTGTCTATCGTTATGACCAGTATGGGGCATTGCCCTATGATAATACTTCTATGTATATGGGTACGAACAGTACTGCTTATTATTTCAGTCTTGCAAACAGCAGTATCAGTGATTTTTTCAGTGAAATGTATCTGAATACGCCATGGGAGCAGCATTATGAGAACCTGGACGGAAGGACGATCCTGGACAGGCTGGCTTCTGTGAAATATTTTGTGATAAGTGGTGATAATTTCCGCTATCTTTCCTATGGATATAATAAAGAGAAGGGCTCTGCAGGAAAGGGAAAAAGTGAGTGCAGGGCTTATGAGAATGAGAATGCACTGCCTCTGGGTTATACTTATGACAGTTATATTCCTGAATCGGAATATGAGAAAATGGATGTGGTAAAAAAGCAGCAGGCTTTGATGGACGGTGTGGTGCTTGAGGAGAGTACACTGCCTGAGGCATCTGTTGATGCTGATAATGAGAATATCCAGTATCGTATGGAGACAGGGGATGGTTAGTGCTCTGTCTAAGGGAGCAAATCAGGGTGACGAAGGAAGGGGCGCAGCTGAAAGCTTGTGTTCCATGGTCTTACGGACAGTGAGAATTACCTGATCGCAGATAATCTGGATTTATGAACAGTCTTTCAACCGAGAGAACTGATTGGTAACAGTCAGTGGAAGAAGATGTCTGAGTATGACCAAAATAAGGTTCTTGAATGAGGACAGCCGGTGGCGATACTGGAAAGGAATCAAAGGAAGCGGCTATGACAGTCAGCTCCAATGATGTGACCAAGACCATAAAGATTTTTACAGATAAGTATAATGCCTACAGTGGACGGCATGATTTTCTCTGCAATATGGGATATTCCAGATCAGGAGTTCGTACTATGACGATCACCTTTGCTAATACGGGTGTTTATACCTATGATAAATTAAGGGTTGTGAGTCAGCCGGTGCAGGGGATTGAGGAAAAAACTGTGAAGCTGGGTGAAGAAGCTCTCGAGAATGTAAAAATGGGAACGAATGAGATTACAGGGGATATCAGTGTTTCCGAAAAGAAAGCTCTTGTGTTGTCTGTTCCGTACAGTAAGGGATTTACGGCTTATGTGGACGGGAAAGAAACGAAGACTTCAGAAGGCGAATACCATGTTTATGGCTCTGGAACTGGAACCTGGTTCACATGAGATACGACCTTACATATTGCACACCTTATCTGAAAGCGGGAATTGCTTCTTTCTGTTCTGGGGCTGGTTATATATGTAATGCTGGTGTTCAGGAAGAAAAAGTAATCCAAATTCCATTGCTTCAGGAAGTCTGGAATGTATCTGAGTCTCGTTACTGAGAACGAAGAGAACAGTAACATACGTGCTATTATCCTGTGAAGTGTTTGACACACTGGAGCATGCAGATTGTTGGAATGGACATTTCTGTAAATTTGTGTATAATAAAGTAGAAATAAGAATTGCGGGAGCTGTAAAGTGCTTAGGAGTAAAATAACCTTTTGCCCCTGACATTATAGAAAATATTTACAGGAGTAACAGACAGTGAATGAGAAACTAGTCTGTTGTATATGAATGAAACAAAATGAGGAATGACATCATGAGTAAATTATCAGTGGTACTTCCGGCATATAATGAGGAGCTGATGGTTGGGAAAACCTGTCGGGTACTGGCGGAAGTTCTTACAAAAGCGAAGATTCCCTATGAGCTGGTGGTTGTAAACGATGGTTCCGGCGACCGGACATGGGAAGAAATTCAGAAGGCAGGAGAGAGGGATGCGAATGTGACAGGCGTTCTTTTTTCCAGAAATTTCGGAAAGGAAGCAGCGATTTTTGCAGGACTGGCGCAGGCCTGTGGAGATGTGGTGGCTGTCATGGACTGTGACCTGCAGCATCCGCCGCAGACGCTTATTGAGATGTACAGGCTGTGGCAGGAAGGCTATGAAGTGATCGAGGGTGTGAAGGCAGACAGAGGAAAAGAGGGCTTTTTACATAAAGAATGTGCCGGATTTTTCTATGATATCATGTCTAAGGCAACTAAGGTAAATATGAAGGATGCCTCGGATTTTAAGATGATGGACAGGAAGGCTGTGGACAGTATTCTGTCTATGCCTGAGAGGAATATGTTCTTTCGGGCTACTTCTTCCTGGGTGGGATATAAGACTACCAGTGTGGAATTTGAGGTGCAGGAGAGAGAGGCCGGCGTTTCCAAGTGGTCTCCCTGGGCGCTGGTGAAATATGCGTTCACAAATATCGTGGCATTTACTACTTTTCCGCTGCAGTTTGTTACGATCACAGGAGCGATATGTTTTGCCTGTTCGCTGGTCCTTATGGTCTATTCGCTTGTGCAGTATTTTACAGGTTCTGCAGTGGAAGGTTATACCACCCTGCTGATGGTGCTACTTCTGGTGGGAAGCGCCATGATGATCAGTCTTGGAATTATTGGATATTATATTTCCAAGATTTATGAAGAAGTAAAGCGCAGACCGAGATATATTATTTCAAAAGTAATTAAGAATGGAAATATACAGGACTGAGAGGATATATTTGTATGAAGCAATGGATCAGAAAAATGTATGAAAGTTCCGTTATCCGCTATATTTTCTTTGGCGGATGTACCACTATGGTAAATCTGGTCAGCTTTTTCATTCTCAGAAAGCTGAAGGTGGAGCTGAATATCGCCAATATTATTTCAATCATCCTGGCGATCCTGTTTGCCTATGTGGTAAATTCGAAGTATGTTTTTCAGGATAAATGCGAGACATTGAAGGATCATGTTCAGCCATTCTGCAAATTTGTCAGTGCCAGACTGATCACTATGGTGATCGAGGTTGGCGGTGTATGGCTGCTTGTGTCAGTGATGGGGCTTAATGATATGATCGGGAAATTCCTGACACAGTTTATTGTGTTGATACTGAATTATGTATTCAGTAAATTTTTTGTGTTTACAACAGGGAAATCAAAATAATGAAGGAAAAGAGAGGGAAAACTCATGACTCTGGAAGAAGCTATTGCAAAGATTAAGCCATTAGATCACAATGCCATGGAGATTGCACAGAAAAGATGGGACAGTATTGCGAAACCACTGCATTCTCTTGGAAAACTGGAGACTCTTTTGATCCAGATCGCGGGAATTACAGGAAACGCAGAGGTGGATCTTTCCAGGAGAGGTCTGATTGCCATGTGCGCGGATAATGGCGTGGTAGAAGAGGGTGTGACACAGACCGGACAGGAAGTTACTGCCATCGTTGCCGAGAATTTTCTGAAATATGACACATCTGTCGGTGTGATGTGTAAGCAGAACCATGCGGAGATTTTTCCGGTGGATATGGGGATGGTGACGGATACAAAAGTCCGCACAGACCATAAAATGCCTATGGTACACAGAATATGACCAAGGGTCCTGCCATGACAAGAGAACAGGCTGTAAAGGGGCTTGAAGCAGGCATTGACATGGTAAGGGAACTGAATGATAAGGGCTACCGGATTCTGGCAACAGGGGAAATGGGAATCGGAAATACAACCACCAGCAGTGCAGTTGCTTCTGTGTTGCTGAAACAGCCGGTGGAAGAGATGACAGGGCGCGGCGCAGGTCTGACCAGCGAGGGACTTGTGCGCAAGATCAATGCGATCAAAAAAGCCATTGCATTAAATGAACCGGATCCTGAGGATGCCATTGATGTTCTGGCAAAGGTAGGCGGTCTTGATATCGCTGGAATGGCAGGTGTCTTTCTGGGAGGTGCGGTTTATGGTATTCCTGTAGTCATGGACGGATTTATTTCCTGTGTTTCTGCGCTGATCGCCATGCGTATCTGCCCGGCTGCGAGGGATTATATTCTTGCATCCCATGTATCAAATGAGCCGGCTGCCCATCTGATCCTTGAGAATATGGGGAAAGAGGCAATCATTCATGCGGATATGTGTCTGGGCGAGGGAACCGGAGCAGTAGCTTTATTCCCGATCCTTGATCTGGCAGCAGCGGTTTATCATTCTATGAGTACTTTTGACGATATCCATGTGGAACAGTATGAGGAGCTGAAATAATGCTGACGCTTGTGACAGGGGGAAGCGGGAGCGGAAAATCTGCTTTTGCGGAAGACAGGGTGCTTTCTTTCGGGGATGCACAGAGGATTTATATAGCGACCATGCACCCTTTTGATGAAGAGAGCCATAAAAGGATCGAGAGACACCAAAAGATGCGTGCAGGAAAAGGTTTCGAGACAGTTGAGTGCTATACAGGGCTCAAAAATGTGAAACTGCCTGCCGGATGTGTGGTGCTTCTGGAATGTATGTCGAATCTGGTGGCAAATGAAATGTTTGAAGAACAGGGAGCCCATGACCGGACAGTTTCGGAAGTTACAAAAGGGATTGAGAATCTGCTGGAACAGGCTGCTCATGTGGTAATCGTTACAAATGAGATTTTTTCAGATGCGGTTGTGTTTGATGGAGATATGGATTCTTATCTGGAATATCTGGGAAAAATCAATCAGGCTGCTGCGCAGAGAGCTGATGAAGTGGTGGAAGTTATATATGGGATACCAGTCTTTCACAAATCTGCAGATACCTGCAGCAATCTTTGCAAATAATATATTTGACAGGATTGCCATAATATGAAAAAGAGGAATTGATCAATGAAATCTTTATGGAATAATTTTAAGGTGGCATTTGCCATGTTTTCTAAGATTCCCATGCCCCGCGCTGACTGGACAAAGGAAAATATGAAGTATATGTTCTGCTTTTTTCCGTTTATCGGAACTGTGATCGGCGGGCTGACTATGCTGGTGGCATATCTGGGACTTCGGTTTGGGTATCAGCCGGGATTCGTGACAGCAGTGCTGGTGCTGGTACCGGTATTTGTGACAGGCGGGATCCATGTGGATGGTCTTTTGGATACTTCGGATGCCCTGAGTTCCTGGCAGGAGAGAAGCAGAAGGCTGGAGATTCTTAAGGATTCCCATGCAGGTGCTTTTGCCGTTATTACTGCGGCGGTATATTTCATTGCCTGGTACGGCGCTTACAGTCAGTTGTTTAACAGTGCAGAGAATATGAGGGCGATCGGAATTCTGAGCCTTGGTTTTATGGTTTCCAGATGTCTGTCAGGGATTGGAGTTATTACCTTTCCGAAAGCAAAGGCAGACGGTACAGTTGCTGAGTTTTCCAGAAATTCTTCAGATGTGCTCTCGAGAAATGTGCTGATCGTCTATCTGGTGCTTCTGGCTGCGGGAATGATTTTGATCCGGCCTGTATGGGGAAGTCTGGCTTTTGTGGGAGCTTTGCTGATTTTCTGGTATTATCATCATATTGCGATGAAGTACTTTGGCGGGACAACCGGGGATATTTCAGGATTCTTTCTTTGTATCTGTGAAGTTGGGATGGCATTGATCCTGGCGGTGGTTTCTAATTTTTGAGGAGAAGAGTATGGAAATGATAATCGGCGGTGCATATCAGGGAAAGACTGAATATGCCAGGAAACAGTATCCACAGTTAAGGTGGAGTGACGGCGGTTCTGTCACAGAGGAGGAACTGATGAATGCTCAGGGTGTGACTGGTTTTCAGCAGTATATCCGCAGTGAACTGGAGAATGGAAAGGATGTGTCAGATCTTGCGGAAAAAATCATCTGTAAGAATCCGGATATTGTCCTTGTCTCTCAGGAAGTAGGGTACGGGGTTGTACCTGTGGATGCTTTTGACAGAAAATACAGAGAGGCTGTAGGGCGTGTATGTACGAAGCTGGCAGCATACAGCCATAAGGTGACGCGCGTGATCTGCGGGATTGGAACGGTGATCAAAGATGATTAAATTATGGCTGATCAGACATGGAAAAACAGAAGGGAATAAACTTTCCAGATATATCGGCACAACGGATGAGCCGTTATGTCAGGAGGGAACAGAGTTTCTGCATAAGATGGATTATCCAAAGGTTCAGGCGGTTTATGTAAGTCCTCTGAAACGATGCGTGCAGACAGCAGAGATTCTTTTTCCGGGAGAGCCGGTACATATTATTGAAGAGCTGGCAGAATGTGATTTCGGAGAGTTTGAAAATAAGAACTATAAAGAGCTGGAAGGTAATCCGCACTATCAGGAATGGATTGACAGCAACGGTACTCTGCCTTTTCCGGGAGGAGAAAGCAGGGAAGGGTTTAAAAGCAGAAACCTGAGAGGATTTGACAGGGTTGTGTCCGGATGTATCCGCAGCCATGTGGCAGAGGCGGCACTTGTCATCCATGGCGGTACGATCATGAATATCATGGAAGAGTATGCAGATATACAGAAACCATTTTATGAGTGGCATGTGAGAAATGGCGGCGGCTATGAGGTGGAGCTGGATGAGAATCTCTGGAAGAATGGACGAAAACAGCTCAGGGTTAATTCTGCGATTATGGAAGGATAACTCTCCTATCTTACAAAAATTGTTGACAAACCTGAAAATTTGTCATAAAATCAGCTTCATCAGAAAACAGGAAAATCAAAAAAAGAACGAGGTTGTTCATTGTCATCAATGACTGCCCCGTTCTTTTTTATCTGTTCACCGGAGATAGTATAAAACCTAAAAAAAATTTGAAAAACCAAAAAGTTTTTGTAAATTCTACTTGCATTATTCGGAGAAGTATGTTACAGTATTAGTACATAATTCCTAAACAAAAGGTAAAAAGCAGTATCGAATTGGTAGTTTTTGACAAGTGAAAGGAGGAACTATATGCTGGTAATTGGTAATGGAAGAATGATCACACAGGACGCATCCAATCCATTT
>ENA-OQJR01000311-OQJR01000311.1-human-gut-metagenome-genome-assembly--contig:-NODE-311-length-15388-cov-4.873534_pt1 | contig 15388 bp, 10 predicted proteins | sample MGYA00242614_ERZ504781 | MGnify/ENA primary metagenome ERZ504781 (study PRJEB26092, sample SAMD00036365) | human gut metagenome | host: Homo sapiens | study: EMG produced TPA metagenomics assembly of...
CCTTGAACACGCCGCATTGCACCACGGATCGGACGGCCGTATTGCCGGTCAGAATCGCATAGGCATTGGTGGGCACCAATTGCCCGTCTTGTTCTGCCAGCACACCCCACTGCAGCAACTGTTTCTCCGTAACCGTTTTGACTTTTTCGGGGTCTTCGGCATTATCCTTCGCGGTTTTCGTCAGACTTGCGCACAATGCTTCGATGTCTTCTTCAGTTACGGATAGTCCAAGGCACTGCACTTGGTCGAAACTCCGATTGCTGCCTTCGATGGTCAGTTCCCGAATAGTGGGCTGGTCTGCTTGACGCGTGGTGCCGGCCACACGAACGAATGTTCCCTGTTCCTGGCCGAGCGACTTGATATGGTACGGACGTTGCAAACCAGGAGCGATTTCAGCCACAATGACTGTCTTACCGGCCACGTCATGCATGGTGATATCGGGGATGATTAACGGCTCGCAACTATTGACAATGGCATCCGAAATAGAGTCCATTACCGTGAACACTTTGTCTTCGGCAATACCAACCACACGGAGCGTCTGGTCTTCGACACCGAACACCAAACATCCGCCTTGTCCATTGGCAAACGCCACTGCGGTTTTGGTGTAGTTGATGCTCCTGGAGGGAGGTGTGAGCTTGTACTCCACATTCTTGGATTCACCGTTTAGCAGTGCTTCAACGCTCATACATTGATTATCTTTCATATGTCTAAACCATTTCAGTTGGACTGATTGTTTCCTGCATTAGTCAGGGTTGAATCATCATTCCCATAAGCAAGCCAACGAGCTTTAGCGAATAGTTCATCATATGTGATAATTTCAGGAGTGACAATACTGGACCGAAAAAGCTCAAAAGATCTAATTTTCTTTGTGTTTTTTCCACCACTGTTCTCATTAATAAATTCTTTTGTCGATCCAATAACAAGATATGCTCTAGGACGGAATAAAAAGACCTCTGAAGACGGAATATCACAGCCTTCTTCGTCCTGCGATGTCACAACATGCTCAGAGACTTCATCCTCAGCAGCTTGAACGGTTGCATGAACTTGAAAGATTCCGCCACTTAAATCTTTCGATGCAGCCCAGCACCCCGGTCGATATTCATCATTAGTGAGTAGCTTAGTAGTCGGTTTTTTAATTTCAGCAAACACAAGCGATTTGACAATTCCACTTGTCTGATATAAAGCATCTACACGTTTACCTTTGCCCGTGAAAGAGTTACCTCTTACAACTGTTTCTAATTTGTCTGAATTCCACGCTGTAAAAAGCGGCACGCCAAGACCTGCTCCCAAAATCCAAGGATTGTTTTCAAAAAAATCCTGCCAAGCACTCTCAGTAAGGGAATCATCCTGCATCATTTCTTCAAAAACTGTTACGGCTTTTCTTCTTGACGTAACAGCTGCAACATCTTCGCCGTCTGGATCGTTTTCGATTAATTCACGCACTTTATCCGGCTGCCGAGAATAAACTTGTCCCAATGTTTCCCCATTGTCATCAAGCATTCTCTGAAGAAGCGTTGCATCTAAACGTTTAGGTAAATTCTCATCCGCAGGATCCCACATGCCCACGCAACGAATCAAATTTAAAAAATCATCAACCTGCCCATCCGTTAACCGCAATAAATTAAAGAGTTCTCCCGGCTTTTTAGGATTAACCCGTTGAATCACAAGTTCTTTATAATGGCCGGCTTCCTTGGCAACACTTATTTTGATTTGCCTTTTTAGACTCAAATCCATACTTCGACTCTCCCATTCCACCTCAGAGACATCAATTTTTGGATCAATATCATCACAATCAAAAACCTGATTGATATTTCTTGCCGGGAAACCAATATCCTTTGAATTCGGACGATTATATGCAAACATATTGGAAATATACGTTCGTCCAGGAACTCGCCTTTGGAAATAATCAATCTCATCATTCTGAGGTTTAGAACTGCTCATACTTAATCCTTCAACGAGTGAACGGGCCAGGTCCAGGTGGAGACTTCTTTGCGCTTTCGCTCGATGGAGGGAATGGCGCGAAGGGCTTTGCCCATGCGTAGGTAGTTCACCAGCACGCCGTCGTCCAGATCCATTTCCAGATTGCGGGTAGCCAATGGGTACAGGGTCTGGTCCTCGTAATCCTTGCACTCAAGAACGGCCTTGCGTAGTTTGGCGGCCTGCTTCTTGTCCGCGGTGCGGTCGGAACGCTCCAGGCTATCGGCGATGTCGGCGATTTTGTTGATGTAGTCACGTAGATAATTGAGCACCGTACTCGTGGTTTTCGGCGTATACCGATGCAGATACACCAGCGCCTTGAATGCTCCCTTGTTGTTGGTCTGACTGGAGTACTCCCAGTAAATCGGCCGATTCGAATACATCTTCACATGGTCGTTGTAGAAATCATTCACGAAATACTTGCGAATGCTCTTGCCCAGCACCTGTTCGATGTAGGCGATGTTCGCGGCCAGATTCTCCTTGCCGAACGCCACGGTGAGGAACCTGCGGAACCGTGCCACGATATCATCTTCGAAGCAGTCCGTCTCCGTAACTGGAATGACATTGTCTGCATCCGGTTCGAATGACGGGTCTGGAATCTGCGCATAGTAGTCATCAAGAGTTTCACCCTGAGATGCGAGAATCAATCCCGGCTTGTCGAGCGAATATCTGCCGAACATGCAGCCCACCGCATAGGAAATGAGTTCCTTGACGACATCTTGCGCGAATTTCTCGTTGCGCACTTCCGGAGTATCCTTCGGATATGCGAACGCGGCGTTACGCTTCAATGACACGCGTTCCAGCGGCACATCGCATGGCACGTCATCACGCACGCCATATGCGTCCGCAACAACTATGTTGTTGTCAATCTCAAGCTGCCGCTGTTCCGAAGCAATCATTGCCCAATATGAGCGAACATTCTTAACAAGCTCTTCTAGGATGCCAGATGAAGAGTCTGCCTGTTCCTCATCAAACAATATCGGCTTACTGAAATTCCACGAAGCTTCTTGAGTGTTCCAATCATCTTTAGCATTCCGAATTAACTCATCAATTCTTAAATTCCAATTTCCCGGAAGAAGATTGGCAATTGGCAACTTCGCAACTTGTCCAACCTCAAAATGCAGAGTCGGAGCCATTGCTGCTAAAAGCTGACCCGTTACTGAAGCATTGCAAATTGCAATAAGCTTATCCCTATCCAGTTCATTTTTAGGAAAAAGACAATCACCAACATGGCTGAAGACGAAACCTTCTGGGTAATACCGAAATGAAGGAGTTCCAGAAGACACATTGGACCACGATACTGAGGACTGAAAATAGAACTGTGGATTCCTGATAACTGATTTTGGCCTGAAATCATACAATTCTTGACCATTATTTTCCCAATTAATCACATAATCTTGGTTTCCATACCATTTGCGGTATTCACCACCTTTGTTGTAAGGAAACCATTTATCGCAAACCGAAGTTTTTCTGTCCTTTGCGTTATCAGACGTGAGCTTCGATTTGGATTGCGATACTTCCCACCACTCACGAATGAAGCGATTGTTATCAGCGGTCGCAAGACCCTGCCTTGGTTTTGCAACTTTTTCAAGCTTATCTCCCTTAGTGAAAGCCTCCAGCATGGGTTCACTAAGCCAATAGACAATTGGCGAGCCGGGGATTTGCGCGAATTCGCGCTGGCTCACCTCGAAGAAATACCTGCGCATATCCGAATGCGCGGATTGCTCATTATTATGTGCGTCGGTAATCTCCAACGCACGAGGTCCTTGCTGTTTCGCACCTACGAAATCGCTAAGTCTAACAAATGCGCTCTTCTTACTGCTGTATCCCTTTTCCAAAGTAAAGGTGCAGATTGGAACGGTAGCGCCTTCGAAGCCAGAGTACTCCAGCTGAATCAATGAACTGATGTGTTCCTGTCGGATAATCCGTTGACGCATCTGCTCATAGGAAGATATGAACATCCACACGTAAGGAGTCATGAAGCCAAGCTGCCCATGCTTAGGCACCAACTCAAACAGTCTATAAATGAATGCCGCAAAGAGATCAGCCTTGCCATTCTCATAATGGTCCTGCACGAACTGTTTGAGCTCGCCGCTCATATTCTTTGCGCCCATGTATGGCGGGTTTGCCACCACTGCCGCGTATTTGCGAGCGAGATACCTTGTTTGAGCGAATACGTCCTCTGCATGTTCACGCAGAAGTGGGTCGAACAACGTATTGATGTCATCCGCGCTTTCCGGTGCTGACGCCGCTAATTCAACAAGCTCCTGCGGCGGCTGAATCAGCGAACCGTACACGTCCGCCTTCGCATAGGTGTTCCATACCGTGGAGTCCAGATTCACCTGGTATAGGTCATTCAGCTCGGCGACTTCGTCTTCCTTGAACGCAATCGGCACAATGCGCTGAATATTCGGCTCCACCTGCCTCTTGAAGAATCTACGGGAACGGGAGCGAGCCTTCATGGTCAGAGCGAAGGCGGCAAGGCTTGCGGCTCGTTCATCGATTTCCATGCCGTACAGGTTGTGCTTGAGAATCAGGCCGGGAATATCGCTCGGCGCATACCCCTCCTCCTCGTAGATCTCATACAGCAGGTCGAACGCATAGGTGAGCATGTGGCCGGAACCGCATGCGGGATCGCATACGGTCAAATCTTCAGGCGCTTGGATGTTGAGAATATCCTCGTTCCCGGCGGAGTCATCCTCCGAAGGCTGAATATAGTAGTTCCAGTTCTTGTACAACTGGCTGTCTGGATGTGACTGCATCCAGAGCCTGCCCACGGTGTTCTGCACGAGGTAGCGCACGATCCAGTCCGGCGTGAACAGCTGGGTGGCGGCGGGAATCTCATTGGCTCCGGCTTTGTGGTTCTTCTTGAACCCGTCCATCACCTCGTTCTTGCGTTCCGAAATGTAGTACTGGTACAGCCAGCCGATGATCTCCACATTGCCGGACGGATCGTCAACACCGCAATCCTCCGGAGTCATAGCCTCCACCGCATTCCTCAACACGGAACCCTCGGCGAGCAGATCGGCTGGCATGAGCAGTTCATCCACTCTGCCGGCCTCCTTGCCGACGTTTTCGAACATGAACGGCAGGTTACGATTCCAGAACCGGCATTCGGATTGCAGCAGCAGACCATAAGCCAGGCCCTGCGGATCATCCGCCAAAATGGAACCACTCAGCAATCCTTCGATGCGCTCTTTGGCCTTACCATTCACCCGCAACGAGAACACCCTGTTGTCATACTCGCCTCGTTTCGCCGCTGCAAGCACTTCCGGCAGTCCATTCGTGCTGGTCAAACCGACTGGAGAGACCACCGGCGTACCGGTGAACCCGTGCACATCCATGTAACGGAACGCGATGATGCGGTTGAACCATCGGTACGCATAACGTTCCACCACATGCTTGCGGCCCTCTTCACCGCCACCGGCACGCTCGATCTCACGCTGCAGAAAATCGAATGCACGCGGGTCGTCAACCTGGGCGTCGGAATTCGGCACCAATGCGGCGTCAAGCCGGGCCTGCACCGCATTCATGAGCTGGCGGCGCGCATCCGTTGCGAAAGCTTGCAGTTTCGACGTGTTCATAACAGGATCTTCTTTCCATTCTCAATGGCGGCGATAAGCTCACGGCGGTAAGCGTCAAGGAAGTCATCCACATCATCCTTGGTTTCCAAGGCGTCCTTGGTATGCGGCCTGCTGATGGTGGCGAACGACACGGCCACGCGCGGGGTTTCCTTTTGTTGCGATTCAGGAATGTTCGCATCCATCGGCGTAGTAGCTGTAGCAGCCTGCGCCTCTCCTGCGAGCGCGGTCTTCGGCCTCGGCGCGGAGGCTGCTAGTGCGTTGATGAGTTGCGGGTAAGTGCGTTCGCTCAGTTCGTGTACGCTTTCGCGCATTTTGTAGATGAACGGTATGTGCTGCATGCGTTCCGCCACTTGGTCCAGTTCTGTCTCGACCTTGGTTTGCACGGCTTGTGTTGCGTGCTGATATTCGGTGGAATCGTGGATTCTGGCGCGAATATCTTCCACGTCGTTAAGCGCGTTGGCGCGTTCGGTTTGGATGATTGCGTCTGTTGCCTCACGCAGATCGTCAATGGCAGTCTTGAATTTATTGGTTTTGCGGAAGATGTTCGGGTCGTTTGCCAGCTGTTCCGCGGATTGGTACAGGCTTGCTGCCGTAGTGCCAGATACATAGTCGATGTTCGGCTTGTTGTTTTTCAGCCATTCCAATCCGTCTGCAAGAATCCTGGATTGGGAACCGTTGAGGAAAGCGACAATCGGGTCGATTACGTCTTCTTTAAACTCGAGCAGTTCTTCGGAACCGTTTTCGGTTTCTTGTGCGGTGAAATCGCCAAGCAGCCAGTCCTCACCCATTCCGGAGGCATAGTTGATTTTCTCAATGGCCTTGTCGAGCTGCTGCACAAAGCCGAATCGGGCATTGCGCACGCGCAGCTGGGTCAGACTCTCCGCTTCCCGCTTGAGCCGCGTGGTAACGGCCTCCGTCAGATCAATCGCGTTCGATGGCAGGTCCGCGGCGGTGAGCCCAAGGAAATCCCTGGCGAAGTCACGCAGCTGTGAAACTTTTCTCGTGTCGAATACGCGCGGTAGATCCACACGAATGGAGTCCTGCTTTTTCGTTTCCCTGAGCAAACGGGCGGCCTCACTGCGCTGCACCGGCTTGCCGTCCAGCGTCAGCGTGATTCTGTCGGAACCATACAGGTGGCCGATGCATGCGAGCGTGGCGGCGTACGGCCAACCATAGGGAACGCTGCCGTAGGCATCAAGAAGGCTCTTGACGGTGGCGACCATGCCTTTGCCTTTGTCACGACTGACCGCGGCGAACACATCATCGGCGGGAACGTCGAGCTTGTCCTGCACTGCGTTCATGCCGTCAAGCATGCCAGGTTGGTGCTGCGAAGCGTTCATGATGATACGGGCGAGATCCGTTTCCTCATATCGTTGCCCGCCAAGTAGGGAGAAGTTCGTGTAATACCGGCCGATAAGCGTTCCAAGACCTTCCGCCATACGGGCCTGCACCTCGGTGGATTTCACTTCCACGGTTCCGCCGTTATAGTCGAACTCGCCATTGGCTGCGGCCTTGACGATGCGGGTACGCAGCTCCGTGTAAAGCCTTTCATTGGCGACGCTCTTGCGGGAGATGATCTGCTGGCGCACTTCTGACTGGCTGTTCTTGTCGGTGCGCATGAGGTATGTGTAGGTTTTCACGTACATGCGCAGATCATCGAACAGTGTCCTGTCGGACATATCCAACAGCAAAGTGATGGTGTCGCGCATGCCCATGCCCATGCGAATGGCGTCCGCACGGTCCTGCGCATTGGTCGAAGTGACCACGTTCAGCCAGATGAGCTGCTGCGCGGACTGTTGCACCCCATCGATGCGCAAACCATAGCGGAACTGGGCACGCTGCTCGCCGTATGCCACGGTCATCTTGCCGAGCACGTCACTGACCAAGATCTTCTTCAGCTCGTCGATTTCCTTGCTGGAGTCGATGTCCGTGCTTTTGATCTCCTGCTCGATATCCTGCTCTTCGTTGGTCAGGTAATTGTAGGTATCTCCCACACGCTGCACATACGTGTCTTTTTCCAACTCTCCCAGAACATACTTGATGTTCCGTTCCAGTTCCATCACGTCCATGTCAAACTGGTCGGTCAGCAGAATGCGCAGGTTATGCGGTGTGGTGGGGAATCCGTCGACATGCTTGACCAGCAGCAGCACCTTCAGCAGGCGCACGCCCAGCTCCTTTGTATCGGAGCCGAGTCTCTTTTCGGCTTGGTTAATGCGGAAGTTCGAGGTTGATTGGATGGCGTCGGCAATACCGTCATATAGTTTGTCGAACGGCATCAGGGCCCCGACCATCTCATTCTGGCTGGACCGCAGCGTGCTGCTGATGGTGGAAAGCATGGACCGTTCACCCACAGATGCGTGGCGTCCGGAGAACATGTTGTACCGGCTCATTTCCCGCAGCACGTTCTGGAACAGCTCGAACTCATAGTTCACAAACGGGTACGATGCGATGAAATCGTCCTTGCTGTACGCCTTGTTATTACTGAATTTCGAAGTCTCACGAGTGAATTCGAACATGGTGCGCAGGTTCGCGTTCTGCTCATCCCACAGCTCGTTCATCACCGAATCATATTCCGGTTTCTTGGTCAGCAAGCGCTTCTGAATGACCTCCACCACGTCGGCGCTGTTGAGCTTCAGCTTGATAGAGAACCTGCCCTGGATCTTCGAAAAATCATAGCTTTGTTGCTTGGTCCGATCGCCAACAATGGTATCCATGTCTTCCTGGGAAGTGACCACCACCCATGCACGCCCGTTGGTCTTGACGGCAAGATCCTCGGCGATGGATTGCAGTGACAGCATGAGTTCTCTGTTCTCACCGATGAACTGGCCTACCTCATCCACGAGGAACAGGATGCGGCGGTTCGGTTCCTGACGGGACAAGCCACACGTTCAACGTCGTCTGCGAAGTCGCCGACCGTCATCGTGTACGTATCCTCGTACCGTTGGATGATGCTGTCTTGCTCCGGTTTGCCTGTCACCGCGGCATAGGCTTCGCAGATCTCATCAGTCCCATAGCACGGCCTCACCACGGCCTTCGCTCCATGGTTTGCCAAGCCACCTGCTCGAACTCTTGTTTGAAATCCTTGAAATAACCATTGCTCGCCAAATCGCGTTCGAATTTCGCAACGTATGGATTCGTTGCCGTAGAAACCACGCGCCTCATCGAATACGCGAACAAAAGCGTACAGCAGCATGTCGGAGGCATTGGATTTATCCGCCTTCTGATCGATGTTGAATAGAATCGACGTGGCTGGTATCGTCAAAGCCTTTTCAAGCTGACCTGCAAGCATCTGGTCATCCTGTGCTTCGGCCTTGCCCATGAAGGCATGAACAATCTGTTCGCGACTCATGGTCGGCTTATTGCCCTTGTCAACGAGTTCAGCCGGGACCTCGCCCAGAATATGCGACAGCATCTTCAACAGGTGCGATTTACCGGAACCGAAGAAACCGGAAATCCATGCACCATTCTGTTCGTGGTTCGACGGGTCGTTGTATGCGTCAAGGAATTTGGCCAGATTGCGACAAATCTCCTCCGTCAGCACATACTCGTTGACCTCATCGTTAAGATTTTTCTCATCATTGGCCTTGATCACACCATTGATGTTGCGGTCAATGTCCTTGCTGAACAGCTCCTTGAAACTGATGCCGTTTCCCCCGTTCATTTGTGTCCCTTCTTCTTTGAACGAATACTTGCAAATCCTGCCTCTTGCCATGTTGCAGCTGACAGGACATTCCTTTAAACCGCTATGCTTCCAGCTGCACGCTCATCTCACGCAGATTTTGCGCACGATAGTAATTGTCTCCCGGCAAACAGTTGAACAGCGACATGACCGATCCTGAAGTAGCGCTTCTTGTGAACGTACCCGGATAAAACAGTACCAGCGGGCGATCATCGATACGCCCTTGCAACGCGTTGAGCAGTGTATGCGCACGAATATACGGGTAAACCTTGCCGATTCCCGTAATAAACACGATATCGGCCCCGCCTTCGCTCTTGGCCTGCTCGTAATGATCACGAATGGTATCGGGCAGATGATTCGCATCGGCACCCAGTATATTGTCGAGCAATCTCAAGAAGTTATCCGTGTGAACATCCGATGAAACCTTTTTGTGGCGTTTTTCCTCCCTTTTGAATATGCGATCCAAAATGCCACGCTTCTCAAGAATCTCCAAAGCAATGTCGTACAAATCCAACGTAAGCACTTGCGGAGCGTAATCGCCATCATCTTTCGGCGTCATCGTCTGCAGACGATTCGCCAACTGCTTGATATGCTCGGCGACTTCAAGCTCCTGAATGGGCGGGTAGTCATAAATGTAATACGGCTGTTCTCCCGCCAGCCCGCTGTTGGTCCGGAATGAACGGGACTCCATGATCTCATATAAATGAGCGAAATCAGCATCAATGTCACGACGCTCATCCACAAATCCAATACCGGCGATGGAATCAGCCATGCTATCCTCCGTTCTGCTCATAACGACGATTCGCGCATCGGAAGATACCCGAACGAATCCGCCCTCTTTCTAAGAATATCCGCCAAAGAAGGACTGGGAAGGAAAGACAGCACCGTGTCGGAATTTTTATCGAACAGATGTGCCTCCCTCATGGCCTTGAACAGATTGGACCGGAGTTTCTTCGCCGTGCCCTCGCTTATGTTTTCCAGCTCAGGATGCCATGTGGCTTTGTCCGCAATGAACCGACCGTAATCCTCAAAGTCCAGATGCGTATTGCCGGTAAGATAATGCTTTTTAAGTACTTCGCCGGCGAATTCCCCGACGATTGCGTAATAACGGCACATCGCGATCCACATAAGTGCCTCGCGGTCGGATGTGGAGGAATCCGGGCCTGCCAAATATGCAAGCTCTCCAACCGTGAGCGCACTGAGCCGCCTAGTAGTTTCCGCCACAACGCGCCTGTTCGCGGAATCCGTGCGAATCGCAAGAACGTTTTCCTCGATGGCCTGTTGGCGAATCGCGGCAATGGACTTGCCCACCTCGGTTTGGGAAGAACACTCAGCGTCGCCGCCTACATGATTCAGATGATTCAGATACATTTCCGCAAGCGCCCGGCCTTGCGAGGCAAGAAGTCCGCCGACAGTGAAGGAAAGCCGGTACCGCTCCCCCCGTGTCGCTTCCGCACCGTATGAGCCCGCCATGCGATTCTCCCTCTGCTAAGACATCAACGTTAAGACACAAGAATATTTCAGAATATTCCTAGGCGTGGAAGTATCGGCGTATCAACCCTAGTGCGGAACCGTTTCGGTACATCTCGCGGAACCTCTTATGATATGCAATCTCCGTTGCTCGGATAACAGGCAATATAGATGATGCACAAACTCAATAATCAGAATAACGGAATGAATTGAAGTCAAAGCAGACATATTGTGTTCAGCAAAGTTCGTAAGACAAGAAGCGACTGCACTGTCGGCATGTACGAAAAGAAGCACAATCTTCCAACCGGCACCATTCGGAATAAGGACGGACGAAAGGCTCATAAGGGCAAGACGCTTGCGACGCTCCGTAAAGAAAATGGACGAGGCGCCACGACCTATCGATCTATTGGCGTCGCGCCGTCATCCTTGTCGTCCTTCTCCGGGAAATACACCCACACCGCGCCCTCTGGCAGCCCGTCATTGTCTTCCGGAATCTCGATTGGACCCCACTCATAGACATCGGTACCACGGAATTTCCCGTTGAACTTGCATTTTTTAAGTGTAAAAGCCATTCCTCGAATGTCAAGAAATTTTGCTCTACATCGGAATACGGCTCCGAAGAAGTGGGCGAAACTTTTGAAGGCGGCCCCGCAGAAATTCGCAAAGTCATCGAAGACGGCTCTATCGAAGTTCGCATGGCTTTTGAAGGCGGCTCCACTGAAATTCGCATAGCCTTTGAACGTAGCCTCGCGAAAGTCAACGATATTGAAGTTAGCTTTGCAGAAGTTCACGTAGCCTTTGAAAACAGATCCGCAAAGGTTCGTGTAGCATTCGAAGGTACTTTCCATGAAGTTCACGCCCTCGTGAAAAGCAACTCCATGGAGGTCGAACGCGCAGTCGCACCACAGCTGGTCATCACGTACGATTTGCTGCACGCGGATTTCTCTGTTGTCGTCTTTTCGTCCTTTGAGAAGATGGTTGCGCATGACGGCAATGATGGTGGATTCCACGGCCTTGTCGGCGTCGCCAGACCTGGGCTGGTCCGTCGCCGACTTGCCGTCTGCTCCGAGGGGATACGTCTCACGGTCGGAACGCAGGTAGCCGCACAGGATGTCCACCACGCGCTGACGGTACCCGCCACCATAGGTGTCCGCGACGTCCGTCAGCGCGTAGACACCTGCGATGCGTGTGGAGGCCCTGTCAGAACCCAATTGATCGACAGCGTCCTGCATCTTCGTGTTGACGAGGCGATCCTCCTCTCGGCGCTCCTCTCGTTTCGCGCGCTCCTCATCCCGTCCAGCTTGCTGCCGTTCCTGGTACTTAATCACCAAATAGGCCACCGCGCCCACGCCGCCGACGATCGTCAGAGAAGTTGCAGCGATGCTCGCCACGTATTTCCCTGGCTCCGATGTCAGCTGCCACAGACAGCACATGACGGCTGCGAACGCGAGGATAGCGAGAACGACCCATGCGACGATTTTGCCGAGCAACGGCCATCCACCTATCGACTCCTTCCATCTCTGTAGCAACGTCTTCTTCTGAGGTGGCTGCATCGTTTCTCCCTACGTTCTATCTTCCATGTTCGTTATCATAGACCTTCTTCTTCCATCATCATCGGCCAAGAAGCCGATAAACAAAAGGCCTTTCGCTGTTTGGTGGGTGAAGGCTGGTTAGCAGTGAGGACATTCGGGGAGTTTGGCGGTATGGATACCACTTCGCTGTTAACCGCCGCCTTACAGTTGCCCGACCTGTGGAGGGTGCCAGGCGTGGAGTTCCGCGACGGGGCGGACGTCAAGCGCAAGCTGCGCATCACGATCGGCTTCGCGCCCGACTCACGTTTCCATTGCCCCGAGACGGGATACAGCGAGGCGTCGTGCCCGGTGCATGGCGCGCGGGGCAGGTGTTGGCGGCATCTGAACTTCTTCCAGCACAAAGCGTTCATCCACGCGGACGTGCCGCGCGTGTCACATGCCCGAGGCATGACATCAGAGCGGTGACGGTGCCGTGAGCACGTCTAGGAAGCAGGTTCATGCTCCTGTTCGAGGCGATGGTCGTCGAACTGGCGAAAAGCCAGCCGGTCCGGACGTTGTGGCGCAGGTCGGCGAGCACGACACCCGCCTGTGGCGGCTCGTCAGACATTACGTGGACGAGGCACGCCCGTACGGGGACTACACGGGCGTGCAGGCGATAGGCATCGACGGGACCGCCGCAAAGGCCGCAACTGCATCACTGTGGTCGCCGACCAGGCGGAGCGCAACATGGTCCGCGTGGTGCCGGGCAAGGACGCGCATACCGTCGAACGGTTCGTGCAGGATTTCATTGACCGCAACGGCGACCCAAACCGGGTGGGTCTGGTGACGTGCAACATAAGCCTGGAATTCGCCAGAGGCATCTGCGAACACTTGCCCAACGCCGCGAAGGTCATCGACAAGTTCCACACATCGTCAAGCACGCCAACGAGGCCGTCGACAGGGGTCGCAGGGCCGAGGGCGGGCACAACACGAAATACCTGTGTCTGCGCAACAAACAAACCCACCCGAACCCCAATTGGAGATCAAGCGCAGCCTGCGGAGGCGTCGGCCCAGGACCGCTAGGGCCTGCCGGATGTGTGAGCCCTGCAGGACATCTGCGCCGACAGCGCCGACCGGATCGGGACCGAAACGGGGGCCAAAGCATTGCGCTCGCGGATGATGCGCTCCCGTCTGGATCCCATGAAGGCCTTGGCCCGACAGCCACGCCGTCACTGGGACGACGTTCTCGCCTACTTCGGTCATCGGTGCGCCAACGTAATCCTCGAGGGCCTGAACAGCATCATCCAGAACGTAAAAATCCACGCAAGGGGCTTCAGGAACATGAACTGCTTCAACGCGATGATTTGCCTGCGGCAAATTCGATCTACGAACCGTCACTACCTGACCGACTTCACCCACACCAAACAGCGAAAGGCCACAGGGCAGACAGGACCAAATTTCTAGATGATTTTCTTGCATTTTTGAAGGAATACAGAGCCTCGCTTCCTCAACCAATTTTCAGCAAACTCGTAAGTTCACAGGCTGTGAGGAAGATCCAGAAGACGAGGAAGTTTTCAGATGGGAACGATTGAAAAACCGTTCTATCGGCGTATGGCATTTGTTTTCATGCTAGGCTGGTTGGTTAATTGCGGTGGAAGCCTTCGGGCGACACCTAGGAGGAGCCGATGCGTCGGCTCCTCTTTTTAATATCTTCCAGCCCATCAGTTTTTTCAATCGTCTATTTCAATCGCGTGAATCGCGACTTCGCCATCTTCCGAGAACTCGGCTTTTCTGAATTCCAGGCGGAGTTCCATGCCGGTCTCGTCGAACTCACCGTTCAGATTACGCACCAGCGCATCGACCAATCAGCCGCTAGAGCTCTCAGTCATATTCTCCCTACTCCGATAGACGCACCTAGGCTTAACGCCCATGGTATTCGCTCCTTTGACTGTTCGGTGGATGACATGCGGATAATCCGCATTCACCATGAGCCATGTTTTCTTCGCGAGCGCGACGGGCTTTCAATAGATAGGATCTGCTTCCAGGTCAGCAATTCGTCAGAATGCGTCCGCGCGCCTTCACGCACTCTCAGCACTCTCATGCATCTACATCTCAATTACATACTTTGTCGCTCATGCAGCATGTTCAATCGCCAAAGAATGTACAGTCCTTTATATCAGCGCCCATCCAAGGCTACGTTTACGTCCTGAAATACGGTGGACTTCTTTTCTATCTCATTGCTGCTACGAGTAGCAGCAACAGCTTCCAAGTCTCTTAGCAATGCTCAAATCCAGGGTCTCTTCCTTTTGCCAAGCCGCATAGGCATGTATAAATCAACATATCTGCCTTCTCTGAACTACACTGTTCCTAGAAAAGTTTCAGCATTGAAAGGGGTAACCGATGACGCGCAAAGGTGGGTTTTGAAGGGGATCGTCGCATCGGCGGCGACCTATGCCGTCAAAACGGCGGTCGACATTGCGGCCAATCCGGAAAATATGCAGAAGGTGGCGCAGCTTGTCAGCGAGCAACAGGTAGGCAGCAAACTCAAGCAGGCCGCCGCGAACATGCATCTGCCGGCCGCGCTTAGCCCATCCGCAAGAGTTGCCAAGCAACTTGACGCCATTGAGGAGACACTGGAGCAATACGCCGACCAATTTCCTGTAAACGCACCAGTCGAACGATGGAAGAGCACCCTGCAAAGCCTTCATCTTATGGACACCATGAACAGATCCACAACCGGCAGCGAGCATAAGATCCGCTTGGAAAAGCTCCAGGCACAAACCGAAGCTCTGTTCAACGAGATCTTCCAGTCCCTTGACTCGGGCGATGCCCCGATCGAAGACTGACCACTTCCCCACCGCTTTTATACCCGTTCACCGCCACTCCCAAGCGCACCGACGCGTCTGCCGGTCGTATACTGCTACCAAGTGGATTTGAAGGAAATAACCATGATCGACGACGATTCCAACGAACTCATCCCATTCGAAGGCGGAGACGGTGATGCCGATGCCAACACCGGGAACAACAATCCAGACGACACGCAAAGCGTCACCATCATCCAAGACGAACAAGGCATCGTCTTCCTCGGCGACGCCGGTACCATAGATCTCTGGCTCAAGGATGAGGGCTTCGATTCCAAAGCATTCAAAGCCAAAGCCGTGCAGACC
>ENA-OQJR01000313-OQJR01000313.1-human-gut-metagenome-genome-assembly--contig:-NODE-313-length-15386-cov-3.830395_pt1 | contig 15386 bp, 15 predicted proteins | sample MGYA00242614_ERZ504781 | MGnify/ENA primary metagenome ERZ504781 (study PRJEB26092, sample SAMD00036365) | human gut metagenome | host: Homo sapiens | study: EMG produced TPA metagenomics assembly of...
CCTCGGGTTCATGAAACCAAGCGAGAAGATCATCGAACTGCTCGACGCCGCGTGATAACCTCAACAACCGACAACGTGACCATGGAAGGCCGCTCAAACCTCAGGTGTTGCAACCACCACTAGAATCCGCCACACATTTCCCTCCACAATCGAACACTAGTCATTCACGAAATCCATCACTACGAGGCATCGCAATCGAACGGCATGCAATATCAAGCACACACCACAACAACAGGTCGTACAGATATTGCCTTTACATCAGTCCGTTTCGAACATCATGGTCACAGCAGGCTCTGCGCCAACTCTTCAAGAGACATGGCAACTACATGAAACTCGAATACGGCACCGCGCGAAGCAAGCGCCCTCGCCACGTTGAAAGCGAATTCAGCACGAGCGTCCTCGTTAGCGATACTTGCCGCCGTGGCGACGAAGACCAGCCATCTCCGCCCGACCAGCACACCCCTTTTCTCTTGGTCACGGCGCCATTGAGTCTTACTCGTACGATGATGATCGCCATCATATTCAACAGCGACCTTGAACTCCGGCCACGCTAAGTCCAACGTTATGGGAGCTCCAGATGCAAAAGCCGCATCCGGCACCACATAGTTCGCAACCGGCTGTGGAATCCCATGCGCTACCAGAGAGAGTCGTTCTTCTGATTCTTTGGGCGAATCAGCACCAGGTGATATCAGAGGCAATGCTCGAACGCAGGACGGGCGCCCTCTGAATCGGGTAAATTGCTCCACGAACCTCACCAGATCCTGATAGATTGCAGCAGCATCACGATCCTTGGCCAATACTGGCTGTTTGCTCGTAGCAGCGATGACGGCATCCCCGAGCACAATCAGGGACTCAAAAGAAACATACGGGGCAAGTTGGGCCCATACGTGAAACAGGTCCAGCGCAAACACGTGTTGGTTCATTTCCACATTGGCGGCTTTAGCCGCATGTTTCCAAATATGCGTTTGCAGTGGTGCATGGCGTGTACGAAACCGCTTGCTCTTAACGCTGGATACAGTGTGCAGCTTGGCCGAGTCGAGGTCGCAATCGGCGGGAATCGGTACGGATTGCAGAGCGAGGGAAGTGGTCATGCCGAAAAGCAGCTTCTTGCCCGCCCGTTTCGCTTCCTCAGTGCAGCGTGCGACCATGTCGCGTCTGCGCTGGGCGAGGCTTTCGCTCATGGTCGGTGTCGCTGCAGAATCATGTGCACCACTGTTCGGCGATGACGAGTCGCGAGAAGTCGGGTATTTCGAGTCAGTAGAAAATGACCCCGCAAATTCAGGCGGAACAAAAACCGCCTCCGATTCTTCCGGAGGCTGATCGTATATAGAGCCTGGCAGAGCTCCATAGTTGGTGATGCCGTCGGTCATCCTGTTCATGACACCACCATATGGGTAGTGGGTGCGGAAACGGAAGCCGATCCGAGGTATGTGGTCCTAGCTTCACTTACGCACATTCATTGTGGATAACCATGTGGACACCTCACTTATACACATAGTCACCCACCTCTTCAACCCCGATTTGACACACTACTGTATCTGATATGATTACAGTATCATAACTGTACACATCATAGTTACAGTATCGACTCGGTAAGGAGGTCGTTTCATGAACGGCGACCATTCACTGGCAGTGCACGCATTGGTCTACCTTGACCATCGCGCCACACACCTGCCCAGTCAGATCCTGGCCGAGAACATATGTACCAATGCGGCGCGCGTGCGCAAAGTAATGCGACCGCTCGCCTCAGCCGGACTCATCGCCACTAAAGAGGGTGCTGAAGGCGGGTACGCTCTGGCCCGGCCCGCCGCCGAAATCACTTTGCGCGCGGTAGCGGAAGCCACCGGCACCACTTTTGTGAAAGTGAACTGGACACCGGGCGACGTACACGAGGACTGTCTGGTGTCATCTTCAATGGGCGCAGTGATGAACGACATCTATGCCGGGCTCAACCGCACTTGCCTCGAACAACTCGAACACACCACCATCCACGACATCACCGAACAGATATTCAGCGAGCGCAAAGGCTAATAATCCCGCGCGTTTCCCCTAGCCAGCATCAGTCGATAACGCTTCGGCAGTCAAAGAAGAAAACAGACGCCGCACGGCACACAACACATCAGCACAACGCACTCTTATCACTCGAATACGTAAGGAAGTAACCATGTCCATCAGCACACCCAATGCCATCAGCACACCCAGCACCTCCCCCACTATCACCACCGACGCCCTGATCATTGGATTCGGCAAGGGCGGCAAAACCTTGGCTGCCAAGCTCAGTGCAGCCGGCCGCAAGGTCGTCGTCGCCGAGGCAAGCGCCGACATGTACGGCGGCACCTGCATCAATATCGGATGCTTGCCGTCCAAGTCACTGATTTTGTCCGCCGAACAGGCGCGGCGGGATGGCGCGAACAGTACTCCCGAAACCCGCGAAGCAGCGTTCGAGGCTGCTATCAAGGAGAAGCGCCGCGTCACTTCGATGCTGCGCGACAAGAACTATCACAAGCTCGCCGACCAAGACAACATCACCGTAATCACCGGCCGCGCTCACTTCACCGGCCCTCATAGCGTGGAAATCGCCACCGCTGAGGGCCCGGTCGCCGTGACCGCCAGCAAGATCTTCATCAATACCGGTGCCACGCCGCGCATTCCGGATATTCCCGGTATCCACACTACGCCCGGCGTCTACACCAGCACTGGACTGATGGATCTCGACGATATGCCGCAGCGACTGGTGATTATCGGTTCAGGATTCATTGGACTTGAGTTTGCCTCGATGTTTGCCGATTTCGGCACGGCGGTTACCGTGCTGCAGCACAATGCCGAGTTCCTGCCGCGCGAGGATGCGGATGTGGCGGCCGCGATTCGCGCACAGTTGGAAGCGCAGGGCGTCAAGTTCCTGTTCAACGCGGATACCAAGGCCATCGCGCCTGCTGCTGACGGCGGCGTCAGGTTGTCCGTTGCGGTGAAGGGTATGACTCGCGGCGCATCGCAAGCTTGCGATTCCACCCCCGCCGGCACCGGGAACGCTCATACCGATATCACCGGTGCCACCGACACTACAACAACCACCAGCTCCACTAGCAACCCGACCGATCACGCCACGATGTCACACGTTCAAACGAAACCATCAGACGATGGCGAGCCGCGGTTCGCCGAGCCGGCTGAAGCCCGATTCTGCCTGACCACCGACGCGGTACTGGTGGCCACCGGACGTACGCCGAACGTCGAGGGACTGCATCTTGAGGCAGCTGGCGTGGAGCTCACCGAACGCGGTGCCGTGAAAGTCGACGAGCTTCTGCGCACCACAGCAGCCGACATTTGGGCTCTGGGCGATGTGAACGGCGGCCCGCAGCACACGTACATTTCGCTGGATGACTATCGCGTGGTGTGGTCGCAGCTCAATGGTTCCGACCGTCCGTACACGGTGAAGGACCGCAAGCATGTGCCGTCAAGCACATTCCTCGCCACGCCTTACTCGCGCGTGGGATTGAATGAGCGCGAGGCGAAGGCGGCTGGATTGGATTATGTGGTCAAGCGATTGCCGGTGGCCGCTGTGCCGAAGGCCCAGGTAATGCGGCGACCGGATGGTCTGATGAAGGCGATTGTGGAACGCAATACTGGCCGCATTCTGGGTGCGATGCTGCTTTCCGTCGAGTCGCACGAGGTGATCAATATCGTCAAGTTGGCGATGGATCTTGACGCGCCGGCCAGCACGTTGCGCGATATGGTGTTCACGCATCCGACGATTGCCGAGGCACTGAACGACTTGTTCGCGTAGTTTGTTCGCATAGCACGCCCGCGCAGCATGACCCGCGTAGCGCAGACCCGCAACAGACTCCCCTAATGCGCGCGAAGGTCCTCATCGACGTAAACCGATGAGGACCTTCGCGCTGTCGTCATGATCCGGACGTGACAGCAATCACGTCCGAACCAGCCGTTACTTCAAGCCGAGCTTACGGTCCAGAATGTCGGAGGCATCCAATCCTAAGCGGCGTCGGATGAACCAGCCAAGACCGAGCGGCAGGCCGGGAGCCAAGGCCATGCCGCCTGGACCGAGTGCCACGGTTTTGGAGTTGCCTGCGATAAGCATGGTGCCCTTGGATGCGGCCGTGGAGGTCGAACCATCGCTGTCCGCCTCTGGTTTGAGGATTTCGATGTTGCCGTCACTGGTTTTGTACAGTCCCTTATTCTCATTCCAGATACCGGATGCGCCATTGTTGCCGGCCTCACCCACAGAGAGGAAATGTCTTGTTTTTCTTGTGAGCGCTCACCTATTCACGCGCGATGGCATGTTTTTCAAGCAAAGTCAATAGGTGTGATGTTATCCACACCCTCCACTACGTTGTTTTGCCTCGCGCTGGGCAGCCCCACTTCAGCAAGAGATTGCACAGCTTGCGTTAGGGTGGAGAACATGACTATCACAGTATCCACAGACGGTTCCGCATTAGGGAATCCAAACGGGCCAATGGGCTGGGCCTGGGCCGATCATGAGCAGAACGCCGGCGGCAAGCCTGGCCATAAGCACGACGACCACGGCTACGACGCCGGCGGCGCGACCAACGGCACCAACCAGATTGGCGAACTGTGCGCAGTGTTGGAAGCTTTGCGAGCGCATCCGGGCCCTGAGCCATTGCTCATCGAATCGGATTCGCAGTACGCCATCAATTGCTCGACCAAGTGGGTCAAAGGCTGGAAGAAGAATGGCTGGAAAAATTCACAGAAAAAACCCGTGAAGAACAAAGAGCTTATTCAGGCGATCGACCGTGAAATCTCGCAACGCCCTGGCCCGGTGGATTTCCGATGGGTCAAAGGTCACGCCGGCAACGAAGGCAATGAGCTGGTCGATGAACTGGCACGCACCTATGCGGGCGATTGCCGTTCGGGTGCGCGCGACGGCTATCTACCGATTGAAGGCTGGCAGTCGCTGCTGGGCTCCGAATACGCACATGGCACCGATGTGCCTCCAGACGTGCAATTGGTATTGGACGGCAAAGCGGATGCGGCAAGTTTGCGCAAGCCGGCTGCGGCGACGGATCAGACGGATGCCGCAAGGCCGGAGACCAAGTCTTCGTCACCCTTAGCGGCACAATCAACGCAACCTGTACAATCAACGCAACCTGTACCCCCCGCAAAGCCCAGCGGGCTGACGGTATCCGGTACGCTGACCTTCTCCCCCGCGCCGAAAACGAGCCCGTATTTCAACGGGCAGCCGATGCCGATCAAAGGCAGCATCGAAATCGAAGGCTATGTGGACGGCGACGGCAACCTGACCATCACCAACGCACCATTCGTACGACACTGACACCCAAACACACGAATATGTACCGCAATCGGACACGATGACACAAAATCGCTCATTCGCGTTAGGATAGGAGATAAGGCTTCACGCCGTTGATCCGTGCGGCGGAGGCAAGGATGGCAAAGGAGAAACCATGGATAAGGCACAGCAGGATGCGCTGAAGAAGGCGGCCGGCATCGAAGCCGCCAAGCTCGTTGAAAACGGCATGATCGCAGGCCTCGGCACTGGTTCGACCGTGAAGTTCCTGGTGGACGAGCTCGGCCGCCGTCATCAGGAGGAAGGTCTTGAGTTCACTGGCGTGACCACGTCTCGCCGCACGCAGGCCCAGGCCGAGAGCTACGGCATCAAGATCGTGGACATCGACGACGTGGACCACATCGACGTGACCATTGACGGCGCCGACGAAGTCGACAAGAACTTCAACGGCATCAAGGGCGCGGCGCTGCTCTGCTGTGGGAGAAGATCGTGGCCACCAACTCCAACAAGATCGTGTGGATCGTGGACGAGTCCAAGGTTGTGGACACCATCGGCAAGTTCCCGCTGCCGGTCGAGGTCATTCCGTTCGGTGCCGGCCAAGTCATCAAGAAGTTCGAGGCCCGCGGCTACAAGCCGGTGCTTCGTCTTGACGCCGACGGCAAGGAAGTGCGCACCGACGAGAACAACTTCGTGGTGGACCTGCACCTGGAGCGCATCGATCACCCGCAGGAGCTGGCCGAAGACCTCATCAACACGGTCGGCGTGGTCGAGCACGGCCTGTTCCTCAACATGGTCGACAAGGTCATCGTCGGCGATCCGAACGGCCCGCGCGTGATGACCAACGCCAACAAGTGATCGTCTCACATCACTAAGCTTTTCCAAGCCCGCATCTGCACATCGCAGGTGCGGGCTTTACTGTTGCCCGAACAAGGCAAAGAGCCAAGCAAAAGAGAAACCCCGCGACCATAACGATCACGGGATTTCTAATGCCTTGATTGCAGGTAAGACTACTTACGCTGGTGGCGGGTCTTACGCAGCAGTTTGCGGTGCTTCTTCTTGCTCATGCGCTTGCGGCGCTTCTTGATGACAGAACCCATCTGAAGCCTCCATTTCGATTAATCGTAAAAGTTGCAACTCGCACCATAATACACGTGTTGCCAGACAGAGGGAACCAGTATGTTGCCGATAGTCCGCATATGCCCTGAACGCAGTTGGGGCATCCACATCAGCAATGTGGATGCCCCAACGTTCATAAGTTTGTGTCAGCAGCTGACAGCCGATACTAGATGCTACATCGGGAACTTCTGGTAGAAGCGATCGACCGCTTCCTTGGTGCCGGTAGCTTGGAAGACCACGGTATCGTTCTGCCAGATGGCAACGGCGTTCTTGCTGTTGGAGGCATCGGCCTTCACCACGTACGCGCCCGTGACGTTGCCGGAAACCTTGACGTTGCCGGATGCCGACTCATCGCCGGTCTGCGCAGCGACCAACGCATCGTACTGGGTCTTGGCATTGTCCGCCGACGACCACTGCGCGGCGACCAGCGTGACATCCTTGGCGGCATCACCAGTGGAGTAGGTCAGAGTGTACTCCTCGAGCGGCGACGCGGAATTCCACGTCGTGGAGGCATCCGCCTTGGTACGCGCGTAATTCAGCACGCTGCCCGGCATGGCCTTCAACAGCTCACTGGCATCATCCGGCAAAGCTGTGGCGTCGATGGTCGGCTTGGTCGGCTCGGATGATTCGGTTTTCTGCTGGCTGTTTTGGGTGGTAGTGGAGGTGCCATCATTCTTCTGGATGGCCCAACCCGGCCACACAAAGGCCGAAAGCACTGCCAGGATAATCACAACAGCTGCGGCAACCACCACTGCAATCAACTTGCCATGGGATTGCGTGGTCGAGGAGTTCTCACTATTAGTCATGCCCCGATTCTCTCACAGCCGCGTGACGCTAGGCGGCCGTAATTTTAGTCGTTGTGCGCAAGCCGCGTGAAACTCTTGTGAACGGTAAAAATTTACCGTCCGCTGGTGTTTGGGTTAGGGTGAGACCATGGCGAAATCAAGTGTGCAGTATGTATGTTCCGAATGCGGTTGGAACGGGCCGAAGTGGTACGGCCGTTGCCCCGAGTGTGGTCAGTGGGGCACGGTCGAGGAATTTCACGAGGCTCGGCCGGCGGCAGGCTCTCGCACGGCCGCTCCCGGCCGAACATCACGCACGCAGTCGGTTACGGTTGCCAACAACGCCAGATCTGCAGCCCGTCCGATTACCGAAGTGGGCACGGAAAGCGTCGAGCGGCTCGGTACCGGGTTTTCCGAATTCGACCGTGTGCTCGGCGGTGGCGTGGTGCCGGGTTCAGTAACGCTGATAGCGGGCGAACCGGGTATCGGCAAGTCGACATTGCTGTTGCAGACGGCCGGCAATATCGCGCGCGTTGTGGCGGGAGACAGTACGTTCCGAGGGGCAGGTCAGCGGTCTGCCCAACAGTCGGGCCGGGCGCAGGGCAACGCATCGAACACGGTGCCGATGCGGGGCAACGCATCATCAACACACGCCAACACCGTGCTGTACATTTCCGGCGAGGAATCACAGGCGCAGGTTCGTTTGCGCGCTTCCCGCATCAATGCGGTGGAGCCGAACTTGTTACTGGCCTCCACCACCGACCTGTCCACAGTATTGGGGCTGATCGAACAGAACAAGCCGGCCTTGGCCATTGTGGATTCGGCGCAGACCATCGTCTCGCAGGAGGTCGATGGCATTTCCGGCGGTTCGACTCAGGTGCGCGAAGTGGCAAGCGCGCTGATAGATACCGCTAAGACACTTGACATTCCAGTATTTCTGGTTGGTCATGTGACCAAGGATGGTTCGATTGCAGGCCCGCGCACATTGGAGCATCTGGTCGATGTGGTCTGCCAATTCGAAGGCGACAGCGAGACTGCGCTGAGAATGCTGCGAGCGGTGAAGAATCGTTTTGGCCCGACCGATGAAGTCGGCTGTTTCGACATGAGCGGTGAAGGCATCGAAGAGGTCACCGATCCCGCCGGATTGTTCCTGTCTGGAGACGGCCCTGATGCGGCCAACGCGGCACCCGTGGAAGGCACCTGCGTGACGTTCACATTGGATGGGCATCGCAGTCTGCCTATCGAAGTACAGGCTCTGGTCACCACGTCGGTGCTGCCCACACCCCGTCGTGCGGTCAATGGCGTGGACCCCAGCCGTATCGCCATGCTGGTCGCGGTGCTCTACCGTCACAGCAAGCTCAACCTGCTGTCCAACGACCTGTATATCTCCACTATTGCCGGGGGCCAGGCCAAGGAGCCCGGTTCCGACTTGGCGATAGTGGCGGCACTGGCGAGCGCCGCCACGTCAAAACCCATTGCGCGAGCCACGTGCGCCATTGGTGAGATTTCCCTGACCGGTCAGGTGCGCCCGGTACCGCGTATGGAATATCGCCTTCGCGAGGCCGCACGCCTCGGCTTCACCACGGCGGTCATTCCGCCACTGCGCAAGCCGGTGCATGTCGAGGGACTTCAGCTGGTGGAGTCCAACACATTGTCCGACGCATTAGACGCCTTGGGAGTGCGGAAATAGCCCTGAGATATGCCTCAGGCGGTAAGACACTTGGTCTCTTCGACGTTGCGCTTGAGTTCGTCAACGAGTTGGTCGGGACCATCAAACTTGACCTGCGGGCGCAGGAAACCGACGAATTCAACGCGAACCTTATGGCCGTACAGATCAATCCACTCATCGGTGATGCAGTAGGCCTCCACTACGCGTTCGTTGAGTCCTGTTTTCTCGCTGAAGGTGGGTTTGGTGCCAATGGAGATGGCGGCAGGCCAGCGGTTCTCACCATCTACCAGCCAACCGGCATAGACGCCGTCGACCGGAATGTAGCCTGCAATGTCGGAGCCAAGATTGGCGGTGGGGAATCCGATGGTGCGGCCGCGCTCCTCACCGTGTACCACTTCGCCTTCGATGGCGTGCGGAGCACCCAGAATGGCGTTGGCATCCTGGATTCGGCCATGAGCCAGCAGGTAGCGCACATTGGTGGAGCTCCAGGCGCGCATTGCCTTGGCCTGGTTCTTCTTGCTCCATGCGCGGCGCTCGGCCTTGGTGGCATTGGCCAGTGGGTCGACGGGCTCTCCCCATTCGCTCGGGGCTTCCGGCTTGAAATCGCGCGGAATGCGCACTTCACCCGGGCCACGGTCATCGACCACATCAAGTTCGAATACACCGGTGGCGGCGGCAAGATTGGCGATATGCTTCACATCACCTTCTCGCCCCTTGCCCATGGCGGCATCCTGCCCGAGGACCAGCGTACGCATGCCCAGCTTGCCGGTGAGTCTGCCAAGGAAGAAAATGTATGACATGGCTGCGAAGGCCAGCGTGTAGTGCACCACCAACACATGGTCCACGCCGAACTGTTCCATGCGGTGCAGTCGATCATCCACACTGGTCAAGGCTTCGGCATCCACGTTCTGCACCGCGGGTTCCTCGCCATGGTGCGAGGCGGCCCAGCCGTGCACGAATGCGGGGCGCGGGTCAAACAGAATCACCACGGAAAAAGCATCATGCTGGTGCGCGAGTTCCACCACACGCTTGATCACCGCCTGATGTCCCAAGTGCATGCCATCAAATGCGCCCAATGTCACCACGGCCTTCTTGTCGTTACTGAACGAGGGCCATTCAATCGAACCTTCGGCGTCAGGGGTCAGGTGCGTGATATCCATCAGTGTGCTGTTCCTTTTATCCGTGCGATGTTATTCATGCAATATAGACGTTGTTGTGCGCGGCCTGTATCAAGCTGCACTTTTCACCGCGTCTACTTTACGCGAGGGGGAATACGGTGACCGGCTTGGCCTGATGAGCGTTGGCACGCTCGATAATCGCCGCCACATCATGCGTTTGCGGCACAATGGCGGCAGTGGGCTCGCTGATTGTACGCTCGATACGGCGGCCGAAGCGTAATTCGCTGGCTTCCTCAGGTGTGATGTCAAGCGCCGGCATCGCACCTCGAGCGGCCTGTTCCATGGTAAGGGCATGGTCAAGCAGCCAGTTGCGGCGCTCGTCACCGGCAAGACCTTCAGGAGTGTCCAATACGCACTTGTTGCGCGTGACGGTTTGCCCTTCCCGATTAGTGAACGTCTTCTGATCGGTATGTGCGGTGACGGTATGGGTTCGCGTGTCAAGCATCGCCTCAGAGGCGATAAGTCCGCTGGCATCGTCCGGCAACGCGAATCGGCCGACTCGCGTACGACGCAAACGGGTCAGGTATCCGCCGACGCCAAGTTCGTTGCCGAGGTCGCGGGCGAGCGCGCGGATATAGGTGCCCGATGAACAGCTGATCCGCACGTCAACATCAAGTGCGGGAATCGCTCCCGTGTTCGCGTCTTCCCGCAATGGTTCAGCGGTCTGCTCCCCTGCTACGAATCCGCTGCGGATATCCAGCACGGTGAATTCGCTGATGGTGACCGGGCGGGGTTTGAGTTCCACATCCTTGCCTTCGCGAGCCAAGTCGTAGGCACGCTGGCCGTTGATTTTGATGGCGGAGAACGTATTGGGGACTTGTTCGATATCGCCGGTGAAATTGGTGGCGATGGTGCGTGTGAGCAGGTCTTGCCATGAGGCAGTTGGTAACGCCGTTGGTTCGCCGCTCTGGCCACCCTCAGTCAGCTGCGCTGATAGCGTTTGCCAGCGGGAGCGGGCTTCATCATCGACAAGCACCTCGCCTTCGGCATCGTCGGTAGTGGTGCGCAGGCCGAGGCGTATGGTGGCCTCGTAGGTTTTGTCATGCGCCACGATGACGTTGAGCAGTCGTGTGGCGTGGCCGAAGGCGATGACCAGCGTGCCAGTGGCCATGGGGTCAAGGGTGCCGGCGTGACCGACCTTCTTGATGTGCAACGCGCCGCGCACGGCGGCGACGGCGTCGAAACTGGTCACGCCTTGCGGCTTGTCGATGATGAGCAGACCGCTGGGGGTTGTATGAAGCACACTACTCCTCGTCAGAGTCGTCTTCGAAGTCGTCGCTGGGCTCGTCGTCATGCTTGTACGGATCGGCGTCGCCGGCGTACTGGGCGGTGGCGCGAGCACGGGCGAGTTCTTCATCACGCTTCTTGGCCACGGCGAGAATGTCTTCAATCTCGTGAGCCTCGCCGGGCACTTCATCGAACACGAATTGGAGCTGCGGAGTCAGGCGCAGGCCAGCCTTGTGGCCCACCAGAGAACGCAGGTGACCCTTGGCCTGATCGAGCGCCTGCTGGGCGCGCTTGCGTTCGCCTTCCTCGTGGCCTTCGTGGCCGAGCTGGGTCCAGTAGACCTTGGCGATCTGCAGATCGTTGGTCACACGAACTTCGGTGACGGTGATGCTGGCGAGTCGCTTGTCATGCAGTTCGCGCTCAATGGAGGAGGCGACGACACGCTGAATCAAGGCCGCAATACGTGCGGCGCGCGGGTTGGTTCCTGCCATAGGAATTTCCTTTTCTAGACTTGAGCCCCCTCTGACGAGGGGCTGCCGAACGCAGTGAGGCTGGGGGAGAGAAAATCATGGAACTACCATGTCTCTCCCCCAGTCAGCCTGCGGCTGACAGCCCACTCGTCAGAGAGGGCTTAACAATGACTACTTGCGCTCGACTTCCTGCATCTCGAAGGTCTCGATGATGTCGCCGAGTTCAATGTCGTTGAAGGTGCCGAGGTTGATACCAGCCTCGTAGCCTTCCTTGACGGACTGAACGTCGTCCTTGAAGCGACGCAGCGAGGAGATCTCGAGGTCGTTGACCGTGGCCACGCCGTTGCGCAGGATACGGCACTTCGTACCACGCTTGACCTCGCCGTCCTGCACCATGACGCCGGCGATGTTGCCGAACTTGGAGGAGCGGAAGATCTCGCGGATCTCGGAGTGGGAGGTGACGACCTCTTCGTATTCCGGCTTGAGCATGCCCTTGAGGGATGCCTCGATGTCTTCGATCGCACGGTAGATGACCGAGTAGTACTTGATCTCCACGCCCTCGCGCTCGGCGAGGTCCGCCACCTGACGGTTCGGGCGCACGTTGAAGCCGATGATAACGGCCTTGTCGACCGTGGCCAGGTTGACATCATTCTGGGTGATTGCACCGACGCCGCGGTGGATGACCTGGATGCCGACCTCGTCGGACACCTCGATCTTCATCAAGGATTCCTCGAGCGCCTCGACCGAACCGGACGAATCGCCCTTGATGACAATATTGAGCATGTCGATCTCGGACTCGGCGAACTTCTTCTTGAAGTCCTCGAGGGAGACGACCTTGCGACGCTTGGCCAGCTGGGCGGCACGCTCGGTGGCCTGACGCTTCTCGGCGATCTGGCGAGCGGCACGATCATCGGAGGCGACCAGGAAGAGGTCACCGGCGGTCGGCACGGAGGTCAAGCCCAGCACCTGAACAGGTGTGGACGGACCGGCCGCTTCCATCGGCTGACCGTTCTCGTCGAGCATGGCACGCACGCGGCCGTACGAAGTGCCGGCCACGATGGCATCGCCCACGTGGAGCGTACCCTGCTGAACCAGCACGGTGGCCACGGCACCACGACCCTTGTCAAGTCGGGCTTCGACGGTGGCACCACGGGCGTCCATGTCGGGGTTGGCGCGGAGGTCCAGCTCAGCGTCAGCCGTGAGCAGCACGGCTTCGAGCAGCTTGTCGACGTGCAGGTTCTGCTTGGCGGAGATGTCGACGAACATGGTGTCGCCACCATACTCTTCAGGGACCAAGCCGAACTCGGTGAGCTGGCCGCGGACCTTCTCCGGGTTGGCACCGGGCACATCGATCTTGTTGACGGCCACAACGATCGGCACCTTGGCGGCCTGAGCGTGGTTGATGGCCTCAACGGTCTGGGGCATCACACCATCGTCGGCGGCGACCACGAGGATCGCGACGTCAGTGAGCTCGGCACCACGGGCACGCATGGCGGTGAACGCCTCGTGGCCAGGGGTATCGAGGAAGGTGATCTTGCGCGGTTCGCCTTCAAGGTTCACGGTGACCTGGTAGGCACCGATGCGCTGGGTAATGCCGCCGGCCTCACGTGCGATGACGTTGGTCTTGCGGATGGTATCCAGCAGTCGTGTCTTACCGTGGTCGACGTGGCCCATGACGGTAACGACCGGCGGGCGAGGCTTGAGATCCTCGTCATCCTGCAGTTCTTCCTCGTCAAGGTTGATGTCGAACTGCTGCAGCAGTTCCTTGTCTTCCTCTTCTGCGGAGACGAGCTGGATGTTCCAGCCGATCTCTTCGCCCAGAATCTGGAAGGTCTCCTCATCCAAGGACTGGGTGGCGGTAGCCATCTGACCCAGGTGGAAGAGCACGGTGACCAGCGCGGCCTGGTTGACGTTGATCTTCTCGGCCAGATCGGCGAGGGACGCGCCCTGACGCAGACGGATGGTCTGGCCGTTGCCGTTGGGGATGCGAACGCCGCCGATGGTCGGTGCTTTCAGCTCCTCATACTCATGGCGCTTTGCCAGACGGTTCTTACGGGCCTTTGAAGACTTGCCGCCCTGACGTCCGAATGCGCCTGCGGCACCGCCGCGACCGCCGCGACCGCCGCCACGTGCGGGACCGTTGCTCGGTGCACCGCCGCCCTGGAAGTTATTGCCGCCGCCTTGGCCCCCACGGAAGCCGCCGCGTGCGCCGCCCTGACCGGCACCCTGGGAGCCGCCGCCCTGACCCGGACGGTTGTGGCCCCACTGGCCGGGACGCGGACCGCCCTGACCACCTTGGCCCGGACGACCGCCACGGAAGCCGCGGCCCTGCCCCTGGCCTTGGCCGGGACGGCCCGGACGACCGCCACGACCGTTATCAGCAGTCGGACGAGCCATCGGATGCGGACGCGGAATATCACCCGGCGTCGGGGTGTGCATACCCTGCTTGCGGGAGAACGGGTTGTTGCCCGGGCGCGGGCCCTGAGCGTGCGGGCGCGGAATCGCATTTGAAGCGGCATTGCCGCCATTGGCACCGGCGCCGCCCTGAGCGTGCGGGCGCGGAGCCGAAGCATTGCCGCGGTTGTTCTGATGCTGAACCGGCTGGCCATTGTTCGGACGGCCCTGGTTGTTACGACGATCGTTGTTACGGCGATCGTTCGGGCGACTCTGACGACCGTTCTCACGGCCTTCGCGATTATCGCGACCATTCTCACGGTTGTCGTTCTGACCGTGGCGGCCGGGGGTCGGCATGCCGGGGCGTGCGCCGCCCTGCGGACGCGGTGTCGGTGCACCCGGAGTCGGAGCCTGCTGATGTGCCGAGGCAGGCGATGCCTGACGTGCGGGAGCGGCCGGAGTCGGTGCGGAAGATGAAGCGGAAGCCGGGGCCGAAGGTGCGGCCGGGCGGCGCTGCTGCACGGGCTTGGAATCGCCCTTGGCGTTGTCCTTGGCGAACTCTGCCTTCAGACGCCGGGCTACCGGCGGTTCAATCGTAGAAGAAGCGGACTTGACGAATTCTCCCATGTCCTTAAGCTTCTCAAGCACGGTTTTGCTATCGACATTCAAAACCTTAGCCAGTTCGTATACGCGTGGTTTCGCCACTAATTACTCCTATTCTGTGACCACGCGCGTGCATGGGCGTGGTCAGTTGGTGATGACGGCAAGCCTACCCTGTCTCATCGTGCGACCATGATCGTGTTACCTCGTCTCTGGTGTGGGCGATTTCGCGCACACTGCGCCAGCCCACATACGCCAATCAAGCATACTCATAGCGCTGGATAGCGTAGACGCAGCGAGCCGCGCCATTGCTGACGCGGCTCGTATCAGGAAATAATGCGCCCTGAAGATCATTCGCCTTCGAGCCCGGCGGCCTATTCGGCTTCCGGAGCAGCAACCTCGGCCGCAGCCTGGGCGGCCTTTTCGGCGGCGACTTTCTTGGCATGGGCCTCGGCGGATTCGATGCCGATCTTCCAGCCGGTCAGCTTGGCTGCCAGTCGTGCGTTCTGGCCTTCCTTGCCGATGGCCAGGGACAGCTGGTCATCGTGGATGAAGGCGATGGCGGTCTTGTTCTTCTCGCTGATCACCTGCACGCCGGTGGCCACGAGCCGGGGGACAGCGCGGCTGCCACGAACTTGGCCGGATCGTCGGAGTAGTCGACGATGTCGATCG
>ENA-OQJR01000315-OQJR01000315.1-human-gut-metagenome-genome-assembly--contig:-NODE-315-length-15332-cov-6.964091_pt1 | contig 15332 bp, 14 predicted proteins | sample MGYA00242614_ERZ504781 | MGnify/ENA primary metagenome ERZ504781 (study PRJEB26092, sample SAMD00036365) | human gut metagenome | host: Homo sapiens | study: EMG produced TPA metagenomics assembly of...
TACCAAATCGCCGCTATGGAGCATTGCACCGCTTCGGCAATACAGAAATCTGTTGCGATTGCAAAGGAGAAAGTAAAGGCGGAAATGAGGAAGTATCTCCAACCGTGACCGACACCGCCCGAAAAAGAAATCTGTTTTTTATTTGTGTGGGATTGGCGGCATTACATACTCTCACTTTTTCTTCGTGGGAGTAAATCTATTTTTAAGGAGGTCAACGCCTATGTGCAACGAAAACAAAAACACCGCCCGAAAGGAGGAAAGCCATGCAGAAGTTACAGACAGTCAACGCCGAAACGCTCCTTTATGAACCGCTTGAGAAGCCGTCCTTTGTGGTGGACAGCCTTATCCCCACAGGCTTGTCGCTGTTCTGCGGCTCACAGAAGATAGGAAAGAGCTGGCTCATGCTGAAGCTATGTTTATGCGTGTCGCAGGGACTTCCCTTGTGGGATATGCCGACAATGGAGGGCGACGTGCTTTACCTCTGCCTTGAGGACACGTTCTGCCGTATACAGGACAGGCTGTTCCGATTGACGAACGAAGCGAGCAGGCGGCTTCACTTTGCCGTGGCAAGCTGCAAGCTGTCAGACGGTCTTATCGTGCAGCTTGAAGATTATCTGAAAGATTACCCAAACAGCAGGCTTATTGTCATTGACACTTTGCAGAAAGTCCGTACAGCTTCAAAAGACAATGCCTACGCAAGCGACTATGGGGACATCTCACTAATCAAAGACTTTGCCGACAGGCATTCATTGGCGGTCATTGTCGTACACCACATCCGAAAGCAGAATGACAGCGATGTGTTCAACAAGGTGTCTGGGACGACAGGCTTAACGGGGAGTGCGGACGCTACCTTTGTTCTGGAAAAGGAGAAACGGGCATCCGACACCGCCAAGCTGTATGTGACGGGCAGGGACACGCCCTATCAGGAATACACGCTGCGTTTCCGTGATTGCAGTTGGGAACTTGTGGAGAGAAAAACGCAGGAGCAGCTTGCGAAAGAAACGATACCAGACGTCCTTTTTCGGTTGGTGGATTTTATGAGGGATAAGGAAGAATGGGCAGGCACGGCAACGGAGCTGTTAGCCGCTATGAGGGAAACGGAAACCATACCCACGGTGATTACGAAATGGCTCAATGAATACCGCACCACATTTTTAAATGAGAACCATATCGTTTATCAGTACAGCCGCAAAAAACACGGCAGGCAGATTTCGCTTGCAAAGCGGGCGGGTGACAGCGGTGACGGTGGTGACAGCGATATTGGGATACCCCCTGTTACTGTCATTGACGCTTAAAGCCGTGTAAAGCTGGCGACTCTGCCCTGCGGGTGACAGCGGTGACGGCGGTGACAGTGATTTTAGGATACCCTGCCGCTGTCATCCCTGCGGGAGAACACCCCGTAAACGCAAAGTGCAGGCGTAGGATTTACCCGCCCTTTTCGGCGTGTAAAACCACCCCTGCGGTCAGAAAAATCCTTCCGATTTTTCCGACTGCGTTTACAGGGTGTAACACACTACACTTTGCCCTGCAAAGTCGTGTGCCAGACGTTCCCTCTGGACTCCCTTATGGCAGGTCTTACGCCCTGCTTATCCTACGCTCCACGCTTCGGATAAAAGAATGGCAGCATGACGGTGACGGCTCTTGCGAGGGGGTATTCCAAAAACACCGTCATCATCGACATGACCGTCATGCAGGGAATAAGGGTGACAGTTGAGGCAGTCGGTAGGGGGTATCCCAAAACTGCTGTCACCGCCGTCACCGCTGTCACCCAAAGGGCAGTTTACCCGCCGAAGAAAGGAAGATGATGAATTATGCCCTATGCAATCCTGCGTTTCCAGAAACGCAAAGCGGGCGGCGTTGCGGCTTGCGAACGCCACAACGAGCGTAAAAAAGAAGCCTATAAAAGCAATCCAGATATAGATATGGAACGCTCGAAAGATAACTACCATCTTGTGAATCCGCCGAGGTACACCTACAAGAAAGAGATTAACCGCATGGTAGCCGAAGCAGGGTGCAGGACGAGGAAAGATAGCGTGATGATGGTGGAAACGCTTATCACGGCTTCGCCAGAATTTATGAACAGCCTGCCGCCCAAAGAACAGAAAGCGTATTTTACGATGGCTCTGGATTTCATTTCAGAGCGTGTCGGGGAGAAAAATATCCTCTCCGCAGTCGTCCACATGGACGAGAGAACGCCGCATATGCACCTCTGTTTTGTGCCGATTACACCAGACAATAAGCTGTCTGCCAAAACAATTTTAGGCAATCAAAAGAGCCTGTCCGAATGGCAGACCGCCTACCATGAGCGGATGTCCTCACGGTGGAATCAGCTTGAAAGAGGTCAGTCCTCAATGGAAACGAAGCGGAAACATGTCCCCACATGGCTCTATAAGTTGGGCGGCAGGCTTGATAAACAGTATGAGGAAATTGTGTCTGCACTGTCCGACATCAACGCCTTTAATGCAGGGAAGAAGCGTGACAAGGCTCTGGAACTGATTGCGGCATGGCTCCCAGACGTGGAGAAATTCTCAAAGGAAATCAGTAAGCAGAGTGCCTATATCAATAGCCTAAAGGAGCAAATCGGGCAGGAATCAGACTATGCGGGGCGTATGCGTGATGAAAAGTATGAGCAGGAACTAAAGGTGCAGAAAGCGAACCAGAAGATATTTGAGTTGCAGAGAACCAACGAGCAGATGGGGCGGCTGCTCTCAAAGATACCGCCCGAAGTGTTGGAAGAATTGCAGAAAAACCATAAAAGCAGAGCGAAAGAAAGGTAGATATGTGAATGAAGAAACAGGATTTTAAGGTGTTAAAGACCAAAGACTTGTACCCGTTTCCCGACAATCCGTTTCATGTGGCAGAGGATGAAACGCTGTCAGAATTAGCGGAAAGCATCAAGGAATTTGGCATTGTCACGCCGATAATCACACGCCCGAAAGAGGACGGGAACGGCTATGAAGTGATTGCAGGGCAGCGGCGTGTCCGTGCGTCTGAACTTGCAGGGATAAATACCGTGCCTGCGTTTGTCCTGCCCTTAGACCGTGACCGAGCCATCATCACCCTTGTAGACAGTAATTTACAGCGTGAGAATATCCTGCCATCAGAGCGGGCGTTTGCCTACAAGATGAAATCCGAAGCCATGAAGCGGCAGGGTTTCCGCACAGACTTAACCTCGTCACAAGTTGTGACGAAGTTGCGGACGGACGACAAGGTGGCACAGGGCTTCGGCGTAGGCAGGATGACCGTACAAAGATTTATCCGTTTGACGGAACTGATACCGCCGATTTTGCGGATGGTGGACGAGGGGAAAATCGCCCTCACGCCTGCGGTGGAACTGTCCTTTTTGAAGAAAGACGAGCAGGAAAACCTCTTTGCCACGATGGAGAGCGAAGAAGCAACGCCCTCACTCTCACAGGCACAGCGGATGAAAAGCCTAAGCCAGAGCGGGCGGCTTGACATGGATACGATATTTGCAATTATGACGGAGGAAAAGGGAAACCAGAAAGAAACCTTGAAAATCAACACAAGCAAGCTGAAAAAGTATTTTCCGAAGAACACAACGCCGAAGCAGATGGAGGAAACCATCATTAAACTTTTGGAGCGTGAATTGCAGAGGAAACGGGGCAGGGACAGCCGCTAATCTTCTCTTTTCGGGAGGTAAATGCAGAAAATTGAGGTATGAAGAATGAAAGAAATCCAGTATGAGATTGTAAAGGAAATCGCCGTATTGTCTAAGGGCGACAGCGGCTACACAAAAGAAATCAATCTTATCTCATGGAACGGAAGAGAGCCGAAATATGACATCCGCAGCTTTTCCCCGAACCGTGAGAAGTGCGGAAAGGGTATCACGTTGAACGCTGATGAAGCAGCAGCACTCCTTGAAGCATTACAGAAAGAAGTAAACAGCGGGGATTGATGGTATCTGATTGACAGGGCGGGGCGTTTCCAGACGTTCTCCTGCCCTGTCTGGAAAGGAAGATTTAAGTATGGGCGAGGATAAGAAAGCAGATAAAAAGAGAAAGCGTATCGTGCCGAAAGCACCAGTTCAGATGATAATCAGCCGTGAATATGTCGGCACGCAGACAGTCACAGAAGCGTTTATCCCGATTATTTCCGAGGATATTCGGAAGAAGATTGCCGAGGGCGACACCTTCGACAATGAGGGGCTGTCCGCTTAGAATGTACGCAATGGAACATGAAAACAGATAGGACAGATATGGAGGTTTTACAGTATGGCAGGAATAAGAATGGAGAACAAGATTTATGAAGTCGGCATGTACTGCCGCTTGTCAAAAGACGATGGCACGGATAACGAGAGTGCGAGCATTGCGACACAGAAATCCATCCTCACGGATTATGTGAAAAAGCAGGGATGGCACTTAGCAAAAACGTATGTGGACGACGGTTACTCTGGTACAAATTTCCAAAGACCAAGTTTCCAGAACATGATTAAGGACATTGAAAGCGGTCTGATAAACTGCGTTATCACGAAAGATTTATCTCGTCTGGGGAGGAACTATCTTGATTGCGGACTGTATCTGGAAGTGTTTTTCCCAGAGCATAATGTGAGGTATATAGCGGTCAATGACGGCGTGGACACGCTCAATAAATCCGCTATGGACATCACGCCTTTCCGCAACATCCTAAACGAAATGTATTCCGCCGATGTGTCGGTCAAGATAAAATCGGCGTACCGAGCGAGGTTTCAGCAGGGGAAATTCATGGGGACGACAGCACCATACGGTTACGTCAAAGACCCCGCCGACCACAACCATCTGCTGATAGATGACAAAGTTGCCCATGTGGTAAGGGAAATATTTGACCTTGCGTTAGCGGGCAACGGAATCGCCAAAATCCGCAAGCACATCAACAAACAGCATATCTTACGCCCCGCCGCTTATGCGGCGGAGCAGGGGGCAACAGGCTATGAGAGGTATTTTGAGGAGAATGAGGAGAACCGTTATATTTGGAGCGAGAACAGCGTAAGGGGCATTTTAAGAAGCCCGATATATGCGGGAAACCTTGCAGGCTACAAGCGGATTGCCGCCAACATGAAAAGCAAGAAACGCCCCTCTAAGCTGCCCGAAGAATGGGAAGTGATACCAGACACCCATGAGGGGATAGTCACGCAGGAGGAATTTGATACCGTACAGCAGCTTATTACAAGCCGCAGATTACCAGAAAACAAGGGCGGCTTTGAGAACATCTTTGCAGGCGTTATTAAGTGTGCGGACTGCGGCTATGCGATGCGGGCTATGAGTGCCAACAGGAGGAAACGCCCCGACATCATCGACTGCGTACAATATTCCTGCAATAATTATGGCAGATACGGTAATATCATGTGTACCGCACACAGCATTGAAGCGAGGGACTTGTTCAACGCTGTCCTCACCGACATCAACCGATTTGCGGATATGGCAGTCAATGATGAAAAGGCAGTGAGGGCGATTGAAAAGCGGCTCACGGAAACAGACCAGAGCAAGGCAAAGGCACTGGAAAAGGAGCAAAGAAAACTGAACAAACGCCTTGCAGAACTGGACAGGCTGTTTTCCTCACTCTATGAAGATAAGGTGATGGAGCGTATTACCGAGCGGAATTTTGAGATGATGTCGGGAAAATACCAGAAAGAACAGCTTGAAATTGAAGCAAGGCTGAAAGAGGTAACGGAAACGCTCAGCGACAGCTATGAGAAGACGCAGGGTGTCCGTGATTTCCTCTCCCTAATCCGCAACTATCAAGGCATTAAGGAACTGGACGCAACCATCATAAACGCACTTATAGACAAGATACTTGTTTCGGAACGTGAGAAACTTACAGACGGAATGGTGCGGCAGGAAATCAAGATTTATTATAAATTCATCGGCTTTGTCGGTGAATTACATATCACACCGACAAAGCGGTGGACTGCGTTAAAGCCTAAGAATTGTACGGTGTGCGGTGTTGAATATGTTCCCCGCTCTGGCATATCGAAGTATTGTCCTGCTTGTGCCAAGAAGATACAGAGGGAGAAATCAAACGAGAGCAAACGCAGGAGCAGGGAGCGAAACAGACAGGCATGTATTGAACTGTCCGCAAAAAATGACCGACTGATCTGGAACAGCAGGAAGGACGTATTTTAAGACAGGGAAACCAGAATGACAAAGTAAAGATATTTCGGTATGTGACGGAGAACACTTTTGATGCGTATATGTGGCAGATTCTGGAGAATAAGCAGAAGTTCATCAGTCAGATCATGACCAGTAAATCACCAGTCAGGGCTTGTGAAGATGTGGATGACACGGCATTGTCTTATGCCGAGATTAAGGCTCTTGCTACAGGTAATCCGTACATTAAGGAAAAAATGGATCTGGATGTGCAGGTGAGTAAGCTGAAACTTCTAAAGGCAAACCATACCAGTCAGATTTACCGTCTGGAATCCGATATTGCAAAGAATTTCCCGGTACAGATCAGTGCATTGAAAGAGCGGATTGCCGGGATGCAGATAGATTCCCAGGTAGTAAAAAGCGTGGATTTACAGGATAATGATACGTTTGCCATGACGGTAGGGAATGTCCTTTATGAAGATAAGAAGGAAGCAGGCGAGGCATTGATCGCCGCCTGTGCAGGGTTAAAAACCGTCAGCACCGGCGGAAAGGTCGGGGAATATCATGGGTTTACGTTATCTGCATCCTACAACATGTTCTCCAATGCGTTTGAACTGACGATCAAAGGAAAATGCTCTTATAAGCTGGAGATCGGAAAAGACCCGGTAGGAAATATGCAGCGTATACATAACACCCTTTCTTCCATTGACAGGAAGCTGACGGAAAGTGAGCTGAAATTGGAAACCGTACAACAGCAGCTTGCTACTGCACAGGAAGAGGTAAAGAAACCATTCCCGAAAGAAGCAGAGCTGAATGAAAAGATGGAACGATTATCCGAGTTAAATGCCCTGCTGAACATGGATGAAAAGGGTAATGAGACGATTATGGCAGATGAGGATATTGGCAGAGAAGGAAGTAGCACAGATAGCAGGGGTGCTGTAGAAGAAAAAGAACTTCCGGAAACAGCAGACAGAATCCATAAGCCATCTATTCTGGAACGCTTAAAGCAGGAGAAGGCACAGCAGAATACAGCGGAACAGCCACCTGTACAGAAAACTGTAAAGAAAAAACACGAACAGGAGTTATAAAAGATTTCCCGTCAGAGTTTTCTCTGGCGGGGACATAAAATGGAGGGTTTGTTTATGGCAAATAATATAGAAAAACAGTTAAAAGAAATATCGGAACGGCTGGAACAGGGAGTAAAAGAAATTTTTACTTCAGAGAGATATACAGAATATCTGAATACCATGTCAAAGTTCCATAATTACAGTTTTAATAACACCCTTCTGATCACCATGCAGAAACCGGAGGCTACTCTGGTGGCAGGGTATCAGGCGTGGCAGAAGAAGTTTAACCGCCATGTAAAGAGAGGGGAAAAAGGAATCCAGATTATCGCACCGGCACCCATCCGTGAGAAACAGGAGATTGAAAAGATTGACCCGGTAACAAAAGAGCCGGTGATCGGGGATGACGGTCAGCCGGAAACAGAGATTGTGGAGATGGTCATTCCAAGGTTTCGTGTGACAACGGTATTTGATGTCAGCCAGACAGAGGGAGATCCGATTGCAGAGCTGGAAGTATCGGAACTTACCGGGAGTGTACAGTTTTATGACACATTTATGGAAGCATTGCAGAACATTTCCCCTGTGCCAATCCGCATGATGGAAATAGAAGGGGAAGCAAAAGGCTATTATCATCAGACAGAAAAGTATATTGCAATTCAGGAAGATATGAGTAATCTTCAGACCATGAAAACCGGAGTACACGAAGTAAGCCATGCATTGCTGCATGACCGGGAGGTAATGGATGCGGAAGGAATTTTAAAAGACCGGACAACAAAAGAGGTAGAAGCAGAAAGTATTGCCTATATTGTCTGCAATCACTTTGGTTTGGATACTTCAGAATACTCTTTTACCTATATTGCCAGCTGGTGTGAGAGCAAGGATATGAAAGCACTCCGGGCATCTATGGATACCATCCGGAAAACGTCTGCAGAAGTCATTGAGAATATCGAGACACAGATGCACGAACTGGAAATGGAAAGACCAGTGCGGGATACCTTCCATAAGGAAGATTTGATCCTGCATCTTTCAGGCAGCATGGGTTCCGAGTTTACTTATGACCTGATCGAAAACATGAGCAGGGAACAGTTAGAGCAGAATGTGGGGGAATACGTCCGCCTTCTGGAAAGTGGTGAGATAGAGGAGAATGAGAAACCACTGGAAAGTTTTCTGGAGGAAAAAGGTGCTGCCGTCACACCACTCTATGACAGCAGTGGACACGGAGAGAATTATCCGATTGATTTTTATGATGTGGAATATGATGCTGACACAGGTGTTACTTATTTTTCTGACTTTTCTCCGAAAGAGCAGGCAGAGATGTTGGTGCAAAAAGCAGAGTTTCCAAGAAATATTTTTTCGGAAAATGAAAAGGCATTTGTAAATGAATATGCAGAAACCTTCCCTGGACAGGTGGAAAGACTGAATGACCTGGTATGGGATATGAGGGAATCTTATGATGAAGCCGGTTCAAAGCTGGTGTATGAAGTGATCCAGGCAGCAAGGGCAAACTTCCCAGTGAAAGAACCGGAGATTGCAGAAGAAACAGCCATGCAGTATGCCCACCGTCTGATTGAAACAGCAGAAGCTGCAAATACAGGAAATTTCACAGATTCCCAGAGAAATCTTATTGTGAATTTTGCATATAAGATGGATGACAAAGACGAAGTGCTTGGACTGGTGAACCGTATGATGACCGCAATCCGCAGACCGGGAAGTGAATATACGAGAAGCCTTATGAATGAAACACAGGCACAGATTGACAATTTTCCGGATGGCATGATCGGTTTTACCGAAATGCACGAGGCAGGAATCCAGTTAGACCATATGCTCCCGCTTACGAAAGACCGGGCATATGAACTGTACCGTGGAGGGGCAGAAATTTATATCTTACACGGAAATCCAGAGAATCCACAACGGGCAGAACAGATGCTTGTGGAGACGGAAAGTGAGATCCTTGGATATGACGGTATCTTTGGAATCACAGAAACAGAATGGGAAGTTCAGAAAGAAAGAGAAGTCTCTGCCACAAAACAGGAAGCACTGGAACAACAGAGTGCAGAAAAGATTGATGAGACACTTCTTCTGCATGGAGAAAGCGGAAGGTTTGCCATTTATCAGATGGATAGTGGAGATGAGCATACTTATCAGTTTATGGGAATGGAATCTGCAAAGAGTCTGGGATATACCATTGACGGAAAGGATTACCGGATGGTTTATGCAGCAACGTGGATGCCAACGATCACGTTAGACAATATTTTTGAACGCTTTAACATTGACCGACCGGAAGATTTCCGTGGTCATTCCTTATCGGTAAGTGATGTGATTGTGATAAACAGGGGTGCAGAGATCACAGCCTATTATGTAGATTCTTTTGGATTTCAGGAACTTCCGGAGTTTGTCCAGCAGAGAATGAATATACTGGAACATAATTCCGTCAGGGCATATCCGCCAGTTTATAAAGGAACATTGGAACAGGCAATGGGAGAACGGGATGTGGATGCTTATCTGGATTCCAGAAAGTTAAACCTGGACTGTAAGAAAGCAATCGAGGAAGCCATCCGGGAGAATTTTGACGGGCTGCACTTAAAGCAGGATGCGGCAAAAGAAGTCGTGGAACGCTTCGGGGAAGAACGTATGAATTTTGTTATGGCAAATACCATCCGTGAACTTTCCCATGATGGAAGATTTTCCAGACAGAACAAAGACTGGGCGGAGCATATCGAAGTCCCGGAAAATATCAGCCGGGGCAGAAATCTGAATCTGGATTATGTGATCGAAAGCCACCCGGCAGTTTTAGACGGGTTTATCGACATAGCAAGGGCTGAGATCCGGATGCAGAGGATAGAACAGGCGATAGGAGAAAACGAAGTGACGATTACGGCAGAGACAAGAGGGTATGAAGCAGAAGGACATAACGGGACATGGCATACGGTTGATGAAAAGGAATATGCCGGGGAGAAGTTTTTCTTAATGGAACATGATGAATTTGGCTCCGATGTGGCAGGCATTATCGTAGCAGAAAATGGACAGCTTGTAGCGGAGGATTTATGGAACGGGTTTGATGAAGGAGCGTTAGAAGCTGTATCAGAATATTTGCAGGAAAATGGAACAACACTTTATGACCTGACGGAATTTCCGAAAGATTCTGTTGTAACCCTGCGGAGTGGACAGACACTTACAATCGAAGAAATACAGGCAGTACAGAAAGATACCTGGGAAGAAACGATGGCAGGAAAAAATGAATCTGGAAACGGATGTCCGATTTAATTTCCATGCAGTCAGTGAGGTGAAGCTGCCGGAAGGCATAAAGTTAAAAATGCCAGAGATCCATTACGTTGATAATTTTTATGTGATGGAAGATGTAAATGCAGAGGGTGTAGTAAAAGTAAAACGGTATGAATCACTGGATGAAGCGATGCAGGAATATTTACGCCTGCCAAATCATCATAAAAAGGTGCTTGGTATCCAGAATACGGAAACGATGCAGGAAAGCATGGATTTTATTCGATGTGAAAACGGAATAGATCAGATGACCCATGAATATGAACAGATCGGAGGGTGGCTGAATCCGGAAATATATGAAGCGGTAAATAAAATGGAAAATATGCTGGACTGGAATGAGGTGCAGATCGCATATCAGATTGGAAAACAATACTTTACAATCCAGACCGTAGAAGATGGCTATGATTATACGTTTTACAATGAAGATTATCAGGAGGATGATGGAGGAATCTATGACAATCCGACAATCTATGTGGATGAAGCCGCCAGTGATATTTTAGAAGATAAAGGGTACTCACTGGAAGATGCAAAAGTAGTGGATTATGAAGAACTGATGGCAGATGTGGAAGAAGTTCAGGAAGAACAGATGCAGCGGGTGCAATTAGAAAAGAACTGTCCGGCAAGTATTTTTGAAGGATTCCGCAGGGAAGAAGCACTGCAAACCTATGAAGGAATCGCAATGCAGTTTACCAGGAGCAAAGGGTATCTGACCATACAGGCAACAGAAGAAGGATATTCGTTTATTTTTTATGACTCTGACCTGCATGAAATCCAGGGTGGGGATTACGATAATCCAGACGCATCCATTCAGGAAGCCGCTTATGAAATCCTTAAAAGTGAGAGAATGGATGACATGGAATGTGTCAAAGTGGATTATAAAGAATTTGAAGAAATGACGATTCAGCACTCTAAAGATTTATTGCAGGAGGGGGAACTTCGTGCGACTTCTGAGATTGGAAGAAATGAACTGGCATTAAATAGTCTGAGCAGGGCAGAAGTTGAAAGAGGTGTCCTGTATCATGCACAGGCAGTATTAGAAGATATGGGAATGGAACAGGAGGTAGAGCTGCTTGCTGCAAGAGTGTATGGTTCCAGAAGCAGACAAGACCTTTACCGGGAAGATTCTGACCTTGATGTGGTTCTTTCCTATAAAGGTGATATTCGAGAAGATAGCTTTTTCAATGCCTTAAATGAATCTGGTATAGCGATGGCAGGAATCCAGGTGGACATTAACCCGATAGCAGAGGAGCGAATCACTCTGGCTGAGTATATAAAAGAATCTGAAAAATATCTTGACCAGCAGGAGATTAAAAAGCTTGCTGCGGACCTGGATGATTTTGCTTATGAATATGATACTTACGAGTATAAAGATACGGTTGAAAGCAGGGAGGAGCAGGTGGAAAAGCTCACGGAGGATATTCAGAATAAGAAAACAGGCAGTATCAAAGACTGGCTGCTTGAAGTATCTGAAGAATCCGATATAGACAGCGATGTTATAACTGCCCGTTCCTTACTTTCCCGTCTGGAAGATACAGAGCGACTTTCTATCTTTGACAAACAGCCGGAGCAGGAACAGCCAGAAGCCACGATCAGTTTTTATGTCGCAGAGTGCATGGAGTTTCCGGTCATGGGAGAGTACCATAACAACCTCACTTTAGAAGAAGCCATTAAAATATATGAGAGTATCCCAGCAGAGAGACTGCATGGGATTAAAGGAATTGGATTTGATCTGCAAGATGGTGATGAAGATTATTCCGGGGAATATGAGTTGATGAGTGCAGACCGGATATGGCGTGATCTGATAGATATGATTCCACACTATAAAGAAAGCCCTCTGGTGCAGAAAGCAATCACAGACATGGAAAAGTATCTGGATGAAAAGCATGGAAGGGTGCAGGAAACAGAACATACGGCAGAAACAGTAATAGGAAGTGGACAGAAATCTTTTGCGGTTGCGGCAGACAGAAGGGCAGAGCAGGAACCGGTATCTGTAAGTCAGAGCCAGCCACAAAAGGCAGAACCTGCAAGCAGAGAAAAAGGTGAAGTGAAGAAGTCTGTGCTGCAGTCTTTAAAAGATTTTCAGGCAAGGGCAAAAGCACAGGAACAGAATAAAACAACGGAGAAATCCAAGACACACAAGAAGGGAGAGGTGGAATTATGATGGATTTGGCGATGAACTTTGATGCGGATGAATGTTTAGTAACAGCAATGTTTGATAAAGGAAACAGAAATGACACGATGGAGGCAATCGATCATATCATTCCTTTTCTGAAAGGCGATGCAGATATGATCGGGCTTGTCTGCAATACCATAAGAAAACTGTTCTGCATGAGCGATGAAGGATATGAGGTTTTTCTTATGGATCTGGAAGAATATAAAATGGAACTGGAAGAGGAGGATGAAGAATGAATACAAGTCAGTGTGCAGTATATCAGGTAAAAGATACCCCAGAGTACCGGGATGTCCGTTTCCGTTCTTACGAGAAACTGAAAAGCGAAGGAAGAACAGTCCAGGTAGAAAACTATCAGCAGGTGTATATTGGAAGAATCCAGCCGGGGGAAACTCCGGCTGATATTAAACTCCGTTTACAGAAGCAGCGACCGAGAACTTCAAAGGTCATTCCATTGGTTGCAGTGATGTGATCGTCATCACCGACGATGGAAAAACCACAGCTTACTATGTCAACAAAGATGGTTTTATCATCATTCCAGAATTTCTCACAATCAAAAGTTCTTCCGATACCAGACTTTCCATTGATACAACCGGGTACGAAATCGAAGGAAAGAAAGGAACATGGCTTGCACAGGATTACATCCTGATGAACGAGAAGAAATGGTTTCTGATGGAGCATGAGGAGTATGGAACAAGAGCAGCCTATGTGATTCTCAGTGAGGAAGGTGCCGTAGTCATGAATGACTGTTACAATGGCTTTGATGAAGAAGCCAGACGGAACATCCAGAACTTCATGCAGCAACAGGCAGAGCAGGCACAGCAAAAACAACAGGAAATGCAGGCACAATCCCAGATCAGACAGCAACAATCTGGAGAAACACAAAAGAAGAAACCAGAGCTGGCAAACTGGCAGAAGGTCATGGATAATGGAGAATATCTTCGCAGTGCAGAGATGGCAGAAGAAGCCAACTACAATATGATTGATGGACTGATGAACAACATTCCAAGGAAAAAAGATAAAAATGCACCACGAAGATCGGTACTGAAACGACTCCGTAATCATCAGAAGAAGATAGCCAGTCAGAGAAAAGGACAGCCACAGAAGGAAATCGAAGAAGAAATGGAGAGGAAGAAGAAATAGTTTTTAAGAAGTGGATGTTACTGTAACTTTTAGTTAAAGTAGCATCCACTTTTTAGATAATGTATTTTAAAGATGAATCTTAATATTAAAATACTATTCAATGAATAAATATTTTGGTCGTACAATGCGATAGATGTCTTCAGGAGAAAGGGTTTCTGAAGCAATTTCGGAAGAAGATTTCTTCTTTTTCTTTTTGATATCTGGCGATAATTTTTTATTATAGTCTTGGTAGGTGGCATCTACAGAAATTAATATATCTGTAATGCTATATAAATTGTTTTTTTCCTGATAGTATAATATCGTGGAAAGTACAGAGTTAACATAGCGATACAATCGAAAGCTGATATACTCCAGGGAATCGTCAATATCCTTTGTAGAATGAATTAGTTGATTTCGGAGACGATAAATATAATTTAAATCATGCTTAATACCGTCAAAATATTCTTGAATTGCCTTGCTTGTTTTTTCTGGCTCAGTTAAAAGCATAATTATTTCACGACATTCTCGCTCAAGGACAATATGGAAAGAAAGCTCAGATAAAATAGCACTATATTTATTTACATCACTTAGATAAGCAATTACTTTTGGGGTAGAATAATCTTTTTCAGTGACCTGACAATTCATTATAAAATTTTGTAAAGTAGGATATTTCTCAGCATAATCCTTTTTGTTAGACATACAATAAGTAAGTCGTGCCCAAAATATATTAAGTTTATTTTTTAGATAGAACAATCCAAAAACTTCTGGAACAACAACGCGTGCTTTTTCTATGATTGTAAAGCGTGGAAATGAATATAAAATATATTCAAGGGATGACCAAAAGTTAAGAAAACGGTTTTGAGTAGTCAGCGATTTGGCAGAATTAAGAGTATAAAGTACTCGTTCCAAAGTTCTAATATTGTTGCTGCCAAGATCATTTCGCAACTGTAAAAAACGTTCCATCTGTTTTTTATAGTTTGCGTCAATATGGTTAAGCATTTTTATGGGATCAATGCTGTTTAAGCTGATTTTATGAAAAACCGTGTCTCTTTCCAATAATACCATAAATCATCGCGAATACAATATCTTGTCCAATTTCGACGATTCGACCGTCCTGACCAGTTCCCCAACGACTTCGACGCCTTGTCCACGCGTTTCGCGTTCCCGTCCGCCTTCTTCCGCGCTGCGTCCAATCCGTCCACGGAGGACGCGTCGCATGAGACCATGCCGGGCATCCGCATGGTGGCCTTCTTCCTCAACACGGTGACGGACCGAGGATCCTTCACATCCTTCACGTCCGTTTTCAACGCGTTGGCCGTATCATCCGAGGCGAGCAGCGTCCGATACGAGTCCACGGCCTTCTTCTGGGCTGCGACGGCGGAACCACACGCCCCACGCGCCACGGAGACCCTATGGTCCTCCCAGGCGCGGTATCCGCACACGCCGCCCACGGCCAGGACGACGGCCACCGCCGCGGCCACGCCGACGACGACCGGCCTGCGGTTCTTCCTTCCGGCCGAAACGGTCCCGTCCACGGGCGTGGACTGCGGGATGGTGTCCGGCGTCATGCTGTCTTTCTCGTCCATGACGACTCCTTCTCGACTACGTATGTGA
>ENA-OQJR01000317-OQJR01000317.1-human-gut-metagenome-genome-assembly--contig:-NODE-317-length-15304-cov-2.190156_pt1 | contig 15304 bp, 14 predicted proteins | sample MGYA00242614_ERZ504781 | MGnify/ENA primary metagenome ERZ504781 (study PRJEB26092, sample SAMD00036365) | human gut metagenome | host: Homo sapiens | study: EMG produced TPA metagenomics assembly of...
ATGTGGATAAACAAATTCCATTAAATGCTGGAAACAGAAGTCCATCGCAAACACCACCAGTGCAATAAGCAGGGAAGCATATAAAACAACTACTGCACTGTTAGTAAGTTCAGAATACGTAGGCCACGACACTTTATGAACAAGCTCGTCGTAAGTTTCTTTAAAATAAGCTACTATCTTCTTCATTTCAAAAATTTCAAGACTTTATGCCTTTTCCAACTAAAAAGCATAGCATGGAATGTTTTCATCACCTCCATTCCTTTCAGCTTAGCGCTTATAGCGTCTACCTATGACCAAGATGAAATCCTCTTTTTCTTATCTTATTATACTGCCACCTTATTTATGCCATTGGCATCGGTATGTTGCGCCATATCATCCCATCCCCCCTATTGCTGTTTATGTGCAATTAGTATATTAATGCCTTTTTTATTAGGCTCTCTTTTTGTTACCAATTATTTTAATACCCGGCATAGCACTTACAGCATTGCTGAACCTGCCATGCGCACAAACGCTTAAAAAGATTATTATGATAGAAGTGAATTGATTTACATAAAAGTTTCGGTAAGGTCAAAGTATTAAACGGCATTCATTTGGAGTATCACCCCGGAAAAATATATGGCTTGGTAGGGCGAGAATTGGAGCCCGGAAAGACTACTTTATTCAATTGTATAATGGGAATCTATGATTATACCGGAAGCATAACCAAAAGCAAAACTTTAAAAACAGGTTATCTGTCTAGCATCCAACTTCTTTTATTCCCAAATCACGGGTCTTGAACACTTGGAATTCTGTATGAAGGCCAAAGGTCTGCCGGTCAATACACCCACCATTCAACATTTAAATGAAATTTTCCAACTGCCCCTTGACAGGTATGCTGCCGAATATTCTACCGGAATGAAAAAGAAACTGGGATTTATGGCATTATTGTTGCAAGACAATGACGTATTTATTCTTGACGAGCCGTTCAATGGGGTGGACTTGAAGGGATGTATCCTGATGAAAAGACTCATCCGGCGAACTGAAAGCAAAAGAAAAGACGGTGATAATTTCCTCACATCTCATTGCCTCGCTAAGGGAAATATGTGATATTATCCACTATCTGAACGAAGGGGGTATTTACAAAGAATACCATGAAGAAACAACAGAAGAGATAGAAGAGGATATATTATGCAATACTAAAAAGATACAGCCCACCTCATACTTTCAGTAACACACAGCACTGTCCTTACCTGAAAACTACACATTTGACTCCATCCCAATCCTTTTTCACCACTGATATTGCACAGATACCATAAATTCACGGGGACGAAGTTTTATCCAAGAAGTATAACTCTGCACGGCAGAATAAAGAGTATAACGATATTGTTCCTTATTAAACAGATTTATAGCAGAAGCGGCAAACCTCCATTTTCCGACTTTATGTATCAATGAAACATCTGCAAGCCAAATATTCAGATGCTGGTTCTTACTTAAATCATTATAAAAATGCTCTCCGGATAAACGAAACTCCGTATCATGAAATTCCAAACTGAGAGTCAGCCGTTGAGCCACCTCCCATAAAGGATCCAAACTAGTATCCTCTCCTATTCCGCCTCCCACACAACTGACCGTCGCTTTGTATTCAGCCTCGAAAAATACAGAAGGAGCCCACACAATTTTAGGTTCGATGCACAAATAGTCATACCTGTAATCCTGAACGATGCCTTCATTCAGTTGTTTCCCCTCGTTGCGTGCTAAAGTCAATTCCAAAGAAGTCTTCAAATTCCAGTCATAGATCCCTTTCGACCCTATGGTATTCAAGGTGTAACTATGAGAGGAATGATTTCTTTCCACAGACGAAAGATAGAAATTACCGTCCTTATAGTTACGTTCTGTTATCAGATTATAACGATTGTGGGAATAGGAAGCTGATAAAGTCCAGAAAAACTCCTTGATAGTATTTTTGTATTCCAGATAGCAGGTATAAAGTTGCCGTACCGTTACAGGAACTTTTCCTGTATGCTTCACCACAGTCCGGTAATCTTCACGATACCGAAAGGGGTAGATATCCTTCAATCCTCCTTCACTCTCATCCAAGCTTCCTAGTAAGGACATTTTCCAACGGGGAGTAAATTTATAACGGAAACAAAAGAATGGGGAGACACAAAAACGGCTATAAGATTGCTTTGGCAGATGACTCCACCGGACAGTAGTGGCGGCAGTGAACAAAAAATCATTTCTCTCCCATTCGATACGGGGAACGGTATAGAAAGAATAGCTATGGGCTGAGTAAGCATTCTCCTGTTTCACCGAAGAAAGTTCGCCACAGAAACCACCTGTAAGCTGATAATTCACTCCATTTATTTTCCTCATCCCATAAAGGACATTATCCGTGTAGGCATTGCCGGTGTTCATTTCTTCATATTCCGCAAGGATAGACTCATGTGTCTGTCCGATGACAGTTCGATATGTGTTTTCGCTGATGTTATCGGGCGAACTCAATTCGTTCCTATGGTAGATACAGTTGGCAATCAGCATGTTATCAGCAAATAAAATGGGCAAGTTGCGGTGAGCCACTGTCAGTGAAGCGGGGCAATGGGTGTAGCGGATATACAACCGGATTCCCCAAGTGTATTTTTCTTTGGTGTAAAGTTGGTTGAAATAATTCTTCAATTCCCATTGTGAGTTCTTTATCTTTTGAAAAATAGCATTATCACCCGTTATATCCGAAACTCCTGATTTCCATGTTCCTGCAAACGAAAAATTTTCACGAGTGTACCGGCTTACAGTATTATCTTCATAATTCACTTCAGCATTCAGACAATCGGTTTTTAAACGGTCATGCCGATTGGTAGCCGTATGCACCGTATCTTGTACAAAATAATAGATTTCCTCACTTCCATATTGCCGGGTTGTACGGTCATGGATATACCCTAACTGAAATCGTAATTGCTTTTCTTCATCCAATCGGTACAAGCGGTTGGCAGAGGCTGTATGCGTTTCATTGAATAACAGCCTTTTTTGCGACAAGGGCATGGCCGGTTCGGGTAAAGGAAGAAAAATGGGAAGATTGCTGTCCGTCACCCGGTCAAAGCTATTGCCGGATGCCAGTTTCTGTTGGTCGGAAAACAGATTCCGGCCTGTATTATTTGCCTTGTAAGTATAGACAGTCTGCCGGTTACGACTCAATTGCAATGCATTGAACGAAGCGTCGTAAAGTGCTTTCTCTCCATAACCTCCCCCTGCCATAACGGTATAAATCCATTTGGAACGGACTTCAGGTTTCAGTTTCAAATTCAAGGCTACGTCATCCGTAAAGGTCTTGCCACGCAAGGACTTAATGGGTTGGTGCCCTTCAATGACCTCCGCTGCCTGTACGGCATCCGCTTTCAGATTATTATTTATTTGATTATAACGCCCGCCACTCACGTCCATTCCCTCCACATAAAGATTACTGATCGCTTTTCCATTATATTTTATAGTTCCGTTCTCTTCCACATTGATGCCGGGAAGTTTTTTCAACACATCGCTAACATTCCGGTCTTTGGAAGATGCAAAACGGGTGAGATCATATTTCAAGGTATCCTGTCGTCCCCATACGCGCCCCGAACGAATCTGTACTTCTTTCAGCATGATAGCTTCCTGCTCCAGTTCGATAGTTAGCGGACGACCGGCAAGTACCGGTACGGTCTTTTTCCTGTACCCCATATAAAACACCGTTATTATCCTGTCTTTCAAGGATGAAGAGGAAAGTTGAAAACGTCCGTCAACATCTGTCAAAGTATAGTTGATGATATTGCCATCCCCTTCCTGTTGCAAAGTGACGGTAGCAGATTCCAAAGGCTGACGGGTAACTTTATCCGTTACCCGTCCCTCTATCGTGTTTTGTGCGTTTGTTTGAATATGAAACAAAAAGCTCAACAAAGAGAGAATGATTGCTGTTTTCATCCTGTTATTTTTCAGATAATTCTATCGGATTATAAGGTAACTCAAAGTTTTTCAATGCATTACCTTGCTCATCTTTTACCGTCAATTTTACATTGGGGGCTGTAGAAGTAATAAAGCCTACCGGGTCCTTGGCATAACGCTCATATACCTTATTCAAATCTCTACGACTGATGGATTCAGAACCTTTACCATTGAAAAGAAGCGGCTTCGGTCCATCAGATTGCTCGACACCTGTACATTCAAATGAGTAATGTCCCCGGGCATCTTCAGCCTTTATAATGAAACCGGGTAATCCACAAAGTTTCCAAGGCCCTTCACTTACAGGAATTTCCATCGTAAACCATGCCGTATAACTTCTTCCCCGGAAGTGACAAGTTGCTTTCCGGCAATGATAAGTCAGAATAGTAGCCGTATCGGATAATAAGGTCCATACCGGTTTTTCATTCTTTTCCTCGCAACGGAAATTACTGGTAGCCAACCGATCAAGCGTTGTCACCTTTCCCGTAGGATAGTTCTTATAAATCCGATATGTAATACGCCCGTTTCCATAAGCCTTGGCATGTTGCTGCAAGATATCTTGGGACACTTTATTAGCATAGTCGGCAATCAAAGTAGAATCCCGAAGATAAGTAGTGTAGCTATAAAATTGCGAACATTTCTTTCCCACTTCCAACATCATCGTTTCCGAATTGGGCTGACAGTCGGTCTTGGTAGTATCCTCTACCATCTTCAACTCATACTGAGCACGGAAAACCAATTCATCTATGGGTTCGCTTTTCTTCACATCATCCATAGAGAGAATGGTTATCTGCGCCGTAGCCTGTAATGCCACAGTTACCATAAATAACAGGTTAGCCAATTTCTTTTCATAATCCGAATTGTTTTTAAATGATGAATTTTATACTGCAAAGCTAAGTCCTTCCCTCCTTCCCGATACCACAAAGTTATTACTGAAATATTACGCCGAATAAAAAAACAATCCTCGTGTACATTGCATATCCAAGGATAGCCCGTACCTTTGCTTTAAACAAAAAAGAAAGAATGGAAAAAAAGAATAAAAACAAGTATAGGATACTGACTATCATTACAGACTATATTGATATAGTGTCAGGTATTGCTCACACATATGCTATCAACGAAACATCATGCAGGAACTGACATAAACAAATACTGCAAATTGGAAAAAGAAGAAATGAATACACGCTATGACAAACGGACTAACAACACAAATATACACTGAGCTACAAAATAGAAATGCCGGATTCGGTGAACCAAAACGGCAAAACAACCTGCATCATTAGTTTTATAGACAACAAAGTGAAATTGATAATCTGGATTCGTTAATAAAACAGAATGCATTGTTGAATGAGGACAGCGTTATAGTCCGCGACAGTTTTCGGGTAGAGAACATTTCCAATGAAATTCTATTTGATGCAGCCACACGCTATGGAGCCGAGATGACTCACCCCTTCCAAGCCGGAAAATTTGATTCACTATTACAAGCCAACCAAATAAAACTGACAAATATCAGACTGATACAGACTGATTCTATCCTGTGGCATGGAAGCTATACCTCTTCCACCCGATTGTTCAAACCTGAAATGTATATTGCTTATCCTTATAATCCTTTACTTAAACAGGCATTGACGGCATCCATACAGATACCTTTCCCCTCCCTGCTCCAGCAAATGGCATGGCAGCTGTTGGGTAGCCTGATATTAGTTCTGCTTTTGGTATTCTGTCTTATCTACCAGATCAAGACCATTCTGAAACAACGGAAAATAGACGAAATGAGAAAAAGCTTTGTAAATACCATGATACATGAACTGAAACGCCCTGTACAGACCTTGAAAATGTGTATTGCCTTTCTCAACAACAAGTCCATGCGTACAGACGAAAGAGCAATGGATGAAGTAGTAAAGGATTCCATGTTTGAACTGGACAATCTTTCTGCCTACCTGGCCAAAGTAAGGGATATGACACGGGCTGACTATGAACACACGCCTCTCCACATCCGTACTTTTGATTTACGGGAAACCGTAGATAAATTAATCCGGCTGGTCAATGTTCCTACCAATAAAAAGGTTACCATCCATCCGCACTATGAAATGAAATCCACTTTGGTCACCGCTGACCCGGTACATATTGCCAACATCATCAGCAACCTGATAGAGAATGCCATCAAATACTCCGGCAAAGAAGTCCGGATTGATTTATCCTGTATACAGAAAGAACACACCCTTACTATACAAATAACAGATAACGGAATTGGAATTCCGCCAGCAGAGCAAAGCAAGGTTTTTGATAAGTTTTATCGCGGCAACCATATACCGGACCGAAATATACCGGGTATAGGACTAGGACTAAGTTACGTAAAGCTCCTCACCGAAGCACACCACGGACATGTATCCTTGACCAGCCAGCCGAGTAAAGGAACGACTTTCAGTATTGTACTACCTCAATAATCATTTCAACAATCCACATAAGATGAAAACAATCAAAATACTTTTCGCAGATGATGATTTAAAATACTCCATGCTCTTAAAACGTTTTTTGGAGGCAGAAGGCTATGAAGTTACTTACGCAGGAAACGGAAGCATTGCCTTACAACAATTTCCCTTAATAAGGCCTGATTTGGTATTGCTTGATATCAATATGCCCGAACTGAACGGCTTCGAGGTAGCGGCAAAAATACGGAGACAAAATCATCAGGTACTTATTTTCTTTCTTTCAGACCGTAGCGATAAAGCCGACCGTCTGAAAGGCTTTGATCTGCAAGCCAATGATTATCTAGCAAAGCCTTTTTATCCCGAAGAGCTGTTGGCACGTATCCGTGAACGGTTTCAATGTGCAAACAACAGAATTGAAACAGAAAGCTATACATTCGGAAAAAGTACATTTAACTATACCACCAATGAAATAAGGACGGGAAATAACAAGGTACTGATTACTTCCCGACAGGCTGAGATACTTCGAATACTAGCTAAAAACCTCCATGTTCCGGTAGACCGGGAAATACTTTTGAAACATGTATGGGGAACTTCATCCTATGCCAATTCGCTGGCATTGAATGTACAAATAACCTATTTACGAAAAGCGTTGCGCAATGATTCCAGCGTGAAGATAGAATCACTGATGAAGAAGGGGTATGTGTTACACACTGAAAAAGGACAAGAAAACTCTTTATAGTTCGTCATTCTTCATTTCATTCAGAAAGGCGAACTATAAAGAGTTTCAAATAGCTGAAAGCACTTTTGTTATAATGTACAAGTTCCTTCGACCAGCTTGCCCATTGCCCATACGGCACGGATATTCAAGTCCTGGTCAAGAATCAAGATATCGGCATCTTTGCCTTTCTGAAGTGAGCCCTTGCGGTCATATACTCCCATAATCTTGGACGAGTTTCCGAAGCCATACGGACAGCATCTTCCAATGGGATTCTGCCTTTTGCACCAGGTACGGATCAAACGGTCCATGGTAGCCACACTGCCTGCCAAAGCAGAACGGTCGGCCAATTTGCACACACCATCCTCGATAATGACACGAGGGTCAAAAGCTACATTGCTTTCACTGGCGGCACATGCCAAAGCATCGGTAATAACACAAGCACGTTCCACACCCTTAATCTTATATATCAGGCGCAAGATAGTAGGAGGAACATGAATACCATCGGCTACCACTTCCACTGTCATATCGTCTATCAGATAAAATACTTTCTACTGTACCTTCACTATTTATACTCACGACGCTTAGTGGAAGCCCGGCATCGCATTATAGAAATGTGTAGCATGTGTGTATCCGGCTTCATAGGCTGTACGTATGTCCTCAAATTCGGCTTGTGTATGGGCTACCGAAGCCAAAATGCCTTTTCCGGTGATATATTTTCCGAACTGCATGGCTCCGGGTAATTCGGGAGCAGCATCCCAACGCTTGATGCAGTGCCAGTTTTCCACGATAGGAATGTATTCGTTAGGGTCGGGATTCTTGATGTTCTCGGGCATCTGTCCGCCTGCCATCGCCATGTTCAGATAATGGCCTTCGAGGTGCAGACCCAGTATAGGACTGTCTTTTTCCGCCATCATCTTCGTACAAGTCTCTGCCGCCTGTTCAATCATCGGTACGGTAGAAGAAGACAACGTTGGAAAAATACTGGTAGTACCATGTTTCATGTGAGCATTAATGGCTGTACGGAAAGCCTCTTCCGTACCTTCCATAAAATCACCGCCACCACCACCATGACAATGGATTTCCACACCACCGGGAACAACATACATACCTTTAGCGTCAATCAGCTCGGCTCCGATAACAGCTAAATCACAATTGGTAACTTCTAAAATCTTATTGTCGCGCATAAGGACAGATCCGTCCTTCAACCAGCCCTGTGGGGTAAGAATCTTTGCGTTAATGATTTGGGTCAACATGATACTATGATAAGTTAGAATTTTTAATTGGCATATTAAATTTGCCAACAAAAATAGCAACTTTTTCACTTTCTAAAACAGATTTCCCCAATTATTTTCCAACTTTTTTAATAAATAAGCCCCGCTTAATAAAATCAAGCGGGGCACAGATAGTGGAAATTGAAACAAATCTTTTTACTTACTCATTAAAACTAGCCTACCTGATTTAAGTCCTTTACCTGTTGCGGTCAATATGATTTCTCCTGGTTTATCAGTACTTTGCACAACAGCAGTCATCATTCCGTTAAACACTTTCATCTGCGGAACATGGAAAAGTTCCAATGAAGTGGGATCTCCGTTTGCACCGGCACGATAGGTTCCCGCACCTTTTACAGAATACTTGATGAGATGCTGCGCATCGGGACAAAGATTACCCTCTTTGTCCACCACTCTTACTGTGACAAATGACAAATCCTTGCCATCAGCCTTTATTTCATTGCGATCTGCAACCAGGTTCTATATGGTCGGGCTTGCCTGCCGTATGGATTTCCTTTTCGGCCACAGCTTCCCCCTTATCATTATAGGCAACCACTTTTACGGTTCCCGGCTCATACTTTGTATCCATCCACATCAAACGGTAGCGTTTCTGGCGTTTGAAATCTGCTATGGAAGCAGAATCCGCACTATTTTCAGCCGTTACAGTCAAATCTTTGGTACGCTTACCCTGACTCTTGCCATTGATAAACACTTCTGCCGACGGATAATTTGTATAAACAAAGATAGGAGTCACTTCTCCTTCACGTCCCGGCCATGTCCAATGAGGAAGGATATGCAGCGTTTCTTCATCTTTGTTCCAATGACTGCGATACAGATAGTAACGGTCTTTGGGCAATCCGGCCAGGTCGATGATACCGAACAAAGAAGAATGGCTGGGCCAATCAGTATAATAAGGAGTCGGTTCGCCCAAATAATCGAAGCCCGTCCATACAAATTCTCCGATACCCCATGCGTTATCCTCATGCCAAATCCAGTCATCCTCCGGCAAATTGGACCAACCACAATGTTCCACATCGTAAGAAGAAGACTGATGATCGTCATATTTCTTCATAGCCTGACGGACAACAGGGAATTTATAGACGCCACGCGAACTTACTGTAGAAGCTGTTTCACTACCTAGAATAATCTGCTGAGGCAATTTCTTATAGTTTTCTGGATATTTATGAGGGCGGTAATTGAAACCGGCCACATCCATCACAGCAGCCATATTATTATTTACTACAGCATCAGGCGCATCCATACCTTGTGTTACAGGACGGGTAGGATCTTCACGATGACAGATATCCTGTAACATACGCGAAAGCTTTGGTCCGTTATTGCCATTCCACTGGTCGGGTACTTCGTTACCGATGCACCACATAACAATACTCGGATTGTTACGGTAATGACGGATCAGATTAGTCAGATCCTTCTCCACCCATTCATCAAATATTTTATGATAACCGTTGGCCATCTTTGCCGATTTCCACTCGTCGAAAGACTCCACCATCAGCATCATACCCATTTCATCACAAGCCTCCACCAATTCGGGTGCCGGCATATTATGAGAAGTACGAATGGCATTACAACCCATATCTTTCAGAATACGAATCTGACGACGTATAGCGGCATCATTTACAGCACCGCCTAACGGACCCAAGTCATGATGGTTACATACCCCTTTGAATTTGGTCAGCTTTCCATTCAGGAAAAAGCCCTTGCCGGGGACAATCTCCAAAGTACGGATACCAAAGCGGGTGGTATATTCGTCTTTCAAGGTATTCCCTTCATATACTTTGGATTCAGCTGTATAAAGAACCGGAGTATCAGGACTCCACAACTCAGGATTAGCCACTGCAAACTCCTGTTCAAACAAAGCATTATCAAAAACACTCAACTTGTTTTCCCCGGTAGCAACCACTTTGCCGTTTTTATCCTTGATCTGCGTCACAATACGGTAATTATCCTTATTAGCTCCTTCAGGGCTAACCAAAGAAGTTTTCAAAGACACTTTTGCATATTTGTCTGTCACCACAGGAGTGGTAACATACATCCCCCAAGCAGGAATATGCGTATCTTCATTGATTACCAGATGAACATTGCGGTACAATCCGGCCCCCGGATACCAACGTGATGATTCAGGCTCGTTTTCCAAACGGACTGCCAGTTCGTTCCTCTCACCCGGTTTCAGATAAGGGGTCGCATCCACATAAAAAGAATTATAACCGTAGGGCCAATAACCGGCCTCCTGCCCGTTCACATAAACACGGGCATGGCTCATTGCTCCATCAAATATCAAAGTCGCTTTCTTGCCTTTCTCAAAACCAGGAGCATCAAAGTTCAGGCGATACCATCCGGTTCCTACAACGGAAGACCTCCGGTACGTCCGGCATGTTCCATCGCCTCGGTCTGTCCATCTTGAGTAATAGCCATTTCCTGCTTGTCGTTATTGATACTGAACGGACCATAAATCGCCCAATCATGAGGAACGGTGACGTTCTGCCATTTACTGTCATTATAACCGGGATTGGCAAATTCCGCATTATCTTCACGCGTAAATTTCCACCCTTTTTCGAAAGTCTGCTCTGTACGTACCTGCGCTTGCAAAAAAGCAAAATAACAAACAGCTCCTAACGCAGCACACAAAAATCGTTTCGTATTCATAGTTATTTCTTATTAGGATTTTCTGTTACTATAAAAGTAATTTCACCTGCCTTGATCAAATCATCATGCGAAATCAAATATTTATTAATTTTCTTATTGCCCAGTCTGATTTCCTTTATATAATCCCCTTGTCCTTCTTTCTTGATAACCAATTCTTTCTTGCCCCAATATTTAGGATCAAGCTGAACGGTCACTTTATCAAAAGTAGGAGTGGTCAATGTATATTCGGGCACACCCGGACAATCCGGATAGAATCCCATCATACTGAATATAGCCCATGCAGACATTGTACCCGTATCATCATTGCCGGGAATTCCATCCGGCTTAGTTGTGAAATACTTAGCCAACAATTCCTTCACCAATTTCTGTGTACGCCATTCTTCACCTTTGAAACGACTGAACAGGTAAGGATAGGCTATATCGGGTTCATTGGCCGGATCATAATTCCCTTCATCAAACACGCTTTGCAATTTATCAACAAATTTCTTGTCGCCCCCCATCAACTTTACCAAGCCATTGATATCATGAGGCACAAAGAAAGTGTAATTCCATGCATTACCTTCATGGAAACCGGGACTAGGTGCAAAATTAGCTCCTTCTTTCGGATCAAACGGTTCATAGAATTTGCCTTCTTTAGTTATCGGACGCAAGGTTCCGAAATCCTTGCTATAATAATTTTTATAGCCCATAGAACGTTTGCGGAACAATTTCGCATCTTCTTTCTTACCTAAAGCCTCCGCCAAGGTAGAAAGTGCATAGTCGGCAACATAGTATTCCAAAGCATGAGAAACCGAATTATCATACTGACTTTCCATCGGCACATACCCTTTGGACATATAATCATCATTATCCGGACGCATCAGATTATCCTTGCCCGGAGTAGTGGCCGACTTATACATTCCCTTATAAGCTTCGTCAATGTCAAAGTCTTGCAATCCCTTCATCCAACTGTCTACCAGAACAGGAATAGAAGGGTCACCTTCCATCGTCAATGTTTCACGACCATACAATTCCCATTTCGGGAACCATCCGTGTTCCTTGTACATGCCCATCATGGTGTGAATCATATCCATCTGACGCTCCGGATATACCAAAGTCATCAACTGGTGATAGTTACGATAAGTATCCCACAATGAGAATACCGTGTAACGGTTACGGTTGGTGGTCAAAATCTTATCTCCCTCCATTTGTGGATATTGTCCGCTTACATCCTGCAAAATATTCGGATGAACCATCGTGTGATACATAGCGGTATAGAATACTCCTTTTTGCTCTTCCGTTCCACCTTCCACTTTGATACGGGAAAGATCATCGTTCCATTTCTTACGGGCTTCCGCACGCAGTTTGTCGAATGTTGTACCGAAAGGCTGTTCTTTTTCCAGATTCAAACGGGCATTCTCTATGCTGACAAAAGACACGCCCATACTGACTTCAATCACTTCTTCCGCCGTGGTATCGTAAGTAAACCACACTCCTATATCATCTCCGCTTATTTCTTTTGTATAAGCAGTATAGAGTTTGTATTTACCGGCCGTATCATCCCATTGCGCCTCCACACCCATCGGACGCATCATTTTCCAATAACCGCGTTTTGCCGGTACTTTGTTGATACGCATTACAAAATAGATAGGAAATACCGCCTGAGGATTATAACAGAAAGTTCCCAACAATTTGGTACCTTCAATCTCACGGTCGTTTACAAAACGAACGGTAGCACCACTCTCATTGGTCAATCCCTCTCCCAGATTCAACAAGATATTGCTTTGTCCGGCAGGAAAAGTAAAGCGTGCCATACTGGTACGTGGAGTGGCAGTCAGTTCACATTTCACATTGTATTTATCCAGTATATTGGTATAATAACCCGGATTTGCAGTTTCACCTTGATAGAAGCTTCCATAATTATGATAATCCACATCCAGTTTGCCGGTGGTAGGCATTAATAACAATGATCCCAATTCCGGACAGCCTACCCCGCTAAGATTAACGTGCGCAAAGCCGGTAAGATATTTATTATTGAATTCGTATGGAGTGGACCACCATTGCTTGTCTTTATCCTTATCCCCTTCGGGAACCCCCATCACATTGAAAGGAGTCACCGACATCATTCCATGAGGGGTTAATGCTCCGGGGTTTGTCGTACCGTAATTAGTAGTACCCACAAAAGGGTTTACATAATCTACCGGCTCTTTCTGTGCTGCCGCAGAAAAAACTGAGATACAAGCCAGAACAGCCGATAACAAAATTTGTTTCTTCATGCTATTTGTTGTTTATATAAGTTCTATTATTTCACTACAATTTCATCTGTAAACAAGAAACCTCCGAATTCGCCCGAAGATGCCTGATAACGTATGTAACGTGCTTTGGCATTTCCTTCCCAACCAAAGTTGATGAAAGTCACTTTGTCATCCTTCACTACTTTATGCTCCATGCGCTTCAGTTCCGTAAACTCCTTACCATCATTGGAAACGGAAATGATCACTTCTGAAGGCATAAAGACTTCAGGTCCACACACCTGCATAAAGTCTGCTCCAACAGAATGAATTTCTGTTCTTTTTCCATATCAATGGTCACATCCCATTCTTTTCTTGTCTATAAAACCTTGCCAACGCCTGTCACCATAAGTCCAGCCTCCGATCACACCATCTACCAAGGCACTGTCACCACCGGCCGAATAGCCGGGATATAAGCGGCATCCGGTCCGTAAGCCACTTTCTTACCTACTGCCAAATGTTGTACGGGCTGATCCGCTCCCGGACGATTTCCTATCTCATTTTTCAAATCAAAAGGATGGTATCCTTCAGCTTTCAATGCCTCTACCTCTTTCAATGCACGAACATGAAAATCATCATAGTTCTTCACAGAAGGGGCACTCCAAGCAACTTCCGCCAAGGCAAGAATACGAGGATAAATCATCATTTCCGCATGTTCCGGAGTCGGAATATATTCTGTGAATAAATTAGCTTGTACTCCATACACCAACTGGACTTTATCCGCACTCAAAGTATCGGGTACAGGATTAAATGAATAAACTTTGGACAAAGGCAGATAGCCTCCTATTGCTTCCGGCTGGGAATCAGGAGCATCCTGATAAGAATCAAAATAGCAGAACTCACCCGGACTCATAATAGCCATGTGGCCGGAATCAACCGCTTTCATTCCCCCTTCCGTGCCACGCCATGACATGACAGTGGCATTAGGTGCCAAACCACCTTCCAATATTTCATCCCAACCCAATAATTTACGTCCGTGGGCATTCAAAAAGACCTCAATACGATGAATCAGATAACTCTGTAACTCGTTCACATCTTTCAAGCCTTCTTTTTTCATACGTGCCTGGCACAGTTTGCAAGTGGGCCATGAGGCTTTACCTGCCTCATCCCCTCCTATATGAATATATTCGGACGGGAAAAGTTCCATTACCTCTGTCAACACATTTTCCAGAAACTCGAAAGTCTTTTCATTACCGACACAGAAATCGGCTTGTTTGTAAGGTTCGTGTGTACAAGACAACTCAGGATAAGCAGTCAGTACTTCTTCCGAATGCGCAGGCATCTCTATCTCAGGAATAACAGTAATAAAACGCTCCTGAGCGTATGCCACCAGTTCGCGGATATCATCTTGAGTATAATAACCTCCGTGAGTCATCTTTACTGCCTTCTTCTTCATACCGTCGTCCGTTATTCCACCATTCTTTCCAGGTAGGAAACTCACGCCATGCCGCAAATTCTGTCAGACGGGGATATTTTTTTATTTCAAGACGCCAGCCCGCAGCGTCAGTAAGATGCAGATGCAGACGGTTCAATTTATAATATGCCAAAGCATCCATCTGCTTTTTTTATAAATTCCTTATCGTAAGAAATGACGGGAAACATCCATCATAAAGCCACGATAAGCAAAACGGGGTTCATCTGTAATGACTCCTGCCGGCAATCCTTTTTCATCAACCATTTGCAGCATAGTCTGAACTCCATAGAACAATCCTGCCCCGGAAGTTGCACGAATAAGTACCTGATCAGGAGTTACCGTCAGAACATATCCCTCGGAAGAGTTTACCTCCGGCAGTTCCGCCACTTGTTTCAAGACAACATTATGTCCCTCTTCTGCTATTACCGGTTTCAAATTCATGGAAGAAGCCACCAGATAATCTTCCAAAATCTTCCTTGTCCCCCTCAGACGCATCTATATATAACCCTGTTTCCGAATTCAATGAAAACACTTCCTGCTGTAACTTCCACCTTTAATGGTGCGGGAATAACAGAAAGTGTGCGTTGCTCTTC
>ENA-OQJR01000318-OQJR01000318.1-human-gut-metagenome-genome-assembly--contig:-NODE-318-length-15292-cov-3.163864_pt1 | contig 15292 bp, 20 predicted proteins | sample MGYA00242614_ERZ504781 | MGnify/ENA primary metagenome ERZ504781 (study PRJEB26092, sample SAMD00036365) | human gut metagenome | host: Homo sapiens | study: EMG produced TPA metagenomics assembly of...
ACAGTTATTTCTGGTAGCATGGATTTTAGTTTTGATATAATGGTACTCGATTTTTTTGCATTGTGGAGCCATTAATAAACTCTTCACCACACTGTGAACATTTTTGGCATGGAACATTTTTTATAATAATATAACAGTTTTTATATGCAGTCATATAAGTTGTGGTACTTTTGACAGTATCACCTTTGCACAGGAAGCATTTCATAATATCAATTCTCCTTTCTTGTTTTTAAATCGGACTCCCATTTGTCTGAAGACGGGTAGTATGCGGTGATAATCCAGAGCTGTTCGTGATTGGAACCGACTACAACATGTAATGGACATTTTGTATTCAGATTTCCAAGTGTTAAGCAACTGGGATATGGATAGTCATTAGGGTATTCCTCAATTATTTCACCGGTCATGATACATGATATGACATCGTCAATGAGGATACCACGTTGCTCAAGTCTTTTTGACGCATGCAGTGTTAAATAAATATTGTCGGGAGTACACAAACCTCTAAGTTCATCAATTGTAAGACACATCTGTTATTCTCCTCATATGAATTAATTATAATTATAGTAGTATTTGGAGAGATTAGCAATGCTATTCTAAAAATTCACTAATTTACATTAATTAACCTTAATTAACTCCTTGACAATCATTTATGACAAGAAGCTCGATTATGTTATAAAGCTGCGTGAATATCCATATAATAAAAAGGGAAAACGTAGCACGATTACGGATATGTAGTGGCAAAACATGAAAAGGTGGCTGGATTTCCGGGAAACAGTCACGAAATAAATACGATTAAACAGGTGGGAATAGGGGTGTTTTTGAAAAAAAGCATAAAAAATACTGCATACGTGTTATACTACATTATATAGATGTCGTATGAAATATGAACGATAAACACATAAATAAACACAGGATAGGAGAAGTAATCGCGATCACAAATATATTTTGTGAAATACAACAATTGCTTTCTCATAGGAAAAGGAGATAAAAATGCCGGAAAACAGTAACTGTAGCAGCGCGGGAAGCTGCACAAAATCAAGCTGCGAGGGTTGTCCATCACATAATGGCGGACCACAGAGCTTCCTCGTAGAGCAGAATAAATTTTCAAACATCAAGCATGTAATAGGAGTTGTCAGCGGAAAGGGTGGAGTAGGAAAATCATTCGTCACATCCTCACTGGCAGTAAACATGGCAAAGAAGGGCTACAAGGTAGGTATCCTTGATGCCGATATCACAGGTCCGTCAATCCCAAAGATGTTTGGTGCACATGACCAGATACTAGGAGACGAAAACGGTCTGATGCATCCGTATGAGACAAAAGAGGGCATCAAGCTCATCTCAGTAAACCTGCTCATGGACAACGAGGAGGATCCGGTTATCTGGAGAGGCCCAGTCATTGCCGGAGTAGTAAAACAGTTCTGGAACGAGACAGCATGGGGCGATATAGACTATCTATTCGTTGATATGCCACCGGGAACAGGAGATGTACCTCTCACCGTATTCCAGTCCCTCCCGGTAGATGGAATCGTAATCGTCACATCACCACAGGAGCTTGTCAATATGATTGTCAAAAAGGCCTACAACATGGCAGAGGCAATGCATATCACAGTGCTTGGTGTGGTAGAAAACTTCAGCTATCTCAAATGCCCTGACTGCGGCAAGGAGATAAAGCTTTTTGGAGAGAGCCATATAGACGAGATCGCCAAAGAGCTTTCAGTACCGGTACTTGGCAAGCTGCCGCTCGATACATCATATGCAGCTATCGCCGATAAGGGAGATTTCTACAGCATAGAAAACGACCACCTCGCAAAAGCAACCGAAGTACTTGAGCGCATTTAAATATTTTGTAATGAAGCAGGCATATATCCGCCGGGTGCGGTATATATGCCTGTATTTAATAGAAAACCTTTAAGCATAATTCGTACAGAATCTTAATCGCATAGCGTAGCTCACGGGTGTGTGGTCTGCGGCACCTGAATTTGTGGCATTCGCCCCACACTATTAAATATTAAACTTTCTTTAAATATGCGATTTCCCTATTTACATTTCGTTTCATTGGCTTCATAATCATATTACCCACGGATTAAACAATAGTTTTTATACTCAAAATTTACGAAAACAACCAAAAAAGGTAAAAAGAGTTAATTTTATTATCAATATTTACCCAAAAACAATAATTTTAACATCAATTTTTATAAAAAAATGCCCTTGTTTTTGTGCATATTTTTGTCTATATTATCATGTAGTAAAGAGAAGGTAAAAGAAAGGCAAATAGGAGGAAAATATGAAGAAAATATTTGATGTATTGAATGTCATTAAGCAAAAGCTCTTTGTAAAGAAAGACAAGATTCATTCAGAAAAATATTATCGCAGAATTGATTTTTTAAATAAATATTCGCTTTTATTCCATGCAATCATAGCTATGGCTATCGTATTTATAGTGGAGATTATTTCGCGCAGGAGCTTTATCTCTGCATGTAAGTTCGTAGATGCACATACACTTGCGTTCATGTACAATTCATTTTTAGTGTTTGTATCATTTTCACTTGTGTATCTGTTCAGGCGCAGAGCTTTTGCAAGGGTAATAATTACAGGCTTTTGGACTATCCTCGGAATCATCAACGGCTGTGTGCTTTCAAACCGTGTCACACCGTTTGGTTATACTGATTTAAAGTGTATTCCGGAGCTTTTAGCCATGAACAATACCAGCTATTTCACAGCGCAGCAGGCTACAATAGTTGTAGTTGGACTTGGTGCATTTGCACTGTTTCTTGTGGCACTTTTTATCAAGGGGCCTAAATATACAGGCAAAATCCGTTATGCAGGCGTTTCAGTGGCATTTTTAGCACTGCTTTTCGTGGCAATCCCTGTCACAACCAATGTGGCACAGAATACCAATGTGGTTGCCAGCTACTATTCAAACATCGCCCAGGGCTATGATGATTATGGCTTTGTATACTCATTCTCATCTACCGTAGTGGACCGTGGAATGAAAAAGCCGGAGGACTACAATAAGCAGAATGTGGAAGATGTAGAGCAGAAGGTCAATTCTCAGAAGCAGACCACCACAGTGGACGGAAAGACCGGTCCAAACATCATCTGTGTGCTTTTAGAGTCATTCTGTGACCCGGACGAGATTAATTTCCTTCAGGTGAATGAGGATCCTATTCCTACATTCCATGAGCTTGAGAAAAACTATTCAAGCGGATATCTGAATGTACCTGTAGTCGGAGCAGGAACTGCTAACACAGAGTTTGAGATGCTTACAGGACTCAGCATGCAGTATTTCGGTACAGGAGAGTATCCATACAAGACTATCTTAAAGCAGACAGATTGCGAGAGCATTGCCTCTGATTTATCTAAGATTGGATATGCAACACATGTAGTGCACAACAACGGTGGTAATTTCTACAGCCGTACCAATGCATTTTCTAAGATGGGCTTTGATACCTTTACAAGCAAGGAGCTCATGAATATCACAGAGTACACTCCAAACGGAAGCTGGCCTACAGATGATATTCTCGTCAGCGAGACTATGAAGACCTTTGATGCTACACCGGATCAGTCTGATTTTACTTATATCATCACAGTTGGCACTCACGGTGACTATCCAAAGGAGCCTGTTATTGAAAATCCTACATACACCGTATCAGGTGTTGAGGACGAGGGCATGAAAAATGCCTGGACATATTATGTAAACCAGCTCAACGAGGCTGACCGCTTCATCAAGGAGCTCACAGATGAGCTTTCTAAGAGAGATGAGGACACCATCGTTGTTATGTTTGGCGATCACCTCCCTACAATGGGACTTCAGGATTCTGATATGAAGTCAGGTGATATCTACAAGACAAAGTACATCACATGGAACAACATGGGACTGCCAAAGGAGGATGCTGACCTTTATGCTTACCAGCTTCTTGCCCAGACTACAGACACTGTAGGTATCCATGAGGGAACTATCATGAACTATCATCAGACTCAGATGAACAGTACAGATGAGGCATCATATCAGGATGGACTTGACCTGTTACAGTACGATATCCTTTATGGAAAGCGCTACTGCTACAACGGCACAGATTTATATCCGGCTTCAGATCTTGTCATGGGAATTGACAAGGTGGACATCACAAATGTGTCTGATTCATCGACCGGTGATACAGTATATATTTACGGTCACAACTTTACCAACTGGAGTAAGGTTTATATCAACGACTCCAAGGTGGCTTCGACTTATCTCTCAGCAGGTGTGCTTGCTATCAAGAAGGAAGACATCAGTGATGGTGATGAGATAACTGTGTGCCAGGTTGGATCTAGTGATACCATTTTCAGAAAGTCTGAGAATACGTATACATATGTGGATCCTGCAGTGGAGCACGACAGTGAGTCGGAGACAGATGAACCGACAGAGAACCAGTAGATTTTAATGAATTTTTTCTTGGGTGGACGGGGCGCAGGTCCCGGGTCCCAGTGTGGAGTGACGGCATGTACTCTCGCGTTCGCTACGCTTCGCAGCCAAGATTCTGTACGAAATTATGCTTTTAGGGTTTCTATGCTTGACGAAACCGGATTATATGCGCCGTCCATGGCGCATATAATCCTTGCCCCGCCGTCCTTGGCGGGGCATTTCTGCGTTTCATGGGCATAATTTCTACAGTATCTAGGCAGCTTCGCTATGCGCTCACACGAGAGCACACGCCGCCACTCCACACCGAGACCCGGGACCTACGCCCCTTACGTTGTGGTAAAATTGTCGTGTGTGTGCACCGGTCTTCGCCCGGTGCTTACGCTTCGTGCTTGTAAAATGTAGGTATGGTGTGTCTTAAGATATAATTAATGGGTTGAAAATTGTGTATATTGATGATACAATTTCTACGGTTAAGAGTTTGGTAGGATTTACGGACGTGACAGATATCTGCAGGCCGGTGATGTATACCGAATTTAATACTTTAATTGTAGAAATTAAGAATCTAAGTATGGAGGTGAATTTCATGGACAGTAGTGATGGTCTTGGGCGAAGTAAGAACAACATCGGTGCTGATATACAAGTGAGTATTGTATTGGCAGGCATAGTGGATTCTGTCCGTGGAAGGATTCATCATCGGACAGTTTTTAGAGGTACAGTGTAGGCATATTAAGGAATATCGGCTTACGCCGTGCTGTGTTTTGCTGTGCACAAATGCATACTTGTTTATATATCAGGGCACCGTTAGGTGCTTTTTTCGTGCGCAAATTTATGGAGTGCACGGGTTTCGTCCTTTCTATCATGGAATGATTTTTATGTTCCAAAATCCCGGGATTTTGGAGAACCACATATGTTTATTTTATGTGGAAAATGCTATCGGAAATGAGAAAGGAGAGAAATGGAGATGAATACAAAGAAATATGAAGAGCTTCTTGTTCTATTGAGAAGCCACAAAACGGATAAGGAAATTCTGGAGGTTTTGTCAGACTATCATGAGAATGATATTGCTGATATGCTTGCAGGAATGAACGAGAAGGAGCGCAAACGTCTTTACAGGCTCCTTGGAACACAGCGGACAGCGGAGATTTTTGCATATCTTGATGAGCCGCAGGCCTATTTTGATGAGCTGTCTGTGGAGCAGGCTGCCAGGGTAGTATCGCTGATGGATTCGGATGATGCTGTCGATTTGCTTGAAAATCTGGAGGATGAGGACAAGAAGGAGATTGTAGAGCATCTGGATGAGGAAGCGGAAAAGGATGTCAGGATGCTTCTGTCATATGACGATGATGAAATCGGCAGCTATATGACAACCAACTACATCTGTATTCCGAGCGGTCTGACAGTGAAGCAGGCTATGAGCCAGCTCGTGAGGCAGGCGGGCGAAAACGACAATATCATGACTATATATGTGGTTGATTCAGATGAATGCTTTGCGGGAGCTATTGATTTAAAGGATTTAATCACAGCCAGGGAGGGCATGAATCTGGAAAGCATTATAGCCCATTCATATCCATATGTGCTCGACCATGAGAAAATCGATGATTGTATCGACACAATCAAGGACTACGCTGAGGATTCAATTCCGGTGCTCTCAAAGGATAAGCATATACTCGGTGTCATCACATCTGATGATATTGTAGAGATGGTAGACAATGAGATGGGTGAGGACTATGCAAAGCTCGCCGGACTGACCGCAGAGGAGGATCTGAAGGAGACCACGCTGCAGAGCATGAAAAAGAGAATGCCATGGCTTATCATCCTGCTTTTTTTGGGAATGATAGTGTCTTCCGTAGTTGGAATATTTGAGAATGTGGTAGCGGCTTTGCCGATAGTCATCTGCTTCCAGTCGCTGGTGCTTGACATGGCAGGAAACGTAGGAACACAGTCACTGGCTGTCACAATCAGAGTGCTCATGGATGAGAATCTAAGCGGTAAGCAGAAGCTTTTGCTTGTAGTAAAAGAGGTAAGAATAGGCCTTGTAAATGGTGGCTTGCTTGGAATAATGGCACTTGTATTTCTCGGAATATATGTGCATCTGTTCAAGGGCTACACATGGCTTGGAGCATTTGCGGTATCAGGCTGTGTAGGAGTTTCACTGCTTGTGGCAATGGCAATTTCAAGCCTTGTGGGCACAGTGATTCCGATGTTTTTCCACAAGATAAAGATTGACCCGGCGGTTGCGTCTGGTCCTCTTATCACTACAGTGAATGATCTGGTGGCAGTTGTGACCTATTATGGACTGGCATTTCTTTTCTTGATTGAGTTGTAATATTGGTCGTAGTACATAAATATTTAGAATATATCTTGACAAAGGTGTGCATATACTGTATATATTTGTATATACAGTATATGCACACCTATTTTAATTGTGGGAAAGCAAAGGAGAGAGTTATGCTAAGGGTTCGTGAATTGGATAAGGAAATGTCCGGGGAGGACAGGTTTCATCTGGAAAACATATCGTTTCATTTGCCAAAGGGTTATATATGCGGCCTTGTAGGAGAAAACGGAGCAGGCAAGACAACTCTTTACGCTGCCTGATGGGACTGTATAGGTCAACAGGAGACATAGTGATAGATGGACACAATTTAAACAGCGATGAGGCAGCCGCCAGGGAAGTAATAGCGGTAGTAGGTGATGAGGGATTTTTTGATGAGAATATAAATCTCGAAAAGCTCGGAAAATACTATGGGTCAGATGTATGTGCGGTTTGATATGGAAAAGTATCTGGGATATCTTGAAAGATTTAACCTTGATAGAAAGCAGAAATACAAAAAACTGTCCAAAGGTATGAAAATCAAAGCGCAGCTTGCATTTGCACTGTCGTATGGAGCAAAGCTTTTTTTGTTCGATGAGCCTACTGCAGGGCTTGACAAGCACTTCAGGGAGGATTTTTTAAGGCTGTGTACAGAGCTTGTGTCGGATGGTGAAAAAAGCATTATCATTTCTTCTCATATTACGGAGGATCTGGACAGAATAGCAGACTATATTGCATATATGCAGGCAGGGAGGCTGTTGTTTTTTAAGCCTAAGGATGCTGCGTGTGAGCATTTTCGGATAGTTACAGGACCTGTATATAAATGTAAGCTGATACCTAGGGAAGCAGTGGTTTACATGGAAGAAGGCACATACAGCTCCACTGCCATGGTTATAAGGGATAAATGTATTCTGGTAGACAGAGAGCTTCAAGAGCATACTCCGGATATCAGGGAGCTGATACATTATCTGGTGAAAGGGGGAAAGGAAAATGCCGAAAATATTGTGGAAAAATATTTTGGATAGCAGCAGGCGGGAGCTTGTTTTGGCCATAGTTATGATACCATTATTCTGGCTTGGAATTACAGAAGGCTCATTTGGAGGCCTGAATCAGGTAATGTATATATACAATTTGATGATCAGCATTTTTTCCATTTTCAGCAATCATAATAGAAGTGCATTCGAATTGCCACAGTATATGTATCTGGCTCCGTATTCAAGAGAACAAAGACAGCATTATATACAAAAAATGTTCAAATACAGATTCCGTGTGTCGTATATAGTGCTGCTTTTACCTATATTAATCACGGCAATAATCAGCCCTGATAAGACTCTGACAGTATCAGGAATAGTCTATTATATGTGTGAGATGCTTGTAATGGCAGGTATTTTGTATTGTACTTCATTTGACAATTATCTGGGCAGCGTGAATCCGGGCAGATTAACGATATTTGATGTAATCATGTTTATGTCTGCGGTGGTTGTTGCCGCAAGCTATGACCAGAATGACAGCTCGCTGGATTTGGTTCAGATATTAATTTCTTTAGTGATAGGTGTGTTTTTTATATCGATGATTGTATCCTGCAGGAAAAAATATTATGACGATATTGTTCGCTGTATGGCAGATTACGAGTTTGCGGAATCAAAAAAAGACAAAAAAATTGCGTAGAGGTGTGTATGAAAATAGTCATTTCAACAACAGTTAGTATGCCGATATATGAGCAGATTATAAATCAGATACGCGATGCAGTGGTAAGCGGTGAGCTTAAGGCAGGCGATGGCATGCCGTCAATCAGAGTGCTGGCAAAGGAGCTGGCAGTCAGTGTGATTACAACAAAGCGTGCTTATGAGGAGCTGGAAAAGGAAGGTGTAATAGAGTCGGTGCCGGGGCGTGGATTTTACGTGTGCGAGCAGAAAAATGATCTTTTGCGTGAAAAACAGATGATGAATCTTGAGAACAGGATGTCAGAACTGCTTGCAGATTGTGAGAATGCCGGAATGACCTTGAAGGATATAATAGATATGGTTCGTGTATTGGGAGAAAAATAATGGATGAGACAATTATAAAAATAGAAAATGCCGCTTTAAAATTAAAAAAATTTATGATTAAGCCCGCAAATTTAGAAATACCAAAGGGCTACATTGTAGGTGTACAGGGAGAAAATGGTGCGGGAAAGACCACACTGCTTCATATGATGCTTGGAATGTATGACAAAATGAAGGGAAAAATATACATAGACGGTCTTGATGTTGTAAAAAATAAGACCAAGGTAAAAGAGCTTGTAGGAATAGTGTCGCAGGACAGGAAATTTTACCTGTCGCAGGATGCCAATGGAAACGAAAAATATACAGTCCATTTTATAAGAATTGGGATAGTGAGGAGTATCACAGGATGCTTGCACATTTGGAGCTTTCTCCAAGACGCAGATTGTGCTCGTTTTCTACAGGAGAAATGATAAAGTATCAGTTTGCATTTGCGGCAGCATACAGACCCAAAGTGCTTCTGATGGATGAGCCGACTGCCAATCTCGACCCGGTGTTCAGGGATGATTTCTTAAAATTACTGCAGGAATTTGTGGCAGAGTATGAGATGACAATACTTCTTGCCACGCATCTGGACGAGGATTTGTCGAGGGTGGCAGACTATGTTATAGATATAAAGAACGGAGAATATTCAATGCGTGAGATACTTGAGTAGCTTATAATTGCTGCCGGTAATACCGGGGGTGAATGGTATAATTTTATAGCTTGCATTAGGTGTACAACACGCAATAGAAAACAGATGGAGATGTGAAATGGATATGAGTACCCTGATTAAAACGGAGCATGACAATTGGAAAAAGCGCATGATGGTTGAGACCTGCGGAACGTATATCCTCATGAATATGGGTATGGGGTTTGTGGTAATCGCAGGTGCATTTTGTGGTGTAATGAATACTGAATTTGATCTTTATTATTATAATATGGTGGTGTTTTTTACATTTGGATTGTATTATGCACAGTCCAGATACATTACATATATATGGGAAAATGGTAGAAAAGTTAATATATTTGAGAAATATATATATTTGCCGGTTGATCTTAAAAAGTTGAGAAAAGCAAAGCTTATAGTAGTTGGAAAAAATATTATGATACCGGTCATACTTGGACAGCTTTCAGCAATTCTTATGAGAGGGGCATATTATGGATGGCATGTAAAAAGCTGGCTTGATTTGGGACTGTATACACCGGTTATGGTGGGAATTGGTTTTTTGATTTTTAAGGAAGCTGAGCATAGATGGCTGTGCTTTAAGGCAGTAAAAAATTAAGACCTGCAAATAAAAAGATAATTTCTAATTTGTGTTTTAGATGTAAATCCGCTATACTATTGATATAGTATTGCGGATTTGTTTCTATAGAAAGAGGGTAAAATATGCCTGAGATATCATTATTTTATGGGATTAGAGTCACTATGTATTATAATGACCATATGCCACCACATTTTCATGCTGAATATAATGGACATAAAGCATTAGTAGATATTAATAATATACAAGTAATAAGAGGCTCTTTGCCGAATAAACAATTACGATTGATATTGGCCTGGTGTACGATTCATCAGGATGAATTAATGCAGAATTGGGAATTGGCCAAGGACATGAAACCATTGAACAAAATTAATCCACTTATATAATGAGAGGTGAAATATATGAATGAATATTTTCCTACAGTTGTACAGGTAATACCTTTAGATATATCATGTACAGGTTTCTTTGATGATGGTAAAATAGTTGATTATGATACAACACAGGATCTTAAATCTTCAATTTTTGAGCCTTTGAGAGATATTGAAAAATTTTAAAAATGCATGTACGGTAATGAATGGAACGCTTTGCATGGGATATTTCCGGAAAAATGGATGAAAGTGATTGTATAGATATTGATCCATTTACATTGTATGAATTGAAGGCTATTAATAGCCTGATTGCGTAAGATTAGAACCATTTTCACGTATCACAGCCTTACAATCCTTTTTAAAGCAGGCAATTAGTTTTTATTGGCTTTATTTGGTAACTAGTGTATACTATTTGCATATAACAGCTTCGTTAAGCAGATATAAATACACATAAAAGAAAGGTATAATCATGGACATCGTATTAGGAAATTACAAAGGATTAAAGGCAAACATCCCTTATATTGCATATACAGAGGAGGATGTTAATTCACAGATAGCGACACTTCTTTCAGGAAATCCTGTCAGAGAGCAGAAAACAGGCCCGTTAGCGATGGGTGACACGGCAGTAATAGACTACGAGGGCTTTAAGGACGGAGTTGCGTTTGAGGGCGGAAAGGCTGAGAAATATCCTCTGGGAATCGGTTCAGGCTCTTTTATTCCGGGCTTTGAGGAGCAGCTTGTAGGCATGGAAATCGGTGAGGACAGAGACATCAATCTCTCATTCCCCTGAGCAGTATCATGCACCGGAGCTTGCAGGTAAAGCGGTTGTTTTCAAGGTTAAGCTGCACGAGATTTACAATGAGAAGGAAGCAGAGCTGAACGATGAGTTTGCAGCATCTCTCAATTTCCCTGAGGTACAGTCAGTGGAGGATTTAAAGAAATATATCAACGAGTATCTTGAGTACCAGGTAGAGGCAAGAAAGGCTGATGCGGCAAGAGAAAAGCTCTATGACCAGATTCTTGAAAGCAGCTCATGCCTTGTTTCACCACAGGCAGTAGAGACAGCGGTAAATATGCAGCTTCAGCAGATGGCAGCATCATTTGCACAGCAGGGTGTGGCTATGGAGCAGTATCTTCAGATGACAGGCAAGACTATGGATAGCTTAAAGGACGAGCTCAAGCCTGTAGCACAGAAGCAGGTAAAGCTTGAGGCTGTTCTCGATGAAATCATCAGAGTGGAAAATATCACTGTATCTGACGAGGAGATGGATGAGCAGTATGAGCTTATTTCACAGAAGTATGGTCAGCCTGTTGACGTTGTAAAGCAGGTGCTTCCAAAGGCACAGCTCAAGCCGGATTTACTTCGTATGAAGGCATCACAGCTCATCATCGATGCGGCTGAGATTATCATGGAAGAAAGCGGAAAATAATGTATAGAATATTTTTGGTTGAGGATGAAGAGACCATAGCAAAGCTTGTCAGAAGACATTTGGAAAAATGGGATTATGATGTGCATGTAGTGCAGAAATTTGATGCTGTAATGTCAGAATTTGCATCATTTGATCCGCATCTTGTGCTTATGGATATCGGTCTGCCGTTTTACAATGGGTATCACTGGTGTACGGAAATCAGAAGGGTATCAAAGGTTCCTGTGGTTTTCCTGTCATCCGCTGCTGATAATATGAATATAGTGATGGCAGTCAGTATGGGGGCAGACGACTTTATAGCAAAGCCGTTTGACCTCGATGTGCTGACTGTAAAGATACAGGCTATCATCAGGCGCTGCTATGATTTTGGCGCAAACAACAGTGTTTTGGAGCATAATGGCGCCATGCTCAATATATCTGATGCCACCATAACCTATGACGACAAAAGGCTCGAGCTTACGAAGAATGAGCTCAAAATATTGCAGACACTTTTTGACAACAAAGAAAGGATTGTATCACGCAGCCTTCTAATGGAAAAGCTCTGGGAGAGTGATGCGTATGTGGACGAGAATACACTTTCGGTGAATGTCAACAGGCTGCGTAAAAAGCTGGATTCTATAGGGCTTGAGAGCTTTATTGTCACAAAAAAGGGGCTTGGGTACAGGCTGGGGTGAGAGATAAGAAGAATTATATATGGCAAAAACACAAAACAAACCGCATCTGACAAATTTTATAAAACAAAACTATATATGGATTCTGATGATAATCACAATGTCATGTATCCATTTGCTTTACATGTACCTGATTGGTGCGCGCAAACAGGATGTGGTGTATGCGGCAGTGCTTGATGCAATCCTGCTTCTGATAACAGTTTTTGTTGGCTATTTGAGATATAGCAGCAAGGTAAAGGCTCTAAGCAATGCCTTAAATCGTCCGGTTGAGGAGCAGGCACAGCTTTTTGAACCGACAGATGATGTGGAGCAGCTTTACACCCGGCTGCTTGAGAATCAAAGCATTGCAAGAAGTGAGTCAGAAAGCAGTGCTGCAGTCAGACAATCCCGTATGAGAGACTACTATTCTATGTGGGTACACCAGATAAAGACCCCGATATCAGCTATGAAATTACTGCTTGAGGCAGAGCGGGAGGAGCTTGGGCTGCTGATGAGTGATGATGAGCAGAGTCAGTGCGGGATAGCGGATATGAACGGTGGGAATATCAGTACTGCCGGATTAAATGTTGTAGAATTAAATGATGCCGCGAAACAGAAGGCTGTATTTAAAGAACTATCAGATAATGTGGGTTCATTTGAGGATGAATTGTTCCGCATAGAGGAATATGTCAGCATGGCTCTGCAGTATCAGCGTGTGAGCAACACCGAAAATGATTTTGTGCTTGAAAAAGTCAGTCTGGATGGTGTCATACGTGATACCATTAAAAAATATGCAAAGACTATGATCCGAAGGCATATTGGGATAAACTATTCAGGTACAAAAAAACAGGTATATACAGATGAAAAATGGCTTGCATTTATACTGGAGCAGATACTTTCAAATGCCATAAAATATACACCGCAGGGGTATGTTACAATAGAAACTGCAGAGGAAAAAGATCGGTTTTTATTACAATAAAGGATACCGGAATAGGAATCAAAGCAGAGGATCTGCCTCGCGTTTTTGAAAAGGGCTACACAGGCTACAATGGTCATGCTGATAAGAAGGCTACGGGAATAGGGCTTTATCTGTGCAGGCAGATGGCAGATAAGCTGGGGCATACAATCCGCATGGAGTCAGAGCTTGGAAAAGGAACTAAGGTGTGGATTGGGTTTGATCTGGATTATGCGGATACGAGGGATTAGGATAAATTACTGCAATAAAAAGCTTGTTGCCGGTAATTAAAAATCTGTAGCATATCAATTAAACTTTTAAGGGTAAAAAAGTTATTTATTTCAGGGGATAAAAAATGGAAATTATGCGGACAATGATGGATTTTGAGTTTGATACAAAGAAAGTGCAGAACACACATTTTCACCAGGATCTGGAGATACTGTATGTGCTGGATGGCGGGCTTGAAATCCAGATAGAATCGGAAAAATATGAATTGGGGAAAGGTGATTTTCTGCTGATCAATGCAAATAAGCGGCATTCGATCCGGGAGACAGAAGAAGAACTCCTGACAGCGAGTTTTCGTATTAATTTTTCTATGCTGGCAGAATATCTCGGGACGAATCAGATCTTGTTCTGGTGTAATACGACTGCGGATAAAAATGAGGCGTATGAACAGCTCAGGAAAATATTGGATCGCGTGCTGAACCGATTCTACGATAAAGAAGGGGAAGGTGCACTGTATCTGAACAGTATTTATTATGAAGCACTGTATGTTCTGACTAGTTATTTTCGAATCAAAGCGGATGACAGCCGTCTGAAGGACGATGTGACGCCGGATAATTCCCGCGTGTTTGAGATACAGAATTATGTACAGGCAAATTATCAGAAGCAGATTAGTTTGAATGACCTGGCGAAGAAATTGTATCTGTCCAATGCATATCTGTCCAAGTATATAAAAAAGAGGTTTGGATTGAGTTTTCTTGAATATGTGAATAACATTCGACTCTTTCATGCAGTGGATGAGATGTTGTACACCGACAAAAAAATTACTCGGATTGCGTTGGATAACGGATTTCCGACGACGGCTTCTTTTAATAAAGTTTTCAAAGAAGTTTATAATATGACGCCGTCTGGATATCGGACAAGTGTCCGACAGAAAACGAAAGAGGAAGTGCAGGATACAGAATCCAAGGAGCAGATTGAGCAGAGAGTTAAGAAATATCTGGCCGGGAATACGGTACTGCAGGATGAAGTGGCAGCAAAAAATCTGGACTTGTTTACAGTAGATGCAAAAGAGACAACAGAACTGAAAAAAAACTGGAATGCGATTATTAATATCGGGAAGGTGGACGCACTTCTTGACAGTGAGATGCAGCAGCAGGTTCTGATCATGAAGCAGGAACTGGGATTCAGGTATGTGAGAGTGTGGAATATATTCGTGCAGGATATGTATGAGGAAAAAGACGGAAGCTGGCATTATAATTTCAGCAGAGTAGACAGAGGATTGGATTTTCTTGTGGAGAATCAGTTGAAACCATATATAGAACTGTCTTTTAAACCGATTCATGTTAGTTATACGTTGTATTCAACACTTACAGAATTATGAATCTCAAATTTTTCCATTAATTCTAGCGCTTGCTTTGAAATCCATTCTCTACATGTTTTTCCTGACTGACATATATCTAAAAATACCCTCTCCTTACGTTTGCTTTTCCATATGCTGATTCCAAATCCTATTCCCCATATCCCTACCATACATATTGCAAAATTTCCTATCCTGTCATTTACCAAAAGGTAATTCCATCCCAAGAACCGTCCTTAAGATTACAATTGGAAAAGGAATCAAAAAAACAAGATGACAATCTTTAACAATCCATAATTCAGCCTGAC
>ENA-OQJR01000320-OQJR01000320.1-human-gut-metagenome-genome-assembly--contig:-NODE-320-length-15246-cov-3.398174_pt1 | contig 15246 bp, 21 predicted proteins | sample MGYA00242614_ERZ504781 | MGnify/ENA primary metagenome ERZ504781 (study PRJEB26092, sample SAMD00036365) | human gut metagenome | host: Homo sapiens | study: EMG produced TPA metagenomics assembly of...
AAAGAGCTAAAAATCTCCTTGGATTTGAAAAGATGATGGAGATAATAGCAGGAGTATAAGCTCCTTTTCTTCGCAATGTGTGCTTTATTTAGTTTTCAATGGCACATTGGAAGAAAAGGGGTATTTTATGGTAGAGAATCAAGTTTTCGGACGGGCTGGGGGGGGTAAAATGATGGTAGAAGCTGGAGAATGTGAAAAAAATATGGAAAAATTTTGAATAAAATGGATGTAAAGTGTTGACAAACTGTGCTAAGAGGAATACCAAACAGAGGGATTATTAGGCTTACCATGCCTAAGTTATACACGTTTGGAGTATAAATATAGGCACGACTAGAATTTGTAGCTTAGAAAATGAAAGGGGAAAAGTCGTAATTGTACTGTTGGGGTAAAACTTATTAATTAAGAGAATGTTTAGGAGGAAAGAAACATGTATAGGAAAAAGTTAATGCGCGCATGCTTAACAGGACTTATGGTTGTGACTGTTGCAACAGCAAATGTAGCGCCAGTATTTGCAGCTGAAGCACCAGCAGGAACAGAGACGACAACCTCAAAAGCATCTGTTGTAAAAGCATATCGCAGTGAATTATTCCAAGACGATACATCTTGTATTCCCCTCGGCCGTGAAGTATAATCAGGCCGTTACGGACTTCGTGGTCGTCGATAACCCGGAGAGCGTGCCTAATATCTTGCGCATAAAGGCCAACCGGAAAAGTTTCAGCAAGCAGACGACCGTCAGCGTGGCGACCGAGGGAGGTTTTTTCTATTCGTTTAACGTGACCTATGCCGACAGCCTGGAGCATACGAACTATTTCCTGCCCGATATGTCGAGCATACGGCCGGACACTATCTATCTGAATGAGGTGTCGCAAACGCACCTGATCGCACCGGAAAAGGTGATTTATATAGATTACGGCGATACCTGCATACAGGTAAGCAAGGCCGAGAATACCGAGAATATCGTGCGAATGATCGCAGCCACGGGAAAGGTGGAGGAATTTCCCAGGCAGACAAACGTGTCGCTGGCGACCGAAGGGGGGAAGTTCTACACGTTCAACGTGGATTATCGGCAGGAGCCGGAGGCGTTCGTCTATGAGATAGGGGAGAAACGGCCGGAGAAAAAGGCGAACGTGATCCTGACCGACAACATTATCCCGGCCGGGGAAAGGGATCAGGTCATGAGCCGGGTGTATAACGCAAAAAGGGGGATATTCAACAAGGGGATCGTTCGCAACAAGATCGTTTTCTCCGTGAACAACCTGCATATATATGATAACTTGCTCCTGTTTACCTTTGAGATCGAGAACAAAAGCAAACTGCCTTATGATATAGATTATATCCGGTATTACATCATCGACAAGAAAACGGCCAAGCTGACCGCATCCCAGGAAGTGGATCAGCAGGCTTTGTTCTCGGAGAATTATTCGCCCAGGATAGAGGGGAACGGCCGGATGAAATACGTGATCGCTTTCGATAAGTTCACCATTCCGGACGAGAAAGTTTTCCGTATCGAGATTAACGAGAAGAACGGAGGCCGTCACGTTCTTTTTGACCTGGAGAACAGCGACATCGTGAATGTGGAGGATATTTAGCCTTGCGATCCTTGCGCTGATCCCTGTCGGCCGGGTGGGGGCGCAGGACAAACGTTCGCTGATCGTGGAGGTGTTGCAGACCGCAGGGGATTACGGGGACATCGCCCCGGTGTGGGGGATCGTCCAAAAGGACGGGGATATTTACCGTTTCGTCCCCTCTGTCGCACCCCTGAAAGAGAAATACCGGATCTCCGACCGTTACGGCTACCGGACGCATCCGATAAGCGGTGAAAGGCAGTTTCACGCAGGCCTGGATATGGCGGCGGTGTATGCGGCTACCGTACACGCCGCAGCCAGTGGGACGGTGACGTTCGCAGGTGAAACGCCCGGATATGGGAAAACGGTAGTCGTTACGCACCGTTTCGGATTTTCAGACCAGATACGCACACCTGACACTCATTTACACCCGGAAAGGTGCGGAGGTGGAAAAGGGGGACGTGATCGGGTTCGTGGGAAGCACCGGGATAAGTACCGGGAATCATTTGCATTATGAGGTGATAAAAAACCAAAAGAGAATAAACCCTTTAAATTTCATTTATGGAACTAAGTAATGAATTGAAAGTAGAAAGGATCAGGCTAAGCCTGACGGCGAAAAGCGTTGCCGAGGAAATGGGGATCAGCCGCCAGCAGCTTTGCAACATCGAGCAGTCGGAAACCGCCCCCGTGGTGGTGAAATACATCGCTTTTCTAAGGAGCAAAGGGGTGGATCTGAACGCTCTGTTTGACCGTATTATCGTGAACAAATAAAATAAATCGTATGAGAAAATTAGTTACCGCCTTGTGCGCTTTGGTCTTTTTGTCGTCTTGCGACGACGAACTGAAACTTGTCAGCCGGGATTTTTCCGTGACGCTGAAAAGTATAGACGTGGGTACGGCCGTAGTGGGGAAGCCCGTTAATTGCACCCTTACGATCTCGGATCTCGATCCGGACAACGGGGATCAGATATTGACACGCTTTGAGGTCAGGGACGGGGACGGCGTTATCCTGGTGGATAACAACGAATACAGCCCCGGAGAAACGTTTGAATATGATTTCAAGGCAAACAATCGGCTGGATTTCGATTTTATCCCGGCAACCGAGGGAGAGGCGTATATCGTCATGGGGGTAGCCAGCGAACTGGTGACACGATCCGACAGCATCAAGCTGAAAGTTTCCAGCCCGGAGATAAACATACGTTTCCGGAACGTGCCGGATCTTATGCTGGTATCGGAGGAAGCGGAATTTTATTTGCAGCTTGATACGGAACTTTACGGGGTGAAAGCGTCGGCCAGGTTCGTAAAGGGAAGCGGCCGGGTGTATATTTCCGGGTATGATGCGACAAGGGGCGAGGGCGTGGCACTGGAAAAAAACAACCTGGTGACGTTCCGGCCGGATGCGACCGGGCAGGCGGTGATCGAGTTTACCGTTTCAAGCCGTTACGGTCTGCCAGTGAAAGAGAATGTAACGATACAAGTAAATCAATGAGGTTATGAGAAAAATTGCCGTATTATCGCTCTTTTTGTGCCTGGTGGCCGTGTGCAGGGCACAATATATCGGAAGCCAGTATATGAACGTGAAGCTGGGCTATATCGTGGATGAAAGTCAGGTGCAGGGGACGTTCGGTTTTGGAAAGGTGTACAAGGCTTTCAAGGTGGGGGCAAACCTTAATTACCGGAATCTAAACCGGGATCTGGTAAAGGCAAACACCGTGACGGTCGGCCCGGAGCTGGCCTATTACGCCCTGAAAGGACGGAAATTCTCGCTCCTGGGGATCGCAGCCGGGACGATCGGCTACCAGAAAGCCAAGGCGAAAAGCGATCTTGTGTACCTGGCGAAAAGCAAGGCTTTCGTGTATGGATACGAGGTCGGGATAAGGCCGGAAATGTTGCTAAGCCCGAAAGTGGCTCTTTTTGCCGAATACAGGTTTGAAATGTTGTTTAACTCCATTCTCCGGAATAACAACCATGTCGGCCTGGGGTGCGTGATCTATTTATAAACTTAAATAATTGAAGGTATGAGAAAGTATTTGTATTTGTCAGCCGTATGCGTGTGCATGGCATTGTGTTTCGTCGGTTGCAGCAAGGACGACGACGAACCGGGAGGAAAAGGGGCGATGTATGAGGTAACGATCGAGCAGTCGGGAGATTTCCGCAGCTTCATTAAGTCGATCGTGGTAGTCGCCAACGGTACGCAGTTGAAAGACGGGGCGACGGGGGAAAGCCTCGCAAGCCCGGTGATTCTAAGCGATGAAGAACTGGCCGTCGAAAAGGTGACGTTAAGTACGACGGGAAAGGCGATCGAGTTTGCCGTTTCCGGTGGTGTCGTGGACGGAGAGGACGGCGTTGTGAACGAGCCGATGCAGTGGGTAGTGACCGTTTACAAAAACGGAAAGGAGATCGAGAAAAAGAGCCTTGTTTTCCGGGACGGGAAGGAGATAAGTACGGATGATCTGAATCTGTATTATAATTGACGTGACGGCCTGAATGTCCCCCGGATGAATGTTCGGGGGATTCTTTTTCTTTTGGGCGTTCCCGTGGGACGGTCGGGCTTTACGTTTCAAGTCCTCGCCTAAAGGCTGTGGGCTTTACTCTGCAATCCCTAACGCATGGCTGAAAACTCCTCTTGCCGGTGGTGTTCTTCTTCATACAGCCTCATGCGTTCTTGTAATGCTTCTTTTAAATTGTCGCTTTTTTTCAGTCCGAGTTTGGCACGTATGTTCGCTCGTTGGCTGGTTATGTTTCCGCTACTCCGATGTAATAATTCGCATATTTGGCTGACGGTCTTGTCTTGCAGTATTAAACGGCAGATGTTTAATTCGGACGGGGATAAATTGGGATATATTCTCCTGATCGTATCAAGTTTACTTTTTCCTTTTTCTGGTATGCGGCAAAGGGCTGTAAAAAGATTTTCTTTGGATTGTTCCCCTATTATGTTTAACAGGGAGCTTGTCTTTTCTTCCGGGTTATTCTCGCTTAACAACTCGGCGAACGCGAATAGTTCTTCCTTTTTCATTTGGAGACGTTTCAAAAGCATTTCCTCTTCCTCTTTTAGCAAGTTGCTACTTTTTAGACAAGCTCGCTGATATTACTGTGTAAGGATCTTCCTAATAAGGGGATCATGGTGTATATGATGATGATCAAAGGCAGATAACTGTATAGGAACGGTTCGTCGGTGATAAGTGTGCAGATTGTATAGGAAGCTATGGTAAGGGAGGACAATAGGATGGAGATATTACTCATATAGGCACAGATGGAAAGCATGGTAAATAAGAGAGAGATAGTAATGTTACTCATTATCAATGCTCTTTGATAACTATATTCATATCCGCTACATATTGAGCAATAAATTATCTCGATAAAAATCTCGATATGTATGGCTATCAGTATAATGGAAAAGGTCGTGGTCAGATTTACTCTCTTTTTAAAATAAGCGAGAGTGCACATAATGATAAACAGGAATAATACGCTGTTAATATAATAAAACTGTTCATTGGGAAATGGAACTGAATATATGTATATGGGTGCGCATAAGGCCAGCATGAGCAGGGATAGATGAAAGACACGTTTTTGTTGATACGTTATTATCATTTCGCTTTCTTTTTTGTCGTAAGTTTGAGTTTTTATTGAACTTAGAAAAGTAGCGGCTTTTGTGCTGAATTTCATGTGTTTTATTGTTTTAAGTGTTATTAAGTATAATGTTTCCTGCAAAAATAACTGTTTTTTTTTTTGTATGTTTAAGTACTTTTCTTTATGATGTTAAGTGTTTTTAATTGTTGTGTAAGCGTGATTGGCTGCTGTGGTAAGTGTTGTAGCTGTTGTGTGGTTGTCTTTTTAAGTATTTATAAGTTTAAAATACTTGTTTTTTGCTTTGGAGGTTGGTTTATAGGTGCATATCTTTAGCGGTTGAAATTCAGGGGGTGTAAAAGCCTGGGTTTGGATTGTCATATTAACAAATGATTAAATGACGAAAAGATGTTTTTTTATATTAAATGTGTATTGTTCGTGCTCGTGTTGAGTATAAGCGGAGAAATATCCGCTCAGGAGAAGCGTGATTCGGTAAGGATCTATTTTCATCAAGGAAAGGTAAATATAGATACATGTTTACTTGACAATGGGAACGAGATGGAGCGGTTTGCTAAAATCTGTTCCGCATTGAACGACTCCGTCCGTCTTATCAGGAAAATTCAAATAATAGGAGGAGCTTCCCCGGAAGGAGGGGGGCTGTTGAATGGAAGGCTGTCTAGAAAAACGAGCAGAGGTTTTGTGGCGGTATATATCACCTTATATAAAGATTCCGGTATTGGAGAGGGATTTTCATTTTTCGGGAAGCGACTGGAACGGACTTATAACGATGGTGAGAGCGGATGTGAATGTTCCGGAGAGGGAGGATGTCCTTCGTTTGTTGGAGAAGATCGTACGTTTGGAAAACCAGGATAGCCCTTATTGGGGGGGGAACTGAAAAGACTGAAAGGGGGGAGGCCATACTCATATTTGTATAAATTCCATTTTCCGAAACTTCGTTCGTCGATGGTGAAAATATGCTATGATAGTGATCCGATAAATCCCGTCAGAGATACGGTATATATACATACACGTGATACGTTGTGCATCCGTGATACCGTTACCGTCATAGCTCCGGTAAAGAAACGGCCGTTTTGCATGGCGGTGAAAACAAACTTGCTTTATGACGCTGTTTTGATACCTGACATCGGGGTTGAGTTCTGTTTGGGGAAGAACTGGTCTGTGGCCGGGAATTGGATGTATGCCTGGTGGAAAAGTGATCGGAAGCATAATTATTGGCGTATCTATGGGGGAGATGTGGAGTTGCGCCGCTGGTTCGGTCGGAGAGCGGTGGAAAAACCGTTTTCCGGGCATCATGTCGGATTGTACGGGCAGATCGTCACCTATGATTTCGAATTGGGTGGGAAAGGTTACTTGGGGGATAAATGGAGTTACGGGGGAGGCGTGGCTTACGGCTACTCGTTACCTGTGGGACATCGGTTCAATGTGGATTTCACGTTGGGAATCGGCTACCTTGGAGGATCGTACAAGGAGTACATCCCTTTGGACGGTCACTATGTATGGCAGACCACTAAAAACCGCCGCTGGTTCGGCCCGACCAAGGCGGGTATCTCTTTGGTGTGGTTGATCGGGCGGGGGAATTATAGCCGGAAGAAAGGAGGCAGGCAGTGATACGGATACGCTTTAGTCTGGTGTTCATATTTTTATGGATAGGACTGACGGCTTGTGAGCATAAGGATTTATGTTACGATCATCCGCACTTTGCCACGGTGCGGGTAATATTCGACTGGACCAAGATTTCCAATCATGACAAGCCTGAAGGCATGAGGGTCGTATTTTATCCGACCGACGATGAAAGCAACACGTGGATATTTGATTTCCCCGGAGGAGAGGATGGGGAAGTGGAGCTCCCCGAGAATGATTATCGGGTAATTTGCTTCAACTACGATACCGACGGGATGGTTTGGAAAGAAAACGGCAGTTACACGCTTTTTACTGCCGATACGCGTGATGTTCGGTCGCCGGATAACCAGACAATGGCCGTCACCCCACCCTGGCTGTGTGGCGACCATATAGACAGAGTTATCCTCAAGGACATTCCGGAAGGAAGCACGAAGATAATACGGCTAACTCCCGTAAACATGGTATGTCACTACACGTATGAGGTGAACGGAATTCGGGGACTGGACAGGGTGGCGGATTTGCGGGCCGCTCTTTCCGGCATGTCCGGCTCGCTTAACATGTCCGGCGACAGTTTGCCCGCCGATCTTTCGGAGAGCCTGCTCTTTGATGGAATGGTTTCACGGAATCAGATTATAGGCGGATTCTATACGTTTGGACATTCCGCACTTGAAGGAGAGCCCAATGTTTTCCGGCTGTATCTCAAGAACCGTTCAGGCAGCATGTCTGTATTGGAACAGGACGTGAGCGACCAAGTGCATGATGTCCCGGTAGCGGGGCATATCGGTGATGTGCATCTGGTGTTGAATTTTGATTATGAGGTACCATCCGAGCCGGGAAGTGGCGGTCCGGGATTTGATGTGGACGTTGATGATTGGGATGATGTGAATGTGGATATAGTGTTGTAATCGAGTTTTATTAATTATATTTATTAACAATTTTATTCATTTTATGAAAAAAAGTACAGTAATGCTTTGGGCAATCTTTGGAGTACTACTGATGAGTTGCTCAGAAGAGGAGATTGCGAATGTGGAAACCTCCTCACGAAATGCGATTGGTTTTAACGTGTTAAGTAATGCGGCGGAAACGAGGGCTACCCCTACTACCAACACCAACTTGAAGAACACCGATTTCGACGTGTTCGCTTTTACGGCGGATGGTACTGCCTTCATGGGACAGGTCGACACGGAATTTGGACATGACGGAGTGCATATCAAGTACAATGGTACTAAGTGGGATTATGTCAATGCGAGCGACCTTCGTTATTGGCCTACCGAGGCTTTGGACTTTTACGCGTTCAATCCCGGAACGGTTAGTCCAGACATGTGGACGAATTATATGTGGGAAGTCGACGGGACTTCTCAAAAGATAAGGTATACCTGCAGCGATGAGTATAAAAACGGTGTTCCAAACTACGACGTGATGTATGCCATGGCCAAAGGCCGGACAAAAGCCATGGACAACGGAATAGTGAAATTTAATTTCAAACATATTCTGTCACAGGTCGTATTCAAAGCAAAGACCGAATATGCTAACATGCAGGTGGACATCAAGGAGATCAAGATTTATAATGTCAAAATAGCCGGCGTCTTCACATTGCCTGCGGCAGCCGATGGAACGGGGAGTTGGAGTGATCTTGATGATTTACCAAGTGGTGTATCAGATCTGTACAATTTAACCGTAGTGCAAAACGCAAACATCACGGTCAATGGTAATGCCACAGTTACCGATATTACCACAGATACTCCTATGCTGAATAGACCACAGACGCTGACTGCTTGGAACGTTTCCGAAACAGCCACCAAAACCACGACGCAGGCCAACGAAGCGAAGCAATGTTACCTGTCGATCTCCTGCAAAATCCGGCAGTCCGGAGCTTATCTGTTGGGTTCAGCAAGCGAATACAAAACAATTTATGTTCCGTTCGGAGATACATGGGTAGCGGGCAAGCGTCATATCTACACGTTGATTTTCGGTGGTGGTTATAATGATCAGGGAGAGGCTGTGTTGAATCCGATCCAGTTTGATGCAGAGACAACAGACTGGGGTAATGCAGATAAAGCAGATAAAGACGTAAACGTCTAACCTTAATCCAAACGTTTATTAATATCGTACCCGTTGGCAGGTTAAACATACGCAAGATTAATCCTGCCAACGGGTTTTTTATTGCTTTTATCATCTGTAATTTATGTGTAGGGTTGCTTTTCTGCGTACCTTTTTCCTGGAGAATTTCTTTTGTGGAGTGTTTGCCCTGTATATTCCCGATACGCTGTTATAGCAGGGAACTGTTTTTATCCAAGTAGTCAGATATAGCCTCTTGCAATACCGATTTTAGCGAATCGCCTTTGCGGATCGCGATCAGCTTTAAGTTCTGGTGATAGGTTTCGTCCATGACAAAATTACAATGCACGGTTTTCGCTTTCTTCGGCTTTTGAGCCTCTTTTTGCCCGGCCGTGGATTGGGTCAGGCTGTCTAATCCCCCGGTCAGCCCGGCCGACATACTGTTTTTTAAATCGTTCTTCTTTGCCATATGGTTACTTTATTTCTGTTAGCAGTTCGTTACATACCTTCTCGTAGTCCTCTGCCCCGGCAGATTTTGGGGCATAGTGAAAAATATCCTGCCCTTGTGTCGGGGCTTCGGCCAGCGTAATGGCGTTGCGTATATGGGTGCTGAACACTTTGCCCTGGAATGTTTCCTGTACCAGTTCCGAAACGCTCTTGTTCAGGTTCTTTCTTCCGTCGTACTGGGTTATCAGGACCCCGGCGATCGAAAGATCCGAGTTCAAACGTTGCTGCACCTTGTGGACGACCTGCATAAGTTTGGCCATTCCACGCATTGCCAGGAATTGAGCCTGAACCGGGATAATCAGCCGATCCGAGGCCGTCAGTGCGTTAAGCGTGAGCAGCGACAGCGAGGGGGGACAGTCGATCAGGATATAATCGAATTTCTCCTTTTGGCCCTTGATAAGGTGGGCTAAGATAAGTTCCCGCCCGGCCTCGTTGATTAACTCCGTTTCAACGGCCGAGAGATCCAGGCAGGAGGGAACGACGCTAAGGCCGTCCTTATGCTCGTAGATCGGCAGGTCGTATTCGCCTTTCATCGCACCGTAGATCGTTTGGGGAAGCTCCGCAGAGAAGCCCAGCGATTCAGTCAGGTTGGCTTGTCCGTCAAGGTCGATCAAAAGAACCTTGTACCCTTTTTGACGTAACGCGCCGCCCAGGTTGATCGTGGTTGTAGTCTTTCCTACTCCCCCTTTGTGATTCAATACGGAGATTACTTTTGCTTTGCTCATAAATTCAGTTTTTTTAAATGGTTGTCATGTCCGCAAATATAGTCAAAAAACTAATATACTAAAAATACTAAAAGTAGTATTTTTCGTTTTTTGCGTGTTTTTTGTGCCGATCGGGGAAGCGTACCGAATAAATCCGGTTTCACCTTTCGGTACGTTTGTTTCTGTACCGGATTAATCAAAGAATTATTTCATTATCTTTGTGACTGAACAAGCTAAATAAGAAATGAAACAACAAAGAAAAATCATACTATGCCAATATTACCAAGCATTTGAACAGTGTTATAAAAGTGTTGAACTTGATATAGATAGCATATGTTCCATTTTGGAACATGTGGGTAATGACGGCAAACAAAGATATACTACTAATTATGCTATTCTGCCAATAGAATATTGGATTAAAGGTAAGAACGCAGCTTTTTCGGTAAAAAAGGCGAATGGCGTATCAGAACTTGAAAATCATTTTGCTACATTTGTTAACGCTAAGAGGATAAAAAGAAAAACCCGTTCTTGATGAACGGGTATATCCTTAACTTGGTTACGTGTTTTGATAACAGAGGCTTTACCAAGCATTACAATGCAAAGATAGTAATCTTATTCCAAATACCAAAAAATGAAATATAAAAAAATAGTTAGGTTATATTCAAATTCACGTGTGGCTAAGTATTATCGGGCTACAAGTGGAGATAAAAATAAGGCGGTAATGCTTTATTTTGCCAATATGAAGATAGCGCAGGCTTTTCATCCGCTACTTTCTTCCTTTGAAGTTATCTTGCGGAATCAGTTACATTATGCCCTGGCGCATCATTTTTCGGACGGGAACTGGATCATAAATCAGAAAAACGGGTTTATGGTAGCTTCTTCCTTGACGCACACGAATAAGCGTACAAAGAAGCAAGTAACCAATAGATACTTGCTGACGGAAGTGCAAAAAGCTGAAAAGAAAATTTCCGATCGTGGCGCGAGGATTACAGCAGGGAGGGTTATAGCGGAACAGACCTTGGGCTTCTGGAACAGTTTTTATGAGGTTCATCATTATATACTATTATCCGGTGTCCCTTGTACCATATTTAAGAAACTGCCTTCCGGATATGGACGGAAACAAGTCAATGATGTTATCACACAAGTTCGTGAATTGAGGAATCGCATTAATCATAATGAGCCTATTTGCTTTGTAAATAAAAAATGTGATTTTTCTTATGTAAGGGAAATGTATAGGTTAATTAGCAAATTTCTTTCTTGGATAGATCCGGAAATAATGCCGTCCTTGAAAGAGGTGGATAAGGTGATTAAAACAATAGATAAGGAAGAGCAAAAGCAAAAGGGATGAATGTGGTTATCTATTCACGTGTAAGCTCGCAGTCGGCCAGGCAATCGACCGAACGGCAGGTTGTCGATCTGGAGAGGTTCGCAGCCGGACGGGGGTACGAGGTGACAGCGGTCTTTGAGGAAAAGATAAGCGGACGAAAGGCCAATATCGAACGCCCGGTTTTAAGCCGTTGCCTGGAATACTGCACAGATCCGCAGAACCGGGTGGATATGTTGTTGTTGACCGAGATCTCACGCCTGGGGCGTTCCACCCTAGAGATCCTAAAGGCACTCGATACGCTGCACACGCATAAAATATGCGTGTATATCCAAAACCTGAACCTGGAAACATTACGGTCGGACAAGACGGTAAACCCCTTGTCCTCTCTGATTACTACCCTATTGGGGGAACTGGCCGCAATCGAACGCCAGGGGATCATCGACCGCCTTAATAGCGGACGGGAGTTGTACATCCAGAAAGGGGGCAGGCTGGGACGGAAGCCGGGAAGCCGGAAAACGGCCGAGCAGAGGAAAGAGGAATACCGGGAGGCGATCGCCTTGTTAAAGAAAGGCTACTCGATCCGGAACGTGGCGAAGCTCACGGGAAAAGCCGTATCTACAATACAACAGGTAAAAAAAGACTTTATTAATATTAATAGCTGATTATCGGAAAAAAGACCGTATTTTTGCAACAAATACGAGTAAATGCACATAATTAAAAACGAGTATTTGCACGTGAATAAAAACGAGTATTTGCACGAAAATAATCAGGATCTAAATAAAAACGGTAGTATGGCAACAATGGCGGAGAAAATGGCGGCTTCACTGGAGGAATTAAGAAAGCTCCAGGAGAAAGACCGCTGTGTCGTTCTACAAGGGACGGCCGAGATAGGGAGGACGCATTTAACCCGGCTGTTGGATAACGGCTGGTTGCAGGAAGTAATGAAAGGCTGGTATATTGCGGCCAGGCCGGGAACAGAGGGGGATACGACGATCTGGTACACCTCATTCTGGTATTTTATTGCGAAATATGCGGCCGTCCGGCTGGGGGAACGGTGGTGTTTGACGGCCGACCAGTCGCTGGATCTGTATTCGGGGAAAACGACCGTGCCCGTGCAGGTGGTTATCAAGTCGCCGAAAGGCCATAACAACACGCAAAAGCTGATGTATGATACCTCGCTTTTGGTGTTTCAAAGCGAGATCCCGGATCAGGTATATAAAGAGCCGGAATACGGCCTTAATCTCTATCCGCTTGCCGAAGCCCTGGTATATGCCACGCCGAGATATTTCCAGGTGGAGAAGATCGCAGCCCGCACCTGCCTGGCCATGATACGGGACGCTGCCGATATATTAAAGGTACTGACGAAAAACGGGGCTTCGCTTCGTGCCGGAAGAATAGCCGGGGCGTTCCGGAACATCGGGAACAGCGAAATCGCCGACAGCATCGTTTCCACGATGCGGGGGTTCGGGTATGACGTGAGAGAAGAGGATCCGTTCGAGGATCAGCCACGAACGCCCCTTGTTTATGAAGTGTCGCCTTACGTCACACGCTTGCGCCTGATGTGGGAGAACAGTGAGGGGATAAGGTTGTAGAACTGTTTCCCGAAGCCCCTGGAAAGATTGATGACGTGGAGGGGTATTTGAGATCCGTCGATGAAAAGTATTCGGAGGACGCTTATCATTCTCTCTCGATCGAGGGATATAGGGTTTCCCCGGAACTGATCGAGAAAGTGCGTGTCGGGAACTGGAAGCCGGAGGAAGAAGATAAGGAGCATAAAAACGCACTGGTGGCACGTGGGTATTACCAGGCGTTCCAGGCTGTCAGGGGGACGATCTCCGATATACTGAAAGGAAAGAACGCAGGGGAAGCGGTAAGGGCGGATCATCCAGTCTGGTATATGCAGATGTGGATGCCGTTCGTTACGGTGGGGATCTTGCAAAGGGAGGATCTTGTGGGTTATCGTACCGGGCAGGTCTATATACGGGGATCGCAACATATCCCGTTGAACCCGAAAGCGGTCAGGGACGCTATGCCCGTCCTTTTCGATCTCTTGAAGAATGAGCCGCACCCGGCGGTAAGGGCTGTCCTGGGACACTTCTTTTTCGTGTATATTCACCCCTATATGGACGGGAACGGGAGAATGGGACGGTTCGTCTTGAACGCCATGCTTGCGTCTGGAGGCTATAACTGGACGGTTGTTCCGGTGGAGCGTAGAAAAGAATATATGAAAGCGTTGGAAAAGGCCAGCGTGGAGGGGGATATTTCCGAATTTGCCAAAGTGATAACCTCGCTGGTCAAGTAATGATATTTATAATAATGACAATATGAAATCAACGGAATATATCGAATGGGATAAACTGGAGCAGATCCCGTTCTGCCTTTGCCGGATCGCGGAGGATGAAGAAAACCAGGAAATAGATGTTTATTATCTGGATAAACGGGTTTGCCATGATTACGATCATGTGGGGCATTATTTTCGTACTGCGATAATCATGTTTAGAAGGATCAGGAACATAACGGCCGATTGGGTGAACCTCAAAAACCTTTGGTTGCTAAGGGACTGTATCAGGGAGAATTTTAATCATGGCCTGGAGGTGGACGATCTGATCTTCGGGGAAACATTCGACGGTGAGGATCCGGAAACTATAAAGCCGCTAACCAAAGAACGGCTGTTCAAGATTAAAAAGGTGATTCAGGAAAAAGATCCATACGCTACCGTATAGGGGGGGAGTATATAAAAACAAAACCCTGGAGTTTGTCTTGCGACAGGGACAACAGGGGATTACTACGCAAATATAGGGAGTATATCTCGTTTATACAAGGATTTTATGGCTTTTCTGGATTGATTTTAAAAAGAATAGAGGCTTGTTCCCTGGAATGTAGTATTTACTACTTTTAGTATTTTAGTATATTAGTACGCTTTTCTTTTGGAGGATTTGGGCGTTCCCGTAAACGGTCGGGCTTTCCGCCTCCAAGTCCTCGCCTAAAGGCTGTGGGCTTTCCACTGCAATCCCTAACGCATGAATACACCCACCCACCCGATTAAGGTAGGCTATTTCCGGATAGAGCCGTTCGGTGAAGCCAGCCGGATAAAAGCCGCCTGACTTTTCACTGATCGGCACAATCCGGGTACTCCGGTAGCCGATTGTCGAACCCGGTTTTAAACCCCCTTTCAGGGGAGAGAGGTATTTTAGTTTTTCCGGCGTGGCCGCCTTGCGTTTACCTTGACCGGGGTTTTTGTCTGCAAAGGTCAAACGGCTTTTTCCATATCCCAAGTTGAGCCGCAAGCGGCTTTTAGAAAAAATCTCCAGCCTGGCTAAAGCCAGGTAGTATTTTTCCTAAAAAACTTGTGCTATGGAAAAAGCCGTTTGGGGTGTTCTCATACAAAAACCCCTCGGAACTCAAGGTAAACGCAAGACGACCACACCGACAGCCCCGAAAAACCAAAATGAGGTTGTCTTGATACAAAAACATCGGAATCTTAGGCATCCGCAAGGTTTTTTGGGGGGGAGAGGGTGCGAGGTGGGGAGTTTACTATCGGAAAAAATCAGGTAGTAAATACTAAATTTAGTATATACTAAAATACTACTTTTTCATATAATTATCTGATAAATAGTTAGTTAAATGTTGTTTAAATACTTGCATATCTCAAATAAAAGTGCTATATTAGAGGTATAGAAAAAGAGATAACAACCTTTAGAACTGGCTCACCCACCAGGATAAAGAACGGGGGACGTAGTTATGAAAACTGATTATTTCGACAAGGCAGCGCAACAGTTTGCAAATTTGATGATCGAGAAGATCCAGCAGGTAGAGGACAATTGGCAAAAGCCCTGGATCACCATTGCGGCGAATACACGCAATTTCTTTCCGCAGA
>ENA-OQJR01000322-OQJR01000322.1-human-gut-metagenome-genome-assembly--contig:-NODE-322-length-15230-cov-5.063034_pt1 | contig 15230 bp, 6 predicted proteins | sample MGYA00242614_ERZ504781 | MGnify/ENA primary metagenome ERZ504781 (study PRJEB26092, sample SAMD00036365) | human gut metagenome | host: Homo sapiens | study: EMG produced TPA metagenomics assembly of...
GGCCTCGTGCCTGCGTGGCAGAATACAAAGCCAGTGAACGTTACACGATCACACTCACGTTGAGTCAATCAGCTTGCGCAGCGTTTCAGTATCGCGACTTTGTAAATGGCGGATACCTTCACATCGGCAGCGTTGAACTTATCGCCTACCTCGATAGGAATCCTTGGTCACTTCCACAGCAAGCTCAGCCAACTGAGGCAGTTCGCCGAATGTCACTGTGTAGGTTTTCGCCGTGCCATCCTCAGCAGTTACAGTCACCGTGGCCACGCCGTTGTTCTCGGCCGAAGCCTGCTCCACTTGCACCGTAGCCTTTGCGTCAGCAGCAGTCGCCTCCACCGTCGGGTAGGAAGCAGCATCTCCAGCCAGCGCACCGGCATATTTAGTGGTATCCGCGGAGAATCCGTCAACCGTCTTGCCATCCACAGTCAGATCAGCAAGATTGGCGTTACTAGACGGCTGCGGCTCTGGTGTCGCTTCACCTTCGGCGATGCGTACTTCAGCGATCTTGGCATAGTCATTGCCATCGGCGTAGGTGAAGTTGAGGCGAATGCCCTTGGTGGCGGGCAGAGCGCTCACATCGGCTTCCGTCACGGCTCCAGCAGCACCATTCACAGTGACTGCCGGCAGCGTGGCATCAGTCCACGTGGCGCTGTCTTCAGCTAGGTACGATACAGTGAAGCTCTTCGGAGCGGCCTCGCCCTTGGCCTTATCCACCGCAACGCTGAGCTTGCCCAGCTGATATGCCTTATCGAAGGTGTAGCTGAGCCACGGCGAGGTGTCGCCGGTGCCCCAGTTCGACCAGTTGGTGCTCAGGTTGTTGTCGCAAGTCAGGTCGGCCGTAGAAGCGGAGGCCCAGCTACTGGCCGGCTCATACTTCGAGGCCGCAGCGGACGAGCAGAACAACCGGGCAAGGTTGCTTTCCACAGTCACGGTGAACGTGGCGGTTACTGAAGAATCAGCGACAAGACGCACCGTCACGGTTTGCTCGCCCAATTTGGTGGTGTCGAAGCCTTCCAGCGTGTATTCGCTTGGCTCCAGCACACGCGTTTTGCCATTGGTGAGCGTGGCGGTAACCGTCACGTCCCGAAGCGCGAGCATCTGCCCCTTGGCGATAGTGGCTTCAGGGTCCTTAGCCGCGATGGACTCCACAGCAGCAGTCTGCGAACCGAACGCAGTGCCGTTGAAGGCCACGGTGAATGCGCCGGCATTGCTGTTCGACGTGGCGAAGACACCGGCATCGAGCCCGGTTGCGTCCGCACCGGTCAGCGTTACCGTAGCGACATCCTGCCATTCATCGTTCGCGGAAGCACGCCAGTAGCCTTTCAGGGTATCGGTTGCGGCGCGCTCCAGCTTGAGTTGCACTTGGTCGCCGAAGCCGGCACCAACATGCGATGTTTCCTTATCGATGTAGCCATCGGCATTGGAATCGTACTGCATGTAAATGCCGCTTGGGCTGGCAAGTAACGTGGCATATCCCTTGCCGCCGTTAGCGTCAGCAAGACCGTTACGAACCACCAGGCCGGCACGCGGATCGCCATTACCGCCCAAGTCGAGCGGCTTGACCGTGGTTTCCAACGTTTCGTTCACGTCCAGAGCATCAGGCTGGTACACCGCGCTGCCCTCGTTGCGATCCGTCCAGACACCACGATTGGCGTTGTCCGTAACGGTGAAGTCATAGGTACCGCCGGATGCGGCGACCTGGCACGCGCTGCCGCCCTTCCAATGGGCTTCCTTCCAACTTCCGGAAATCGGGTTGGAGCAGGAAACGTCGATGGTTCTGCGGAATGTGCGGCCCGGGTTGAAGTTGCTGCTCTCGGCAAGAGTGCCTGTAATGGTGTAGGTTCCCGGCACATTGAATGCGTAGGTGCTGCCGGCAGCCTTGGTCGACTTGCTGACTGCCGTACCGCCTTCCACATTCCATGTCACCTTGGTAGCAATGGTATCGTCGCCTTCCTTGACGTTGACGGTGTCCGGCAGAGTAACGGTTCCGCCCGTGTTCACGGTCTTCGGGAGATCATCGCCGGTTTCCACAGTCCAGTTGACCAGCTTGCCCTTGGCGCTACCATGGTTGTCCCAATAGTTCAGATCCCAGCCGTCGGGCTCGCCTTCTTGAGCAGGATTATGCATTTCGATGGTGCCGTTCTCACCGATGGTCAGCGGCAGCCAAACATAGGTGGAATCGGCTTTACCGGAATCCCAACGGTCACCAAGGTAGATGAAGTGACCTTTCTCCTGATCTACTGCGAGCACACTAGCCGACTGCGAACCGAATGTGGTGCCGCGGGTATCGCCCACAGACAACAGACCATCCGCGCCTTCCGGCATGTTGTTGTACCACGTGTTCTCGTTGGCATCGTCCTTTTCCACGCCACGGGTCCAGCTTCCCAGCATGGAGTCGGCGGTGTAGTAGGTCTGCTTGTTCGGGTCCCAGCCGGTTGCACCAGATGCGATGATGTTGTAACGCCCGTCATATTGGAATACGGCAGGAGCTTCCAGCGAACCATTTTGTTTGACGATTTGGAAATCTTCGCCACGCACCGGGGCATCCGTAGTACCGTCTGCAAGAATGTATGGGTACTGCCCGTCAGCAGAGTACTGCTTTTGTCCCTCGGACTGGTCCACATTCGTGGTCTTGACTACATTGGTGTAATCATCGTTGAGCTTGGCGATGTACAGCGTGGCATTGGCTTCGGAAGAATACAGTACATAGGCACTGTCGTCCTTCGGGTCCACGAACACAGTCATATCGCGGCTGTCACCGTTCTCACCCCAGCTGGGGTTACCTGCGGCTTCTTTCCAATTGTTCTGGTTAGGCAAACGATAGGCACCCACCATAGTGAACGGGCCCGCCGGATTGTCGGAAACAGCCACGCCCGCAAGTGCACGTGCATAGTTGGAACCGCCCGGCGTGGTGCTTCCATCGGAATGCCACCACAGCACGTATTGCTTGTTCTTCTTGTTGTAGATGATCTTCGGACGCTCGAAAATGCCCTGTACGGAATCAACCGCGCCATCACCATCCTGATCGGGGTTGGTGTTGAGGTACGGGAAGATTGCGTCGGCCTTGGCAGCGTCCACACTGCCGTCGGACTTGGTCAGGTTGTAGGCCTTGTCGAAGTAGGCGTAATCGGCATTGCTCTTATCCGTCAACTGAGATTTGCTGGTCACCGCACGCAGCGCCACACCAAGATCGGTCCAGTTGTATAGATCTGTCGACATATAAGCATGAACACCGGGGCTGTTGTCGTAACCGTTAGAACGGTCTTCGCCATACCAGTAGTAGGCGTCGCCAACCTTGACCACTTGGCCACCGTGCGCTTGGATGTGTGTGCCGCCATTATCATTGGCGTTCTTGGCATACCAATATGGCTGGAAGTAATCGCTAGCGTTCTTGCCCGGATCGGCTGTGGGCTGGAACTTGGTGTATGTCGGCACTTGGCCGATGGTAGGCAGGTAATCCACACCTGCCGCACTGGCACTTGCAGCGGCCAGCCCGCATGACAATAGCGTTGCCGCGGCGGTAATTGCCGCGATAAGAGCGCCCTTGCCCTTATTGTTTATCTTCATTGATTTGGTTCCTTGATTGATGATAACGGTTTTTTGAACAAACAGTTATGTCGCTATCCGCGAAGTCAGAAAAGGGCCGACAAATCAATATACCGATACTGAAAACTCAGTATTCAACTTGTCGGACCAATTATGCTCAAAGAGCGGAGGAACCGGCCGGCAATAGTCAATATTGCCGGCTTGTTCCTTCCCCCCATTACTGTGCGAGGGTGTCTATGCACGCTTGCGCAGCATGAACAATGCACCCGCGGCAGCGGCCAGCAGAGCGACAGCGCCAGCGATGGCGGCAACATTGGAACCGGTGTTGGCCACCGTGTTCTTGTTGCCGTTGCCGGTGGCACCGGGCTTGTTGGTGCTGCCGGGCTTCTGTTCTTCAGGGCCAGGGGCGACTGCGTTGGCCTTGACCGTGACGTTGAAGGTCGCGGTCACACCACGGTAGGAGACGGTAATCGCCTTCTTGCCTGCGGTGGTGGAGTCGAACGAGCCAATCGCAAGCTGCGGGTCGTCAAGAGCGACCGGCACTTCCTTGGTCTTGTCGCCACTCTGGTAGACGGCAGTCACCTTCAGACCGGCGGTATCGAGCTTGTCGCCGATGGCGTACTCGGTCTTCGTGGGTCCGATCACCTTGAGCGAAGCCAAAGTGAAGGCGTTGAAGGTCACCGTGTAGGTCTTCGTCTCAGACTCGTCGGCTGAGGTCACCGTAATGGCGGCCTTGCCGCCAAGCTTGCCGTTCTCAACCGCGTCGCCAGGCACCTTGACGGCGGCGGCATTGTCGGTGGCGAAGGCCTGCAGCACCGGGTTTGCCTCGGCGTCGACCGGCAGATCAACCGTGTAGTCGGTCTTGGCCGGGTCGAAGCCTTCAACGGTTTCGCCGTCAAGACGCAGGTCGCCCAGCGTGGCATCGGATGCTGGCTGCGGGGTGAGTACCGTGCTGTCTTGTGCGAACACCTGGATCTCAGCCACGTTGATGTACACCTTGGTGTCCTGCAATGTGTTAGTCAGGCGGATGGCCTTGGCCTTTACCGGGGTGCCGAGCACGAAGTCAACGGTCGGGGTGTCGGCGGCGGTGATGCCGTCGGAGCCAGAGCCGGCATCGCCGGCCTGTATCTTCCAGCCATCCTTGGTACCGACTCCATGCCATTCGCCAGCCTCATCCTGGTATTCCAGCGTCTGGCTCTTCGGCCAAGACGCACGACCATCGTAGTAGAAGAAGGTCTTCACTTCGGTGATGGTCTGAGCTTCGTCGAAGGTGAACGTGGCGACCGGGTCCACCGTCGAGGCGGTGGAAGCCCAAGTGGACCAACCCTTTGACGTAGTGTCACCATCGATGGCCTTGGAAGCGGAGGCACCCGTCCTGGAAGTTCACCGAGAAGTTCGTGCCAGAGGCCGCGGCGATGTTCTTCGCAGCACCCTGAACCGGCGTCACGAATGCCTGAATTTCGGTGGCGTTCATGTAGTCGTTGTTCACGGTGTTCACAATGCGCACCTTCGTGGCATTCACTGTGCCCTTATCGGCCTTGAACGTCACCGTCTGGCCTGCGGCAGGCTTAACATCGCTACCGAATTGCATCCACGTCTCGCCATCAGTGGTGTACTCGGCCTTGGCCGGAAGCCGGAGCCTTGTCACCATACGTAATGGTCACTCTGCTAAGCTCACACTCAGAGCCGAAGTCAATCGTGGCGGTCGGGCTGGCGGAATAGTCACCAGCAGAGTTCCACGTCACCCAGGCTTCAGCTGACGTGTCACCATCGGTGAGCTTCTTCCACTGATCGCCCTTGCTGTATTCCGTCTGCTGGTTGGTCACGGTCAGGCTGGAAGCAGTGTCGGCCACATTCTCAGGCGTGGCGGCGGTGACATAGATCGTGCCCTTCAGCGCAATCGTGGTCGCGTCGTCCAGCTGGTACGTACCGGTCACGGCAATGTTGTCGCCAGCCTTGGCATCGGCGAGCTTGGTATCAAGCCCATCGAAGTTCCACGTAACCTTAGCCGCATCGCCCTCGAATGCAGGCGATGCCTTGACGTGCAGATACACCGGCGCAGCCTCAAGCGCGGCCTTCGCCTCGCTCGCACTGGTGCCGGCCAGCACTGTAGCCGATACCGGATCGGAAACGGTGAGCGCGCCAACGTAGACCGTAGCGGCGACATTGAACTCGTTGCCGTACACATCGGTGGCGGTAGCGGTGGCTTCGTAGGTGCCTTCCTTGGCCACATCGACCTTGGAAGTATCCCAGTTGGCAACCGTGGCCTTGCCTTCGCCCCAGGTGTAGTAGAGCGTGACTTCGGTCGGCAGCGCGGCCTTCTCGTTAACGGCGGTCTGCACGTTCACGGCCTTCTGGCTGGTCGGCGTTACATTGCGTAGAGTCCATGTCTGGTTGGCGGACGGCGAAGTGCCGCTCGGTGACTGCCACAAGCCAACCTTCGTGCCGACTGTGGTACCAGAGTTATCCACATCGAGGTTCGTCTTAGTCGCGGCATTGAGCAGCTGGTAGGTCGAACCATCGGAAGTGTTGAGAATCCACTTGGCAGCCGGGTCGGACTTAGCGGCCTCAACCGTTTCGTTGGAAAGCGCGTTCGTGCCATCCTTGGACACCAGCACCTTGCCTTCGGCGTTAGTAATCACATAAGCCTTGAGATCAGGGCGCTCGGAGTCGGCGGGCTGCTCGATCTGGGTAAAGGTCCAAGTCTGCTTCTTGGCGTTCTCGGCATCGGAAGCGACGTTGGCCAGGGACAGCGCGGAATCACCAGAAGTGGTATCAGCCACGGCCTTGCCGGACTGCTTACCAACGAGCTGGTAAGTGTCGCCGGTCTCGACGGCAGCATCCTTAGCGTAGCCGGTCACGCCAGTGAGCTGGATGGAGGCGATAGAACGGGCGGGCACAGTGACCGTAGCGGTCTTGGCAGCCTTGTCAATCATCACAGAGCCTTCAGCTTGCTTGACGTTGCTGGTCTTGGCGAAGACTTCCGGAGTGGCGGAATCGACACCCGCGTTCTTGTCTTCGGCAGAGGTTTCGGTGGTCAGGTAGAGCTCACCGTAAGCGTTGTCGGCAATCTCGCCGTACTTCGACAGGTCGATGACGAAGGTCTGGTCAGAGGTGCCGGAGTTGCGGTGGATGACGGTCTGTGTCTTGCCATCGTCGGAGGTGGCAGTCATGTTGTTGTCCTCATCGTTGTTGGCGATGACCTTGTCGCCCGCGTGGATGAAGTGGGTGATGGCCTTGACGCCGTTGTACTTGGCGTTTGCAATAACCGTGCACGGTTCAAGTCCATCGGTGGTACCGCCGTTGTTGTTCACGCGGCGCTCGGAGTAGAGCTTGCCGTCCATGCCAGCCACGGTGCAGTCGAAGTCGATGAGCACGGTGCCCCAGTTGGTGTTCTCACCGGCCGGATTCACATTCGAGCCCATCTGCATGTTGTAGAGGTCCTCGACCACCTGCCAGAAGGTGAAGTCCTTGGACTGCAGGCGGGTGACGTTGGAGCTGATCTTGCTCATCATGCCCAGCGCGTTGTCGAAACCGTACGGGTTGTAGGAGCCAGACTGCCAGGAGCCGTCCACCTCGCTCATCGACAGCTTCTTGCCGTCTGCCTGAGCGATATCGCGCGACTGCATCTGGTTGCTGTCGGAGTAGGCGTGAACGTTGTACTGGCCGATAAGGTCCTTGATCGCCTGCGGGTACTGGTTGTACGACTTGACGAAGTCGGCGGAGTTCGTGGCATCGGTGGCTGCGATGATGGTGTCATCATTGTCCTTGAGCGCCTCAGCGAGTGCGGTAATCGTCTGCTGCTGCTGGGCGTTGCTGACATGCATACCCTCCTGCGGCTTCTTCAGCGCGTTGGAGTATGGGGTGACGGACCTATCTTTGTCGGAGTAGTACTTATCCCAGTAGTTGTTAATGAGCTTGGTGTTGTCATCACTCTCATCGGTGTACTTCGAAGCCATGTCGCCCGGAGTGCCCCAGTAACTGGTCTCGGACTCGTTGAACGGCTCGACCGTGTCAACGTTTGCGCCAAGGCTTTCGAGGTGCTCGACGTTCTTGGCCATGTACTGAGCGAATTTCTCAGGGTTTGCAAGATTATTGCTACCGGAGTTGCGTCCACCAGTGGCGTAACCGCTGTTGGTCAGGAACCACGGAGCGGAGTTGGCGAAGGCCTCTACGTCGGTGATGTCAGGGTTATCGCCGGTGGCACCGCGCTCAATCCACCAGTCTTGGGCGGCGGACTTGGAGAAGTCATACTGGTTGTCGTCAGTCGGGTCGAATGCCGCAGCCAGCTTGTCTTTGTCGGCCTGCTTGGTGGTTACGCCATTGCCATACGTGCCGGAGCCGGTGGCGTCATCTTTCCACGTGCCAGGCACGGCAGCGCCTTGGCGCATGAATGGGTAGCCGTAGGCAACATCGGAGGCATTGCCGCCGCCCACGTTGTAGCGGGCCATGTTCAGGTCCAGTCCTTCATCACCGAAGATGGACTGGTAGAACTGTTCGCGCAGCTGTTTGCCGTATTCCACAGCCTTAGCCTTGGAAGCGTCATCGCCGAGATTGGTGGTGATGGCCGATTCCTCGCCGAGGCTGCCGGTGGCGTTGGCGAACCAAGCCAGTGAGGTGCCCCAGCCATCGAAACTGTTGGCATACCACGGGTTCGGGGTCACGGTAATGGCATCGTTATCAGCCGCATACGCAGTGCCGGCAACCGCAAACGCCCCTCCTCCCACTAGTGTTGCCGCCGCAACCATTGCAGCAAGCGATTTGCTCAGTACCTTCATTGGTCTCCTTAGTGTTCCTGCTGTCCGCCTTATACCGGAAAAATCGGCCTTTGCTTCACTGAGCCGGCCTCTTTGCCTGATACATGACCTACGTCGACTCCTTCTTTCGGCGCAGCCAAAATGTTTACGCAAACATTTTGATATGAGCGATTTTATCACAAAACCGTCACCCAGCAAACAACTTCAGAGACCACAAACGACGCACAAAGTCATGAGCCATTCGAATTGCGCTGGCCCAATCGCTACGAATCATATTTGCCGTAGCCCTTAAGTGAATCCCACTGCATCGAGATATCGCGCCCGCTATCCCTTCCGATAACGCCGACCACGCGTGTTGCCTTCAGCAATCAGCTTTCCTTGCGCAACTAAACCGTTTAGGAATTTACGGACTGTTCTGTTATCGAGCTCTGTTATCTTGGCGAGTTCAGGTACAGTCACATAGTCAACCTCTGTCAAGCGTCGATTCATCGCCGACAGCATCGCTGCCCGCGAATCAATTTCACCCGATGCGGTTGCATCTGCTTTCTTACCATCCACACGTTCCCCGCCAATGAGCCTCGCACCCTCTTCGGCATCTTTCTCAACTACAGATCTCACGCTAGCAAAACCAGAACCATCCACGGTCTTCAGCGCAGGAACAATAGGAATCGTCGCCTCGAATATGTCACCATCGCGGAACTCAGGCTCTCGCTCAGTATATTGCCGGGACGCTCTTATCAGATTCCGCAGTCCGCTACCCAGCTGCTCGGCTATGCCGGTCTGCACAAACACATTAGCGATAATCGGATTCTTTGGCATTGGCGTGAACTCGCCCAGCTTCATTCGACCTTCAAAGAATGAGCGCGAAGCATTAACCGTCCGGATGGATTCATTATCAATGGTGACACGCGCCACCACCGGACTGGAATACTCCCGATGCATGAGGCTGTTTGCCACCAATTCACGGGCGATCATCGTACGCGGGCTCACTCGCTTATCGCCCTTTAACACAAAGCGGTCAGGCAGATTCCGCTCAGTAAATTCACGGAGTTGCTCGTACGAATCGAACAAGTTGGTCCGCACCATAAGTCGGTCATCGTATCGGTCAATATTGTCTCGCCGAACCACGGCATCAGTAATATACGCTGGGCAAACCGAGGAAATGACTTCATCCTTGCCCAAGAGCAGCACTGCAGCAAGATTAAAGCCCTCTTCGCCGGTCGTGTAATCACGATCGTATAGCTTGGCGCTGCGGAACAGTTCTTCGTCAGACATAGTTCCCCAAGGGTGCCCAGCTCGCTGAGCGACCGCCAGCTGCCGCATTCGCGCAATCAGCTCAGGACGCAAATCAAACGGAGTCACGTAACGGAAAATTCGCCGTTCGGAATAGTAGTTCTGCTTGCGAATATACATTTGACTAATCTGGATATCGCTTTCGATGTGTGTATCCACATCAGCAATGCGATCAAACACTGCGCCCTTGAACCGCACAACCGAAGAACTCGGAGCTACCCAAATACGAACAATAATCCGTTCGTCGTACTCGATATGTTCCGTTTCCACCATTGGAGCCGGTTCGAACATCTTACGATTAGACACTACGTTGACAACGTTGCGCTCTATCTCACTAACGCGCTTAGAATCGACGCCGAGCACTTGACCGTCATCGTCAACGCCAAGATAAATGCTGCCACCAGAACGATTGGCGAATGAGCATACAGTCTCAAAAGTATCCGTATGAGGCAATTCGCTGCAGCGCTTGAACTCGACCATAGATGATTCACCGGCCTGCAGCACTTGCATAAGTTCATCCTGCGTCATCGCATTCCGCCCTTCATAGCGATAATTCATACATTAGGACATGGCACTTATCGTATTTTAGCATCTAATTAGTACATTAGGACATTGTTTTATGTCCTAATGTACTAATTAGGCGGCTAATTGTACTAATAATTGCACACTGATGTACTAATCCGATGATCGAATGCACTAATTGTCCGCGCAAATGCACTAATCGGATGACCGAATGTATCAATGAGACCTATAGGCAGCCGATTGGCTGACGATCAGCCCAGTCATTGGCTATCGGCCGCTAGCCAGTCAGCCGCCAACAGCCAACAGCCACCCAACTAATAGCCGCCAGCCAATCAGCCCGTCCAATCACTCCTTGTGTTCCAGTGCGGCCTTTAAATCGCGGCTACGGTAGCGTTCGCGCAGCATAGAGAATCCACCGAAGCCCACAAGCCACACCAGGCCGGCAATCGCGGAATTGCGCGTATCGTCCGCAAGGAACAACGTCAGGTAGATGAACACGAAGAACACGATTGCCACCGTATTGAGCACCTTCCAAGCGGGCATGACGAACCCGTCCGGAATGAAATCAGCGGAGCGACGGTACTTGCGGTGTGCCATCAGCGTCAGGATGTAGATGAACAGGAACACCGCGGAGCTGGCGGACGAGAACAGCACGAACGCTCCGGACACACCGGGGATGGCGTTGACGATCGGCGACAGCAGTATCAGCGCCGCGGACACCAGGATGGCGCGGGCCGGCACCTTGCGATCGGACACCTGACCGAGCTTGTTGAGCGTCGGGTTCGGCGACACCTCGGACAGCTGGTACAGGTGGCGGCCAGCCGAGTACAGCAGCGAGTTCAGCGCGGAAGATGCGGCGGTAATCACCACGAAGAACACCAGCGCAGACGCCCAATTCAGCCCGGCATACTGGAACATCATAATGAACGGGGATGCGAAGGAGCCGTCCTTGTTCGGCTTGAACGAGGTCCACGGCACAATGCACATGATGGCCACCAGTGCGCCCACATAGAAGATGAGCACGCGCACGATAATCTCGTTGATGGCCTTGGGCAGCACCTTGCGCGGATTCTTGGTCTCGGAGACGGTGACGCCCACGAATTCAATCATCTCGTAGGCGAAGAACACCATCTGGAAGCTCATGAGGAAGGCCATCCAACCGTTCGGCGCGAACGAGAAGTTGGCGAACAGGTTGTCGAATCCGGCGTGGCCGGCCGGGCTCACGTGGTCCACGCCGTGAATCTGCACGGCTGGGTAATGGTAGCCGATCACGATCATGACCACGGCGGTGGCGATCATCGCGCAAATCAGCGTGATCTTGATCATCGAGAACCAGAATTCCACCTCGCCGAACACCTTGACGGCAATCAGGTTGATGGAGACCAGCGACACCAGGAAACACAGCTCGATCAGCCATTTCCAATGGGTCAGGTCGATGCCGAACGTGTCGAAGAAGGTGATGAAGTACGTGGAGACGGCCGTGATCTCGGTCATGCCCAGCAGCACGAGCGCGGCCCAATACGTCCAGCCGGCGAAATGCCCCCACCCGTTGCCAAGGTAACGGGTGATGAAATTGATGAAGGTGTGCTGGCTGGGGTCACGGTACATCATTTCGCCGATGGCGCGCATCAGGAAGAACATGATGACACCGACCAGAATGTACACGAAGATGATCGAGGGGCCGGTTAGCGAGATTGACTTGCCCGAGCCCAGGAACAGGCCGGTGCCGATGGTGCCGCCAATGGCGATGAACTGTACGTGGCGATTGCTCAGGCCACGCTCCATCTCGTTGGTCTGGTCCAGGCTTTCGACAGACTTGAGTTTGCCCGTAGCCTGCTGTGTACCACCATTCACATTCGTATCGGCCATACTGATTTCATTTCTCTTCTCTGCCGCCCGATTGTTACGCACCAGACGCGATACTCGTTCAAAACAAGTTCAAACTGTATCACCGAAATATGTCACGAAAACCGCTCAGCTCAAGAATACATGCGATGATACTGTAAATATTCCGCCAAAAAGTTCAATTCATCAACACCAAATTGAACTTCCACCTCTATTCCACGGACTTGAGCGAGCTGACCGGGTCTACGCGATCGAGCACTGGGTTGGTGAACAGCTGCACCAGCAGCGCGAACGCCAGCGTCGCCACCACGGCAATCGCATAGCTGTACCAGTGCACTTCCACTTCGAAATACAGCGACGGCATATTCAACGCAGCAGTCAGTAATCCGCCTATCCACCTGCCAAGCGGCAGACCAACCACCACACCCATACCGGTCAATATCATCATCTCGCGGTTCACGTAGTTGTGCACCTCGCGGTCATAGAAGCCCAGCACCTTCAGTGTGGCCATCTCGCGGATGCGTTCGGACACGTTCGTATTGGCCAACGTAAACAGCACCACCAGCGCCAGGCCGCCGGCGAGCCCCACAATCAGCGCCACCACGGCACCCATCAAATCGAACTTAAACGTGGCGGCCAGATGCGCACAGCTCACGGTCTTGAGCACCGACGATTCCTCGCCCAACCGATCCGCATATTCGGCCTGTTCGGTCTCGGAACCTTTCAGCTTGGCGAGCATCGCGTTCCACGTCAAGGTCGAGGCAGTGCCATCTCCCGAAGCCGAAGACGTCACACCGCCGGCCGCAAACTTCTGGTCGTACAGTCGCTCACTGATGTACACATCAGAGCCAATAAGATTGCGCGTCACGGCCGTGACCTGCACCTTGGCCCGGCTGCTACCGCCATTGCCCAGCGTGACGGTGTCGCCGGCATGAATATTCAGCGAGTTGGCGGCGGACTGCGATACAATCACGCCACTATCGTCCAGCGCTACAGTGCCGCCACCCGCTTTGCCGAAGATATTGGGCAGCCCAAACCATCCATCATCGCCAGCTTGTTCCAGCGTGACCATATCGTTCAAGATATTCAGCGAATCGTTGGGCACGGTCATCAGCTGCACGGTTTCGCTTTCCTGCGCCGCATTGCTCATCTCGCCACTATCCACGCGCAGATTCAGCGTTTCGGTGGTTTGGCCATCTTGTGCCACCTGCTTGCGCATCGCGGTGGCGTCATCGTCATTGGCCACGACCATCAGGTCGTACTGGTAGATCTGCTCGTATTGTTTGACGCCAATCGTGTCGACGGTGTCATTAATCGCAAATCCGCAGATAATCAACGCTGTGCAACCGGCCACGCCACCCACGGTCATAATCAAGCGCGACTTGAATCGGAAGATATTGCGCGCGGTGACTTTGCCGAGGAAGTTCAGCCGGCTCCATACCGGGCGAATCCGCTCCAGCAATATGCGAGCGCCCGCTTTCGGTGCCTTCGGCCGCATCAACGCGGCGGGCGTGTGCCGTATCTCCTCGCGACAGGCGAGCGCGGTGGCCACGCCCACGCCGACCACGAACAGCACGATGCCGGCCGAACCGTACAACCAGTCGTATTCGAGTCGCACACCGGGCAATATATACAGTCCCTCAATCACCACCAGCAGGAATGCCGGGATGCCAAGGAATCCGACCAGCAGACCGATGCCGCCGCCGACCAAGCAGGCGAGCAACGCGAACAGCAGATACCGGCTGGACACGGCGAGTCCGCCATAGCCGAGTCCAAGGTAGGTGCCGATAAGTCCGCGGTCTTCCTCGACCATGCGGGTCATGGTGGTCAGGCTCATGAGCACGGCGACCAGCAGGAACACAATCGGGAATGCGCGGCCGATGGATTCGATGGAACTGACGTCTGATTTGAGCGAGCTGAATCCGTCGATCGAAGCGCGTGTCTGCACATACCAACGTGCGTTGGCCACATCGTCGATGCGCCGTTGCTGCTTGGCGAATTCGCTTTCCGCTTCGCTTCGCTTCGCATCGAGTTCAGACTGCGCATCATCCAGTTTCGCCTTGCCGTCCGCGAGCTGTTGTTCGCCTTCTTCCAGCTGCCGCTCGCCTTCTTCGAGCTGCCGCTTGCCGCTGGCCAGTTGGGCGGCCTGCGCTTCAAGTTGCGCCGACTGGGTTTCGAGGGTTGCGGCATTCGCTTCGAGTTCCGCGGATTGGGTATTGAGCTGTGCCTCTCCTGCAGCCGCTTCCTGTTCCTTGGCGGTCAGTTGCGCGTTCTGCTGGTCCAAGGTGGATTGTGCGGGGGCAATGGTTTCGTTTAATGTGCGCTGCAAATCGGCTTTCTGCTGGGCCAGACTGTCTCGCTGCGTTTGCAGTTCCGTTTGCTTGGCGGTCAGCTGTTGCCGCAGATCGCTGATTGACGGCACTTCAGGCACGGTAATGCCAAGGCGCGCGAGCAGTTGCTTGATGGCCTGCCATGTGGGTGAGTTGAAGTCGATATTCGGGTCAAGTTGCGCCAGTAGATTGTCGGCCTGTTGAATCATGGACAGCATCTGATCAATTTGTGCCACGCCTTGGTCGATTTGGGTAATGCCCTGTTCGATTTTCGTGCGATTGGCAGTCAGTTCCGTTTGCGCCGCATCGAGCTGTTTGCGAGCCGAGGTGAGCTGCGCTTTGCCCGATTCGAGCTGGGTGCGCGCTTCGGCTATCTGCTGGCGACCTTGCGCGATCTGTTGACGGGCCGATGCAATCTGCGCACGTCCATCGGCGAGCTGCCGTTCGCCATCGGTAATGGTTGTCCTGTTGTTCTCCAATTCGGTACGGCTATCTTGCAATGTCGTTTCGTTGGCTTCCAGCTCGGCCCAGTTGTCGTCGATCTGCTTCTGGGCTTCGTCCAGCTGCTCGTTGGCCTCGTCTTGGGCATCGTCCAGTTTGCGCTGCGCGCTGGAGACGATCTGTTGACGACGGGCTTTCTGGCGTGTGGTCTGTATCTGATGTTCGATACGGTCGGCCACGGTTTTGACGGCTTCATCGTAGGCATCGGAAAACGTGTCAAAATCGGACGCACCAGTGACGGCAACCGATATCGCAGTGTATATATTGCCGGTCACGCCGTCGCTGGGTGCAAAGAACGTATAGTCCTCGGATGAGGTGGACCGGAAGGAGGTCATGCCCGAATAGCCGTCTGGATTGTTGAGGTCGCGCGGGTCGAGTACGACGCCGGTGATGGTGAGTTTCGTGGGGAACTGCGGGGATTGCTCGGCGTCGGCGT
>ENA-OQJR01000324-OQJR01000324.1-human-gut-metagenome-genome-assembly--contig:-NODE-324-length-15228-cov-2.322164_pt1 | contig 15228 bp, 18 predicted proteins | sample MGYA00242614_ERZ504781 | MGnify/ENA primary metagenome ERZ504781 (study PRJEB26092, sample SAMD00036365) | human gut metagenome | host: Homo sapiens | study: EMG produced TPA metagenomics assembly of...
TATCAATATATAAAATCATATATACAATATATAGAATTATATCTTTTACATTTAGACCTATAAACGTATAACATGATAATCAGGGTCAGGACCCGCCAAACATGAGAAAGCAGCGATTTACGCAGTAAATCAACGGATTTCGAATGTTTGAGAAAGACGGTAAAAGAATAAAGGCAGTTATCCGTACAGGAGATAATCGCAAATAAACTTGAACGGGAAAATCATGAAAGATCATAATCAACACGAAATACAAATGTCGGAAGCCTTTTTAAACAGTGCATTCCTGGCACTGTCAGGAGGTTTTCAGGACGCTTATACATATAATGCAAGAAACGAAGTATTCTGTAATGCACAGACAGGAAACGTCGTTCTTATGAGCCAACATTTTATGGCAGGGGAAGTGACTGCAGGACTGGGATATTTCTTTCCTATCATATCCTTTGCATTAGGGGTGTGGGTTGCAGAGAAAATACAGGCAAATTATAAATATGCGCAGAAGCTCCACTGGCGGCAGGGTGTTCTGCTGGCAGAAATCCTGATCTTATTTACAGTAGGTTTCCTGCCAACCGAATACAATATGCTGGCAAATGCCATGGCATCCTTCGCCTGTGCAATGCAGGTACAGTCCTTCCGCAAGGTAAACGGATATTCCTATGCAAGTACTATGTGTATCGGTAATTTGCGCAGTGGTACAGCTGCGTTGTCAGTTTATTTTCGTGAAAAAAAAATCAAAACAGCTAAAAACAGGCGATGTATTATTTTGGAATCATCCTTATGTTTGCCTTGGGTGCCGGCATTGGTGGAAATCTGTCCATACGCTATGGAATCAGAATGATCTGGGTTTCCTGTGGATTCCTTATGATCAGCTTTCTGTTGATGTTTATAGAAAAATATAAGCATTTCCATGAGGAACATGAAATTAAATAATGCAGCCATTTCCAGAAAGGTCATTGAAAAGAAGATAATATTCTTTTCAATGATCTTTTTTTGTTTTGATATTGCTATTAAATTAACAACCCTGTTAAAGAAATTGCTTTTCATTTATATACATTTATGAATACTATACATCTATAACAAATTGTTATAAATTAATTTCAGAAAATTTCAAAAATGATATTGTGCAAAACAACTATATAATGTATAATATCAACAGCACATATGTTGAAAATAACTAAAGCTGCGTGGGAATCGATATATCGTACTATATTAAAACCGATGTATCAAAATTACTATTTAAGGAGGGAACCGAATGTTAGACCAGTCTTATTACAGAAAAGCGGATGAGATCATCGAGCACTACGGACGTACAGCAGCATCGCTGATTCCGATCATGCAGGATATTCAGGCGGAATATCGTTACCTGCCGGGAGAATTGCTGACTTATGTAGCGAAAGAAATCGGAGTAAAAGAAGCCAAGGCCTACAGTGTAGCCACATTCTATGAGAATTTTTCTTTTGAGCCGAAAGGGAAATATGTCATTAAAGTGTGTGACGGAACAGCCTGTCATGTGAGAAAATCCATGCCTGTAAAAGAGGCTTTGATGAAGGAACTTGGACTGAGCAACAAGAAACACACTACAGATGACATGCTTTTTACCGTAGAAACAGTATCCTGTCTGGGTGCATGTGGACTTGCCCCCACACTGACTGTCAATGATGAAGTACATCCGAAGATGACTCCTGAGAAAGCTGTAGAACTTTTGAATAAACTGAGAGGAGAGTGCGTATGAGTATTAAGAGTAAAGAAGACCTGTTAAATAAGCAGGCTGAAGTAAATGAGCAGATTAAATCTTATACCTGCCGCGTTCTTGTCTGTTCAGGTACCGGATGTATCGCATCCGGAGCGCAGAAGATTTATGAAGAGATGTCAGTACTCTGTGAGAGAATTGATGGAGTAACAGTTGAAATGCAGAAGGATGTGCCTCATGTAGGCGTGATCAAGACAGGGTGCCAGGGCCTATGTGAACTTGGGCCTCTGATGAGAATTGAACCATATGATTATCAGTATGTTCACGTACAGCCGGAAGACTGTAAGGAAATTGTGGAGAGAACTATATTGGAAGGGAAACCTGTAGAGAGACTGTTTTATCGCGATAATAATACAGTCTGTCCACATCCTGATGATATTCCTTTCTTAAATCAACAGACACGTATCGTTCTTGAAAACTGTGGAAAAATCGATGCGGAATCTATCGAAGAGTATATTGCTGTGGGAGGCTATCAGGCACTTGCAAAAGTGATGGGAAGCATGTCTCCGCAGGAAGTTATTGATGAAGTAACTAAATCCGGGCTTCGCGGTCGTGGTGGTGCAGGATTCCCGGCAGGCAAGAAATGGTCTCAGGTTGCACGCCAGGCAGAGAAAACCCGCTATGTTGTATGTAATGGTGATGAGGGTGATCCCGGTGCATTTATGGATGGTTCCGTCATGGAAGGTGATCCATATAAGATGATCGAAGGTATGACTATTGCAGCCTACGCAGTCGGTGCGGAGAATGGATATATTTATGTTCGTGCAGAGTATCCTCTTTCTGTAAAGAGACTTAGGATGGCGATTGAACAGGCAGAAAAATATGGCCTGTTAGGTGATAATATTTTAAATTCCGGTGTAAACTTCCATTTACATATCAACAGAGGTGCCGGAGCTTTCGTATGTGGAGAAGGTTCGGCACTTACCGCATCTATCGAGGGTAACAGAGGTATGCCTCGTGTAAAACCGCCCCGTACAGTAGAGAAAGGTCTGTGGGGTAAGCCTACAGTTCTTAATAATGTAGAAACCTATGCTAATGTACCGAAGATTATTCTTCAGGGAGCAGACTGGTTCCGCACCATCGGTACAGAGGGAAGCCCCGGAACTAAAACCTTCTCACTGACCGGTTCTATCGAGAATACCGGTCTGATAGAGGTTCCTATGGGAACCACACTCCGCCACATTATCTATGATATCGGTGGTGGCTTAAAGAGTGGCGCCGCATTTAAAGGTGTCCAGATCGGCGGTCCGTCCGGCGGATGTCTGATCCTTGACCAGCTGGATGCACCTCTTGATTTTGATTCTGTCAAAAAAATTGATGCGATTATGGGATCCGGTGGTCTGGTAGTTATGGACGAGAATACCTGTATGGTTGAGGTTGCCAGATTCTTTATGAACTTCACCCAGCGTGAGAGCTGCGGTAAATGTGTACCGTGCCGTGAGGGTACCAAACGTATGTTGGAGATCCTGGAGAGGATCGTAGATGGCAAGGGTGAGATGTCCGATCTGGATGAGCTGGAAGAGCTTGCAAATATGGTTCAGAACATGGCTCTGTGCGGACTTGGCAAGAGTGCACCTCTTCCTGTTATCAGTACTCTCAAACGCTTCCGCGATGAATATGAGGAACATATCTGCGATAAGAAATGCCGTGCAAAAGTATGTACTGCTCTTCGTCAGTTCCACATCAACCCTGAGTTCTGTATCGGCTGCGGTAAATGTGCAAAGAACTGTCCGGCAGGTGCGATCTCAGGTAAGATCAAACATCCATATCACATTGATAACGACATCTGTATCAAATGCGGTGCATGTAAGGACAACTGTAACTTTGATGCAGTATATGTGGAAGCATAGAAGGGAGGATACACTATGGGCCATATGATAATTGACGGTAGAAAGGTAGAATTTACCGATGAAAAAAATGTCCTGTCTGTCATCCGCAAGGCAGGGATCAATATTCCGACACTGTGCTACCACTCAGAGGTATCCACTTTTGGTGCCTGTCGTTTATGTACAGTTGAAGACGAGAGGGGAAAAACATTTGCCTCATGTTCTGAACAGCCAAGAGATGGAATGGTGATCTATACCAATTCCGGAAGAGTCAAGAAATACAGAAAACTAATTGTAGAATTATTGCTTGCAGCACATTGTCGTGACTGTACAACCTGTGTTAAGAGTGGTGAGTGTGTCCTTCAGGAACTGGCACACAGGCTGGGCGTACAGACAATCCGTTTCAAAAATACTAGGGAATATCATGAGTTGGATACAAGTTCTCCTTCTCTGGTTCGTGATCCAAACAAATGTATTCTGTGTGGTAACTGCGTACGTGCCTGCGAAGAACTTCAGGGAATCGGAGCTTTAGGCTTTGCATTCCGGGGAACTGAGGCCATGGTAATGCCTGCATTTAACAAAAAAAATCGCAGAGACAGAATGTGTAAACTGCGGTCAGTGTCGTGTATATTGCCCAACAGGTGCTATTGCGATCAAGACACATATGGACGAGGCATGGGAAGCACTTGCTGATCCGAATATACGTGTAGTTGCTCAGATTGCTCCTGCAGTACGTGTCGCAGTAGGTGATCATTATGGACTGACCAAAGGCAAGAGTGTTATGGGTAAGATTGTCAATGCTCTCCACAGAATGGGATTCGATGAAGTTTATGATACTTCATTCAGTGCTGACCTTACTATTATGGAAGAGAGTGCCGAGTTCCTTGACAGAATTAAGAAGGGTGAGAAACTTCCGCTTCTTACTTCCTGCTGTCCTGCATGGGTGAAGTTTATCACAGACCAGTACAAGGAGTATATTCCGAATCTTTCTACCTGCCGTTCTCCACAGGGAATGCTCTCAGCAGTAATCAAAGAGTACTTCCGCGATCCGGAACATGCCGGCGGCAAGAAAACAGTTATGATTTCTATTATGCCATGTACAGCCAAGAAGGCAGAAGCAGTTCGTCCGAACAGCTTCACAGACGGTGAACAGGATACAGATATCGTTATTACAACTACAGAGCTGCTCCGCATGATCGATAACTTTGGTCTTGACTTTGCAACTCTGGATCCGGAAGCCTGTGATATGCCGTTTGGCTTCGGCTCCGGTGGTGGTGTTATCTTCGGTGTTACAGGAGGTGTTACAGAGGCAGTTCTCCGCCGTCTGACTCCGGATCACAGCAAAGAAACCATGCATGAGATCGCAGAATGCGGTGTTCGTGGAGATGAGGGAATCAAGGAATTTACAGTTCCTTATGAAGGAATGAACCTTAATATCTGTGTTGCCAGCGGTCTTGCAAATGCAAGAACCGTTATGGAACAGGTAAAGAACGGTGAGAAAGAATATCATCTGATCGAGATCATGGCATGCCGCCGCGGATGTATCATGGGTGGTGGACAGCCGACACGATCCGGCGACAGAACCAAAGCTCTGAGAGCTAAGGGCCTGTATAATGCAGATAATACAACTATCATTAAGAAATCCGATGAAAACCCGTTAGTTCTGGAACTTTACAACGGACTTCTGAAAGGCAAAGAGCATCATCTGCTTCACAATGATTCCTATTAAAGAACATTTGTGATACCTGACAGTAACAATATGTCCAAACGATAAATAGAATATTTTAAAGCTTCCTTGCATATTTTATAACAATACATGAAGGTTATGTGTAAATATGCAAGGGGGCTATTTTTATGGAAAATTTTCAGGTGTATCGTGATATCCAGGCCCGTACAGGGGGAGATATATACATAGGGGTCGTAGGACCTGTCCGCACAGGAAAATCTACATTTATCCGCAGATTCATGGAACTTGTTGCATTGCCGCAGATGTCAGATACAAAGCAGGCAGAGATCAGAGATCAGCTTCCTTTAAGCGGATCAGGCAAAATCATCACCACAGCAGAAACAAAATTTATTCCCAAAGAAAGCAGTTCCCATCACTCTCGGAGAAGATCAGCAGGTAAAGATCCGCCTGATCGACAGTGTGGGTTTTCTGGTAAAGGGTGCATCCGGGCAGACGGAGGACGGGAAAGAACGAATGGTAAAAACTCCCTGGTTTGAGCAGGCAATCCCATTTCGCGAGGCCGCACGCATCGGAACACAGAAAGTAATTCAGGAGCATTCCACAATAGGTATTGTGGTCACAACTGACGGAAGTTTCGGTGAACTTCCCAGAGACAATTTTCCGGAGGCAGAAGAGAAGACTATTCAGGAGCTGAAAAAACAGCAGAAACCATTTATCGTGCTGGTAAATTCGCAGATGCCATATAAAGATGCGGCTCTGAAAACAGCGGAAGAAATTCAACAGAAATATAAGGTAACTGCTCTGACAGTAAACTGTGACCAATTGAGAAAAGAAGATATTGCCAGGATTCTGGAGAAGGTTTTATATGAATTTCCTGTCAGTCAGATTCAGTTTTTTATTCCGCGCTGGGTAGAAATGCTTCCCCTGGAGCATGAGTTAAAACAGCAGATCCTTTCACAGATCAGGGATAAAATGAAAAGTATGCAGCATATACGTGATATCACAAAGGAATCTGTAAAATTATCCGGACCTTATGTACAGGATTCCCTTCTGGAAGATGTAGGCTTATCCGATGGAACAGTAAAGGTAAGAATACGCATAAAGGAAGAATATTATTACAGGATGCTCAGTCAGATGAGTGGAATCGAAATGGAGAGTGAATATGAACTGATCCATACAATGCAGGAACTGGTACATATGAAAGAGGAATATGTAAAAGTGCAGGCTGCACTGGAAGCAGTGCGTGGAACCGGTTATGGTGTGGTTGTCCCGAATCTGGATGAGATTGAGATCGCACAGCCTGAAGTGATCCGACAGGGGAATAAATATGGAGTAAAGATAAAATCAAAGAGTCCGTCTATCCATATGATAAAGGCAAATATAGAAACTGAAATTGCTCCTATAGTAGGAACAGAACAGCAGGCAAAGGATCTGATCCAGTATATTGACGAAGGCAGCCAGAGGGGGGAGAGTATCTGGGAGACTAATATTTTCGGTAAATCCATTGAGCAGCTGGTACAGGATGGCATCCGAAGCAAGATTGCAGCTATCAGCGAAGAAAGCCAGGTAAAGCTTCAGGATACCATGCAGAAAATTGTCAATGACAGTAAGGGCGGGCTGGTGTGTATCATCATATAGCTGCCGTATAATATGGTTCCTTTTAATTTTGCTTTTTAGCCGAACTGTGAAACAGTTATTTAGTTACAGGCAACGGAGAGCTCAGGTTACTGCGTCAATTACCGGTTCGTCAGTTTTTTTACTGTCAGTACTTTTTTCCCCTTCAATAACGACTTTATTAGGGAGGCATACGATGGTGCCTCCTTTTTCATCGATTGCCTTCTGTTTCATACACAGATGATCGGGGCATTGTGCAGAGATCATACGTGCCTGACCGTCTTTGATCTCACAGACATTTGTATCGTTGATTTTAATCGTCTGATCCTTTTCCAGAGAATAAGTTCCATATTCTTCTCCGTCTACAGTAATGCGGATGGAACCATGACTGCCCTTATTTATAAGAAACATTCCTCCCCACATCGCAAGTGCAAGAATAAGGATACCACCTATAAAAATGAATTCTTTTTTCTTCAAAATATTATTCCGTCCTTCGTTTAATAGTAACATAGCCAAATTTCATTCCAGATTGCCTGAAGTAATGGGATTTTTGCCTGTATGTCTCAGGAGTTCGGCATATTCATACCGAGACACCTCGCAGGATAGCAATGTGTGAACAGTAACTTGTCTGCATCATAACATGAATAAAAAGAATAGCAACCTTCAGATGTTTGTGGTATGGTTATAATAATGAAAGAGAACGGAGGAAATCTTTTATGGGAAAATATATTATGGCACTGGATGCTGGGACAACCAGCAACCGCTGTATCCTGTTTAATGAAAAGGGAGAACGCTTAAGTGTTGCACAGAGAGAATTTACCCAGTATTTCCCGAAACCGGGATGGGTAGAACATGATGCAGATGAGATATGGGCCAGTATGCTGGGTGTGGCAGTAGAGGCAATGACCAAGATCGGAGCAGACGCTTCAAAGATCGCTGCGATCGGAATCACAAACCAGAGAGAAACTGCTATCGTATGGGATAAAAATACCGGCGTACCTGTTTATCATGCAATCGTATGGCAGTGCCGCAGAACATCGGAATACTGCGACTCGCTGAAAGCCAGAGGACTGACTGAGAAATTCAGGGAGAAAACAGGGCTTGTGATCGATGCTTATTTCTCTGCAACAAAAATAAAGTGGATTCTGGACAATGTAGAAGGAGCCAGAGAGAAAGCGCAGAAAGGGCAGCTTTTGTTTGGAACTGTGGAAACCTGGCTGATCTGGAAACTGACAAAGGGCAGAGTCCATGTTACAGATTATTCCAATGCATCCAGAACCATGCTTTTTAATATCAATACTTTACAGTGGGATCAGGAAATTCTGAATGAACTTGACATTCCAAAGTCCATGCTTCCCAAACCAATGCCATCCAGCTGTATTTATGGAAAAGCAGATCCGGCAGTCCTTGGCGGTGCTATCCCTATTGCAGGTGCAGCAGGTGATCAGCAGGCTGCTTTGTTTGGCCAGACCTGCTTTAATGCCGGAGAAGCAAAAAATACTTATGGCACAGGATGTTTTCTTCTGATGAATACAGGAGAAAAACCTGTCTTTTCAAAAAACGGACTGGTTACTACGATTGCATGGGGATTGGACGGAAAGGTAACCTATGCATTAGAAGGATCAATTTTTGTTGCAGGTGCAGCTATCCAGTGGCTGCGAGATGAATTAAAGGTAATTGATTCCTCTGAAGATTCCGAGTATATGGCAAATAAAGTATCAGATACACATGGATGTTATGTTGTGCCGGCCTTTACAGGACTGGGAGCTCCCCACTGGGATCAGTATGCGAGAGGTACGATCGTAGGAATTACCCGCGGTGTGAATAAATATCATATTATCCGCGCAACGCTGGAATCTATTGCCTATCAGGTAAATGACGTACTAAATGCCATGAAAGCAGATTCAGGCATTAATCTGGCGGCATTAAAAGTTGATGGCGGAGCCAGTGCCAACAATTTCCTGATGCAGACACAGGCAGATATTATCAATGCACCGGTCAACCGTCCATGCTGTGTTGAGACAACTGCAATGGGGGCTGCTTATCTGGCAGGTCTGGCAGTAGGCTACTGGAGCAGTAAAGAAGAAGTGCGCCACAATTGGTCCATTGACCAGAAATTCTACCCGTCTATCACCGAAGAAACAAGAGAGCAAAAGATTAAAGGATGGAATAAAGCCGTGAAATATTCTTACGGATGGGCGAAGGATGAATAAAGCCAATTCAGGATATGAAGTGAAAACTAACATCTGCTTACATTTTATCAGCAAAAGCTAAATAAAATTCAGTGTATTGACAACCTTACAGAGATAGTGGTACGGTAATACAGTAATTTCGGCAAAGGCCGATGATTTTGGAGTTTTACAAATTACATAACGAATATTGAGGTGCGAAAAAATGCAGGAAATGAAACCAATCAAAGAAGGTAAAGTACGTGAGATTTATGACAACGGTGACAGCCTGATCATGGTTGCGACAGACCGCATCAGCTGCTTTGATGTTATCCTGAACAATCAGGTAACCAAGAAGGGAACTGTACTGACTCAGATGTCCAAGTTCTGGTTTGACATGACAGAAGACATTCTGCCGAACCACATGATTTCTGTAGATGTAAAAGATATGCCTGAATTTTTCCAGCAGGAGAAATTTGACGGAAACAGCATGATGTGCCGTAAGCTTGAGATGCTGCCTATTGAATGTATTGTTCGTGGATATATTACAGGAAGCGGATGGGAAAGCTACAAAAAGACAGGTAAAGTCTGCGGCATTGAATTACCGGAAGGACTGAAAGAATCTGACAAGCTTCCTGAGCCGATCTATACTCCGTCCACAAAGGCTGAGATTGGCGATCATGACGAAAATATCTCCTAATGAGCAGAGTATCGCTCACCTTGAGAAATATTTTCCGGGCAGAGGAGAGGAATTAGCTGCAAAAACTTCGTGACAATACAATTGCACTTTATAAGAAATGTGCGGAATACGCATTAAGCAAGGGAATCATTATCGCAGATACCAAATTTGAATTTGGTCTGGATAAAGACGGAAACATGGTGATCGGTGATGAGATGCTCACACCGGACAGCTCCCGTTTCTGGCCTGCTGAAGGATATGAACCGGGACATGGCCAGCCATCCTTTGACAAACAGTTTGCACGTGACTGGCTGAAAGCAAATCCGGACAATGACTGGACACTTCCGCAGGACATTGTGGATAAGACAATTGGAAAATATCTTCAGGGTTATGAAATGCTTACAGGTAAGAAATTATAATAATTCAGAGATATAGCAGATACTGCTGTTCGAAACATTGATAAAAGTTCGGACAGCAGTATTTTTTTGCTGAAATGCCATAAAAATATGGAAATCAGATAAATTTTTTGTTAAACTAAAGTGAAGAAAGTAATGGAAAAAACAGGATTGTAGTCATGGTGTGTGGTTAAATTTTTTGTTTCTGAGATTATGAAAATATGTAAGGAGAAAAAGGTTTATGAAAACATTGAAAAAATTGCTTTTTATCATAATGGCAGTTGCTGTTTTAGATATGCCGGTATTTTGTGTACAGGCTGTGGAAAGTGATATTTCTGTTACAGAGCAGTCCGAAGCATCCCCGACGCCATCTCCGGTTCCCATAAGAGAACTGGTTACAAAGGGAAACAAGATTTACTATTATTATAAGGGAAAAATGGTTAAGAACAAATGGAAGAGATATAATGGCTATAAGTATTATTTTGGCGCAAATGGAAATGCTGTGCGGGGAGGACAGCGTATCAACAATGTAGTTTATGTTTTTGATGAGAAAGGACGTTTATTTGAGAATAAACAGAATAAAATTGTAAAATCCGGATCCAATATTTATCATATAAGGACAAAACACGGCCGTGCCAGCATTGGATATTTTATCTATAAGAATAATCTGTATTATGCGGATCCAAAAGGAAGGCTGTATCAGAAGAAATCCAGACAGAACGGCCAGCTTTATTTTACCAATTCCGGTGCTGCAAGAAAAGATTATAATGCTCTGCTGAAAATGCGTGTGATGCAGATTGTATCGTCAATCACAAATTCAGGTATGAGTCAGAGCCAGAAGCTTTATGCATGTTGGAAATATGTTGTTTACGGAGGATTTTACTATGGTGGTCCGGATCCTAACATTTACCAGAGTGGCTGGGCGCGCAGTGAGGCATTGAGGATGTTTCGTACAGGATATGGCAACTGTTATGGATTTTCCTGTATTTTTGCTGCTCTTGCAAGAGAAATAGGATATACACCATATATGATCTGTGGACGGGTACCGGGAAGCAGAGATGGAGCGGCAGATGGATTTACACGTCATTGCTGGGTAGAAATAAATGGCCTTTACTATGATCCGGAGGCTCAGTATGCAGGATGGATGACTGGAGTTTATGGATACGACTATTATCCAATCAGTCATCAGATTCAGAGAGTTGTAAATTTCTGTACATATTAATTTTGAAAATTATCTGAGAAAATTTCTGAAATGAGGTGTTTCTATGGCGAGCAGAATTGCGGTGATTGGAATTATAGTTGAAGTGTCTGATTCTGTGAAAGAGCTGAATCAGATTCTTCACGAATATGGTGAATATATCATAGGAAGAATGGGAATCCCATACAGACAGCGTGGTGTTAATATTATCAGCGTGGCGATGGATGCACCCCAGGATATGATTAATGCAATAGACAGGAAAAATACGGGCGGCTTGCAGGGATTTCTGCAAAAACAGTTTGCTCAAAAAAAGGCAGAAAACATATAACAAGAGGGGGATTACATAGTGTCGGCAGATTTTAAAAATGTTAGAGAGTATCCAAAATACGCAAAGTATTTCAAGGGAAGAATTAGGCGCGATTTTACAGACACAAGATTCCTTTCTGATACAGGAACTTCATAAAAAGGCACAGCAGACAGCGACACAGATCTATGGAAATAAAATATACATTCGCGGTCTGATTGAGTTTACTAATTATTGTAAAAATAACTGTTATTATTGTGGCATCCGCTGTGCGAATGCAAAAGCCGACAGATATCGCCTTACAACAGAACAGATTCTATCCTGTTGTAAAACCGGATGGAACCTGGGATTTCGTACATTTGTATTACAGGGAGGAGAGGATCCTTATTATACAGATGAGAAGATCTGCCAGATCGTTCAGGAAATTAAATCAAAATATCCGGACTGTGCAGTAACCTTATCCATTGGTGAGAAGAGCGAAGAAAGTTATCAGGCATATTTTAATGCCGGAGCTGACAGATATCTGTTAAGACACGAAACTGCAGATGAAGAACATTACAGAAAACTCCATCCACAACAGATGTCTTTAAACAACAGAAAAAACTGCCTGAAAGTTCTGAAAAAAATCGGCTATCAGACCGGTTGCGGATTTATGGTAGGATCACCGGGACAAACGGTAGACACCCTTTATCAGGATCTTCTGTTTGTTAAAGAATTGAAACCTGAAATGGTTGGCATCGGACCTTTTATTCCCCATAAAGATACTCCGTTTGCAGATCAGCCTGCAGGGACACTGGATTTGACATTGAGATTATTATCAATCATCAGACTGATTCATCCACATGTTCTTCTGCCAGCGACAACTGCACTTGGAACAATTGATTCTAAAGGAAGAGAGAAGGGAATTCTGGCTGGCGGAAACGTCGTAATGCCTAACCTTTCTCCGGTTAATGTCAGAGATAAATACAAACTTTATGATAACAAAATCTGCACCGGTGACGAAGCAGCAGAATGTAAGGCCTGTATGGCAGCAAGAATGAAGAGCATTGGTTATGAAGTAGTGACGGACAGAGGCGATTATAAGGTCTGAATGTAAAGCTGATTTTTCTGAAGTTCCAGAATGCCTTACAAAAAGAGTCACTTCTGAATAACTTAAGCATCCGCAGTATGCGGAATATAAAACTGAATATAGAAAAATAAAAACTAATCGGAAAGCAGTTGATAAGAAAGCTCCTGACCGAAAAGAAAGGAAAAAAGCCTATGTATAATCCAAAATCATTAAAAGCAGAAGAATTCATTTCCGACGGGGAAATCCGGGAAACCCTTGCCTATGCAGACGCAAACAAGGAGAATGTGGAACTGATAGATCAGATTCTTGCGAAAGCAAAAGAATGTAAAGGTCTTACGCACAGAGAAGCGTCTGTTCTTCTTGCCTGTCCAATTTCTGAGAAAATTCAGGAGATGTATGATCTGGCAGCGGAAATCAAGAAAGAATTCTACGGAAACAGAATTGTTTTATTTGCGCCTCTGTATCTGTCTAACTATTGTGTAAATGGCTGTGTGTACTGCCCGTATCATAAGAAAAACCAGCACATTGCCCGTAAGAAATTAACACAGGAAGAAATTGTAAAAGAAGTTACCGCATTGCAGGATATGGGACATAAGCGACTCGCTATTGAAGCGGGTGAAGATCCGCTCAATAACCCGATTGAATATATTCTGGAATGTATCAAAACGATCTATAGTATCAAACATAAAAATGGTGCGATCCGTCGTGTAAATGTAAATATCGCGGCTACAACAGTAGAAAATTACCGTAAATTAAAAGAAGCCGGAATCGGTACTTACATTCTTTTCCAGGAAACATATCATAAAGAAAGCTATGAAAAACTTCATCCAACAGGGCCAAAACATAACTATGCATATCACACAGAGGCAATGGACCGCGCGATGGAAGGTGGCATTGACGATGTCGGCTTAGGTGTATTATTCGGACTGGAACTTTACAGATATGAATTTGCAGGACTTCTGATGCATGCAGAGCATCTGGAAGCAGTTCATGGTGTAGGACCGCATACGATTAGTGTGCCACGTATCAAACATGCGGATGACATTGATCCGTCTGCATTTGACAACAGTATCAGCGACGAGATTTTTGCAAAAATCTGTGCACTGATCCGAATCTCTGTTCCATATACAGGTATGATTATTTCAACAAGAGAGAGTCAGGCTGTTCGTGAGAAAGTTCTTCCTTTAGGTGTTTCTCAGATTAGTGGAGCTTCAAGGACCAGTGTCGGTGGATATGATAAGCCTGAAACGGAAGATGAGGTTACATCTGCTCAGTTTGATGTCAGCGATCAGCGCACGCTTGATGAGATCGTAAACTGGCTGATGAATATGGGAGACATCCCAAGCTTTTGACCGCCTGTTACAGAGCCGGAAGAACCGGTGACCGTTTTATGTCATTGTGCAAAAGTAAACAGATTTCAAACTGTTGTCATCCAAATGCCTTGATGACTTTAATGGAATATTTACAGGATTATGCAAGTCCTGAAACTAAGAAAGTCGGTCTGGAACTGATTCAGAAGGAACTCGAAAATATTCCAAGTGAAAAAGTAAAGAGGCTTACAGAAGAACATACTGGCAGATATCGTAAAATGGGCAGCGTGATTTCAGATTCTGACAGAAATCATCTGCGAAACAGTTATCCAGTGTAGAGCCACGTCGCAAACGCGAATGATTTTATTCGTTTGACTTATTATATTGTGAAAGGAAAAAATATGGCTGTTACATTAAATGAAACACCTTACTGCAAATCGTCTGCATATTGGAATCTTTGGAAAAACGACAGCGGAAAATCTTCATTTATCAATGCGTTTTCCGGACAGAAAGTATCTATTGTAGCAGATGTTGCGGGAACTACTACGGATCCTGTATACAAGGCTATGGAAATTTACCCTCTCGGCCCCTGTGTCCTGATCGACACGGCGGGATTTGATGATAAAGGTGAGCTTGGAGCTTTACGTATCGAAAAAACAGAACTGGCAGCGCAGAAGACGGACCTGGCAATTATTCTCTTCTGTGAAGAAGAAATGTCGCAGGAATTAAAATGGTATCGTTACTTTAAAGAGAAAAATACGCCTGTGGTTCCCGTTCTCAATAAAACAGATCTGTACACGCAGGAAGAAAAAGAAAAACTTGCTCACCTGATTCAAAGGAACACAAAGGAAGAAGTCTGTCTGATCAGTGCTAAAACAGGAGAGGGAATCCGTAATTTGAAGGAACTGCTTGCCCGAAGTATTCCGGAAGGATATGGAAACAGGATGATTACCGGTGATCTGGTTGATACCGGTGACCTGGTTCTGCTTGTGATGCCACAGGACATTCAGGCACCAAAGGGGAGACTGATATTACCACAGGTGCAAACTTTAAGAGAACTATTGGACAAAAAATGTCTGGTAATGAGTGTGACAACAGATCAGTATCTGTTAGCCTTGGAAAATCTCGCAGTACCTCCGAAATTAATCATTACAGACTCGCAGGTATTTTCCTATGTATATGAAAAATAAACCAAAGGAGAGTATGCTGACTTCTTTTTCTAGTTCTTTTT
>ENA-OQJR01000329-OQJR01000329.1-human-gut-metagenome-genome-assembly--contig:-NODE-329-length-15136-cov-3.191019_pt1 | contig 15136 bp, 16 predicted proteins | sample MGYA00242614_ERZ504781 | MGnify/ENA primary metagenome ERZ504781 (study PRJEB26092, sample SAMD00036365) | human gut metagenome | host: Homo sapiens | study: EMG produced TPA metagenomics assembly of...
TCACAATTTGTGGGATATTTTGCCCGGATGAGGGCGCCGTAGCGGGCTACGGCAACTGAATTCGGGTGAAATATCCCGCAAAGTGGGGCGTGCAGATTGCGGGAATGATTTTTCAGACACACTCTAGTGTATAAAAGCATTGACGAACGGTCTGTTTTCGGCTATCATGATAGTTAACTGGATGAGAGCCAAAGAGGAGGATTAACATGAAAAAAATTCAGATGCAGACACCACTTGTGGAGATGGATGGAGATGAGATGACCAGAATTCTCTGGAAAATAATCAAAGATGAACTTCTTCTTCCGTATATTGATTTGAACACTGAGTATTATGACCTTGGTCTGGAATACAGAAATGAAACGGATGATCAGGTAACTGTTGATGCAGCAGAGGCTACAAAGAAGTACGGCGTAGCAGTGAAATGTGCAACTATCACTCCTAATAAGGCAAGAATGGAAGAGTATACCTTAAAGAAAATGTACAAGAGTCCTAACGGAACGATTCGTGCAATTCTCGACGGAACTGTTTTTCGTGCTCCAATCGTAGTGAAGGGTATTGAACCATGTGTTAAGAACTGGAAGAAACCGATCACCATCGCACGTCATGCCTATGGTGATGTGTATAAGAACACAGAGATGTATATTGACGGCCCCGGAGATGCTTATCTGGTATTTGAAGGCGCAGACGGACAGCAGAGAAAAGAACTGATCCATCATTATGAGGGACCGGGTGTGCTTCAGGGTATGCACAATCTGGATGATTCTATCACAAGTTTTGCAAGATGCTGTTTTAATTATGCACTGGATACAAGACAGAACCTGTGGCTTGGCGGCAAGGATACGATCTCCAAGATTTATGACGGACGTTTTAAGGAAATCTTTGCAACTATTTATGAAGATGAGTTTAAGGAGAAATTCGAGGCAGCAGGCATTGAATATTTCTACAGCCTGATCGATGATATCGTAGCTCGTGTCATGAAGGCTGAAGGCGGATTTATCTGGGCCTGCAAGAACTATGATGGAGATGTTATGAGCGATATGGTTTCTTCAGCATTTGGTTCTCTGGCTATGATGACATCTGTACTGGTATCTCCACAGGGATATTACGAATATGAAGCTGCTCATGGAACTGTACAGAGACATTATTATCGCTATCTGAAAGGTGAGGAGACATCTACTAACTCTGTAGCAACTATTTTTGCATGGACCGGAGCTCTGAGAAAAAGAGGTGAGCTGGACGACAATAAAGAATTGATGGAATTTGCTGATAAACTGGAGAAGGCGACTCTGGAGACGATTGAAAGCGGTAAGATGACAAAAGACCTTGCGCTGATCACTTCTCTTGAGGATGTGACAGTACTGAACAGCAAAGATTTCATCCTTGCCATCAGAGAGAGACTGGATGAAATTTTATAATGTCAGAAATTATCCGGTAATGTTTCTATAACATTATAAAGTTCTCCGGGCAGGATCACACTGCAGCGGAGAAACCTGTAAAAAGTTATAAACTGCGAAAATGGGAAGAACCTGCATTATGCAAGTTCTTCCCATTTTTCATATAATCCTTCTAATTCTTCGGTAATGGTGGCTTTCTCTTTGCTGAGTTTCGCACATTCTGCCACATTTGTGCAGATATCCGGGAGAATCATGGTTTCGTCGATCTCTTTATCTCTGGTCTCAAGTTCTTCAATGCGGGCTTCTACTTTTTTAGTTCATTCTCTCGTTTTCGCTGGCGGGCCTGTTCTTCTTTCTGCTGCTGCCAGGAAAGCTTGTTATCAGAAGCCTGCTTTGCTTCTGTCACAGCCTGAGCGGCAGCCGGAGCATATTTTTCCGTCAGCTCTTCTTTTTTCTCCAGATAATAGTCGTAATCTCCGATATAATTTACAATTGCCTGATTGGTCAGATCCAGGATCCGGGTAGCTGTCTGGTTGATGAAGTAACGGTCGTGGGAAACATAGAATATTGTTCCTGTGTAACTGTTCAATGCCTCTTCAAGAATCTCTTTTGAAGCGATATCCAGATGGTTGGTGGGCTCATCGAGGATCAGAAAGTTTGCTTCGGACAGCATCAGCTTGGCGAGGGAACACGACCTCTTTCTCCGCCGGACAGAGCGGAGATCAGTTTGAATACGTCATCCCCTGTGAAAAGGAATGCTGCCAGCATATTTCGAATTTCTGTTTCCGTAAGTGTGGGATAAGCATCTGAGATTTCCTCAAAAATAGTTTTCTCCATATGAAGAACATGGTGTTCCTGGTCATAGTAGCCAATCTGTACCTTGGAACCAAGAGTAAATCTGCCGCTGTCTGCATCGATCAGCCCATTGATGATCTTTAACATGGTGGTTTTGCCTGTGCCGTTATTGCCAATCAGGGCTACACGTTCTCCACGTTTGATCTCAAAGGAGATGTCACTGAAAAGTGTCTGTCCGGGAAAAGATTTGGAAAGACTTTCCACAGTAAGGACATCATTTCCGCTGACAAATCTTGGTTCCAGGGAAATGCGCATCTGATTCTGAATCTCCTGTGGTTTATCAATGCGCTGGACTTTATCCAGCATTTTCTCGCGGCTTTCCGCACGTTTGATGGATTTCTCGCGGTTAAAGGATTTCAGCTTGGCAATGACTGCTTCCTGATGTTTGATATCCCGCTGCTGGTTCAGGTAGGCTTTGTACTGGGCGTCACGCAGCTGGGCTTTTTTCAGGGCATAGGCAGAATAGTTGCCACTGTACATACGCATATTTCCTGCTTCGATTTCCACAACTTTTGTTACGACTTTGTCAAGAAAGTAACGGTCGTGGGATACGATAAATACAGCACCCGGGTAATTCAGAAGATAGGTTTCCAGCCAGGAAATACTCTCCATATCCAGATGGTTGGTAGGCTCATCCAGAAGAAGAATGTCAGGGCTGGCAAGAAGCAGTTTACCCAGAGCTACGCGGGTTTTCTGGCCGCCTGAAAGAGTTTCTATCTGGCGTTCGAAATCTTCTTCTGTGAAACCCAGACCTTTTAATACACCCATGATCTCACTTTTGTAAGCGTAACCATTTTCCAGTTCAAACTGGTGACTCAGTCTTGTGTAAGTATTCATCAGGCTGTCCAGAGCATCTCCGGTGGTGGTTTTCATTTCCTGTTCCAGAGAGCGCAGACGGTTCTCCATATCAATAATGTGCTGTTTGGTGGAAATCAGTTCTTCGTAAATGGTATGATGGCCATGAATGTCCTGATACTGGGCAAGGTAGCCGATATTTTTATCTTTGGCAAGTACCACGTTTCCTGAATCCGGGGAGAGCTCATGCATAATGATTCGCAGCAGAGTCGTCTTGCCTGCACCGTTATTGCCGATGAGAGCTGCCTTTTCGCGGTCTTCTATATGGAAACTGGCATCCTTGAGAATGATTTTTTCGCCAAAGGATTTACAGATATTCTGACATGATAAAATCATAGGAATTCCTCCGTTTGTAATTTGTCCGCGTACTATTATAATCGAAAATGCCTGTTTTTGAAAGCATTTTAAGAGATTTTGTCCAGAGAAAAGAAAGCACCGGATGGATGCATGGAAGAAAATATGATATTCCGGGGAATTTTTCAGAATGAAATTGATAAAAAATACAGAAATATTTGGTCAAAAAGTACAAATTTAATTTGACAATAAAATAACATCTGGGTATAATTGACATAGATAAGCTAAGGAGGGAAAATTTGTGGAAGCTAAGGAAATTTCGAAAGCGGTAATCAAGCGTTTGCCGCGGTACTACCGCTACCTCGGTGAATTGATGGAGGAGAATGTAGAGCGTATATCTTCAAATGATCTTAGCAAGAAGATGCATGTGACGGCTTCCCAGATTCGTCAGGACTTAAATAATTTCGGTGGTTTTGGTCAGCAGGGTTACGGCTATAATGTACGCTATTTGTATACAGAAATCGGTAAGATCCTTGGGCTGGATACTGTACATCCGATGATTATTCTGGGTGCCGGTAATCTGGGACAGGCATTGGCCAATTATGTGGATTTTGAAAAGCGCGGATTTAAGCTGGTTGGTATTTTTGACGTCAATCCTGTACTTGAGGGGATTGCAGTTCGTGGAATTGAGATTCAGATGTTGAGCGATCTTCCTTTGTTTCTGAAGGAGAATGAGGTTGAGATCGCGATCCTGACTCTTCCTAAAAATAAAGCCAAAGAGATGGCAAAGATTTTAATTGATAATGGAATTAAGGCAATCTGGAATTTTGCACATATTGATCTGGATGCCCCGGAGGATGTAATGGTAGAGAACGTACATCTTTCAGAGAGTCTTATGACTTTGTCCTATAACCTGAGTGAGTACAGAAAGGAACATGAAGGGATGTAAGGGATAACTGTGAAACACAAGGCTGTGGTCATCTGATCACAGCTTTTCTCTTGTATGTAAATGTGTTATTGTAAACAGGAGGTGAACAGATGAGAGAGATTGTAACTGCTGTTGAGATGAAAGAACTGGATCATAATACGATTCAGAAAGCCGGGATATCGTCTCCGGTACTTATGGAGAGGGCGGCATTAAAGACGGTTGAGGAGATTGTACAGAGATTAAAGAATAAAGAAAAAGAGAAAATCCTTGTGGTCTGCGGAACCGGCAACAATGGCGGAGACGGATTGGCGATTGCCAGACTGCTTCAGTTGAGAGGAGTCAGAACCTGGTATTATATTGCGGGTAAGGAAGAGAAAATGACTGCTGAAACTGCCGGACAGCTTAAAACAGCAGAATATTATCAGGTGCCCCGGGTGCATAACCTGGATCTGGATGAATATACTACTATAGTAGATGCCATCTTTGGGGTTGGACTGAGCAGACCTGTAGAGGGAAAATATGCAGAGCTTATCAGTACAATGAACCGGGCATCTGCGTATAAAGTAGCTGTGGATATTCCATCCGGGATTGACTCAGATACCGGATTTGAGAAGGGGATTGCATTCCGGGCAGATCTTACGGTTACCTTTGCTTTTCGCAAAAGAGGGCTGTGTTTTTATCCCGGACGCATGTATGGCGGTGAGATCGTTGTTACGGATATCGGAATCTATTCCATACCCGGAAGAAAATCTGTATGCATCATCTGGAACGTGAAGATTTGAAAATGCTTCCAGAGAGAGTTCCCTATGGAAATAAAGGAACCTTCGGTAAGGTTCTTCTTATAGCTGGCAGCGAAGGAATGTGCGGAGCTGCATATCTGAGTGCAGCAGCTGCTCTGAAAAGCTCTGCGGGAATGGTGAGAATTCAGACCGTGGAGGCCAACAGGATTCCGTTGCAGACACTGTTGCCGGAAGCCATGATCACCTGTGATTTTGATGAGAAAAAAAACCAGGCAATGCTTGACTGGTGTGATGTGCTTGTGATAGGACCGGGTCTTGGAACCGGAGCGCAGAGCAGGGAAAGAGCTCAGTGGTTCCTGGCGAAGGCAGCTGAGTGTAAAAAAACAGTAATTCTGGATGCAGATGGCCTGAATCTTCTGTCAGTCCATGACAACTGGAAGTGTTTTATCGGGGAACATGTGATCCTGACACCTCATATTGGTGAGATGAGTCGTCTGTGCGGAAAAGAAATCGGTAAGATCCAGGATTGTCTGGCACAGACTGCAGCTGATTATGCAAAGGAGTCTGGAGCGGTTTGCGTTCTGAAGGATGCCTGTACTGTGGTGGCAGATGCTTTTGGAGATATGTATTTGAACATTTCGGGTAATGCAGGAATGGCTACAGCGGGAAGTGGAGATGTGTTAAGCGGTGTGCTTGCCGGTATACAGTGTATGTACCTGGCAGCAGAAAAGAAATTTTCTCCTGTTATGCTGGCTGCACTTGGTGTATATGTGCATGGGCTGGCAGGTGATCTGGCTGCTGAAACAGTAGGGCAGCGGGGGATGACCGCAGGAGATATCATCTGTTTTCTGCCGGAAATACTAAGATAGAATATTCATTTTGAGGCAGTAAATCTGTGAAACAATTTGCAGATATTAACATGAAAAAATAACAGAGGAAAATTATTATGAAGAAAGATAGCAGAGTAAAAGCAGTCATTTCACTGGATGCAGTAGAACATAATTTCCGGGAAATGAGAAAAAATATTGCAGAAGAGACAAAGATGATCGCAGTCATAAAGGCTGACGCTTATGGACATGGCGCGGTGCCGGTTGCACATCTCATTGAGGATTATGATTATATCTGGGGATTTGCGGCTGCAACTGCGGAAGAAGCGATTCATCTGCGAGAAGCCGGGATTACAAAACCAATCCTGATTCTTGGAATTGTTTTTGATGAATATTTTCCGGAACTTGTCCGTTATGAGATCCGTCCTGCAGTGTGCGAATATGAGGAGGCAAGGAAACTTTCAGACGAAGCGGTTCTGCAGAAAAAAACTGTACATATTCATATTGCTCTGGACACAGGAATGACCAGGATCGGTTTTGCGGATGCACAGGAAAATGTAGAGGAAATTAAAAAAATTTCAGAACTTCCAAATCTTGAGATTGAGGGTATGTTTACTCATTTTGCAAGAGCAGATGAGTATGACAGAAGTCCGGCTATGGTACAATTGGAGCGGTATCTGGATTTTTCAAGACGCGTAGAAGAGGCAGGAGTGGAAATTCCTCTGCATCACTGCTCTAACAGTGCGGGCATCATACGTATGCCGGAAGCAAATCTGAATATTGTCCGCGCCGGAATCACAATTTATGGAATTTATCCTTCTTCTGAGGTGGAGAGAGATATTGTAAAGCTTGAGCCGGTTATGGAACTTAAGAGTCATGTGACTTATGTGAAGGACGTTCCTGCCGGAGCAGCGATCAGCTACGGCGGTACTTATGTGGCTGACAGGAAGCTTCGTGTGGCAACTGTTCCGGTGGGCTATGCAGATGGCTATTCCAGGCAGCTTTCCAATAAAGGCTGGGTTCTGATACATGGACAAAAGGCTCCGATCCTTGGCAGAGTCTGTATGGACCAGTTTATGGTAGATGTGACTGAGATTGGTGATGTGAAGAAGGGCGATGAGGTAACACTGATCGGCAGAGACGGGGATGAGTTTATCGGTATTGAGGAGATTGGTGATCTCTGTGGCAGATTTTCCTATGAGTTTGCCTGTGATATCAGCCCGCGTGTGCCGAGAGTCTATATTAAAAACGGGAAAGAAATATAATGTTACTGTTTGCTGAATAGAGACGAAGTGAGCGATAACTGATTTTTATATACCACGCATGTATACACAAGAAAAAGGTGGAAATACTTTATCTTAACCGGACAGGAAATATCCGGCTTATAACAAGGTTTCTTCTTATGGCAATGTTGTAAATTGAAACCGGAAAGAATCGGAGTGTGAATTGTGTGGTAATTAAAAGAGGGGATATATTTTATGCTGATCTTCGCCCTGTAGTGGGGAGTGAACAGGGTGGAATCCGGCCGGTTCTGATCATTCAGAATAACGTAGGTAATCGGCACAGCCCTACAGTGATCTGTGCTGCTATTACATCAAAAATGAACAAGGCTAAGCTTCCTACACATATTGAGATCAATGCGGAACTCTATGGGATTGAAAAAGATTCTGTGATTTTGCTGGAACAGCTTCGTACTATAGATAAAAGAAGATTAAAAGATAAAGTCTGTCATCTGGATGATGCGATGCTGGATAAGGTGAATCATGCACTTGAGATCAGCCTGGAGCTTACGTTCTGATTTTACTTTTTAAGGAATATATCATCTGATCCGGTATTGCGATTTTGGGGCTTGCATGTCTCGGATAGTAGTGCGTGAACAATAAATGAACAGTAATTTTTGGTATCTCTGTCCGGTCAGTATCTTGACGATTAATGGAGAAAGTGATATATTTTACCAGTAATTACGCATATTCAATAAGGAGGAGACTGAATAATATAATGGAAGATGGCAGTAGTATGCCCCTCTGGGGCTTATTTGTTTTACTGTTACTGTTGTGGCTGAATGGAATCTTTTACGGGTTTGCCGCAGCGCTGAGAAACATAAGTGAGAATGATACACAGAAGAAAGCAGAGGAAGGCGATAAAAAAGCACAGATGCTGATGGCACTGATCGACAAACCGGCGCAGTTTGTCAATGCAATTCCGCTGATCGTAATGGCATGTGGTATTTGTTTTGGTACTTTTCTGGTCCCATATGCTGTGGATGCATTTTATCCATACATAAAGCATGTGCCTGCACTGATCCTGGTAATGGCATTGTGCGTGATTTTTCTTGCTGCAATCGGTATTCTGGCTTTTCGGCGGGTTGGTACTTATCATCCTGAAGCTTATGCATATAAGTATCTGAACCTGGTACATTTCTGGCTGAATCTGTTAAAGCCTTTTACTGTATCTGTCACCTGGATCGCCAGACTGGCAGCAGTGCCTTTTGGTGTGGAGATAAACCGTACAGAAAAGTCTGTCACAGAAGAGGAAATCATTTCCATTGTAGATGAAGCTCATGAACAGGGCGTCATCCAGGAGAATGAGGCGGAAATGATCCAGAATATCATATCTTTAATGAGACAGAAGCCCATGATATCATGACTCACAGAAAGAATGTAGTGGCCTTTGACGAGGAGATATTGCTCAAGAACATGATTGACACTATGCTGGAAGAGGGGAATTCCCGTTATCCGGTATATGAGGAGAATATTGACAATATCAAAGGAATTGTCCATTATAAAGATGCGCTTAAGTTTATGACACAGAATCCCTGGGCGAAGTTCAAACCGTTGAAGGAACTGCCCGGAATTATCCGCCAGGCATCCCTGATTCCTGAAACAAGGGGGATTGGAGATCTTTTTCATACTATGCAGGCCAGAAAGATCCATATGGCAATTGTTGTGGATGAATATGGCCAGACAGCCGGGATCGTTACCATGGAGGATATTCTGGAGGAGATTGTCGGAGATATTCTGGATGAATATGATGAGGATGAAATTACGATCCGCGCACAGAAAGATAACAGTCTGATCATTGACGGGCTTGCTTATCTGGAGGATGTGGAAGAAGAGTTGGATGCAGATTTTGGGGATACAGAGTTTGAAACACTGAACGGTTATCTGACCAATATTCTGGGACATATTCCTACAGATAAGGATGTTGATACAAGCATAAAAGCGATTGGATACTGCTTTACGATCTTGTCTATTGGTAATAAAACCATTGGCAAGGTTAAGGTGGAGCGGGATAATAATGTTGCTGTATAAACAGCAGCAGATAAAAATAATTAACAAAAGGAGAAAGAAAGATGTCAGGACATTCAAAATTTGCAAACATTAAGCATAAGAAAGAGAAAAACGATGCAAAAAAAGGTAAGATTTTACAGTAATCGGACGTGAGCTGGTTATGGCTGTCAAAGCAGGCGGTCCGGATCCGAATAATAACAGCAAACTTCGTGATGTAATTGCCAAAGCGAAAGCAAACAACATGCCAAACGATACAATCGAACGTGGTATCAAAAAAGCAGCAGGTGCTGATTCTGCAGACAACTACGAGAAAGCTGTATATGAAGGCTATGGTCCGAACGGTGTTGCTATCATTGTTGAGACTCTGACAGACAACAAGAACCGTACAGCAGGTAATGTACGTAATGCATTTACAAAGGGTAACGGAAGCATCGGAACTCAGGGATGTGTATCCTATATGTTTGATCAGAAAGGTCAGATCATTATTGACAAAGAAGAGTGTGAGATGGATGCAGACGAGATTATGATGCTTGCTCTGGATGCCGGTGCTGAGGACTTCAGCGAGGAAGAGGACAGTTATGAGATTCTCACTGCTCCGGATGATTTCAGTGCAGTTCGCGAAGCTCTGGAAAAAAGCAGGTCTGCCTATTGCAGAAGCACAGGTTGCCATGATTCCTCAGACTTATGTGGAGCTTACAGATGAGCAGGCACTCAAGGATCTTCAGAGAACTCTGGATCTTCTGGATGATGACGATGATGTCACAGATTACTGGACAAACTGGGATGAACAGTAAATACCGCAGGTATATTGAGACTGCCTGTTTTGGGTTATTGCTGTCGGACATGTATAGTTTATAAAAGAAACACACATAATACCTCCATAGAGAAAATGGAGGTATTTTTATGTCTGAAAACAGATATGGAGAAAAAAGAGAAGAGTCTGAAACAGGGATGAAGCTGCAAAACTGTGAGACACAGGAGTCAGAAAATAAAATTCAGGAAAGTACCAATGAGCAGATCAAAGATATGGGACAGGTGGTTTTAAACAGCAATTCCCGAAAACACAAGGTAGAGCTTCTGACCATCATTGGTGAGGTGGAAGGTCATGAGTCTGCACCCTCCCATTCCAAAACTACAAAATATGAGCATGTACTTCCAAAGCTTGCCATCATTGAGGATGATGAAGAAATAGAAGGCTTGCTGATCCTTTTAAACACAGTGGGAGGAGATGTGGAGGCTGGGCTTGCCATTGCAGAGATGATTGCCTCATTAAGTATACCAACAGTGTCACTGGTTCTGGGCGGCGGACATTCTATCGGAGTTCCGATGGCCGTATCTGCGGACTATTCTTTCGCAGTACCAAGTGCTACGATGGTGATCCATCCGGTACGTTCCAATGGTATGTTTATCGGAGTGGCTCAGACTTACCGGAATATGGAGAAAATTCAGGACCGCATCACTACATTTATTTCCGAACATTCCAAAGCATCTCAGAAACGTCTGGAAGAGCTGATGCTTGATACTTCTCAGCTGGTAAAAGATGTAGGAACCATGCTGGAAGGAAAAGAGGCAGTAAAAGAAGGGCTGATCGATGAGGTTGGCGGTATTAAGGAAGCGTTGGCAAAATTATATGAAATGATAGAAAAAGAGTGTTGAAAGTGAAAAAAATGTTACGGTTCTCATACCACTATCCAAAATTCCATTGCCGCAGGCAATCTGGAATGAATTTTGGCTGCGTTACTGAGAACGGAGTGAGCAGTAACAAAAAAATCTTATATATGCTACAAATCAACCCTTGCCATATGTCAGATTTTGGCGTATTATTAATAGAGGTTTATTATTTGCGAGGAGGAAAACCATGTATAAGATTTTAAAAGCTGAAACACTGGCAGCTAAGATCCATCTTATGGTTGTACACGCACCGCGTGTTGCAAGCCATTGTCAGCCAGGACAATTTATTATCGTTAAGTTAGATGAGAAGGGTGAGAGAATCCCTCTTACTATCTGTGATTATGATCGTGAAGAAGGTACGGTCACAATCGTATTCCAGGAGATTGGTGTATCTACCATCAAGATGGCAGAATTAAAAGCAGGAGATGCATTCCGCGATTTCGTAGGACCTCTTGGATGTCCTTCTGAATTTGTTGAGGAAGATATCGAAGAATTAAAGAAAAAGAAAATGGTATTTGTTGCCGGCGGTGTTGGTACAGCCCCTGTTTACCCACAGGTAAAATGGCTCCATGAACATGGAATCACAGCAGATGTTATTCTTGGTGCAAAAACTAAGGATATGGTTATCCTTGAGAAAGAACTGGGAGAAGTTTCCAATCTTTATGTTACTACAGATGACGGTTCCTATGGCCGTGCAGGTATGGTTACCAAGACTCTTGAGGATCTGGTAACAAACGAAGGCAAACATTACGATGTCTGTGTAGCGATCGGACCGATGATCATGATGAAATTTGTCTGTCTTCTTACCAAGAAGCTTGGCATTCATACAATTGTCAGCATGAACCCGATCATGGTTGACGGAACAGGTATGTGTGGCGCATGCCGTCTTCAGGTTGGCGATGAGATTAAGTTTGCATGTGTAGACGGACCGGAATTCGACGGACATCTCGTTGATTTCGACCAGGCTATGAAGAGAAGCCAGATGTATAAGACTGAAGAGGGACGTGCATTACTGAAACTTCAGGAAGGTGATACCCATCATGGCGGATGTGGACATTGTGGAGGTGACAAGTAATGGCAGATGCAAAGATGTTAAAGAAAGTTCCTGTAAGAGAACAGGATCCAAAGGTGCGTGCAACAAACTTTGAAGAAGTTTGTCTTGGATACAATCAGGAAGAAGCAATGGAAGAAGCACAGAGATGCTTAGGCTGTAAGAAACCGAAATGTGTGGAAGGCTGTCCTGTATCCATTAATATTCCTGGATTTATTGAAGAGATTAAAGAGGGAAAGATCGAAGAAGCATACAAAGTGATCGGATTATCCTCCGCACTTCCGGCTATCTGTGGACGTGTATGTCCTCAGGAATCCCAGTGTGAGGGTAAATGTATCCGCGGAGTCAAAGGTGAAGCTGTTTCTATCGGTAAGCTGGAGAGATTTGTTGCTGACTATGCTCTGGAACATGATATCAAACCTGTTGGAGCAGAAGTTAAGAACGGACATAAAGTTGCAGTGATCGGTTCCGGTCCTTCCGGACTTACCTGTGCAGGTGATCTTGCAAAAGCTGGTTATGATGTAACTGTATTTGAAGCTCTTCATGAACTTGGCGGTGTTCTTGTTTACGGTATTCCGGAGTTCCGTCTTCCGAAACAGAAAGTTGTTAAGAAAGAAATTGAAAAAGTTAAAGAATTAGGTGTTAAATTCGAGACTAATGTTGTTATCGGTAAATCCACAACAATCGATCAGCTGATCGAGGACGAAGGATTTGAAGCTGTATTTATCGGATCAGGTGCCGGACTTCCAATGTTCATGGGTATCCCGGGTGAGAATGCAAGCGGTGTATTCTCTGCCAACGAATATCTTACAAGAAGCAATCTGATGAAAGCTTTTGATGATTCTTATGATACACCGATCGCAGCAGGAAAGAAAGTAGCAGTTGTAGGCGGTGGTAATGTTGCTATGGATGCTGCCAGAACAGCTTTAAGACTTGGTGCTGAAGTACATATCGTATACAGAAGAAGTGAAGCAGAGCTTCCTGCACGAGCAGAGGAAGTTCATCACGCAAAAGAAGAGGGAATCATCTTTGATCTTCTTACTAACCCGAAGGAAATCCTTGTAGATGAGAACGGTCATGTAAAAGGTATGAAGGTTGTCAAGATGGAACTTGGTGAGCCGGATGCTTCCGGAAGACGTCGTCCGGTTGAAATTCCGGGATCTGAATATGACATGGATGTAGATACAGTTATCATGTCTCTTGGTACTTCCCCGAACCCTCTTATTTCTTCTACAACAAAAGGTCTTGAAGTCAATAAGAGAAGATGTATCATTGCTGAAGAAGAAACAGGTAAGACATCTAAAGATGGTGTATATGCCGGCGGTGATGCTGTTACAGGTGCAGCTACTGTTATCCTTGCCATGGGTGCAGGTAAAGCTGGTGCCAAAGGTATCGATGAATATCTTAAAAATAAATAATGTAAATGGTACTTGACAGATTTTGACGTCTGTGGCATGATTACTAGTGTTGATAATCATGAAAAGCTTAGAAGGTGTTTACAGGGATTTATTTTCCGTCAGAGAGAGGAAGCCATCGGCTGGAAGCTGCCTCAGGTTCAGATATTTCCTGAATTTCCCACCGGAGCCGCATTTCTGAATGACAGTATTTACTGAGTAGGAAATGACGTTACTGCGCGTTAAGCAGACCGAGAGCCTGTAGAAAATGCAGGAAGCAGGGTGGTACCGCGGATATTTTACTCCGTCCCTTTAGTGGGACGGAGTTTTTTGTTTGCCAATTCTGCTATTATAACATGAATTGCGAGAACTGCTTTTGCAACGGAGCGATTTGTGGCTATCAAGTCAGAGTCAGATTTTACGTTACTGTTCATTCTGTTCTCAGTAACGATTTTTCTTCTCTGACATTATGACATAAAGGAGAAAGAGAACATGGATATGAAAGAAAGACTTCAGGAACTGGCTGAAGCAGCCGGAAAACGGATCAGTGAATCCGAAGGTCTGGAAAAACTGAACGAAGTACGTGTGGCATACCTTGGTAAAAAAGGTGAATTGACTGCAATTTTAAAGAGTATGAAAGATGTTGCGCCGGAAGAGCGCCCGAAGGTTGGACAGCTTGTAAACGAAACAAGAAGCAAGATAGAAGCACTTCTTGATGAATCTAAACAGAAACTGGAAGAAGCAGCACGTGAAGAGAAGATGAAACAGGAAGTGATTGATGTGACTTTACCTGCAAAGAAAGCTAAAATCGGTCACCGTCACCCGAACACCATCGCCCTGGAAGAAGTAGAGCGTATCTTTATTGGTATGGGTTATGAAGTAGTAGAGGGACCGGAGGTAGAGTATGCGGATTACAACTTTACTAAACTGAATATTCCGGAAAATCATCCGGCACGTGATGAACAGGATACTTTCTTTATCAACGATTCTATCCTTCTTCGTTCCCAGACTTCACCGGTTCAGGCACGTACTATGGAGAAAGGAAAGCTGCCGATCCGTATGATCGCACCTGGTCGTGTATTCCGTTCAGATGAAGTAGATGCAACACATTCTCCTTCTTTCCATCAGATCGAAGGTCTTGTTATTGACAAGAACATCACTTTTGCAGATCTTAAGGGAACTTTGCAGGAGTTTGCACAGGAATTATTCGGACCTGAGACAAAAACTAAGTTCAGACCACATCACTTCCCGTTCACAGAGCCAAGCGCAGAGGTGGATGTATCCTGTTTCAAGTGTGGTGGTAAAGGCTGCCGTTTCTGTAAAGGTTCCGGCTGGATTGAAATCCTTGGCTGCGGTATGGTTCATCCGAATGTATTAAGCATGTGCGGAATTGATCCGGAAGAATACACAGGATTCGCATTTGGCGTAGGTCTTGAACGTATTGCACTTCTGAAATATGAGATTGATGACATGAGACTGCTCTATGAGAATGATATCCGTTTCCTGAAACAGTTCTGATGAAATGACTGTCTGAAACAACAGAGCTATGCAGCCAAGAGGAAATTTCTGTCCGGGAAAGCTGCTATAAGTCTGAGCTATAATATAGAAAGAGGATTAACAAAATGAATACTTCATTATCTTGGATTAAAATGTATGTGCCGGATCTTGATGTGACAGCACAGGAATATACAGATGCCATGACACTGACAGGAACAAAAGTGGAAGGCTTTGAAAAACTGGACGCAGATCTGGATAAGATCGTGATCGGTCAGATTGAAAAATTGAGAACATCCGGATGCAGATAAACTGATCATCTGCCAGGTGAATATCGGAACAG
>ENA-OQJR01000330-OQJR01000330.1-human-gut-metagenome-genome-assembly--contig:-NODE-330-length-15127-cov-3.052067_pt1 | contig 15127 bp, 19 predicted proteins | sample MGYA00242614_ERZ504781 | MGnify/ENA primary metagenome ERZ504781 (study PRJEB26092, sample SAMD00036365) | human gut metagenome | host: Homo sapiens | study: EMG produced TPA metagenomics assembly of...
AGACAGACTTCACAAAGAAGATTTCAGAGTCTATGACTTCTGAGAATCTCATTACAGCTCCTGAGGGCATCAACCCTCGATGAAGCAAAGAGATTCTTGCAAAGGCAAGAAAGGAAAAGCTCCCTATCGTAGACAAGGACTACAACCTCAAGGGACTTATCACTATAAAGGATATCGAGAAGCAGATTAAGTATCCTCTTTCAGCAAAGGATGATCAGGGCCGTCTCCTCTGCGGTGCCGGAGTAGGTATCACAGGCAACATGATGGAGCGTGTTGATGCTCTTGTTAAGTCTCATGTTGATGTCATCGTTGTTGACTCAGCTCACGGACATTCAAAGAATATACTTGAGGCTGTTAAGAAGATTAAGGCTGCTTATCCGGATCTTCAGATAATCGCCGGAAATATCGCAACAGGTGCTGCTGCCAAGGCTCTTATCGAGGCCGGTGCAGATGCAGTAAAGGTTGGTATCGGACCTGGTTCTATCTGTACAACACGTGTCGTTGCCGGTATCGGTGTACCACAGATTACAGCTATCATGGACTGTTACAAGGTTGCTAAGGAGTATGGAGTTCCTGTTATCGCAGATGGTGGTATCAAGTACTCAGGTGATATGACAAAGGCTCTCGCAGCCGGTGCCAACGTATGTATGATGGGCTCAATGTTCGCAGGCTGTGATGAGGCTCCGGGAACCTTCGAGCTTTATCAGGGAAGAAAATACAAGGTATATCGTGGCATGGGTTCTATCGCTGCAATGGAAAACGGAAGCAAGGACCGTTACTTCCAGGAGGGCGCTAAGAAGCTCGTTCCTGAAGGAGTTGAGGGTCGTGTAGCTTACAAGGGAACTCTTGAGGATACAGTATTCCAGCTTGTTGGTGGTATCCGCTCAGGAATGGGCTACTGCGGTTGCAAGACAATCGAAGATCTTAAGGAGAACGGACAGTTTGTCAAGATTACTGCTGCTTCTCTCAAGGAGAGCCACCCTCATGATATCCATATCACAAAAGAGGCTCCTAACTACAGCACAGACGATAAATAAACACATTCATTAATTCATATTACGAGGTAAAATATTTGGACGCTGACGACATATCGCAGATTATATTCTTATTAATACTATTAGCACTCTCCGCATTTTTTTCATCTTCGGAGACCGCTCTTACTACCGTAAACAAAATACGTATGAGAACCCTGGCTGAGGCTGGCAACACAAAAGCCAAAAAGGTGCTCAAGGTGACTGAGAACTCTCCAAAGATGCTCTCAGCCATCCTTATCGGCAACAACATCGTAAATCTTTCAGCATCATCGCTCACCACCTCGCTTGCCATCAAGCTGTTTGGCAACGTCGGAGCAGGTGTCGCAACCGGAATACTTACATTCCTCATACTGATCTTCGGAGAGGTCTCTCCGAAGACACTTGCGACCATAAAGGCTGACAAGATTTCACTCTCAATAGCAGGCTTTATATCAGTGCTCATGGTAGTGCTGACACCTGTAATATTTATCATCAACAAGCTTTCACTCGGAGTCATTTTCCTCTTTGGAATAAGACAGAGCGATGCCAAGCGCGTCATGACCGAGGAGGAACTTCGTACAATCGTTGATGTGGGACAGGAGGACGGTGTCATCGAGGATGAAGAGCGTGATATGATTCACAATGTATTCGATTTTGGAGATGCCGAGGCCAAGGAGGTCATGGTTCCGCGTATTGATATGACGTTTGTCCATGTTGATTCTACTTATGATGATTTAATTTCCATATTCAGAGAGGATAAATTCACCAGACTCCCTGTGTATGACGAAAGCACTGACAACGTAATCGGTATTGTAAATGTGAAGGATCTGCTGCTCCTTAAGGATGAGGATAAAGAGCATTTTTCCATCAGAAATATCATGCGTGAGCCTTACTTTACATATGAGCACAAGAATACAGCGAATCTGTTTCTCGAGATGCGCGAATCATCTATATCGCTTGCCATTGTCTTAGATGAATACGGTGTCACAGCCGGACTCATCACACTTGAGGATCTCTTAGAGGAGATAGTCGGTGAGATTCGTGATGAATACGACTCTGACGAGCAGGATGATATCACAAGAATAAATGACTACGAATACATAGTTCTTGGCTCTGCAAATCTCGAGGATGTAAGCGATGAGCTTGGTCTGCACCTCGAATCAGACGACTATGACACAATCGGTGGCTACTGCCTTGAAAAGCTTGACCACCTGCCTGAAAAAAATGAAATAATCATCACTGATGACAATATCCTTCTCCGCATAGAGGCTGTTGATAAAAACCGAATCGAAAAGGTCTATATCAAATTGCCAAAGCCTGCCGAAGAAGAGAATTAAATTCAGGATTGTTTAACCAGCGGGAGTTCTCCATGAGACCTCCTGCTTTATTTTTGCTGTAATACAAATACCATTCTTCATACGTTAGTTATCCTCCATTGGCTGATCTGCTACAATAGTCTTTTTGCAGCTTATTTTCTTTGTCACACCTGTAGGAAGCTTGAACTCCTCCTCTATTCCTGCTGAAATAATGCCCTTTTCCATATCACATACATAGACTGTGGCAATTGCATTACCGCCTGCTGTAAGTCTCTCATTAATGTCCTCTATGACAGCTTTTTCCACATCATAGCTGCTGACGGGCTTTTTATCCACGATATACATATTTGGCTCGTAATATCTGTTCATAGCACCCGAAAGTGCTAATGACAGACTCTTTTCCATCTGGTTCTCCCTGACTGTCATATTGTATACACTAAGCCCAAGCATCGCTGTATACAATACAATAAGACAGCCTATTATTCCAAGTACTACATTTTTCATTCTATACGCCTGCTACCTTTCTATTAATTGGAATACTTATCCTCACATGATCCCTTGTGCCATCATGAGGCTGTTGATAAAAACCGAATCAGAAAGGTCTATATCAAATTGCCAAGGCCTGCCGAAGAAGAGAATTAAATTCAGGATCGTTTAACCAGCGGGAGTTCTCCATGAGGCCTCCTGCTTTATTTTTGCCATAATCTTTTCGCTTATGAATCTAATCTTTCCAAAGGCTTTAGTTCTCTCCTTGACCTGAGTATCTGTAAATGTGATGGATATAGTCTTTTGCGTGATATTTCCATAGCTGTCTTTTGCCTCAAGCACTATCTCTATGATATCCTTGTCACGTGCACTTTCTATTTTACGGTCATCAAAATTTTTCAACTTTCAGATAATTTATCTCGTTATCGCCAAATGCAATATCACCATCCTCCACATCCGTTGCAGATATAAGGCTTCCTATCAGCTGCTCTGTTATACCGCCATTCCTTGCCTGCTTAATCGAAAAGAACATATCATCCGCCTCTATGGTAGGCTCATGCTCCCAAAGTGCATACATACGTATTACCGCCTTATCTGTATACTCTATCCCCAGTATCCTGCATAAATCAGCTACCTGTATACTCTCTCCCGGCGCATATTTTATATCAGGATACTCTTCTCCTAAAATCCAGCCTATACACATATGCTGGCTTGGCAATGTCACCGTATCACTATACTTCACAGTGGCAGATACACCGGTATCATATTCTATGGTATACTCGTTTTCCTGCCATACTGCGTATATATTTTTCGACGGTCTGTTTGACTCAATCCAGCTGTTTGCCACACCACACAATAACGGATATACGGCATTCGTATCATACGAATTATTTCCCCAGCCACACATATGATACCCGGCCATCTGCCAGCCCACAGCCGGAAAAGCCTGATTGATGCCTCCATATGTGTAGCTCTTTGAGGTCTTTTCTGAATCAGACGCACTCTTATTCCGCCAGAATGTCACAGCAATAGTACCTGCCTTTGCGTATGCCGTATAAGTACCACCCGAATTCACATAAAAACCATATGATGATGAGCTCATTGACGAATCATTGTTCCAATTCGTGAAATCATATCCGGCAGAACTGCTTGCACTGATTGTCACATATGTACCATAGCAGTATGTACCTCCCCCTGATACACAGCTTATGCCTGTGGACTTTCTGACATCAATTGTATGAAACAGTCCTCTCACCGTCTTGCCATAATACGAATACAGTGCTGAGAGTGCGCTGTCCGTCCAGTTTGCCGCTTTGGATATACCTGCATATGTAGTATAAACCTTTCCCCAGGAGGGACCATTATCATTCATGCCACCCTTGTTCTTGCCATTTACTCGAAGCACCATGCAGGCATCGAGGATGATGGTGCATGAACCGGAGCTAAGGGCATTGAGAGTCTGCGTACTCAATCTCTTTCTCATTACATTCAAAGAAATTGAATACATAAGATATTCCTTTCCATTTGACCTTTTCTGATATTTTAGTTTCATATACTTTCCAGGCATTTGATAATAAACTGTCTGAATTACATTTCCACTGGTATTTTTTACACTAAGCTTATATCCAATTGTCCTATATTTTGTTCCTGAAGTAGATATATTTCCTGCCGAACAAAAATAAATTTCTCCATCTGATTTACTAGTTGGTTTAAAAACGGCACTATTACCATATGTATTATAAAACTTGACAGGCTCGCTCCACACATCGGCAAAAATATCATCGCAAGCATAATTAATAAGCATGAACATTAAGGCACATATACCTGCTATTACTCTTATTATATAATTTTTCATATTTTTCCTTTGCAAACGTTAATTAATTGTTGTCCAATTAAAATATTCCAGCTTCCCACATATAACAAATTAGATAACCATACTCATCATATTCCCCTTTAGTGTATAATCCAGTAAAATTATAGAATCCATTGCTTTCATCCAATGCTGACTTATAATCTGGAATATCATTCTTTGAAGGATAAATACATCTGTAAGCCTCTGAAACACCTGCTGAACACATCGCTAATCCCCATTCATTTTTTACCTTTTGAGCAAATAAATCTGCCAGTTCTCCCTCAGATATACTTCCATCTGTCCACTGTTTCACCAACGAATCAATATACGCCTTCTGCTCCCCACTCATGCCATTTCCAGCCTTACTGCCATAAAATATCCATCCCGGTGCAACATACTCATTTTTTGGTGCTTCCGGCTGCGCAGGCTCACTTTGAGCCGGCTCAGGTGCGACTGTCTGATTTGATGCTGCCGGTTTTGAATCGTTACCTGCAGGTTGTTGTGTGTTATTGCTGTCTGTCGATGTCTTTTTGCCGCCTGTTGATGTCTTTTTATCTGCTGCTGTTTTGTCTTCTGATGATTTGTCTGAAGATTTATCTGACGCTGTATTTGCATTATCTGAATTATCGGCTGCCGGTGTGGAATTATCATTGGTATCTGATTGCGTACCGTTATTTTGCTTATTATCTTTATCAACTACATTTGTTTCCTTCAATGCATCCTTTTTCACAAGCTCAAGTGTCTCGCTTTCTGCTACAATATCCTGCGTATTTTCAGTCACACTGACAGACCTGGAATCCTTTTTCTTCCCCTTTTCTCCTGATTTTGAGCTTACTGCCACTGCTATACATATGATAAGAATTATTGCTATTGTCACTGCCGGTATAATGAATAAAAGTCTGTGTTGTTTTTCATTTTTCATTTTATATATCCGCTACCTTTCTATTAATTGGAATACTTATCCTCACATGATCCCTTGTGCCGTTTTTGCAGGTTATCCTGACATGCATATCATACACACCATAATCCGGAAAGCTAAGTGCCGAGCCATCGGCTGATATACTGCCTGTACAGTCATTTCTGCCCGAATCATACAGGGCATAAACTTCAAGCTTATCCAGATTATCCTCATGCGCTGTAACATCAAGCAGGTCATATACACTGTAGCTTACTGCATTCTGACGCATTTTCTCCTTTAGCTCAATACCCGGAACCGGTATATTTTTCATGCTGTCATAGCTGTCGTTTGCGCTATCGCTGCTCAATATATCCTGTGGCGCAAATGCCACACTCATTTTGTTCTTCAGAGCCCCAAATCCCGACAGCAGCGCAATTCCCACAATCACCGCCACTATCATGGCTCCATATGTCTGCATTATCTCCTTCATCTATAGTCTCCCGATTATTTAAATTGCACTGTTACCCCATATATTTATGAGCTGCGCAAGCATGCCTCCCTGAGCCAGCACAATATTTCCCATCAACACGAGAAATGCACTTGTGGCGGCCGCTGCAATCAGCACGCCTCCATACTGTCTGAATACTTCTTTCATGTTCTCTTACCTTTACATACTTTTTAACCAATTCAGTTACTATCACAGCAGAGTAGACACATACACGAGCACACCGATTACTCCACTGCCTAAAAGAAGCATAATAACGCTTCCTCCCAATTCTTCTATTAAAAGCTCCATCTGTTTTCCTCCTCTTATACAGCCATATCCACAAGAAACGTACTACAACGCATATCCGCTCAGCACATGCTCCTGCTTAATTCCGAAAAATGCTACCGCGTAAGTGAACTTAAGCTCCACTCTTGCCTTTTCTATCTCATCTGACGAAGCGATTTGTGATGCGTCTGTGACTGTCCTTATGGAATTGTCTGTCATATACAGTTTAAGCTCCAGTGTATCTCCGGCTTTTGATGCATTTTCAAAGCAGGTCTGCGCAACCGAGCTGTCATAATCACTGTCCTCAAGCTCATTGATGATCTGCGCATGTAGGTTCTGTGCCTCAACTACAGTCATAAATCCCGACAGCACACCTGATGATGTAACCACCATAAACATAATCAAAAACACCCCTAAAAAGGTCTTCATTATCTGACTCACAACACACCCCCTACACTACCTTGTATGATAAAAAGCTTATAAGGAAATAGCCATATCAACTATCATCTTAAATGATGCTGTGATAACAGGAGCCAAAAACAAAAGATACATGCCGGCGGTCTTATCCTTAAGCCTCGCGGTGTCTGCTACATCAAGCATCTCCAGATTCTTCGTAATCAGCTCATCAATCTGACTTCCGCAATTGCCACTATTTCCAATCGAAACAGCATATAGCATGCCCATGGCTGCGTTTATCTCCGGCAGGTTCAAACAGTCGAGAAATCTGTGATACGGGTCAGAGCTCTCCGGCTCCACGTCCAGTCTCTCCACAAGCGTATTTACCTCTTCCTTAAGTATCACCGGTATATGCTCTCTCGACTTCTGTATGGCTACCTGCACATTTTCACTCTGAATCAATAGGGCGAGGTCCATCAGCCACTTGGGAAATGCACTCTTTACATCCGCTATCAGATTTTTCTTCATAAGCCTGTGACCTATACGGTGCTGATTCAGACATATAAGAGCTGCTCCCATAGCTGCCACAGCCGGCCATTGTCTGTCAGTATACAGTAAAAATGCACTGGCTAACGCCGGTATAATAGCCATAAGAATTGACGTACGAAGCTCCTTTGCCGGACTTGTATGCCTTGTATTCATCAAGCTTTTTGGCATGCTTATCATCCTCCGGCAGCAGATCAATTCCAAGATAATCCACTTCAAGAAATTTCTGCCCCCAGAGTATGATTAAATCATCAAGCACTATAAGAGCTGCAGACAGTATCTGCACAATGATATTGCTGCTGATATCCATGCTCAAAACCGGTAGATAAAGTATGATTCCACTAATGATAACAGAGGTCACAACTGACAGGATAATCTGATGAAACATCCTCTGTCTGTCCTCTATATTGCGCAGTATCCTGCGCTCCCATGCACTCTTATCCTTAAGCAGTATCCTGGCTGATTCTTTAATATCACCTCCATAGTACTCAGCGTGTGCCATAAACTCGTGTGCATTTACTATTCGGTTGCACTTGTACTCATCTTCAATAATCCTCATAGCATCCACAAACACCTCTGTCTCATCAAACGTGAGCATCATATGATCAATAGCCCTGCTCACAGTCTCCTTCATATGACCATCTGCCAGTGTGCTCTTTACATCCTCAAATGCACGGATTATCTTCTGCTCCTTCAAAAACGAATACAGCAGGGTGTCAATATACAGCGATACATCCAGAAAGCGCTTTCGCGCTTCCTGAAATCTTTGGCCTTTGATTCGGTGAAAATGCTGCATAACAAGAAGAAAAACAAGTACCACAGCTGTACACACCCAGTTTAGCTTGAGCAGAAGATGCAGCACATATGTCAGAAATAAAATCAATATATACGTCATTCCTAAGCCTCCCTCTCCTCACTCATCATGGCCTCATTCATCCGTATCTCATTGACAAAGGACTCGCCAAACGGCTCATTCACACCCTCTCTTTTAAATCTGCGAAGTATGACCTTTGGTATATCGTGAGTCACTATCTGTCCGTCTGATACAAGCATAAACACATGATTTGTATAGTTTTCCCTGTAGAAAAAGCACACCTGGTCTATGTATCTGTACACCACTCCGTCTTCATTTCTTCTCTTGCGGATTAAAATTCCCACATCAAGTGCCTGATATATGTCATTCTCCATACGCTCTGCATCCACACGGCTCTCTAGCATATTGAGTATTCTGTCCGGTATATTGCGCACATCATCCGTGTGGAGTGTCGTCATGCCACGCACACCGGTGCTCCAGCTCTGCAGCAGATATTTTACCTCCTTTGACCGTGCCTCTGAGAGCATAATCCACTTTGGATTCATTCTAAGACATGACTTGATAGCCTCAGAGTAGCCAAACACATCCTCACTCACCTTCATCTCTATACAGTCCTTGCCCGGATTTGTCTCGGCATAACGTATCTCAAGAGTATCCTCAATTGTAATCACGCGCTCATTCGCCGGTATAAACTGTGAGAAAAACTTCACGCACTCCGTCTTTCCGATGCCCGGCATCCCGCAAAAGGTGATATTCATCTTGGTCTTTACGCAGTTTATCAGTACAGCTAAAAGCTCCTCCGAGCAGAATTTCTCAGCAATTGCAGATTCTGCTGTCAGTCTGATAAGCGGCGGTGTCTTTCGTATGCTGATGCTCCTGCCCGACTTCGCAACCGATTCATGCAGTATCGTCACACGAAGCTCGCTCGTCTCGGCCTCAAGCTCCGGATTTCTCTTATTGAACTGCCTGCTTACGACATTGGCGATGCGCTGTGTAAACTGCTCCACAAAAGCAGGTGTCATATACTGTGTGACAAACTGCTGATTGGCCCTGAAACGCTCATTGAATATATTTGTAAGCCATATTTCTTTGCCGTTATAATCTATATCCGTTATCTCGTTGCTGGCTACAAAGCTCCAAAGCGGTCCAAAATATTCTTTTCCAAGCTCCATGTACCACCTCTTATTTGACACTCATATTGGCATGATTTGAAAAGTTTGTAATCAGATCACTAAATGTCTTTCCTACTATGCCTGTTGCATCAGAGCCTATAACCGCTGTTACAACGAGGATGATTGATAAAATTGCTACAACTGTTATAAGTATTCCGCCATATTCCTGAAAAATTTCCTTCATAATATTTAAATCCTTTCTTTATCTAAGTCTAAAATAATAGTGTTAAATAATAAAATAATAGTGTTAAATAAAATCAAAAATCAAATATATGAAACTAAAAATCAAGGGAAAAAAATAGTGGCCGAAATGCCACAAAAAGAAACCTGCATAGAACATATGCAAGACACAATTTAAAAAGATATTTATATCTTACACAAAAATCGGGATTTGTAAAATACCAAATCCCGAAAAAATGTGCACAAATATTCATTTAGTTTTTATACATATATCACATACTTATTTTTAGATAAATATGCCAATTATAGGTCTACCCGTTAGGACATAACAGAGAATTGCATATCTATCCGTTAAGACATAACAGTGATTTATGCCTCGAGCAGCTTATTTACGCTGACAAGACGTGTGACAACAACAAACACCTCTGCAGCCTTTTTCAGCTCATCAAGTGATGGATATGTCGGAGCAATTCTTATCACGCTGTCATCCGGATCCTTCTTGTAAGGGAAAGGAGAGCCTGCACCTGTCATTGTGACACCAGCTTCCTTGCACTTTGCAACGATTTCCTTTGCACAGCCTGAAAGAGCCTCAAATCCGAAGAAGTATCCACCAAGCGGCTTAACCCATGTTCCGATGCCTCTTGAAGCAATTTCATCTGTGAGGATATTCTCAACCAGCTCGAATTTAGGTCTGATAAGAGCTGCATGCTTTGCCATATGAGCCTTGATACCATCTACATCCTTAAAGAATCTCGCATGACGAAGCTGATTAATCTTGTCGTGTCCTATTGTCTGTATAGTAAGGCGCTTCTTGATATCCTCACGGTTTTTCTCAGATGTGCATATACCAGCCACGCCTGCACCAGGGAATGTCACCTTACTTGTTGAGCAGAACTCAAATACCATATCAGGGTTTCCCTCTTTCTCGCAGAGCTCAAGGATATTTGGAATCTCTGCCTGCTTATCATCATAGAGATGATGAATTGTGTATGCATTGTCCCAGAAGATTCTAAAATCATCTGCTGCAGGCTTAAGCTTTGCAAAGCGCTCAACTGTCTCATCAGAGTATACAACACCCTGTGGGTTAGAGTATTTTGGAACACACCAGATTCCCTTTACAGAGGCATCGTTATTGACATATTTCTCAACCATATCCATGTCAGGACCATCCTCAGTCATAGGGATGTTTATCATCTCAACTCCAAACTCCTCTGTGATTGCAAAGTGCCTGTCATAGCCCGGTACAGGACAGAGGAACTTCACCTTGTCAAGCTTGCACCATGGTGTATTGCCGCAAAGACCAAAGATAAATGCACGTGAAACCTGATCATACATGATATTGAGACTTGAGTTTCCATATACTATAGCCTGCTCAGGCTTTGCTCCTACCATGCCTGCGATAAGGGCCTTTGCCTCAGGAATTCCGTCCAGACATGCATAGTTTCTCACATCAAGTCCTGATTCACTTTTCATATCACTGTCTGATTTCAAGACATCGAGCATAGGGAGTGAGAGGTCAAGCTGGTCTGCTCCCGGCTTTCCACGCGACATGTCAAGGCTTAAGCCAAGATTCTTAATCTTCTCGTACTCAGCCTCAAGTGCTGTCTTTTCCTGCATTAACTCTTCCTTTGTCATTTCTGTATACTTTTTCATTTAAAGATCCTCCTGGTCTGATTTTTCTAAATATTTATCTTATTATCAACTATTTGCAATTATTCAAGCTTCATCTATACACTTTCATGTATCACAGTCTCTGTGAAGCTCATCCATGTGTGCTTTTATCTTTGCCTCATAGCCTATATCCGTAGGCTTGTAAAACACTCTGTCTGTAAGGCCATCCGGCAGATACTGCTGCTTCACATAGTGATTTGGATAGTCGTGTGCGTATTTGTACCCGACTCCGTGCCCGAGCTTTTCTGCCGCACCGTAATGGGCATCCTGCAGATGTGCCGGAACAGCCGGTGTCTTAGTCTGCTTCACGCAGCTCATTGCTGCCGATATCGCATTATATGATGCATTGCTCTTTGGCGCGCATGCCATGTATGTGACAGCCTGTGACAGAATAATCTGTGCCTCCGGCATTCCAACGCGCTCGACCTCTGCCGCCGCCGATGCCGCTACAACCATAGCCATCGGGTCTGCATTGCCTATATCCTCCGATGCAAGTATCATGATTCGTCTTGCGATAAATTTCACATCTTCTCCGGCATAAAGCATCCTCGCCAGATAATAGACCGCCGCGTCCGGGTCTGAGCCGCGCATGCTCTTTATAAAACGCAAGATATGGTTATCGTAATGGTTATCCCCCTTCTTATCATAGGAGATAACTCTTTTTTTGTATACATTCGCTCGCCACATCGATAGTGATATGAAATGATGCCATCGTCTGACCTGTCCGTGGTCAGTACACCAAGCTCAATCGCTGTGAGCGCCGCTCTCGCATCTCCGTTTGACACATCTGCAAGGAAATCCAGTGCATCATCATCTATCTGTGCATTGTATGCACCCATGCCCTTTTCTGTGTCAGTCAGTGCTCTCTTAAGAAGTACTTTTATATCATCCGTTGACAGCTTTTTAAGCTCAAAAATGACTGAGCGTGAAAGCAAGGCTCCGTTTACCTCAAAGTAAGGATTCTCAGTGGTAGCTCCTATCAGAATAATGGTGCCATCCTCCACAAACGGAAGCAGATAATCCTGCTGCCCCTTGTTGAAGCGATGTATCTCGTCGATAAAAAGTATCGTCTTCTTCTGATACATTCCCTGATTATTCTTCGCCTGCTCCACGACCTCTTCCATGTCCTTCTTGCCTGCAGAGGTTGCATTAATCTGCATAAACTCAGCACTGGTAGTGTGGGCTATGACCTTTGCCAAAGTAGTCTTTCCGGTGCCCGGCGGCCCGTAAAAGATGATGGAGCTGAGCTTATCGGCTTTAATCGCACGATACAAAAGCTTGTCCTTCCCAACTATGTGCTGCTGCCCGACCACCTCATCAAGTGTTGTCGGACGCATCCTAGAAGCTAAGGGACCGCTTGTCTCCTTATTCTGTTCTCTCATGTAATCAAATAAATCCATATCATCCCCGCCTGAAATGCATATTTGATATATCTGTTATATCATTTTGCAATTTCTTTTAGCAAAAAATTCATTTTGCATTGATACAATCGGCAATTACGTGTTTTATAAGTGCTAATTATGCATAAAAAAGTGGTGCAAAATTCATTTCCTTATAATAAGATACATGAATTTGCACCACTTTACAACACCAAATTTAATTTTCTACGAAATGACTAATATTTGCCCTTTAATGCAGGATAAAACTGCTTAAATTTTGCATAGCCCTTCTCATATTTTTCGACAAGCTGTGGACTTGGCATGGTTGTATCCTTCTTTCTCACAATAGCCGCTGCCGCAGCCTCCACATTTTCAAAGCAGCCGTTTGCAACTGCAGCCAGTATTGCACCGCCGTATGCCGGTCCTTCCTCGACCTCTACCGTGTCAACCTGCATATTCATAACGTTTGCAACTATCTTTCTCCAAAGCACACTCTTTGCACCCCCACCACAGATTGTTGTGCTTTTTGGTGCCACACCAAGGCTCTTTGCCACCTCAAGTGAATCTCGAAGACCATATGCCACACCCTCAAACACAGCCTGCAGCATGTCGGCTCTGTCAGTATCCATGCTCATCCCGATAAACGCTGCCCTTGCAGACGGATCATTGTGCGGAGAGCGCTCTCCCATCAGATAAGGCAGAAAATACACATGATTCTCACCAAGTCTGCCATCCTCCTCAAGAGGCTTCTGCTCATTCACAAAGTCATCGGAATGAAGGATATCCTTCATCCACCAGTTGTTGCAGCTTGCAGCCGAGAGCATGCAGCCCATCAGATGATAGCCGCCGTCAGCATGGTCAAACGAATGAAGCGCATTGTGCGAATCCACTCTGAACTCATCACTTGTAATGAAAAGTGTGCCGCTTGTTCCAAGAGAGAGGTTGCACTTTCCGGCTCCAACCGTACCTGTGCCTATAGCTGCAGCCGCATTATCTCCTGCCCCGGCTGCAACTATGCAGTCTTTAGGAAAGCCAAGCTCACATGCCACATCAGCTTTCAGAGTGCCTGTCTTTTCACTGCTCTCATAAAGCCCAGGAAGCCACTCCTCTCTTACATCGCATATGTCAAGCATCTCCTTTGACCAGCACTTGTTTTTGACATCCAGAAGAAGCATTCCCGATGCATCAGAATAATCGGTACTAAATACACCAGTCATGCGGTATGCAATATAATCCTTTGGCAGCATAAGCTTTTTTATTCTGGCAAAGTTTTCCGGTTCATTTGCTTTTAGCCATAAAATCTTTGGCGCTGTAAATCCGGCAAACGCTATATTTCCGGTGAGCTCAGACAGCTTTTCTTTTCCTATTACATTATTTAAATAGTCTGTCTCCTTCTGTGTTCTTCCGTCATTCCAAAGTATAGCAGGTCTTATTACATTGTCGTTTTCATCCAATACGACAAGTCCATGCATCTGACCGCCGAAGCTGATTCCAGCAACAGCGCTCCTGTCAAAATCTTTAGTCAGCTCTATAAGCCCAGCCACGGTCTGCTCCCACCAGTCACATGGATTCTGCTCTGACCAGCCCGGCTTTGGAAAGCTGATTGGATACTCCTTTGAGACTATATTTAATACCTTTCCGCTCTCATCCATGAGCAGAAGCTTTACTGCACTTGTGCCTAAATCCACACCTATATATAGCATATCTATTCTCCATTCACGCAATATGTTTACATCAGATAACGTAACTATTCAGCCCCCACTAACAGAAAGGATTTTCTGTCTTGTATGGCAGTGATGCCGGCTGATTGTAGTTAATATCCTCTACTGGCACGCCAATATATTTAAATACCTCAAAAAGGGCTTTTCCGTAATGACCGAAGGCTACAGCTCCGTGATGAGGATAATTCTTCTCAATAAGCACATGACGGTAGAAACGTCCCATCTCCTTTATCGCAAACACTCCGATACTGCCGAATGAACGTGTTGCAACAGGAAGCACCTCGTCAAGAAAAAGTTCGATTTTTGCTGGTGAGTTGTTTGAGGAATGGTCTGATAAACACCTTCCACATTGTCAAATCACCCGAATTCAGATTATTCCACCGGTTGTGTCTGATTGGCTAGATGAATCCAAGATTAAGCTGTTGCGTTCCAGAGGTATTGTATTTGATGATATTTCAAATCCGACCCTTTTAACATTCCTTTCATCCCAAAGCAATGAAGATATTGCTTCTAAATTTACCTCTGTTGATTCAATTTTACAGCAATATTTTAAAATTCTTCTTGAACGAGAGCAAGAACGCCAGTCTCTCCCATTAAAAGTTGATGAGCAGCTCTCTCTTATGGAGAGTGTTGCTGGAACGATGGCCTCGTTTAAGCAATCAACTTGCACGAGTTCTGAAATAAAGGATATAATTCGCATGTCTCTCGGTGAAGATATTCTTGAGTATTTGGATCGTTATAGTGATTTTTCTAAAGAGATGTTCCGACCGAAGATGAATTTCTACAAAAGCTTTCTCATCATGCGCTTTTTAGATCGTATTCCAAACACATCTAACTCTATCGGATTTATAAATGATTTTATATTTGGATATTTAATCGCCGTAAGCAATTACCATCCATCAATTTCCGGA
>ENA-OQJR01000332-OQJR01000332.1-human-gut-metagenome-genome-assembly--contig:-NODE-332-length-15110-cov-3.212241_pt1 | contig 15110 bp, 18 predicted proteins | sample MGYA00242614_ERZ504781 | MGnify/ENA primary metagenome ERZ504781 (study PRJEB26092, sample SAMD00036365) | human gut metagenome | host: Homo sapiens | study: EMG produced TPA metagenomics assembly of...
ACGCGCGGGCTTTGCAGTCAGCCGATGGCGGGCTGTACGCTCATACGCAAAGGCTTTCCGTCTATCCGGGGGCTTTTTGCGCTCTTCCGGTGTCAGGTGCAGCCAGATAGTCCCACACGGCAGTCAAAATCGGGCGATAGGACTGCACACAAAGCATCCCGGATGCCGTTTTGGTACAGCACATCAAACAGGCGGTACCATGCTTCACCCAGTCCAGTGTTTTCAAGGTTAGTCTTGCGGTGCATGGCACTGCCGGTAACGATGCGGTAATTGTATAAAAATCCCATACACCGCAGGCAGAAGCCGCTCTTGCGTAAATGACCGGCATGAGACAGGTATCTTCAAACGCCTTGTTTTCTGGATAGCGCAGATTTTCCAGCAGTTTTCGGCGATAAAGCTTATTCCACGGAACCTGAAAATCCGACACCACCATCCGGCGCAGAACTTCCTCCTGCGGCAAAAACTCATTCAAAAGGCGATGTTCTCCGCCTGCAAGCGTTTTGCCCGTTTCATCAATGCACTGACTGCTGCAGATTGCAAAATCTGCACCCGTTTCCAGCGCTGCCTTATGCATTTTTTCCAGATATTCTGGTGCTGCTGTATCATCCGAATCCACAAATGCGATCCAATTTCCCTGTGCTGCATCCAGACCCGCATTGCGGGCTGTGCTTACACCGCCATTTTGCTTATGGATCACCCGCACGCGGCTGTCCCTTTTTGCTGCTGCATCGCACAGGGCAGGACAGTTGTCCGGTGAGCCATCGTCCACAAGGATCAGTTCAAAATCTGTAAAGGTCTGAGCGAGGATGGAATCAATGCACTCATTCAGATATTTTTCCACCTGATACACTGGCACGATGATGCTGATTTCCGGTCTTCCACTTTCTGTTCTTTCACTCACAGTATTTTCCTTCCGCTGTCATGCCCCATATTTATACGCAAAGAACCATTTTGGATTCAGAACACACAGAGCAGTTTCCAGTTGATTACGCAGCGTAAAACCGCCTGCGCGGCTCAACTCGTCCTTTGCTTTTGCCACACAGGCGGCAGCCTGCTGCACCTGTTCGCTTTTGCGTTCTTCCTGTGACAGTTTTCTCTTGAGTTTACGGAAGATGCGCTTTGTAACTGTATACTGCAGGCAGGCTTCATCATATTTTCGGTATTTCATTGTATACTGAAACAGCGCATAGTTTGCATGGACTTCTTCCAGATTTTTCAGGGTTACAGCCGCGTGCATAATGCTTCCCGAACGCAGCCGATATTGATAAAGAGGCTCCGCCACACAAGCTGCTTTGTTTACCCATTCCAAAATTTCCGGTGCAGTGAATGCATCTTCATAATTTTTTCCTTCTGGAAAACGAATTTTCTCAAATACTTCGCGACGGCACAGTCGTGTCATTACCATATAGAACGGTGACAGCTGGATACGGTGAACGATTTCTTCTCTTGAGAGAACTTCGTCTTTTAAACAATGTTCCTGATAACTGTCCAGTGCTTTATTTTCTTTCATGCGCAGAATATTGCACACAGCCATTTCCGCCCCAGCCTGCACTGCAGCATGAAGCATTTTTTCACAGAAGGTAGGGTCGATCATATCATCTGAATCCACAAAGCCAAGCCAATTTCCCCGTGCAACATTAATTCCGGCATTTCTTGCCCCGCTCAGCCCCTTATTCTGCTGGTGGATCACCCGCACGCGGCTGTCTTTTTCTGCCGCAGCATCGCACAGGGCAGGGCAGTTATCCGGGGAGCCATCGTCCACCAGGATCAGCTCAAAATCCGTAAAGGTCTGTGCCAGAATGGAATCAATGCATTCGTTCAGGTATTTTTCCACCTTATACACCGGCACGATGATGCTGATCTCCGGGGATTTTTTTTGCTCTGTCATGTTCCTTAAACCACTTTCTGTGTTTATTTTTATTCCTCACACGCTATTTCTATTATACATGGTTTGGATGGATTTGAAAAGAAGCCGCCGTACAGAAATCTCTGCGCGGCGGCTTCTTTCAAATCTTATTGTGTTTTCAAGGTTTACTCTTCGCCCTTATCGTCTGCTTCCGGGGCTTCTGCAGCGGCGGCGGCATCTGCAGCTTCCATGGCGGCAAGCTGCTCTGCGGTGGGTTCGGCATCGGCATCGGAGGTGTCGATCTGCTCGGTCTGGGCCTCGTCGTCGTGGTCGGTGCGGGCAAGTACCATCACCTTGTCGTTCTCACCCAAGCGCATCACCCGCACGCCGGAGCCGTAGCGGCTCTGCAGCGGGATCTCGTTGGCGTGCAGACGGATGATGATGCCCTCCTGACTGCTCAGCAGCACATCATCCACGTCGTCCACGATCTTGACCGCAGCCACCTTATCCTTGGCGGCATCGTAGTTGCGGATGCCCTTGCCGCCGCGTGCGGTGATGCGGTAGGTGTCGATGTCCGACCGGCGGCCCTTGCCGTTCTCGGTGACGGTGAGCACCGTGCCGCCCTCGCGGCAGATGCACACGCCCACAACTTCATCGCCCTCGGCCAGACGGATGGCGCGCACGCCGTGGCCGCTGCGGCCCATGGGACGTGCATCGGCTTCGTTGAAGCGGATGGCCTGACCGTTGCGGGTGGCAACGATGAGCATATCGTGGCCGGAGGTCAGGCGAGTCCATGCCAGAGCGTCGCCCTCGTTCAGGGCAATGCCGATCAGGCCGGACTTACGGATGTTAGCATACTGTTCCAGCGGGGTGCGCTTGATGAGGCCCTGCTTCGTGACCATGGTCACAAAGCCGCCCTCGGTAGTCGGCTTCCTTCGACTGGCAGATCATGTTGGTGACCTTTTCGCCCTCGGCCAGTTGCAGCAGGTTGACGATGTTGCTGCCCTTGCTGGTGCGGCTGCCCTCGGCAATGGTGTAGCCCTTGATGCGGAACAGACGGCCCCGGTCGGTGACAAAGAGCACATAGTCGTGGGTGGAGCCTACGAACATTTCCTGCACGATGTCCTCTTCCTTGCGGGTCATGCCGGAGATGCCGCGTCCGCCGCGGCGCTGTGCCTGATAGGTGGCCTTGAGCTGGTGCTTGATATAGCCGGCCTCGGTCAGGGTGTAGACACACTGCTCCTCGGCGATCAGATCCTCGATATCCACCTCACCGGTCACGGACTGGATCTCGGTGCGGCGCTCGTCGCCGAAGCGCTTCTTCATTTCCAGCAGCTCTTCCTTGACGATGGCAAGCACACGGGCGTCATCGGCCAGAATGGCCTCCCAGTTCTCGATCTTGGCCTGCAGGCCGGTAAGCTCTTCCTCAATCTTCAGGATCTCAAGGCCTGCCAGACGGCCCAGCTGCAGCTTGACGATGGCATCTGCCTGCGGGTCGTCAAAGCCGAACTGCTCCATGATGGCAGCCTTGGCCTCTGCCATGCCGCCCTTGCAGGCGCGGATGGTGGCGATCAGCTCGTCCACGATATCGGTGGCCTTCTTCAGGCCCTCCAGAATGTGGGCGCGCTCCTTGGCCTTTTTCAGGTCGTACTGGGTGCGGCGGCGCACCACCTCGTCCTGAAATTCAACGTACTTCTGAAGCATCTGCTTCAGGGTGAGGACTTTCGGCACCTTGTGGTCGATGGCCAGCATGATAACGCCCACGGTATCCTGCAGCTGGGTGTACTGGTACAGCTGGTTCAGGATGACCTGTGCATTGGCGTCCTTGCGGATGTCCACCACGATGCGCATGCCCTTGCGGTTGGTCTCATCGTTCAGGCCGGTGATGCCCTCGATGCGCTTCTCCTTGACAAGGTCGGCCATGTTCTCGATGAGGCGGGCCTTGTTGACCATATACGGGATCTCCGTAATGATGATCTGGGTACGGCCGTTCTTGGTCTCCTCGATGGTGGCGCGGCCCCGCAGGGTGATCTTGCCCCGGCCGGTGGCGTAGGCGGCGCGGATGCCGCTGCGGCCCATGATGATGCCGGCAGTGGGGAAGTCCGGGCCCTTGATGTATTCCATCAGGCCGGGCAGGTCGATGTCCGGATCGTCGATATAGGCGATGCAGCCGTCAATGACCTCGCTCAGGTTGTGGGGCGGGATGTTGGTGGCCATGCCGACCGCAATGCCCTGACTGCCGTTGACCAGCAGGTTGGGGAAGCGGCAGGGCAGCACGCTGGGTTCCTTCTTGGTCTCGTCAAAGTTGGGGTCCCAGTCGATGGTGTCCTTCTCGATATCGGTCAGCATCTCCACCGCCATGCGGCTCATGCGGGCCTCGGTGTAACGGTAGGCAGCCGGGGGGTCGCCATCCACAGAACCAAAGTTACCCTGACCATCCACCAGCGGATAGCGCAGAGAGAAGTCCTGTGCCAGACGGACCATGGCATCGTAGACCGATGCGTCGCCGTGGGGATGGTAGGAGCCCAGCACCGCACCAACGGTGTCGGCGGATTTGCGGTAGGGATGGCTGGGGTCGTTGCCGCGCTCGTGCATGGTGTACAGAATGCGGCGGTGAACAGGCTTCAAACCGTCGCGCACATCGGGCAGGGCGCGGGACACGATGACCGACATGGAGTAGTCCAGGAATGCGGTCTCGATCTCCTTTTTCACATCGCGGATGATCTTTTTGGTTCCGCTGCCCGGTATCATCACATAATCTTCTTCCATTGTTTCCTCCAATTACACGTCCAGCTTTGCGTACTGGGCGTTGGTCTCGATAAAGCGGCGGCGCGGCTCCACCTGATCGCCCATCAGGATGGTAAAGGCTTCATCGGCCTTCTCGGCATCGTCAATGGTGATCTGCACGATCACGCGGTTATCGGGGTTCATAGTGGTCTCCCACAGCTGTTCGGGGTTCATCTCACCAAGGCCCTTATAGCGGTTCACCTTTGCGCCGGGCATTTCCTGCGAAAGCACAGCCATTTCGGCATCGTTGTAGGCGTACTTGATGGTGTTGCCCTTCTGCACCTTGAACAGAGGCGGCTGGGCCACATACACATGGCCCTGCTCAATGAGCGGGCGCATATAGCGGAAGAAGAAGGTGAGCATCAGGGTGCAGATGTGGGAGCCATCCACATCGGCATCGGCCATGATGAACACTTTATCGTAGCGCAGCTTGGAGATATCGAACTCGTCACCAATGCCACAGCCCAATGCCAGCACAACGGGCATCAGCTTGTCGTTGCCGTAAATTTTATCGGCGCGGGCCTTTTCCACGTTCAGCATCTTGCCCCACAGCGGCAGGATGGCCTGAATGGCAGAATCACGGCCCATCTTGGCGGAACCGCCTGCAGAATCGCCCTCGACGATGAAGATTTCGGTGCGGCTGGGGTCTTTTTCGCGGCAGTCTGCCAGCTTGCCGGGCATCCGGCTGGTCTCCAATGCGCTCTTGCGGCGCACCAGTTCGCGGGCCTTTTTGGCAGCGGCGCGGGCGCGGGCGGCCTGGGTGGCCTTTTCAAAGATGGCCTTTGCCACGCCGGGGTTCTCCTCAAAGAATTCCATCAGCTTGGAGTAGACCATGTTGGAAACAAGGGTGCGGATCTCGGTATTGCCCAGCTTTGCCTTGGTCTGGCCCTCAAACTCTGCCTCCTGCAGCTTGACAGAGATCACGCAGATCAGGCCCTCGCGCACGTCCGCACCGGACAGGTTCTCGTCCTTATCCTTCAGCAGGCCGTGGCTGCGGCCGTAATCGTTGAACACGCGGGTCAGGCTGTTCTTGAAGCCCTCCTCGTGGGTGCCGCCGTCCGGGGTGTTGACGTTGTTGGCAAAGCTCAGCAGCAGCTCGTTGTAGCTGGAATTATACTGCAGTGCGATCTCTGCCATGCCGCGGTCGGTCTGGCCCTTGAGGTAGATCACATTGGGGTGCAGCACGTCCAGCTTGCGCTTCTCGCCCAGATAGGTGACAAAGCTCTTGATGCCGCCCTCGTAGCACATGACCTCGGTGCGGTAGCAGGGTTCACCCTCCTTGCCGTCCTCCAGCACGGGGGTATACATCTCACGCTCGTCGGTCAGAGTGATCTTGACACCGGCGTTCAGGAAGCTTTCTTCCCGCAGGCGCTTTTCCAGCGTGTCGAAGTCGTACACGGTGGTATCCCGGAACATCTCCGGGTCCGGCTTAAAGGTGACCCGGGTGCCGGTAACGCCGTCGGCTACGGTGCCGATGCACTTGAGCGGGCCGTCCGGGTCGCCGCGGCGGAAGGTCTGCTCGTACTCGTGGCCGTCGCGGCGCACGTTGACGGTGAGCCACTCGGAGCAGGCGTTGACCACCGAAGCGCCCACGCCGTGCAGGCCGCCGGCCACCTTGTAGCCGGAGTTCTCGCCGCCGAACTTGCCGCCGGCGTGCAGGATAGTGTAGACGACGGTGACGGCGGGCAGGCCGGTGTCGGCCTGAATGTCCACAGGGATGCCGCGGCCGTTATCCGTGACCTGAATGATGTTGCTTTCAGGATCTTGACCTCGATGTGGTCGCAGTAGCCGGCCAGTGCTTCATCGATGGCGTTGTCCACGATCTCGTAGACCAGATGATGCAGGCCGCGCTCGCCGGTGGAACCGATATACATGCCCGGGCGCTTGCGCACCGCCTCCAGACCCTTCAGGACCTGGATCTCGCTGGCATTATACTCATGGTCGGTAGCGGTTTCGGCATTTGTGCTGGTAATGATTTCTTCTGCCATTTCCTTTCTCCCTTTTGTTCAATGTTTGCATTTTTGTTCGATCTATCGTAAAAGCAGAGCATATTCTCCGCCTGTTGGCTGGTTTACTCGATCATTTTTTCGGCTCTGCGCCGCATGGCAGCAGGCGACAGTTCCGAAAGATACACCGTGTCCACCACGGCCCCGTCTGCCAGAACATAGCTCTGGGGCAGCTCGTCCGAAAGGCTCACCACCGCGCCGTTCTTCTGGGCGTAGTTCAGAAACTCCCGGCCCCGGGGGGTGATGGTGGTGGTTTCCAGATTGAAGATGCCGATAATGTCCCGGTCATTCAGCACGTAGTCACGGCCCAGATGAATATACATACAGTATTTTCCTCATTCTGGCAGTTCATGCATAAAACGCCATTTATTCACAGGCAGCTGCATGTACTTTTGCATCATTTCTTCATGCTTTGCTCAGCACACCGCCGTTCATGCGGTATACCTCGCCGTCCGTTTTCAGGAACGCGGTATCATCGCAGCTGGTCACGAATGTCTGCTTTTCCTTCATGCGGGTGAGCAGATACTGCTTGCGGCCCTCGTCCAGCTCGCTGAGCACATCGTCCAGCAGGAGCACCGGGTGCTCTCCGGTGATCCGGGCAGCGGCAGCCGCTTCGGCCATTTTCAAACTCAGCACCACGCTGCGCTGCTGTCCCTGACTTGCAAACACCTTTGCGGGCTGGTCGTCCAGCAGCAGCTCAACGTCCTCGCGGTGGATGCCGCACAGGCTCTGCCCGGCGCGCAGCTCTTCGTTCTGGCGCTGCTTCAAAAGTGCGGATAGCCCGCCCGGCTCAAACTGGGCGGCATACCGCACCGCCATGCGCTCTGCCCCGTGGGAAAGCTCGGCATAGTTGGCGCAGGCCAGCGGTGTGAGCAGGGCCAGATACTCCCGCCGCCGCTTCTGGATGGCCTCGCCCTGTGCGGCAAGCTCCACGTTCAGCACTTCCAGCAGGGCGCATTTTTCTGCCCACGGGCGCTCCGTGCCGCCTGCGGAATGACGCAGAAGCGCGTTTTTCTGCTGCAATGCCCGCACATAGCGACGGTAGGTGGCAAGGTAGCCTGGGTACAGCTGGCACAGCGCCGCGTCCAGAAACCGCCGCCGTCCTTCCGGTGCACCTTTTACAAGGCTCAGGTGCCCGGGGTCGAACACCACAGCCGGAAAGCTGCCCGCAAGGCCCGCCGCCCGCTTGGGCGGAGAGCCGTTGACCGATGCATACCGGCCGGGGCGCTGTGCATCCGGCGTGCCCACCGTAATGCGCACATTTGCCGGTTCATCCGGTTCCTGATCCTCCTGCCGGGTGCGCTGGGTGACGGCCTCCAGTACCGCGAATGTTTCTCCGCGGCGCACAAGCTCGGCATCCTTGCCGCCCCGGAAGCTTTTGCCGCCGGTCAGCAGCCAGATGGCCTCCAGCAGGTTCGTTTTGCCCTGACCGTTGTTGCCGCAGATCACGGTCAGCTCCCGGCCCGGTTCCAGCTGCGCTGCCGCAATATTGCGGTAATTCGCAACTTCCAGTGAAAGCAGACGCATTACTGGCCCTGACCCACTTCCACGGTCTGGCCGTCCAGCTCGATCACATCACCGGCACGGCACTTCTTGCCGCGCATGGTGCACACCTCGCCGTTCACCTTCACGGCACCGCCCTGCACCAGCTCCTTGGCTTCGCCGCCGGTCTCGCACAGGCCTGCATATTTCAGCAGGGCATCCAGCTTGATAAATTCCGTATGGATGAGAATTTTCTGCATAATTTCGCCCTCTTAATCGTTCTTGAAAGCGCACCGGTCAGCACCAGATACAAAAAGTCGTTGCCCTCGGCAGGCAGCACCTTGACCGGGCTCAGAGGGCCGCTGATCTCCATGCGGACCTTCTCGGTGCGGGCGTTGCGCAGCGCATCCAGCAGATAGCGGTTGTTGAAGCCGATCTCCACTTCGTCGCCCTCGCAGTCGGCGTTGAACTCGTCCACCACGCGGCCAAGGTTGGTCTGGCAGCGCACCACGACTCTACCCTCTGTAAAGGAGATGCGGAGAGGATTTTTTAAACGCTCTGTAATAATCAGCGAAGCACGCTCGATGGTCTCGATGAATTCCTTGGTGTCGATGGTCACGCGGGTGCGGCTGTCGGCGGGGATCACATTGCGGTAGTTGAGGAACTCGCCCTCGATCAGACGGCTCATGATGGTGTAGCCGCCGGCCATAAAGACCACATAGCGGCGGTTGGCGCTGATGTGCACCGGCTCTTCGTCGTCGTTGGGCAGCAGGTGGGCGACCTCGGTCATGGTCTTGCTGGGCACGATGATGCGGATATCCTTTACCGCCGTCACCGGGCGTTCCACGATGGCCAGACGATAGCCGTCCAGTGCCACCACGGTCAGTTTGTCGGGCAGGATCTCGAACAGCTCACCGGTGTGGGCGGGCTTTTTCTCGTCCTGACTGACAGCATATAACGTACGATCGATCATATCTTTCAGCACGCCGGTCTTGATGGTCAGGGTCTCTTCCGCTCCGGTATTGGGCAGCTCGGGGAAATCGTTGGCCGGCATAGACTGGATCTCGAACTGGACTACGCCGCTCTGGATGGTGGTCTTGCCGTTCTCGGCAGAGAGGATGCTGACCTGACCGGCGGGCATCCGGCTGATCATGCTGCTGAGCAGCTTTGCATTCAGCACCACCTCGCCGGCTTCCTTGACATTGGCTTCGATGGTGGTTACGATGCCCATTTCCAGATCGTAGCCGGTGAGGTTGAGCTGGAAGCCTTCGGCTTTCAGCAGAATGCCTTCCAGCACAGGGATGGCAGAACGCATGGTGACGGCTTTGGACACACCATCGATGGCTGCGCTCAGCAGAACTTTATCACATACGATGTTCAAACTGAATTCTCTCCTTTGTTTTTCGTTTCTGATGTTGTTTTGTGTTTGAAAACCGTTTCAGAACCGGTCTATCTTATTGAACTTGTTGTAGTAACCGTAGTAGGGGTGGGGAACTTGTGGAAAACCCCGAAAAGCCTTGTCGGAATGCGGGGGTTTTGGTTTTCACGGGGTTGTGAATGTGTTGTGAATGGATCGTGGAAAGGTTGGAATAGGTCTTTCTTTCCACAGACCATGTGGAGAACGGAGGTTGAATGTTGAAAACTCTGTGGAAAGTGTGGAAAGGTTTGCGTTTTTACCACAAGATATAGGTTCTTTTTCCCCGTTTTGTTCCGTTTTCTCCCCATATTTTGGGGTTTCACCCATAAATGAGTACGACTTTTGCACGATTTCTGCGGTCAGGCCTTCACGTTCTTGATGATGTCGCTCACGGTCTCGCGCAGGTGCTGGTCGTTCTTCATGTCACGCTCCATGGTCTTGAGGGAGTAGACGATGGTGGAGTGGTCACGGCCGGAGAATTCACGGCCGATCTCTTCCATGCTCATGCCGGTGACCTCGCGCAGGATGTAGATGGCCACACGGCGGGCAGAGGCAACGTTGGCGTTGCGCTTGGTGCCGCGGATGTCGGCAGGGGAGACGTTGAAGGTGCGGGACACCTCGCCGATGATCTTCTCGATGGTCACGGGCACCGGCTGGGTCTCGTTGAGGATGTCCTTGATGGCATTCTGGGCCACACTGATGACCGGCTGGATGCCCTCCAGCATGTAGTAGGCGTTCAGTTTTTTTACAGCGCCTTCCAGCTGGCGGATGTTGTTCTTCAGGTGGTTGGCAATGAACTCGGCCACATCCTCGGGCAGGTCCAGATGCAAAAGCTCTGCCTTGCGCTTGACGATGGCCACCCGGGTCTCAAAATCCGGCGGCTGCACATCGGCGGTCAGGCCCCACTCAAAGCGGGTGCGCAGACGCTCTTCCAGACTTTTGATCTCCTTGGCCGGGCGGTCGGAGGCAATGACGATCTGCTTGTGGGCATCGTGCAGGGAGTTGAAGGTGTGGAAGAACTCCTCCTGCGTGGACTCCTTGCCGGCGATGAACTGGATATCGTCCACCAGTAGCAGGTCTGCCACGCGGTACTTCATGCGGAAGTCCTCGGTGCTGCCGGCGCGGATGGCGGCGATCAGCTCATTGGTGAACTGCTCGCAGGTAACGTACATGATGACGAAATCGGGGTGGGTGCGCTTGATCTCGGTCTGGATGGCCGTGAGCAGATGGGTCTTGCCAAGGCCGGAGCCGCCGTAGATGAACAGCGGGTTGTATGCGCCGGAGGGATTGGCCGCAACCGCCTGTGCAGCAGCAAACGCAAACTGGTTGGAAGGGCCTTTGATGAAGTTTTCAAATGTGAACTCGTAGTTGCCCTGCGGGGAGGCGGGGTTCGCCTCGTACTGCTGGGCCAGCACCACCTCGTGCGGCGGCGTGCTGGGCACCACCAGCGTGATGTCCACGTCGAAGCCCAGCACGGTCTTGAAGGCTTCCTTGAGCAGGCCAAGGTAGCGGTCCGTCACGATCTTGCAGATGAAGTCGTTGCGCACCGAAAGGGTGATGTGGCTGGAATCCTCAAAGCTGATCGGCTCCAGTCCGTCGATATAGAGATTATAGGTCGGCTCAGCCATCTGCGTTTTGCAGTACGCCTGGGCGGCCTCTAAAACGTCCTTAAAAGAATCCATAAAACATCCACTCCGTTAAAGTTTTCAACAATGCTGCTGATACTAGGTTAGTATACCACAAAAAACGCTGTGCGTCCATATTTCTATAATGTAATTTATAATACATAAGAAAAGCCCCTGCACGGCCGTTGTGGAGTGGGCAAAACAGGGCCACAATATCTTGTGGCAAAAGAGTTTTCCACGGCAGAATGGTGAAAAAGTTGAAAATCTTTTCACAAAAAAGTTTGAAGGAAAGCGAAAAAAATGCTTGACAGAACGCCATACTATGCGATATACTGTTGAATTGCAAGCCTGTCCCCAATCTGGGACCACATCAGACCCCATACCGGGGATAAGTTTTTACGGAGGATACAACCATGAAGAGAACTTTTCAGCCCAAGAAGCGTCAGCGCAAGGAAGTTCATGGCTTTCTGACCCGCATGAGCACCAAGAACGGCCGTAAGGTCATCAATGCTCGCCGTGCAAAGGGCCGCAAGAGCCTGACTGTCTGATCCGGCCTTTTATGACGGGATCCGGCGCAGAAATGAATATGCGCACAAAAGACCGCTGATATTGGATTAGCGGTCTTATTTTTTTGAAAATTGAAAGAATTTTCGTAAAAATGCCCGCATGGGCTTTCAAAGTCGAAAAATTTTTGATATACTGGCTGAAGAATGCACCCTTCGGGGCGTGTTCTCAGCCACAGAAAGGAGGCGCGGAATCATGCGCTATCGTCCCATCCGCCGCAACAGCGAGTTTGGCAGAGTGTATGCCCGCGGCAAATCCTATGTGAACCCCGGTCTTGTGATGTATGTACTCAAGACCCGCAGCAAAAAGACCCGCGTGGGTCTGACCGCCACCAAAAAGATCGGCCACGCCGTGCAGCGCAACCGCGCCCGCCGCGTGATGAAGGCGGCCATCGACGAGCATCTGGACTACAACATCGGCGGCTATGATCTGATCTTTGTAGCCCGCGGTATGACCCCGCGGCTGAAGAGCTGGCAGCTGAGCAGCGTTGTGGCAAAGCTGTTTGCACAAGCCGGTCTGCCGGATAAGGCCAAACGGCCGGATGCGCCGCCCCCTGCCACCGTGCCCCCGGCACGCAGGGCACAGGCGGAAAAGCCGGACGCATGAACCGCCTGCAGTACATCTGCCGCCGCGCGCTGTGCGTGCCCATCCGGGCCTACCAGTACACTCTCAGCCCATGGATCGGCCGCAGCTGCCGTTTTACGCCCAGCTGCAGCAACTACACCATGCAGGCCATCATGACCCATGGGTGCGTAAAGGGCATCCTGCTGGGGGCATGGCGTATCGCCCGGTGCAATCCCTTCGGCAAATGGGGCTTTGACCCGGTGCCGGAGCCGGGCCGCTGGCAGAACCCTGCCCGCCGGCTGCAGCCCGCAAAGCTGTTTTCCACACGGCACAAGCAAAAGGTGGAAAAGTAAATATGCTTCTTGTGACGCGGTGCACTGTGGGCAGCGTGTCCTACGATAAAAATAACAAGTCCCGTGCCACAGACGGGGCAGAATGGACAAAGGTATGAACTTCTTTTACATCCTGAGCGGTCCTCTCGGCTATGTCATGGAGTGGATCTACAAGCTGCTCCCGAGCTACGGCTGGGACATCATCATCTTCACGCTGCTCATCAACATCGTCAAGATCCCTCTGCAGCTGAGCCAGCAGAAGAGCATGGCTAAAATGTCGGCCTTCCAGCCCATGATGATGGAGATCCAGACCAAGTACAAGGACAAGCCCGAAAAGCAGCAGGAAGAAATGCTCAAGCTGCAGCAGGACTACGGCTATAGCCCCACCGCAGGCTGCGTGCCCATGCTGTTGAACTTCCTGTCATGTTCGGCGTTATCGGTGTCGTGTACAATCCGCTGGAGCGCATCTTCCACATCAGTGCTGCGGCTCTGACCGCCGCCCGGTGAGGCCCTGACCGCCTCCGGCGTCGCCTTTACCGCCATCACCCGCGATACCAACATCATCGCACAGGTGGTTGCTGGCAACGGCGGTGTGCTGGGCTGCTTCAGCGCCGAGCAGATCGCTACCATTACCGAGTTCAGCCAGCACATGAACTTCCTCGGCATCGACCTGACCCGCATCCCCAAGCTGGGCCTTTCTCTGGACATCGTGCTGCCGCTGCTGTCGGTCATCACCATGCTCCTGTCCACCCATATCAGCATGAAGGCCAGCGGCCAGCAGATGCAGGGCAGCATGAAGCTGACCATGTATATGATGCCGCTGATGTACCTGTTCTTCTGCTTCACCTATCCTCTGGCATTCTCTCTGTACTACGTCATTTCCAACATCGTGATGACCGTGCAGACTCAGGTCATGCGCAAGGTGTACGACCCCGATAAGATGCGCAAGGAGATCGAAGCGCAGATCGCAGAAAAGAAAAAGCAGGAAAAACGCGGTGTGAAGAACACTACCGTCAAGGTCACCGATCCCAAGACCGGCAAGACCACGGAAAAGAACATTTCTGCCAGCGAGATGAACAAGCGCCGTCTGGAGTATGCCCGCCAGCTGGACGAGGAGCGCTACAAGGACGAGCGTACCGTGCCGCTGAGCGAGCTGAACAAGCAGGATAAAGAATAAGAGGAGGATGAACGGTTATGATCCGTAAGCAGGAAGCGACCGGCAAAACGGTCGATGAAGCCCGCGCAAAAGCCTGCGCTCTGCTGGGCGTGCAGGCCGATGATCTGAATGTCAGCTGCGAAGTGCTGGAAATGCCCCAGAAGACTGGTTTTCTGGGACTGAAGCTCACCCCCGCTAAGGTGTGCGTGAGCGTGGAGGAGCCGGATGCTCCGGCTGCAGCACCCGCTGAGCCTGTTGTTGAGAAAAAGACTCCCGTGCAGGAGGCTGTCAAGGCCGCTCCCGTGGCAGAGGAGCCTGCTGCTGCGGCAGCACAGCCGGAAGCAAAGGCCGAAGAGCCTGCTGCCCCGCTGCAGAAGCTGCTGCAGAGCAGCCCGCTGCCGAGGAAGAGGAGCCGGAAGTCCCCATCGTGATCGAAGAGAACGCTAAGATCAAGGCTGCTGTGGACTACCTGCGTGAGGTCATTGCCCTGATGGGCGTGGAGAATGTCACCTTCAGCGCTGTGCAGAAGGGCGAAGCTACCATCATCCGTCTGGACGGTGAAAAGCTGGGTGCCCTCATCGGCCGCCGCGGCGAGACCATGGAGAGCCTTTCCTATCTGGCAAGCCTTGTGGCAAACCGTCTGGAGGGCGATTACATCAAGCTGGGTCTGGATGTGGCCGGCTACCGCGATAAGCGCGAGAGCGACCTGACCGCACTGGCACAGCGCATTGGTGCCAAGGTGCGCAAGACCGGCCGCAGCTTTGCCATGGAACCCATGAACCCCTACGAGCGCCGTATCATCCACTCTGCCATCAGCAAGATGGAGGGCGTGCGCAGCGAGAGCAAGGGCGAAGGCCGTGACCGCCGTGTGGTCATCTACTCCACCGCACCCGATGCACAGACCGAGAACACCTATGGCGAACGCCGTCCCCGCGGCGGACGCGGCAATGGCCGTCGTCCCGGCGGCAGCCGCAATGGCGGCTATCGCGGCGGGAACCGTTCTGAGCATGGCGACCACAATGGAAACCGCGGCGGCTACCGTGGCAGCCGCAATGGTGCACCCCGCGGCCCGCGGCCTTCCGGCGTGCCGGAGCGCACCTATGCACCCCGTGATGCCGAGAATGCAGCACCGGTAGCACCCAAGCGCACCGAGCGCGTGGATGATTTTGCCGATTTCAGCTTTGGCAAGATCGAGCTGTAATAGCGAAAATATTTTTGAAGCAATAGGACCGGGCAGCCCGCAGGCTGTCCGGTCCTGTGTTTTTGAAGAGAAAAATCAAGAAAATGATTTTTTCAGCGTCCTCGCCTCTCAGTCTCGCATTGCTCGACCG